>Ga0105046_10006063_pt1 | contig 19085 bp, 15 predicted proteins | sample MAT03_FD_78385 | JGI IMG/M metagenome (GOLD analysis project Ga0105046, IMG submission 78385) | Freshwater microbial communities from Lake Fryxell liftoff mats and glacier meltwater in Antarctica - MAT-03 (megahit assembly) | ecosystem: Environmental > Aquatic > Freshwater > Ice > Liftoff... | reverse complement strand
CCAGGTGGGTAAATGGGCAGGCCTGCAAACCCACATCAAATTGAAGGAATTGGCCAGTTGCCTGCAATACGTGGTAGATGGCGTTCAAACGGATGGCCTCCTGGAAATTATCACAGGACAACACTGGGCACCGGGCGGGTATGCGTGGGTTTTCCCGAAGGGGCGCGGCTACGCCGAAATTGGCCTCGGAGTGGCCCGCAACATGACCAGGCACGATGCACAATGGCACCTGGAGCAGTTTATCCTGCATTCTTTTTTTAAAGACCGGTTCAAAAACTACCGCATCCTAGAAATTCAAGGTGGGGGTGTGCCGCTGGCAGCCCCCTTGAAAACGCAGTATGCCGACAACCTCATCCTGGTGGGTGATGCAGCCCGGCATGTAAACCCAATTACCGGCGGCGGCATCCATACAGCCTTGCATGGCGGACTCATAGCCGGTAATTTTCTGGCCGACCTGCTCCAAAGCGGACAAAAACCAAACAAACAAAACCTGAAAGGTTATCAGGATCAATGGCTGGAAGCAAGCGGGAACGCCATGTGGAAATTATACCGGGAGAAAACGGCGATTTTTAGAAACAAAGACATTGCCCAGCGGGATGATTTGCTCTATAAAACCATGTCGGATTATTTCAGCCCTTATTCAGAATACAAAAAAATTTGATTGGCCATGCCTAAAAAGGAACCAGTTGTTTTTCAAATCGGGTGGAATGCCTGCATCCATTGTGGCGCTTGTGTAGCTGTTTGTCCGCATAAACCGGGCTTCATCACGGCCTTCGACACTATTGCTGTAAACACGCCATGCGACATTGCTTGCATGGCCTGTGAAGCGATTTGCCCAGTGAGTACCATCACGCATCAACAGGTTTCCGGCCAGAAACAAGATATATGGAGTTGATCCGAAATTTGATCCGGTTTTCGCGACCCCACACCGTGATCGGTACTACCTTGAGTATCATTGTACTTTACTTGATAGCCATGTCATTTTCCGGGTATGCTGCATGGCATCCAGGAGTGCTGGTACTAACCCTTTTAAGTTGCTTAAGTGCCAATATATACATCGTCGGACTCAATCAAATCACGGATGTTGACATTGACCGCATCAACAAGCCATGGCTTCCGTTGGCTTCCGGGGCTTTCTCCATGCGCACAGGATATTGGCTGGTTGGCATTTCCTTTTTCACAGCGCTTATGCTGGCTGCGTGGCAGGGCCGCTATTTGTTGCTGACCGTGTTGTTAAGCCTTGCCATTGGCACTGCCTATTCGCTGCCGCCCTTCCGTCTCAAGCGTTTTTATTTCTGGGCGGCGTTTTGTATCATTGCCGTACGGGGGCTTATCGTCAACCTTTTGCTTTTCCTGCATTTTCATTTTGTAATCAATGACGCACAACAAATTCCGCCGGTTATTTGGTTGCTCACCGGTACCATTTTTATATATAGTATTGTCATTGCATGGTTTAAGGACATTCCGGATATGGAGGGCGATCGTCGTTTCCAAATCCGTACGCTAAGCCTTAAATGGGGTGCCCGGAGCGTATTTAGAACCGGAAATCTGCTGTTAACGACCGTTTATGTGTGCCTGCTATTCTTGCCTTGTTACATAGAATTCTCTTTGAACAAGCCAGTTTTTGTTATAACGCAACTCCTGTTGCTCGCGCTGTTAAGGACGGCTGGTGCGCGCGTCCGGTTGTTGGAACCGGCTTCTGTCAAACGGTATTATCTGTTTATTTGGGTGCTCTTTTTTTTGGAGTATATTTCTTTTGCTGCGGCAGCACTCGCTGCATGAAGTTAAGTATTTTTGGAATTTTCTGACTTTTTGCGCGATTTTTAAGATTTGGTGTACTGTAGTGTGACGGTACTGTACGTATATTTACGCGTCGGCGCAAATGCGTGCAAACAAATAATTGCTTGCTGAAGAATTTCTCTACACGTGCTCTAAAATACAAAACCATTAAAAATGAACAAACCATTAATGCTTTTTTTCCTAGTTAACTTTTGCTCCATAACAAGTTGGGCACAGTCTTTTCAAGTTGGGCATAAACAGCAAACATTTGTGGACGCATCACGCTCCAGCAGAAATATCACGACAGAAATTTATTATCCAGCCGCAACAGCAGGTGATAATGTTTCCATTGCTTCGGGAAAATTCCCTGTGTTGGTTTTCGGCCACGGTTTTTTAATGGTGTGGAGTGCTTATGCCCCTGAATGGAATACCCTTGTTCCGAGCGGATACATTATGGTTTTTCCCACCACCGAAGCAGGTATTATGCCATCGCATAGTAATTTTGGGAAAGACATTGCTTATTTAGTTGGCGCTATGAAAGCCGAAGGAACAAATGCGGCGTCCACTTTTTTCGGTGCAGTTGCCCATACATCTGCCGTAATGGGGCATTCTATGGGAGGAGGCTCAGCTTTTCTAGCGGTACAATACGATACAAGCATTACAGCGCTTGCTACTCTAGCAGCAGCCAATACCAATCCACCTTCCATCGCAGCAGCAGCGGGTATTTCCATCCCATCCATCGTACTTGCAGGTGCCAATGATTGTGTAACACCGCCTGTACAGCATCAATTGCCGATGTATACGGCACTGTCATCGCTTTGCAAAACGTACGTAAGTATTACGGGCGGAAGTCATTGTCAGTTTGCAGGCACCAATGCGATTTGTAATATCGGAGAAAGTACTTGTACACCACCGCCTACCATAACTCCTGCAGCCCAGCAAGCCACTACCCTTAATGTATTATTGCCTTGGCTTAATTATTACCTGAAGCAAGATGCCGCTGCCGGAGCGCAGTTTCAGCAAATAATTACAGCAAGCAGTGGCATTACGGCACAACAAAATTGTTCGCTTGTAACAACACCAATAACAGAAATCACAACGCAACCTGTCCTCCATATTTTTCCCAATCCTTTTTCTGCCGCAACAACTTTGCAAACAGCTGTTTCACTTACAAATGCAACCCTTACTCTGTACAATGTTTATGGACAGACGGTTGTTCAACTGAATAATATCAATGGACAGACGGTTGTTCTATCCCGTGAAAAACTAGCCAGTGGTTTATACTTCGTTCGGCTTACGGAGGGGAATAAAATTATTGCAGGAGGTAAATTGGTAATTGCTGACTGACACACGTGAGCTTGCGCGCAGGCTGCCTCCCCACTGGTGCCTTAGAAATATTTTTTCTGCATTTTAGAGGGTTTGGCTTACTTTAGTGCGACGGTACAAAAAGTACTTATATTTACGCGTTAACGGTAATTTTATGACAGCACTGCATGTATTAAGCAACCATCAGGATTGTATTTTGTGGGTTTTTTTGGTGCTGCCATTTATTTCATTTATCACGCTGTTGGATTTTGGGCTGGTGTAATTGGTTTTTGAAAGCTTGTGTGTGGCCAGCATTTGTAGTGTATCATTTGCTCGATTATTTGAAAGTGTAAAACAAATTTGAAGCAGACCGTGGAAAGAAAAACTACGGCTAATGATGGTTTGGCGTACTTTAGTGCTATGAGCACAGAAAGTGCGTATATTTACATTTTGGGCAGCTTCCCCCAATTACGGCTTTGCAAAAGGCAGGTTTAAGAGTTTCAATGAGAGATTTGTGCTCTGCTCCCCTTTTCGCCAAACCATAGGACGTAGTGCGTCATGCTTTAAAACCCTGCTACCCCCAAAAATACAAATAAAATCAATAAAAAACCTGTTCTAAAGACAACCAAATAAACCATATTTAAAGTTTAAAATTATGACTGAATTTAAAGTTGACAGCACAAATTGCGACAAAGAGCCTATTCATATTTTAGGAAGGATTCAGGGTCATGGCTTTTTGATTGGTGTTGATTATAAAGACCAGTTGATCCAATACATCAGTGAAAACACGGCGTCATATATTAATGACGATCCGGCAAAATATCTAGGGAAGCACATTGATGAAATAGAAGCCCGGATGAGCATTTCCAATTATGGCGACAAGCTGAACATTTCTAAAATTATTATTTTGGGTTTAGGAAACGGCTTTGAAAGCCTTAATCCTTTTTATGTAAAACTAGATGGCAAACCATTCAACCTTATTATAAAAAATGCTGGCCCCATCTTTCTGTTGGAGTTTGAGCCTTGCAATACAAAAGAAGAATTTGATTTACAAAAAACAATCGGGCGTTCAATATCTACTATACTGGCAGAGACGGGCTTACACCCCATGCTTAAAACTACCGCTTTGGAAATAAAGAAAATCATAGGGTACGACAGGGTGATGATTTACCAGTTTGGGGAAGATGGACATGGGGAAGTGGTTGCAGAAGAAAAAAATGGTGACTTGGAACCTTTTTTGGGAATGCACTACCCGGCCTCTGATATTCCAAAGCAGGCAAAGGAACTGTATAAAATAAATCTGACCCGTATTATAGCAGATGTAGATATGGATTGCCCTGCTATTATCAGTAACCAAGGGCAAAATGCGCCACTTGATCTTACCCATTCTGTGTTGAGGGCTGTTTCGCCCATACATATTCAGTATTTAAAAAACATGGGTGTTGCAGCCAGTTTCAGCATCAGTATTCTTTCGAACGGTGAGCTCTGGGGACTGATAGCCTGCCATAATTATTCGCCTAAATTTATTGATTACAAAGCAAGAGAAGCTTCAAAATTAATTGGCCAAATACTCTCTCCTGCCTTGGAGTACAGGCTCGGAGAAGAAGATAGTGAAAGATTTGCGCTGCTAAACCAGTCGGTAAGCACACTTATAAAATATATAGAAAAGGAAAGTGATATTTTGAGCGCATTAACAGTCAATAAAGTTACTATTAATGATGTTTGTTCAAGCTCGGGTGCCGTACTCATATTTGACAATAAGATCACCAGCATTGGGCTAACGCCAAATAACGATGAGGTAAAAGAAATTGTAAAATGGGTAATTGATAATTCACAAGATATGGTGTTTTATACCCACCGGTTTCCGGCAATCTACCCAGATGCAGAAAAGTACAGTGATATTGCCAGTGGATTATTTGCCTGCATACTTTCCAGGGAATTATCTGAAATGATTTTATTTTTTAAGCCGGAGCAAAAACAAAGCATTGTCTGGGGGGGCAATCCGGAAAAGGCTGTGGAGGCCGCCAGTGACGGCTCTTTGCAATTGTCTCCACGTAAATCATTTGACAAATGGACAGAAATAGTACGGTGCAGCTCAGCAAAATGGAACCGGGGAGAAATTGCTGCCCTCATCAATTTTCGGGAGCAAGTTGTTTACCAGATAAACCGTAAGGCAAATGAAATACGGCAGCTAAGTGAGCGACTAAAATTGGCGTACGAAGAATTGGATACTTTTAGTTTTACGGTTTCGCACGACCTTCGCACGCCATTATCTTCTATAAAAAGTTATACGGAATTATTGTTGCTTACAAATGATAGCCTTGATGATAACGCAAGAAAAATTTTGGAAAGAATAAATGCCTGTTCCGATAAAATGGCGCTGTTAATTAAAGAAATATTGAATTACTCAAGTTACACCAGGAATGAAATTAACTTGGAAAAGATAAATATGAGGCAATTGATTGAAGATGTTAAGAATGCTATTTACGAATCAGCACAACCGAAGAATCTTGAATTTATCATTGGCTCTGCACCGGATATTTCAGGAGATGCTGTTATGATAGGACAGGTATTTGCCAACCTGCTGGGCAATGCAGTGAAATATTCATCCAAGTCAGTTAATGCCGTTGTAAAAATAGAAGGATATGTTTCGGAAAATGAAACTATTTATACAGTTGCTGATAATGGAATTGGTATTGATATTAAATACTACAACCGGGTTTTTGAATTGTTTAAACGCATGGATAACGTAAAAGACTTTGAAGGCACCGGTGTAGGGTTGGCCATTGTAAAAAGAATAATGGAGAAGCATAAAGGGAGAATATGGTTTGAAAGCCAACTTGGCAAAGGCACTGTTTTTTATGTAAGTTTTAATAATGAACCAATTGAATAAGGTAGATATATTTTTAGTGGAAGACAACGAAGACTTTTCTTTTTTGATTGAAAAAGCAATTGATCATATTGATAAAGATTTGTCTTTAAAGGTCGTTGATAACGGATTTTCCGCACTGGAAGTTTTGAAGCATTATAACCAGGAAGGCACAAGGCCGAGAATTATCCTGCTCGATTTAAATTTACCAGGCTTATCAGGTTTGGATCTATTAAGAGAGATAAAAGAAATTGATTTTTTCAAACAAGTGCCGATTATTCTTTTTACAACATCTGATAATCCAAAAGACGTAAGGACAGCAACAGAATATGGCGCCAATGCTTATGTTACCAAACCGCATGGTTACGTAGCGCTGATAGACTGTTTAAGGTCGCTTTTTAATTTTTGGTTTAACCATCACACTACAATAAAATAATACATGAAAAAAATTTTCATAGTAGAGGATGATGAAGATATTTCATATTTTCTAACAATAGCTCTTGGGAAAAAATACAATCTGTCAATTATAAACGACACCAATAACCTGATGGAAAGGATGGGTGACTTTTTACCCGATCTTATTATTACTGATAATTTTGTAGGGCAAAAAGTTGCGGCCGATATTATTAAAGAGATACGGAGTGAACATCGTTTCAGCAACATCCCTGTTATATTATTTTCTGGTCACCCAGATATTGAAAAATTATCTAAAGAAATTGAAGCCAATGCATATTTAAGTAAACCATTTACATTGCAGGAGCTAAATTCTTGTATTGAAAAAGTATCGCACCAAACTTACAAGTAATCTTTCACCTCCCCCCTATACAACTACACTACCACTGATTTTGGACAAGCTTAAAAGCGGTACCACAGGGTTTCATCACCTTGCAGAAGAAAAGAACTTTTCAAACAAATTAAGAGATGGCACAATCAGTAAAGAAGAATATGTCATCCTGTTAAAGCGATTGTATTGTTTTTTTAGCCAGGCAAAAATAATTGCTGATAAGTATAATGGTGATGCTATTATCAAAGCCAAATTATTTGAGGAAAAACTAACTTGCTTAAAAAATGATCTTACAGACTTAGGCTCAACAGACTTTAGTGAACACGTAGTATTCGATGAACTAAATTATTTTGATAGCATCGGGTTTTGTTATGTACCATTGGGTTCGATGCTGGGTGGCAAAATGCTTTACAATAACCTGGTTAAAATGCACATGAATAATGGCATTATTCTTCCTGTTCGTTTTTATGAAAGTTGTAAGGATACTGTCTTTACCAACTGGAGCGAATTTACCGGCCATCTTACCCTAATTGATGTAAGCCATCACAATGATATTTTGAACGGCGCAAAATTTATCTTACCTGCATTTTATTTATCTGTGTATGGTGTTATAACCGCCGCAAAGTGGTCATGAAAAGAATGTGGGTAAAATACCAGGGCATTCGATTGCGCTGAGGCGTTGTGTTGTACCCCGAAAAAGTACACATTTTGTATTGTTTCAACCCCAAATTTTTGCACTTTGAAGTACTTATTTTGTATTGTTTTGGGTGTATTGACGTATAGGAAATTGTTTTAAATAGCTTATTATTAAGCACTTAGAAATATTTTTTCTGAACTTCTGTACGGTTTTAGGATTTCGCGTACTTTGGTGCAGCGGTACAGAAAGTACGTATATTTGCGATGTTGTGCGTCATGCTTTGGCGACACAGCGACCATAAACCGATTGCATGTAACCAACAGAAAAATACCAGTTGACAAGACAACAGAAATAAATTTTTAATTTTTCTAAATGGGCAATCAAAAAATGAAAGAAATCTCAAAAAATACATTCACTTTATTATTTATACTGCTTGCAGCTATACTGTCCGTTATTGCATTTATTTCTTATGACAGAGTCAAGAAGTTTAATAATTCCGTTGATTGGGTGATTCACAGCCATGCTGTAAAGGATAATATCGTGGAATTGCGTTCCAACATAAAAGATGCAGAGATTTCGCAGCGTGGTTATCTGATTACCAACGATTCTGTTTTTCTACAGCCTTATACTACTGCCGAACAACACAGCAAGCTTGTATTTGCTACGCTTGATTCACTCGTTAGCGACAATGTCTGGCAACAAGAAAATTTAAAAAAACTTAAAACACTTTTTGATGAACGATATTTAATGCTGAATGACAAGCTAAAACTTTTTAAAAGTAACACCTCAACAAATTTACTCACAGATAGTCTTATGCACATAAGCCAAAATAAAATGGACCAAGTGGGTAAACAAATTGCGCTCATGTTGCAAACAGAAGATAAGGTATTGGAGCAGCGCATACAGGTTAAAGACCGTTCCGCCACCATCACACCCATTTTTTTATTGCTACTTTCTTTATTTTCGATTGTTGCGCTTACATTTTTCTTTTTCCGTTTGCAAAAAGAAACAATCTTGCGTGTGTCAACAGAAAAATTAGTTGAAGCAGAAAAACTGGCACGCAAACAAATTGAAGCAGTTTTAAAAGAAATTTCCGATTATAAATATGCGCTTGATGCATCCTCCATTGTTGCCATTACCGACCATAAAGGAATTATTAAATATGTGAACGATAACTTCTGCACCATTTCAAAATACACCCTCCTGGAATTAATAGGGCAGGACCATCGCATTATTAGTTCCGGTTATCATACCAAAGCTTTTATCCGCAATATCTGGACAACCATTGCCAACGGAAAATTATGGAAAGGTGAATTAAAAAACAAAGCAAAAGATGGAACCATTTACTGGGTTGACACTACCATTGTTCCGTTTCTGGATGAACTTGGAAAACCTTACCAGTATGTTGCAATAAGGTCTGATATTACCGAACAGAAAGAAGTCGAAGAAAAACTACTTGAAAGTGAAAAAATGTTTAAATCGATATTTGACAATAGCCTTGCGGCAATAATGGTGGCTGATGATCAAGGCAATTATTTATCTGCTAACAAAGCAGCAAGTGAACTTTTAGGTTATCCAGTGAATGAATTATTGCAAATGAATGTGGGCGATTTAAAAACATCTGCAAAACCTGGAGCAGCCAAGCGTTACGAAGAATATATCAGCAAAGGTGAGGAAGATGGTGAATTTGATTTTATTACAAAAAACGGTGCACGTAAATTTGGACAATATCAGGCAACTCACTTAAAGGCTGATTTCAATATAAGCATCATGATGGATATTACTGAAAAGAAGGAAGCCGAGGAAAAAGTCCGCATCTTAAACACTCACTTAGAAGAAAAAGTAAAAATCCGCACCCAAGAGTTAGATGCAAAAAATACACAGCTTGGACTCGCCAATGCCGAGCTTGCCTCATTCACTTATATTGCCAGTCATGATTTGAAAGAACCCTTGCGAAAAATTCACACATTCGCCAGACGAATTCTTGAAACAGAAACTTTTTCAGATAAGACACTTGATTATTTTAATCGTATAATTTTATCAGGAGCGCGAATGCAAGATCTCATTGACTCCCTGCTTGATTTATCAAGTGTAAATTCAGCAGAATTGATTTTTGAACCATGCGATTTAAATACGATTGTTGAAGAATCAAAAAACGACTTGCAAATTATTGTCCTTGAAAAGCAAGCCATCATTGAACATGAAAATCTTCCGGTAATTATGGGAGCACGTATTCAAATTTTTCAACTCATTACCAACCTGCTTGGCAACGCCATTAAATACAGCCGGCCAGGAACTACACCGCACATCAAAATTACTTCATCAGTTGTTGATGGAAAAACAATTGAACATACTTCAGCAAACAAACAAACGAAATATCATGCAATAAAAATTACAGACAACGGAATTGGTTTTGAACAGGAATATGCAAATAAAATATTTGAGCCCTTCCAGCGGCTTCATGCAAAGAATGAATATTCAGGAACAGGCATTGGTTTAGTAATTGTTAAAAAAACTGTTACCAATCACAAAGGATTTATCATAGCCGAAGGAAAGCCCAATATAGGTTCAACATTCACCATTTACCTACCAATCGCATGAACAAAATATTCTTAATTGATGATGATGAAGACGACCAGCTTTTATTCATAGAAGCAATACAATCTATATATCCAGTGTTGCAATACGACACAGCAGCAAATGGAAAAATTGCACTTGACAAATTAAAAAGCAGCCCCTCTTTACCCGACATTATTTTTCTTGACCTGAACATGCCTGTTATGAATGGCTTAGAATTTCTAATTCAAATAAAAAAAGAAAATGCTTTAAGCAGAATTCCTGTTGGCATTTTCACTACATCAGACCTTCGCCTCGACAAAGCGCTAACAAAAGAATTGGGAGCACAATTTTTTCTCACCAAACCAAACGACTTCCAAGTGCTTCGTAAAAAACTTCAACAAATTCTATCCGAAGATTTTCTAAGCGAAGAATATATGTCTGTTACATGACGACAATACTTAATTACAACAACAGTGTTTCATAGACCGAGTAGCACGAATGCACATCAGCGCCTACCCCAAAGCTACCGGCGCTCTGTGGCTGCGTCCGTTTTGATGTTTGAGCGCGAATGAAAGGCGCGGCGCTACTCAATCACCGCACATGCCCAAGTCAAATATGTTTTTTTTGGAAAAGTGCAGGTGACATATTTTCGGAGGCAACCTAAAAGGCGTCATTGTCACCCTTGTAGGAAGAAAGGCCAAGCACACGCTGATTAGGCAATCTGAGAACGATTCGCCGCAACAGCTGCACAAAACAATATTGGCCGCTTGCATCCCAATCGTGGGAATCCAAACAAGGCCTTAGTGCCAAGTAAAACTACTTATTATGAAACTTAAAGCATTCATTTCACTCGGCATCTTGCTGACAATTTTTCTCTCATCCTGCAAAAAAGATTCCTTTACTCCGACAACCTATCCAAACTTCTCGCAGCTGAAAGTTGGAAACTACTGGATTTATGAAAGGTTCAATGTTGACGCTTCCGGCAATGCAACTACAGTAGGTATTTATGATAGCTGTTATGTAGAAAAAGATACGCTGATAAATAATAATCTATATTTCAAAGAGATTCGTTCTAAAGGGCTGGGAGTCAACTATAGTGCTAGCTTTATTAGAGATTCGTTACATTATTTGGTAAACAATATTGGGCAAATACTCTTTTCTTCCCAAAATTTTACAGACACGTTTAACAGCTACTTTGTTACAGCAGGTGCTGCAACAGATACGATTTGTCAAGTGGTGGTAAAAATGGCAGACAAAGAACTGTTGGTAAACACTCCGGCAGGATCATTCCAAACATACAATTTTATACAAATTTTTAAAATGTATCCAAATTGGTCTGACAATGGCAATCTAAGAACCATTGACACACGTTATTCAGAGAATATTGGCATTGTATCAGAAACATTGCCATTTTATTTAAGCAATTCTTACAATACTGAAAGACGGTTGGTTAGATACAAATTGAACTAGTGGCACGTTTTCCAAGTAGCATATAAGGTAATTGCAAAGGGGTTTTCCATTACAAGTCCATTTGAATGGCTTAGCCATTGTCCTATTGAAGTATGTGATAAACTTTTCAATTTGTTCTTTGATATCTTGTTTGGAAGTAAAGTTGCCGAACCGGAGAAGCCTTTTGGTGAGTATGCCAAACCAAATTTCCACCTGATTGAGCCACGAACAATGTTTGGGGGTACAAACGAAATAAACCGGGTGTGTTGTGTCTTAGGCTGTGTAATCTGATACCATTATCCCCCGGCACATTTGAGTTCCTTTTCCATCCTTCGGCGAACCCCGTAGCGGTTGTTGCCAGCAAAAGCAACGTGAGTATGCCGTACATCAGCATTCCGCCCTGACAGGTGTTCTAAGCCCCATTCAAATCACGCCCCCAAGCGCCGCAGCTGTGTGTTTTGCCATTGGAGCAATATTTGACATCCCGAGTAAAAAAAATAGCAACGAACCACTAATAGCGGTCACCATAAAAACGACACAGCAAATATCACTGACCAAAAACAATCAAGAGATGAACAAAATTGAAATTCCATCAAGCAAAACAAAACTACTTTTCGGCATTGGCGGGTCCATATTATTTGTCGTATTAGGACTTTATCTTTTTACGACCATTGCAGACCAACAAACAAGGTTTAGCCCGACACTTGTAAAAGGTGTTGGAATAGCCGGAATTTTGTTCTTCGGTGTGGCCGAAATTTATGGCATTATGAAGATTTTGAGGACTTAGAAAAGGACATCCCGCTTGGGTCGTGCCGAAGTGGGGGATTTCAAAGCACTACATTGCCTGCCAGCACAGAACTTGATACGAAGCACAATAGTTCTCATAGCATCCGCTTTTTTGCCAAACATGCTCTAAGCCTTCGGCAACCGCTTCGCCCAACCTGGGTACTCGCTCCGCTCAAAGTTAGTAGCGAAAAGGCATAGATTCGCTTCGCTGGCACGTGGGCTGCCGCTCCGCAAGCTACAACCCCAAGCAAAAAAACGCAACGCTCGGCTTCGGCCTGGTATGGCTTATTTGCGTTGGCTGTGCCAGCAAAGACAACGGATTATACAATGAACCCGAATGTGTGAATCATGTAACTTATTTTCCAAGTTGTGTAAAGTATCTCAGCTTAAATCACGTCACCTTTGTGGCACAACTTTTTAATAAATCAGGCAACAGTGTCGCGTTCATGCTGTGACGATAGTGGAAAAATTAATCGATATACAATTAATGGACTATCAAAATGATAAAATCTACCAAGAAAAAAATTACCGCTCAGCCTATTAAATTACTCAAATGCCCTACTGGCATCAAAGGTTTTGACGAAATTACCGAAGGTGGGCTACCCAAAAACAGAACCACTTTGGTTTCTGGAAATGCCGGCTCCGGAAAAACCCTTTTTGGGATTGATTTTCTAATCAAGGGCGCCACCGATTACAACGAGCCGGGCATTCTCATGTCATTTGAAGAGTCAGAAGATGACCTTTATAAAGACGTGGCTTCGCTCAATATGGATTTGCAAGGGCTTGTTTCGCTGAAAAAGATTCTGCTCGAGCATGTTATTTTGGAGCGCAAAGACGTTCAGGAGACCGACTTTAATTTGGAGGGAATATTCGTTCGCCTGGAAGAAGCCATTGATTCTATTGGCGCCAAACGCATTGTTTTAGATTCTCTTGAATCTATCTTTGCAGGCGTTACAGATATTGGCATTCTTCGCTTAGAGATAAAACGACTTTTCCGATGGCTTAAAGCAAAACAGGTAACGGCAATTGTTACCGGCGAACCGGGACAAAACGGTTCATATACCCGCCATGGGCTGGAGGAGTACATATCCGATTGCATCATTCTTTTAGATAACAGAGTCAGAGACCAAATTGCCACCCGTAGAATTCGTGTCGTTAAATATCGGGGGTCAAATCATGGAACAAGCGAATATCCATTCGTCATTGATGATGAAGGACTTTCAGTAATTCCCATCACATCAGCAGGGCTTGAACAACCGGGCACAGGCAAGAAAGTTTCTACAGGAATTCCATCGTTAGACAAATTGTTCAAGAACAGTAAAGGTTACACAAGAGGCAGCACCATACTGGCTTCCGGCACTGCAGGCAGCGGGAAAACAAGTTTTGCAGCGGCATTTGCACTGGAAAGCTGTAAACGTGGGGAATGCTGTCTTTTCTTCTCCTATGAAGAATCAGCAGGGCAAATGACTCAAAACATGAGTTCTATCGGCATTGATTTTGCGCCATGGATAAAAAAAGGCCTTTTAAGGATAGTGGCTATCAGACCTTCTTTTCTTGGTTTGGAGATGCATCTATTGAATGTTTATAAACTCGTTGATAGTTTCAAACCAAAAGCTGTGGTGGTAGATCCTCTTACAAGTCTTCTTGGAGAAGGCGACGAGCGTGAAGTTTCATCGATGCTTACCCGTATGATTGACCTCTTTAAATCCAGGGGCATCACTACGTTCTTTACAAGTCTTGTTTCTGCCAACTTTAAAAGTAACACAAGTGGCGAAATAGGTGTTTCATCGCTGATTGATACCTGGATTGTTGTGAGAATGGTAGAAGATGATGAAGGCAGAAGGCGCACCCGTGAAGTATTCATTGTTAAATCTCGAGGCACTAACCATAATAGCGATGTCCACAAATTTATTATGAGTGATGATGGGATTTTTTTGATACCTTACGCTGAATCTACGTTTATCGGCAATCAGAAAAAGAATTTTGATAAAAATGTTCCTGAGAATAAAAAAAATAAATAACAATCAATGAAAACGGTTCAGCCAATATTCATTGTAGGAATTGGTGGTTCAGCCGGAGCACTTAACGCATACAAGGCGCTGCTGGAGGCAATGCCGCCTGATACAGGTATGGCCTTTGTTATTATTTCGCACATGAACCCCACGGCCCATAGTCAGTTGGCTAAAATACTGCAGCGGCACACGAAAATGTCAGTAATCGTGGCTTCTGAGGCAATGGTGATTCTTGCCAATCATGTTTACGTAATTCCTCCAGACTCAGATCTTACTATTGACAATTATCGCTTCAGCGTAATCGCCCCGCGTATTAGAAGGAACAAACAGGTAGATATATTTTTTATTTCCCTTGCAGAGGCAATGGGTGTCCGTGCGGTCGGCATTATCCTATCCGGATATGATGGCGATGGCACTGAGGGATGTAGGCATATTAAAGCTAATGGTGGGAAAACCTTTGCCCAGGACAGGTCTGCCGAAGTTGACCACATGCCACTCAGCGCTCAGGCAGCAGGCTGTGTTGATTTCGTTTTACCCCTTAACAAGATTCCAGCTAAGCTAAAAAGATTGGCAGCTGCGGTTAAAACTTAGAAACGATTTACGAAATCCCAAACATGCTCTAATTACGGTTTAAAACTGACCAAATTAAAATCCAATTTTTGAATGACCTATCAGAAAAACTAAAATGTTTTGTGCCCTGCCGGGTCTTCTAAGCCCAATTTAAATTACTCCCCCAAGCCCCGCAGCAGTGTGTTTTCACCTGCTGCATACGTATAGCAGGATGCCATATACAACTGTTTTTACCTCTTTCTCCCCCGCAAGTAGGAAATATGATTTTATGTTTTGATGCTCTCTTTAGCTCCGTGAGCCTGAAGGCTCTCGTCCAGACCGCGTGAACGCCAATGTCGTTGACTTAGCGATTTCGACCTCGGAGATGTCCAACGTTTGTAGCATTGATCAGGCGTTTGTTATTGAACCTCGGAGAAGTCTAACGTTTAATAATATGCAGGTAGCCGTTTAAATGCTAGACATCTCCGAGGTCTGGTGATATTGGCGGCCAATGATTTCTACAAACGTTTAGCTTCTCCGATGCCTAAAGTCAACGACATTGGCGTGAACGCGGTGCTACCGGCGCTCTGTGGGTGCGTCCAAAATCGTCTGCATTGCCTCTGGTGGAAAACTAATTGAACTGGCGAAGAAACACGGAAAAACGCCCGTGATCTACATCGCCGAAACGATGTAAGCCGTGGTCGTATTTTAGGGTTTGGCGTACTTTGGTGTGGCGGTTCGGAAGGTAAGTATATTTACGTGTTGGTGGCAATTTTGAACTATGACAAACAATAAGCAGAATAAACTGTTTATGACTTACCAAACATGCTGAATACCGTTTTGAAAAACAGACAAATAAAAGAATTATTTTCGAGCTATTGACAATGGCAAATTTGGCGACCTCATGTGGCCGAGCAGCTCTAAAGATGGAAAATTGAGAATTATCGTTCACAAATTAGCACTTTCGTTTAGTCCAAGTAAATAGAAGTTTGATAAGGCTACGAAATAAAATTGTAGCCTTATTTCAATAAATTATCTGAATCTAAAATAACAAAAAATGATAAAAAAATCAGGTTTGCTCTTTTTGCTTTTTACACTTCTCTTTCAAAGTGTAAAAGCACAAACACCCACAGATTCAACATTGCTTAACAAGGAATTTCTTAGTATAGAAGAAGCCTTAAAAAAACCTGAAAATGTTTTTAGACTAAATTTGAGCAATCAAAACATACAATTCTCAGACTCTATCTGGTCAAAGTTTCCAAACCTGCAATATTTGAGTTTGAAAAATGACCATTTAAAAAAAATACCAGAAGGTATAGGCAATCTTAAAAATCTTAAAGTGCTTGATTTAAGTGGAAATGATTTTAAAGTATTGCCTACAACTTTTAGTGGATTAACAAACCTACAAGAGTTGTATTTGAATGATGAAAAGGATTTTCAATTTGATAAAAACATTCCTATTTTAAGTAAACTGCCTAGTCTTAAATCGCTTCACCTTGAAAATGATGGTTTAAAAAAATTGCCGAAAAATTTCTTTCAACTAAATAATCTGGAATCTTTATACCTCAATAACAATCAATTCAAAAAAGTACCATTAGAAATAAAAAAATTACAAAACTTGAAATATTTGGACATACACGATAACAAGTTTAAGCTTCCAAATCAATTTCACCAAGATTCAGGTTTTGGCCCAAAAATTAGGTTCTGATTTCAAGTAATATTTAAAGCTGAAAATTAAAATCATTCCGCCCAGCCAAGACTTCTAAGCCCAATTAGATCCCTACGCAAAGCGCAGCAGCATTGTGTTTTGCGCCAGCTGCATTCGTAAACAGCCGCGCCATGATCTATAGAAGCTGATTATTGCTTCACGGCTTCGTCTTTTTCCTCCGATTCAGCTTGCTCCTTGTTTTCAGCACCTTTTAAATATGTTGGAAGATTAAGTCCTGCCATATTGAAAAGGTCATTTAAAGGTGGAACTGTTTTCATCATTCCTGCGACGAAATTTGCTGTTGAGCCGCTGCCGTTTTCATTGTTTCCGGAATCCCAAACAGTGATTTTATCTATTTTAATATTTTTGACTGCTTCCACTTGAGTACGAACAAGCTCTGGAAGTTTTTCTATAAGCAACAATTGGAAGGCTTTCGTAGGGTCTCCTCCGGCAGCAGCAACAACTTGTTTATAGCCCTCTGCTTGTTTTGTGAGGATCTCGAACAAACCTTTGGCTTCTGCTTCCATTTTGGCAAAAATGGCATCGGCTTCACCTTTTGCATTTTCTCTTATCCTTTCTGCATCTGCCTGTGCTTCAATAATGGCTCTTTGTTTCGCAATTTCAGCAGGGATAACAATGTTGGCTATTTGTGTGGCGCGTTCTCTTTCCGAACGTGCCAGTTCCGCCTTTTGTTCTGCAACATAAGCCTCTTCTAATGCTTTTGCTTGTTGCACTTTTTCGGCGGTAATGGCAATACGTAAAGATTCTGCTTCTTTTTCTCTTCGTAGAGCTTCTGAATTTGCAATGGCAATCTTCGCTTCATTTTCTCCTTTAATAGCAACTGCATTTGCTTCAGAGGTCTTCACCCTGGTATCTCTTGTTGCTTCAGCTTTACCAATCGCTTCATCTTTGGCTGCAGAAGCAATACTGATCTCCTTGTCTTTTTGAGTGATGGCAATTTTTACGTCTCTGTCTCTATGTGTTTCTGCAATTTGGGTATCTTTCTCTCTATCTGCCAATGCCTTTCCCGTTTCACCTATTTTTTCTTGTTCTGCCACACTTATTTTCGCTTCGTTTATAGCTTTTGCAGCCGCTTCTTTTCCCAATGCTTCAATATAGCCTGATTCGTCTTTAATGTCAGTAACGTTTACGTTTATCAGTTTCAGGCCAATTTTCTTTAATTCGCTGTCAACGTTTTTTGAAATGTTATCTAAAAATTTATCTCTGTCAGAATTTATTTCTTCAATTGTCATGGTCGCAATCACCAAGCGTAATTGCCCGAATAAAATGTCTTTTGCCAATTCCTGAATTTGTTCGTACGATAATCCTAACAACCTTTCAGCTGCGGTATTCATGCTGTCGGTTTCTGTTGAAATTGCAATGGTAAATCTGCAAGGAACGTCCACTCGAATGTTCTGGCGACTTAATGCATTGGTTAGATTTGCTTCAATAGACAATGGTTTTAAATCGAGAAACGCATAGTCTTGAATTACAGGCCAAATAAACGCTCCCCCACCGTGAATACATTTGGCAGAGGTACCACCTGTTCGTCCATAGATAACGAGTATTTTGTCAGATGGGCAACGTTTATACCTTGATACTAATGCAGAGATGGTTACAAAAAACACTACTGCCGCTACTACAATGATGATGATTGGTGTCATTTTTGTTGTTTTAAATGATTTCTACTATTAAGATGTTATTGCTTTCAATTTCCACGACTCTAACCATGGTATTTGAGGCAATTTTGTCATTTTCTGTCATAGCATCTAGTTCGTGAAATGCTCCGTTTACGCTGATAATTATTTTCCCTTTTCCCGTTTTTCTTTCTGGAATGGGGAGATAAACTTCTGCCGTTTTATAAAGCGTATTTGTTATATTAAAGGAGTTGTCTTCCGCTAATTTTTGAACCTGATTAATTATGACGAAAAATAAATAGACAAACAGCACCCCAATGAAAAGGGACAATAAAATTAATATTAATTTGCTTTGAATGGTGGAATAGAATGATATGCCCGTCCAACTAAACCCGAGTAAAAAATTAATAAGATTGCGCAGCGAAAAAAGTTGAAATGGGGTGTCTGCACTTTCATGGTTTCCGCTAAAGTCAGCTTCAATGCCATCTGCGGAGTCAACACCTGCAAAAGTCATGATTGTCTGAATGATGAAGATTAGACTTGTCGGTATAGCAACAAACCAAAGCGTTTTTAATAAAGGGGCTAAGTTTTCTAACATTTCCATAATTGTCAAAGTTACGCGTTTTTATGAAATAAAAGGAACCGGCTTGGGTCGTGCTGAAGTGGTGGATTTCAAAACACTACATTGTCTGCCATCGCAGAACTTGATGCGAAGCACAAAAGTTCCCTCAGCATCCGCTTTTTTGCCAAAAATGCTCTAAGCCTTTGGCAGCTGCTTCGCCCAACCTGGGTACATGCGCTGCCCAAAGGTAGTAACGAAAAGGCATAGATTTTCAGCGCGGGCCCCGCGGGCACGTAGACTGCCGCTCTGCGAGCTACAACCCCGTACAAAATAACGCAGCGCTCGCGCAAGGCGTCTGCCCCTTATCCTGTCTCATAATTTTTCAAGTCGTTTTTTACAGGAAAACTTAGCAAAATCAATGAAAATTACTTCAAAAACGCAAGGCTCAT
>Ga0105046_10006061_pt1 | contig 19087 bp, 12 predicted proteins | sample MAT03_FD_78385 | JGI IMG/M metagenome (GOLD analysis project Ga0105046, IMG submission 78385) | Freshwater microbial communities from Lake Fryxell liftoff mats and glacier meltwater in Antarctica - MAT-03 (megahit assembly) | ecosystem: Environmental > Aquatic > Freshwater > Ice > Liftoff... | reverse complement strand
CGATCCAGCCCAGAACTTCCTGGATCATTCCGGCCGGCCCATTGTTGCGGTCGATCACGGAAGTGTGATTGGTGAGCTGTTTTAACAAACGATGTCGCTGGTTTGCGGTGGCCATCTTTTCTATCGAACTCAAAACCTGACGATTCTGTCATTGCCGCCCTTGAGTTACAGACACTCTGGGGCACAATAGTGTCATGGCCATGACGACAGAAAACTCAAGAACTCCGCTGCAGATTGTTTCGGCAATCGAAGGCAGCAATGTCGTCGCCGCACACGTACCGGTTCGTCGAGTTCTCGGCAGCACCGGCACCAGCGTTTTGATTCATCTGATCGCTCTGCTGGTGCTGAGTCTGATCATGATCGCGCAGCAGGACACAGCGCCGCCACTGGCAATCGAAGGCGACTTCAGCGAACTGCTCGGTGATGGCGAGGCAGCGTTGGATTTGTCAGAACCAGACTTGCTGGAGATTGAAACGACTCCGCTGAATCTACCGACGATTACCGAGCTGATTGTGCCGGATTCCGGATCGGCAGCGGAAGCGAAGGTCGATCTGACGGCATTTGTGTCCAGCGAAGCGGGTTCAGCAAGTTCCGGACTGCCTACAGCAATCGCGGCGATGGCGTCAGGAATTCAGGGGCGAGTTGAAAAAGCCGGCGGTCGTTCGGGAGAAGTGCAATTCTCCCTTGCATGGCACAGTCTGAATGATGTGGATTTGCATGTCATTGTGCCTTCAGGAGAACACATTTCGTTTTCTCATCGCACGTCCAAATGCAAAGGTAACCTGGATGTTGATATGAACGCCGAGTCGGCGGCCAACAACCCGAACAATACTGCAGACGCCGCAGGCGAAAAGACGTACTCAGAAGAGCCAGTTGAAAACGTTCGCTGGCTCGATCGCACCGCCCCATCAGGCCGCTACATGATCCTGATTAACCAATATCGCTGGCGCGACGGACGGCAACGTGATCCCTTCCAATTGATGGTCAAACTGGGTGAGGAGACTCAAATCGTTGACGGGGAAGTCAGTGCCTTGAAGTCGATTTCGGTTCACCGATTTCAATACATCAAGTCGTCGCTTTCGAAGGCGCGTCGAGAAAAAATTGCGGAGGAACTCACTGCGTTGCAGGAACGAGAAGAGACGCAGGCAACTGAACTTTACGAGGCTGCTTTTGTCATGCCGAAAGACGGCGATCGTGATCGCAAGATGATGAATGTCATCATCCGTTTTCCTCACACGGATGCGTCCATTCTGGCCATGCAGGAATTGACGCCGGTCGATAAAAAGTGAACGCTCGATCCTGCATTTTTTCGAGTTCAAGCAGGAATGCAGTGGCTGCCAACCGATCGCATGGGAAGATCAGCATGAAGTCAGCATGAAGTCAATCAGACTCAAGTCGCGGTATTCGGCGAGCGGCAGAAACAAATCCGCCGAAGATTTCACCGCGACGAAGGAATCCGACCTGGGACAGGTCGAACTACGTAGGCAGATCTGTCTCAGATCTGCATCCACTCGACATCGCTCGGTTTTGGATGAGATTTGAAAGTCAACCAGCTCACAGGTTTGTAAAATTCTGCGACGAGCTGAATCGTTCACGCACGGTGTCGGCACGTTCGCTGATCACCTGCACCGCAATCCGTGTCTCGCGAAGCAGCAAGACAGAACCATTCACCAGTGCCGCCACGGCAACGAAACCAGCGGCGACGCCAGCTAGTTCCAGCGGCAGGACAATCGCTGCCAGTTTTATCTGCGCGGTAACGGCTCCCAGGAGCGACACAAACGCTGCAAAGGCGAACGCTCCCAATGCGACGTAGAAACTTCGCAGCGATCGAAGCAGCAGCAACGTGCGTCCTTCGGCAGCGGTCAATTCCTTCAGCCTTCGTTGAGCTTCAACAGTTGAAAGATCTTCTGTTCCTTCCAGCTGCTTTGACAATTCCCGAGCCCGGTCTGCTCCGCGAGCCAAACGATTGCTGGTACTCATGATCAACACTGAGGAAGCATTCGTGAGGATCGCCGGGGCAACGATGAGCGAGAGTACAGCAAAAGGATTTGGGTCCATGCTTCGATAATCCATCCGATGACAGGAATAAACACCCATGCCCAAGTTTCATCATTTAACCGCGTGGGCAACGCCCCGCGCATTCGCGAGGTAAACGTGGGTGCTTATGCACGACGGTCCTCGAAGCGGAATGGCGACGTGATCTCGTCGGCATCCTCAGTTTCGTCGTCATCCTCATCGTCTTCTTGATATGTCACATCCTCATCATCGAATGACAACTCGTCGATATCCTGGCCCGACAGCATTGTCTTCCGTGGATCGATTGCCATCACAAAATGGAATCCATCGGCACCGCACACGGCCGTGAGCTTCGCGATGATCATCTGGCATTCCGCGGGCGACTGAAACGGCCCGGACATAAAGAACGGCTTGCCATCCTTGCCCATTTCAAACACGCTCTTCGCTTCAGAAGCATCGATATCACCCAAGATCATGCGAGCCGCACGAAAGTCGGCGTGTGGTTTGATCCCGAATTGTTCCGCATACGCCACCGCATCTTCCACGAAACGGCGAGCCGACGGCGGATCAATGGCCTTCAGGCGTCGTCCTTTGGCCTGCACCTTTTCTTTGAAATCATTGTATTGCGAAACAGACACGGTGTTGCCAAGGCAGTCCTTCACTCCCATGCAGTGACGGTCGATCAGAAACAACGCAAACGCAATTTCACCGGACATAGATTTTCGGGAGATGATGACTTCGACCAGCCCTCCGCCATCGCCTCCGAGCATGGCATTCACCAAACATTCATGCAGCGGAGCCGTTGCCCGCGCGGCCAACTTCTCAGCCAATCCAGCATTGCGCCCCACAACATGCTGATGACGTTTATCGTTACGCTTCTTCTTTTTCTTTTCAAGCTGCTTGCTACGACGAGATTCAGATGATGCCATTGAGGTTTCTTCGTAAACAAGACCGTCCAGTTGACTCTCTTCGAGATTGAAGACAGCCGAGCATTGTAGACGAAATATCGTAACCGTTCACGGCCACACCGCGTAGGGTGACTCTGGGCTATTTGACAAATAGCAATCTTAATTACAAATCTTTCGCTCGTGCCAGGCGAGCTGGCACGGGGCGAGATCAAAAGTCGCCAGAAATTTCTCGTGATTCCGTGTAATTTACAGCCCTCCACTGTGTGTTCTAATGTGGACGTGGAATGGCAATCACATTTCTGGATCGAGTCACCGTGCGACAAGCGATTAGCGATACTCGAAATAGCCTGCTCCTGCGGCTCTCGGACAAGCATGATATCGCGGCCTGGGATCAGTTCGTCACGATCTACCAACCGCTGGTATTTCGGTTGGCCAGATCCAAAGGATTTCAGGATGCCGACGCCTACGACATTGTTCAAGAGGTCCTGCTCGCCGTGTCGAACGCCATTCATCGCTGGGAGCCTGATCCAGCCAGAGGTCGTTTTCGTGATTGGCTGTTTCGGATCGCTCGCAATCTGATGATCAACTTCCTGACGCGGCGAAAACATCAATCGCTGGTCGGCAGTGAATGTATCGCTGAACTGATCGATTTGCAGCCGCAGGCGACAGAGCTCGACCCGGAAGTGACGCGAGAGTTTGAATTAGAATATCGTCGAGAACGTTTTTGGCTCGCCGCCGACAAAGTTCGACAACAGGTCAAACCGCATACGTGGGAAGCGTTTCGCTTAACGGCCATTGAACAATACTCGGTTGCCGAAGCGGCCAGAGAACTCGACATGAAGGAAGGCAGCGTGGTGGTCGCCCGCTGTCGAGTGCTGGCAAGGTTGCGTACCGCAGTGGCAGAACTCGAAGGTCAGTCTGATGAGGAGCACGGAGAATCGTCATGAACAAACTCAATAACCATGTGACCGACGACCAACTGCGAGTGTTGATGTACGAGCAGGAAGACAGCGTCGAATCCGTCGAGATTGCGCGACATGTGGAAACTTGCGAAACCTGCCAATCACGCTTGACGGAGTTGACCGCGAATTCACAAATCGAACTGGAAGCAAGTCACTTGTACTCCGGCTACGAGCCTGCCGATCGTCATCTCTCCTATGGCTCAGATATTCCGTCAAACGCCACAATGCCGTCGGAAGTTGAATTGGACAAACGGCTCCTCGGCCCGCCAAGTCATCCGGAGATGCTGGGCAGAATTGGTCGATACGAGATCGAACGACGTATCGGCTCCGGAGGCATGGGAGTCGTGTTCAAGGCCATCGACACCGAGCTGAATCGTCCGGTCGCCGTGAAAATTCTGGCTCCGCATCTGTCTCGAAACGGAGCCGCCCGACAGCGATTCAGCCGCGAGTCGCGAGCCGCCGCCGCCGTGGTTCACGAGCATGTTGTGGCAATTCATAATGTCGATGCCAATGCCGAGCACCCGTACCTGGTGATGCAGTATGTGTCCGGTGAGTCATTGCAATCGCGAGTCGATCGAACTGGTCCAATGAGTGTCGAACAGATTTTGCGAATCGGGGTGCAGGCAGCTCGAGGGCTGGCCGCCGCGCATCAGCAGGGAATCGTTCATCGCGATATTAAACCGGCCAACATTCTACTGGAAGACGGCGTCGAACGGCTGCTGATTACCGACTTTGGGCTGGCGCGCACAGTGGATGATGCCAGTTTGACGCATACCGGTGTCGTTGCCGGTACACCCAGTTATATGTCGCCCGAACAGGCCAGCGGTGATGCAGTCGATCAGCGTTGCGATCTGTTTAGTCTGGGTTCGGTGCTGTATTTCGTGGCCACAGGACATCCACCGTTTCGCGCGGAGCGAGCGATGGGAATACTGCATCGCATCTGCCATCACCGACATCGACCAGTCTGGCAAGTTAATTCCGCCGTACCTGACGAACTCTCGGCCGTGATCGATCGACTGCTCGAAAAACGACCTGCGAAACGGTTTGCATCGGCTGCGGTTGTGGCGGACGTGATGGCGCGCATTCTGCAGAGTCTTCAGAATCGGCGACCGAGTTTCATGATGCGGCTGCGATCCTGGAGGCGACGTCATCGGCTGGTTTCCTGGATGGCGGTGGCAGTTTTTCTGGTGGTCGCAGGCTTTGTCGTGAAGTCGTTTTGGAATCCAGAACGCAATGATCGATCGACCACAAGCACAGCAGCGACGGATACTCAAGCCAGTACCATGGAACCGCTGGCTGGAGTTCAGAACACGGCACCTCAGAACCCAAGCGCAGCGGCGTTCACAGATGCCGAAGATCGCAACGCATTTGACGAGCGACTCAATGAGATTGCGAATTCTTTGCAGGCGTTGGAAGTGCGACAGGATTCGGATCCCTCTGATCCATTTCAGGAATTTCAGCTTGAGCTTCGTTCGCTTGAGCAATCGTTACATCAAATTGATCCGACGAATAACCCTTAGAAAGTGAGTCGACTATGAAAATGATTTTACGTGTATTGTTGGCATCTTGTGTGTGTTGCCATTGCAGCGCATCCTGCATCGGTCAGGACACTGCGCCTGGCGTGGCTCAGGCAGTCCGATCTCTTGACGACATTCGGGCGGAGGTCCGTAAGAAGCCGAGTAATACGGAAGGATCGTCTTTTGGAAGTATGGGAGCAGGCAGTGCTGGTGGCCTTTCCGGTGAAAGTGCTGGCTATCCTGACATGAGTTCCGGAATGTCAAGTGTTGGCGGAATGGGCATGATGCCCACGCCCTCGGAGAAGCAACTTCTTGCGCAAATTGTTCACCAGCTTCGTGCGCGACTTGATTCGAAAAAATTCAAGCGTGAGGACGTTGAGAAGCAACTCCGAGCCGCACTGCAGCAGTATTTTTCTGCGGACATGGAAGAACGCGTGAGTGAATTCGACAAGGTCAAAGCACGTGTTGTCGAAATGGAAACCAAGCTGCAACGCAGACTGCAGCGTGAAAACGAGATCATCGATCTGCAGATCAAACAGATGTTATATCAGGCAGATGGACTCGATTTCTCTGTGCCGGGTGGAGTTGAAAATGGAGCGGCCAACTCCTATGGAGCAGGCATGGGTGCTGGTGGTTATGGCGAAGCTGGCCGCCTGTTCGGCTCCATTGGTGATGTCGACGCTAAGTTGCCTCAAGGGGGCTTAGAAGCTGATCTTGGTGGAGCAACGGTGGGAGTCGAAGCTGGTTCGATCGGCTACGACGTATCGTTTAAGCTTACACGAGTCCATCGCTTACACCCCGATGTACTATGGGAATACGATCCACTGGGAACCTATCGCTCTCTGCCAGTGTATTCAGATAAATCTGAAACGCCAGAGTCGAATGTCGAAAAGATGAAAACGATAATAGTTGCCCTCCGTCAATTTCACGACAGATTTGAGCACTTTCCCGGCAGTTCCAATCGCCAATTCAGGAATCAACCGCCTCACAGTTGGCGTGTGGCCATTCTCCCCTTGCTCAACCACGCGGACCTGTTTAATGCGTATCACTTTGACCAGCCTTGGGACAGCGAGCAGAATCTGGAAGTTGCCCAAAAAATGCCGGACATGTTTCGAACGAGCGCGGACACAAAGAACATGACATCGTTTCTTATGTTAACAGGAGAAGGCGCATTCAGTTCAGAAGGTTCGCCAACAGGATTTCGTGACATCACAGATGGAACGTCCAACACGATTGCTCTGATTGAATCGGACCACGACGTGCCATGGACGAAGCCAGAGGATTTTTCGTACTCCGCCGCCGGCCCGCTTCCAAAGTTGTCGCCTGCCAGACTTGTAGCGATGGCCGATAGCACTGTCAGGCGTCTCCCCGAGATGACGGACGAAGACTTTCGCACTTTTATCACTCGCTCAGACGGCGTGCCGACTTCGATCAAGTTGGGGGAGCCACGCTGATCGCGTTATATAAGCACCCATGCACTGTAACCGCGTGAACAACGCTGCGCGATTTCGCGAGGTAAATGTGGGTGCTTAAGTGGCAGCAGATCATTGATTCAAACGGTCACCTTATCAATGGTTGACAGGACGATTTGGGGACAGGGCGACTTAGGATCGCTCGAGCAATAATTGTCGTAGCGGAACTCGCCAAGAGTTTCGATTAGGCTGGATTCCGAAAGTCTTGGGGACTTCCGCTACGTCCATATTCGGACAGTTATTGTTCGAGCGATACTTATCAGGAATGAATGGCCCTTTTGTCCACCGCCATCGCCGCTTCTTTGACAGCTTCGGATAATGTCGGGTGAGCGTGGCAACAGCGGGCGAGGTCTTCGCTGCTGGCTCCGAATTCCATAGCGACAGCCGCTTCATGGATCAGTTCCCCCGCATGTGTTCCAATGATGTGGACTCCCAGGATGCGATCCGTGGCTTCGTCAGCGAGGACTTTCACAAATCCGTCCGTATGTCCGGCAGCACGCGCTCGTCCGTTGGCGGCAAAGCTGAATCGTCCGGACTTGTATTTGATACCCGCCTGTTTCAAGGCATCTTCGTTGGCCCCGACGGATGCAATTTCAGGTTCCGTGTAGATCACCGCCGGAATCGTGTTGTAGTTGATGTGACCGTGACCAGTCGCCATCTTTTCCACACATGCAATACCTTCTTCTTCAGCCTTATGAGCCAGCATGGCTCCACCGATAACATCGCCCACTGCATAAACGCCTGCTGCAGTCGTTTGATATCCCGCGCTGACCTGAATGAATCCGCGTTTGTCCGTCTGAACGCCCGCTGCTTCAAGCCCCAGATTGTCAGTGCATGGTTTGCGGCCGACAGCGATGAGAACCCGATCACACGTGATCGGTTCAGCACCTTCTATCTGAATTGTGCAGGTCGTGCCGGATGCGGTGACGGAAGTAACTTTTGTTCCCAGCTTAAATGTGAGTCCCTGCTTTTCAAAAATCTTCTTCGCTTCATTGGCAACCTGTTCGTCAATACCCGGCAGAATGCGTGGCAGATACTCCAGAACCGTGACCTGCGACCCCAGGCGACGCCAGACCGTGCCAAGTTCCAGCCCGATCACGCCGGCACCGATGACGACAAGATGCTTAGGAACTTCCGGCCATATGAGGGCTTCCGTGCTGGTGCCGATGCGATCTCCGTCCGGCTGCATGCCGGGGAACGAGGACGACACACTGCCCGTGGCGATTAGAATTTTCTTGCCAGTTATCGTTGTCGGCATACTGCCAGTGACTTCAACAATGCCATTGCCCTTGAGCTTTCCGTTGCCGAAAAAGCGTTCGATTTTGTTCTTCTTAAGCAAGCCCTGGATGCCACTGTCAAGCGTGCTGACGACACCGTCTTTGTGCTTCATCATTTGAGCGACATCAACCGTCACGCCCTTGACGACAAGTCCGCGATCGGCGAAGTGTCTTTGAGATTGTTCAAACAGCTCACTAGTTTCCAGCAGGGCTTTGCTGGGGATACAACCGACTCGCAGGCACGTGCCGCCCAGTTGTTTTTCGCGTTCTACGACAGCGACTGTCATGCCGAGCTGCGACGCACGTATAGCAGCGACGTATCCGCCAGGACCAGCACCAACAACAATAAGATCAAACGCTTCGGACATGTACAAGACACCTGAATTTGAATCGGGTTGAAACCACGCGGTTAAAGTGAAAAGTTTCAGAACGATGGGTTTGCGCCCATTTGTTCTCCAACGACCTCGCGTCGAATGGCGTGGACTTAAGCTGAACCCAAGCATATCAAGAGTTGCTTGCCCCGGATAGCGGGTGGGCCGGGGCTGGACGACGAGCAGGAAGCCCCGAAGGATTCGATTTGCCACATTCCAGAACACCAGGGTTTCGCTGCGTTCCAACCCCTTACGCATCAAGTTCAGCAAGACTCGAGTTTTCCAGTGACTTTGCTCAATGCGGGTGACCACACTGACTTTTATGAATCCGAGCAATCAAAATCATAGTGGCGTGCGGACCGAATTGATCCGAGTCCTGGATCTGTTACGGGTGCAACTGGCTCGCCAACGGAATCGCGGTCGCACTCCCGCAGTGGATATTGTTCAGGGTAGTGTCATTGAAGAGGGTGAAGCCGAAGGGATCGTCGTTGAATTGAGACACGATCTGGAATTGAATACGAGCCCGCTGGAATCCACCGCAAGCGAATCCACCATTCCATCGTCGCGTGATCCTGTTTCCGGTGAGAAATGGCCACCGTTCGAGAGAGCGATCGAAGCCTTTGAACTGAATCAAGCGGAATACAATTCACTGATCCTGGCACTTGCGGTCGAACTTGATTCACGGTTTGGTCGACTTGTCGCGTTTCTGAATGACCATGTGGGCAGAACGCGACCGACGCTGGGTATGGTGGCACTTCTCAGCGGAGAGCTCAGTCATCTCGCGACGGTGTTCCCCGGTCACTGGCTGGAAGCGATTGCAATTCGTGATGGCTTGATGGAACTCGAAGGGGAAGGACCAGTGCCAGGTCTCGGCTTACGAGTCGCGCGCGACATGCTGGCGCGGCTCACTTCGACGAGCGCCCCGGAATCGCCGATTCCCCATGTTCGCTATTTCGAGAAAGGGGCCGGGCTGAAACAACTAGTGCTGCCCGAGACTTTAGGTGCTTACGTTGGGCATTGGGCGGATCGGCTCCGCACAACCGAATTTGATTCACCGCTGATTGTCACGGGTGCCTCCGGATCTGGCAGGCAAACTTTAGCGCAGGCGATTGCAACCGATGCGGGGTGGTCAACAACGGTCGTCGAATTTGAAGGAGAGCAACTCGCTGAATGGCTGCGACTGGCGCGTCGTGAGGCGCGTTGGCACGGTAGTGCCCTGGTTCTGAAACTTCGTAACGAGGTACCGCACACGGCGATCGATTGGAAACTGTTGTGGACCGAGACGCACCAGATTCGGCGGCCATTGTTTGTCGTTTTGCCCAAGGCCGCTCTCAATTCTGCAGCATCCTCTGCTCTGTCAGAGCCTGCCGTCCTGTCGCTTTCGGAACCCGATTTGTCTCAGCGTGTCAGGCTTTGGCAGGCTCTGTTGCCCGTCGAAAATACGGTCTCTCAGAACGCTTGTGACATGCTGGCGGCACGATTTCGCTTCGGTCCTGGGTTAATCAGCCGTGTCGTGCGTCGCGCCGAATCCCAAACAGCTCTCTTGCCAACGAACCAGGGGCGACTGACCGAGTCCGATCTCGAACAGGCTTGCCGAGAACTCGGCAGTGCGGCAATGGGAGCTTTAGCTCAGAAAATTCCGCTCACATATGAGCGAGCCGACCTGGTGATACCGGCTCATCTTGAAGCGGAGTTCGACTTGGCGCTGGCCTGGCTGCGGAGGCAACGGCAAGTCCTGGACGAATGGGGATTCGCTCGGCGAGTCACGTACGGCCGAGGTTTGACGGCCCTGTTCGCCGGGCCCCCGGGGACGGGCAAAACGATGGCCGCTCAAGTTCTTGCGCGCGAGTTAGGAATTGACTTATACCGAGTCGACTTTTCGCGTCTGATGAGTAAATGGATTGGCGAAACAGAGAAGAACCTGTCGCAACTATTTGATGAAGCTCACGCGTCCGGAGTCGCGCTCTTGTTTGACGAAGGGGATGCGGTCGCCGGAAAACGGAGCGAGGTCAAGGATGCCCATGACCGGTACGCTAACCTGGAAATTTCGTATCTTCTACAGCGGATGGAAGAACACGAAGGAGTGACAATCTTTGCCACAAATCGGCAGGGTGATCTTGATGAAGCATTCACTCGCCGGTTTCATTTCATGCTCGACTTCCCCAAGCCAAACGCAGAGCAACGACTAAGAATTTGGCGAGGAATGTTCCCGTCAGAAGCCAGGTGTGATTCGAGCCTGGATCTCGCACGTTGCGCGAAGGACTTCGAACTCAGCGGCGGCGAGATTAAAAACATCGTCCTCGCCGCCGCGTTCCTTGCAGCTCAGGCGGGCACACCGATTGGAATGAACCAAATTCATTCGGCCGTACAACGAGAACTCCTCAAGAGCGGCCGTTTGGCCGACATGTCTTGACGTTGGCATGACTGGGTGTTCCCCGGCCACGACAAGCTCGCCGACCTGGAGACGCAGTGGCCGAACTGCGACCGCGTGCAGTGGTACGTCAACTTCCCGGAGCCCCCTCCGCCGCATGACCCTCGCCCGCCCTACGGTCTGGCCGACCTCGACGATTTTCTGACGCATTGCGCGGCGCTCCACGTCCTGCCGATCCTCGGCTTGTGGGATCTGACGTGCGCCGCACGTGTCAGCCGCATGAACACCGAACTCGCCCCTTGGTGGACCGAACCCGCCGTCGTCGCGGTGCTGAACGGCCACAAGGAATTCCTGCTGGTAAGCTGCAAGCTCGACGCCGTCTGCCACTGACGTCGTCGCGGTGCTGAACGGCCACAAGGAATTCCTGGTCATCAACGTTGCGAATGAACTCGGCGTGTTCCACCGGGCGACGGACGAAACGCTCGCCCGCACCGCCTTCCGGGACGAGTGCACCCCGCGCTCCGGAGCTTCCGGGCAGCCGGGCTGGAGATGCCGGTGATGATTGACGCACCGGATTGCTGCTCGTCTCTCGACGTCTTCACCACCGTCCTTGATGCGTCCTCGACCCGATGGTCCCGGTATGCGTCGGCCAGCAGTTGATCGACGCCGACCCGCTCCAGAACGTCGTCCTGAGCGCGCACACCTATTGGGCGGGCGTCGATCACACGCATACCATCAATGACGCCGTCGCGCTGAACCTGCCGCGGATGATGAAGAACGCGGCCGGCCTGCACAAAAAGGATGTTCACATGCCCCGAGGCGATGGTTAGACGAACACTCATGGAACACGATTCCAGCTATTGTTCAACGCCTCTGGTAATCCCGGTTCTTGGCGGCTTGCTAGCCGCCGACGAGGTAATTGATCTGTTCCTGCCCGTCCGCTTCTACCGCATCCGCCTCAGCCGCGTGGGGGCGATTTCCTCTCCGTGAACGCAAGACCGAAGCGAGCTGAATTCCCAGCACGAAGGCGTAATCCTGCGGGAGGTAATCTGATGAGGCGACTACCGCCCGCAGGTCGTACCATGCGGCAAGAAGATTCTGGCTCTCGTGTTCAGAATGCCTGGACGGTGACCGCGCCCTGAGTGCCAGGAATCGAGTACGGCTTCGACGAACCCGGCACACCCACTTCGAGCCGCCCACCGGGGCCGACGCAATACCCCTGCAAACCTTCCGCTAATTGCAGTTTGGTAAAGGCTTCGGGCGTGACCGTCACTCGAGCCTGAATTCTGCCGGCGGCCTTGGGCTCTGCCTGTTGGAGCAGGCGAATCGTGTTTTGTAGCTGGTTCACCGCGTCGTAGATGTTGCCTCCCTTCGACTCGGTCACGATCCAGGAGCCGTCCTTCTTTTTGGCGACGACGTCTGAGATCTTTTCGTCAGCCATCTGCTCGCCGGTCCGGCCGAGCTTCTCACCGAGTTTGTTGCGAGTATCGGCGTCGCTCTTCCCATACAGTTCGCCGCCTTCGCTGGTCGCCTGCAGCTGCGAGAGCTGCTCGCGCTCGATTCCCCCGATCCGTTTGTCAAGTTCGTCCAGCCCTTTCAATAAGCCGTCGACGGTCGAGCGGTAGGCGTCCATCGGTGCGGCAGGTGGGCGGCCCGTTTCTAGCGATCGCTGGACCTTGTCGAACCCGCCCTGCATTTCGGCGATCGTGTTCGAGATCTCGCCACAGCTGCGTTGCATTTCGCCGTAACCCGGCTTGCCGCGATGCTGCTCGAGGATGGTGCTCACTCGATCGCGCGCCGTTCGTAACTCACCCGCGTAATCTCTGGTGATGCCGAGTCTTTGCTTGAGCGCCATCCCGATGCCACGCTCCAGATCCACCATCGACGATTCGATTCTCTTGATGTCGCCCTCGAGTGCCGCTTCTTCGGCCGTACCTTCGGCGACCGTGGCGGCTTTCAGCCGCGCCTGCCGGGCCTCGGCCACTAGACCCTGACCCGCGGCGCGCTGATCCTCCGTCAAATTCTCGAGACCAAACTGCTCGAGCCGATGCAGGATGCTGTCGGCGAGCTCCATGCAGAACGCGCTGCACCTGATGTTGCCTTCACGCGTAATCCGTACCGTGTGCGTTTCCTTCGAGAACGCATCCGGCAGCCCTTTCACCTCTCCAGCCGCAGCCGCTGCATCAGACGCGCGAGCCGCCTCCGCGATCGCCGGCCCGTCCTTGTCGAACTCGCCTTTCTCGATCGCCCTGCGCAGCCGCTTCGTCAATCCACTCTCGCCGCTGTTGTCGAGCCGTGTCAGCGCTTCGTCTGCCGCCACCCTTGCGGCGACGCTCCGCGCCGCACGTGCCGCAGCTCTGGCCGCCAGCGCTTCGCGGACGACCGGTGCTAGCGCTTTGAACGTCTCGACCGCCTTGCCAATGACCGTGACCTCGACAACGCCTTGCGCGATGCCGAACGCGATTTCGAACCCCAGCCTGAAGAGCGACGGATCGGATTGAGAGATCGCCGCGGCGCGGTTGAACGCCGTCCCCGACGCCGCTTCTTCCCAGAAGTAGTCCTCGAACCGGGTCTTCAGGTCGCTGACCATCATGGCACCGCCAATGACCCCGGCCGGGAGCTGCATACCCGGAACGAAGGCCATCACCAACAAGGCGAATCCCAGAGCCATTTTCAGCTGCTCCGCAGTTTCCTGGTCTGCTTGGAGATTCTTGATCTGATCCTCGATCACGCGATCCTCGACCGATCGTGGCGGCGCCAGCATGGCTCTCTTGGCTGCGTTCCGGATTCGGGGATCGAGTTTCAGTTGGTCCTTGCGATCTTCGACGTGGGCACGCACCCACGCTATGTTGTCGAGGCGCGCGTTCATGTCTTTTTCGAGGTTCGCCCCCGGATCCTTCTGGGCGGCCAGCTCGGACAGCTTCTCCTTGTCCATCGCATAGGCGGCGAGGATTGGGAACTCACGGATCTTGTCGCGCCGCATGTTATCGAACGCGCGTTCGATCTCGTACAGCCTCGTAGGGGCCGCGAGAAGCGCCCGCTCGACTGTCTTTTGCTTGTCCTTCTTGCGCCACTCGACGAGGATCTGAGTGGCCGCCTTTTTGAGTGCCTCACGCTCGGGCGGAACGGGCAAGAACGACGGCCCACCAAGTTTGTTGCCGGTCGGGTCGAGCGAGATGCCGTAGCGCCTCGCCTCCTTCTCGATCTGTGCCTGACTCTGATCCAGTAGCCCGTTCACGCTCGCCACGATTTCGCGGTCGAAGCGCACCATGATCGAATCGGCGATTGTATTCCACTTGTCGCGAGAGCGTTTGAACTCGGCCACCACCTGCCTCTTGTGCGACGACATCGGATCGGGCGCGCCGCTGACGTCTCCCTTGCCGTACTTCTTCTGCTCCGCTTCGACATTTGGACTGGCACCCCCGGTCAGCGCTCCGTCTAGGCCATCGACCCACACCGATGTCGCCTGTATGCCGTGCTCGATGATCATGGTGCGGAGCTGCCCGGACACTTGGTCCGGATCGGCCGTCAGCAGTGTGCCCTCCACGATCGGAAAGAGCGGGTGTCCGTGATACTCGACATGGTTGCTGGCTGCGGGCTGGGCAGGGGCTGGGACCCCACCATCGCGTCGAATCAGATGAGAGGCCGTTGACGCTCGTGCTTGCTGGCTGACATGCACCAGTTCGTGCGCCAACAACTCCCTGCCGCTGTCGCTTTGGGGGGCGTACTGGCCGTCGGCGAAGGCGATGCTGCTGCCGACGGTGTACGCCTTCGCCTGGACGGCGTCGGCCGAGCGGGCGGCTTGGGTGTCGGTGTGGATGCGGACGGCCGACAGGTCGGCATCCATTCGCGGTTCGAAGAAACTGCGAGTTGAGTCGGGGAGCGGTTGTCCGGGTTGGCTCAGGACTTGATTGACAATCGACGGAGCGGTGCCGGGGCTTTCACTGGTGGCGGAACGATGGACTTTCTCCTCGTCGTCGCAGGCGGCGCACTTGCGTTGCAACTCCGGCGACGTAGACGGTGCGGGCATTCGCATGACTTCGGCGGCGACGCGTTCGGCTTCCAGCTCAGCCGGGTCGTCTGGGGAACTAATGCGCAATGCGCTGGTCGATGGAACAACGGTGTGGTCCAATACGGCCTCGTTTTCCTGTGGATCGCCCGGTTGGCTGACTTGCAATTTGGCTTGGATGCGGCGGAGAACGCCTCGATTGCCGAGTGAATCCTGAGCGTTCATGGATGAGCGATCTTGCGTTGTGCTCCAAGTTACAGTCGGCGACGCTTGGCGAACGCTTGTCCTCGGCATTTCTGCAGACGCTTTAACTCCGGACGTTGACATGAGTTATCCCTCACTCAAGCTATCTTGCAAAAACTCAAACTTGACTGTCGCATCCAGCCAGGGGATCCAACCTGGATCCTGATCTAAACCGGCCTTGCGGACATCCAGGTTGATCGATGACATCGGTAAAATGATGCTAAGCTCACCGTTGGAACGCTGAATCGTTCCGCGTTGCTTTAAGAAGTCAGGTACAATTTGTGAGTTGCTGGTCTCACCGTGAAGCCTCGCGGAAAAAAGTCGACACATCGTTCCTGCGACTTGGGCAACCAATGCATCTGCCAGCGTTTCGACTTTAGAATGCAACGGAGTTTCTTCGTCTTTACGCGACGTCGAGCGAATGCGTCCAGAGTCGTCGAGCATGGCGAGATCCGGTGTCGATTCCGGAGCAGTTGCCGACATCGGCCAACGAGATAGAAAGTGAACAAGTCCCTGTTGAAGATCATTTGCTGTTGCCACAGGCCAGGCAAAAAGCAACTGATCATCGGAAACAACCGTCAACAGCTTTCTCGCGGGGCTGTTAACCATTGCCAAGCGTGTCGCTGGCCATTCGGCTAATCCGCGGCGCGGGATCGCAAGAACAAACGAATCAAGCAGGGCAAGACAAACTTCGCTGTGTTGTTCCGCTGACAAGTTCCACGACGAAACAGCAGTAGTGCACCCGCCAAATAACTGTATGGCAGGATCAGTTTTGCCCATTTCACCTAAAATCAATTCTGCTGCCTCGGACAGTATGGCACCTTCGGGCAAACAAGCTTTCCATAAAATCTCGCCTATCTCCAACTCTAAAGCGATTCGCAACAGATAAAACAGTCCAGCGAATTGAGTGAATGACTTCTCTTCATCCAATTCATCCGAAATCGTTGGTTCGTCGGACGGATGGATGCGTGTTGCCTCACGCGACTGAGTTCCCTCTCTAACAGGCTGCCAGGTCGGCTCATCCTGTAACAATTGGCTTGAAGCGGTTGTCGATCGACTCAAACTAATTGACGCATCGTCGATTGATGCAATGGACCCAACGTGTTGAATGATCCACTGAATTAACCGCAAACGCGGAGTCAAGCCTTTGCGCAAGACTTCATTTTTCGGCTCAATTGTTTTTTGCAGCATCGCGTCGTCATCATAATAGTCGCTAGCGCTGAGAATCGGTTTTGCGTTAAAGCCGCTACTCGCCAACCCCAATACTCCCGCAATCAATTCAAGATCCGACTTCGTTGACTCACCGAGAACTTGAGTCAACAAATCTTCAGCCGCAAGATGTTGCAAAACCTGACGTAACAATTGAGCATTAGCTGCATTCGGAGTTTCCGTTCGCGTCAAAAATGACCATGGTTCCGAGTCAGCGTTTAGCGATTTGAAATACCATGCTTCCGCTCGAATGCCGAAGCTCACGGCGACTGCAAAGCAGGCCCGCCATTGGGCTTCGTCGGAAAAGACAATGACCTCTTCTTCCTTTGGTGGTGGGGTCAAAATCGGCCAAACTTCAGCATCGATTGAACTGGCCACTTGATCGACTGCATCGGCTAATTCTGTGGGTGAATCGAGTTGTTTGTCTGATAACTGCCAGTGAATTGGCAGTGTGCGAATCAAAATTATTCGTCCAGGAAATCGCAGTTCGAAGCAATCGCCGAGTTGTTCAAGTACCTCAGCCACAAATTTTTCGGCGCGTGGACGAACCGTCGGCCCGGGTTGTCCGGTTGTCCGAAGGAGCAACGAAAGTTCGCGCACCTGATGGGCTGTCACTGCGTTGCTCCCACTGTTTCTGCAATCAACTGAGTGAGGGCCTTTTCCGTGAACGGTTTCGTGCCGATCGTTTCGTTCAATTTTACTAACAGTGCCTTTCCAAATTGCTTTAGCAAAACGTTATTTTGTAGATCCTGGCGAACCGTGAGGCCCTGTTGATTCTGATCACGTATGACCGATACGACGCTTCCGATCACTTTGAATGCTAATTGATCGCTTGATTCCAAAAGGTTAGCCAGCGGTATGGCATTTTTGCCCTTCAATACTTCGGCGAGCATCCGTTCAGCGTCAGTTGATAGCAAATCAGATATCGTGGCAATTCCCGAACTCTTCAATGGTTCTAGGATCTGTGTTTCCGTTTCGGTTGCCACTAACGGCAACGACTTGAGCAATTGACTAGATAAGTCTTCGGTAAGTGAACGCAACAACCTAGGAATAGGTTTGGTTTCATTTTCGATTGTGATTTGGACGTTTACAAATCTGCGAATTTGATCCAAGTCTATAATCGGTGCGGCCTGAACAGTTGGCGTTGAGATAACAGGGTTTGACACGCCCTCTTGCGTTTCCGGAACCAGTAAGAAAATCCTATCGAATCCTGACAAAGAATAGACTACTGCGGATTCCTTGATTGGTTGTGTCGTCGGCTGAACTGTTGCTTTTAGCGCTTGTTGGAGGAATTCCGCGAATCCTAGTTTTCTAAAAGTTAGTTTCGCATTATTGGAGCGTTTTGAGAGACTTTCTTCGGAGTCAAAAATGAGTTGAGAAGTCCCAAGAGCAATGCTGCTGGACAACACATCGTTTGACGTCACATCATTTCCTGCGGCTAACTGTGGCTCAACAGTCTTTTGTGGCAATCGTCGACGGTACGAAGCAATGCAACAGATAAACTCAAACAGTTTGGAGGCAAGGTAATCGAGTGGAGCGATGCCAGCGAGTCCTGTCCAGTGTGTGATTAATGGGAAGTGGAGCACCCAACGACGACCACCCCACGGATCAACCGAGAGGATACGTCCAGCTTTGCCATCGACGACCGCACATCCGATCACGACTCCGTGAGGTTCACCTGCACACTGCGGACCAAGATATAGCGACTCTCGGCACCAAGCGTCGAAGAGTTTGCTGAATTGCTCCACCGACTGCTGATTAAACCCAGCAATGTTGGTTGAAGAGGAGAAGCCTGCGATTCGACCCACATGATTCAATGCCGCTAAGAAGACGTGGAAATCCACCGGTTTGCCCGAACCGTTAGGCCGATCATGCATCCACGGCGGTGTAACCGGAAACAACCGACCACCTTCGGGATCGCACGCTTCTGTCAAACAGGGAAAGCGTGTCTTTTGGTTGCGTCCGTCACTTCCTGTCAAAATGGTCAGTTCAATTTGTTGCCCGGGTGCGCGCACTGTCCAGGCAATCGTCACCTTCGTATCGCCACTTGCGATGGGGGTAGTTTCGTTTTGATTGACCACAGTCCATGAATTGACACTTACGGTAACGAAACCAGGCTCACGATCGCGAGTCGCGTTGACAAACTGTCGGGTGTCCATAAACACGGAGAACATCACTTCCGGTGAGAGAAATGGGTCTGAGTAGAGTCTGACCGTAGCGTTTTTGCTGCCAGGGCTAGTGCCGAGAATGGATAGTGCAGGTCCAGAAAGAAATTGGGTCGGAACACCGTCTGGCACCCTTAGGTTGATCATGATCTCGATTGCCCGCTCCTGTTCAATGTTCGCGAACACAGCTGGTTTTGGCGGACTTTTTCTTTCCTCCCCAAATACGGGCTGAAGTTGAAACTTCAAATCTTCAGGAGGTGTCAAGCCACTCAAAACCAATACTTCCATTGTAAATGGCGTGTTCGTCCCCTTTATGGCTGGCGTAAGCTCGGATCCGGTCGACTGAGGATTGGCATTATTCGTATCCTGTTTGGGAAGCGAGTTCAAAAAATCTTGAATAGGTCCACTTGTATCCAAATCCCGCGGCGGAACGAGCCGCAGGCGGGTAGTTTCACGGATTCGGCCCATTTCACAATGAGTTGTCTCAGGCGAGCATGCGTCGCCGTGGACCGGGCGAGGATCTTCCGGACATTCAAAATATTCGAGCAACAAGTGCATTCGGCGCGG
>Ga0105046_10006059_pt1 | contig 19090 bp, 10 predicted proteins | sample MAT03_FD_78385 | JGI IMG/M metagenome (GOLD analysis project Ga0105046, IMG submission 78385) | Freshwater microbial communities from Lake Fryxell liftoff mats and glacier meltwater in Antarctica - MAT-03 (megahit assembly) | ecosystem: Environmental > Aquatic > Freshwater > Ice > Liftoff... | reverse complement strand
TAGGGGGGAATGCATCCTCCCGCCCGGGCCGTGGGGGCCCGTTTCGCCGGGGGGGGGGGGGGGGGCTGGTGGGGCTGGGTGGCCTGGGCGCTGGTGCGGGTACTTTCGGCGGTCCCCCCGCAAGAAAGAACAAAGGGGGTGGCGAACAGGAGGAACGATGCGAATGAGTTTTTCATGGCTACGATTTCGGTGCGGACGGAGGATGAATTGCGTGGGGCTGTGGCGGCTTTAGCGGCCGAGCTCGGCCTGCAGGAACGCGAGCGCGTCGGCCTCGCGGGCGATCGTCTGTTGCACGAGGTCGGCGCCGCCGTGGCCGGCGTTACGCTCGACGCGGAGCCAGGCCGGCCTCGCGCTGACGTGTTGGACGGCCGCGGTGAACTTGCGGGCGTGCATCGGGTCGACGCGGTCGTCGCTGTCGGCGGTGAGCATGAGCAGGGCCGGCAGGGGCCGGTCCGAAGGGACATGAGGGACATGAGGGACATGAGGGACATGAGGGACATGAGGGACATGAGGGACATGATGGAGATGATGGTAGGGCGAGTAGGCGTGCAGCCAGGCGAACTCGGCGGCGATGTCGGGGTCGCCGTACTCGGGGATCCACGTGCGGCCGGCGCCGAAGCGGTGGTATCGCAGCATGTCGAGCAAGGGCACGGCGCAGACGACCGCGCGGGCGAGTTCGGGGCGCTGGGTCATGAAGGCGCCGACCAGCAGGCCGCCGTTGCTGCCGCCGTAGACGGCGAGCTGCTCGGGGCGCGTGTAGCCGTGGGCGATCAGGTACTCGGCGGCCGCGGCGAAGTCGTCGAAGACGTTTTGCTTGTGCTCGCGCATGCCGGCGCGGTGCCAGTCCTCGCCGTACTCGCCGCCGCCGCGCAGGTTCGGCATGGCATAGATGCCGCCCTGCTCGACCCAGGCGACGGCGCGGGCGGAGAAGGCGGGGGTGAGGCTGACGTTGAAGCCGCCGTAGCCGTAGAGCAGGGTGGGGCGGCGGCCGTCGAGGGCGAGGTCGCGGCGGCGCACGATGAACATCGAGATCTCGGTGCCATCTTTCGAGGCGTAGCGGATCTGCTCGACGACGAAGCGGCTGGTGTCGATCGGGACGTCGACCTCGCGCCACAGGGTCGCGGCGCCGGTGCGCACGTCGGTCTCGAAGATCTGATCGGGCTGCGTGAAAGATGTGTAGTGGAAGTAGGCGCGCGGGTCGTCGGGCTCGCCGACCAGGCCGCTGGTGGTGCCGAGGCCGGGCAGCACGATGTCGCCGGTGGGACGGCCGTCGAGGTCGCGCAGGGACAGCTCGCTGTGGGCGTCGCGCAGGTAACTGAGCACCAGGCGGTCGCCGACCACCTGGGTGCCCTCGAGCGTGGCGTCGGTCTCGCGCACGACCTCGCGCCAGTCGGCGCGCGCGGGCCTGGCGGGGTCGACCTTGAAGACGCGATAGCGCGGGGCGCCCTCGTTGGTATGGATGTAGAAGGCGCCGCGCCAGGCGATGACGTCGTAGAGGGCGGGCTGACCGGACACCAGCGGTCGAAAGCCGGGGGCGGGGCTGTCCGTAGGGACAGGTGCATCGCTCGCGGCCTGCAGGTCCTTGAAGTAGAGGTCGGTGCTGTTCCAGCCGTGCTGGTGGCTGATGAACAGGTGGCGGCCGTCGCGGGACAGTTGCACGCCGACGAAGCGGGAGGCGTCGCCGGTGGCGGGGGCGATGATGCGATCTTCGGGGCCGGGGTCGCCGACGCGGTGGAAGCGGACCTCGGCGCGGCCGGGGAGCACATCGGGCGGGATGCCGGGGTCACGCGGGAGCCACACGTAATAGAAGCCGCGGCCGTCGGGGGTCCACGCGGGCGTGGCGTAGCGGGCGTTGTCGATGAGGTCGGTGAGCTCGCGGCCGCTGTCGAGGTCGCGCAGGTGCAGGGTCGAGGCGTCCGCGTTGTTGACGCTGAGCTTGTAGGCGAGCAGACGACCGTCGCGGCTGGGGAACACGCCGTGTACCGACACGCTGCCGTCGGGTGAGAGCGTGTTGGGGTCGAGCAAGACCTGCTCCTCGCCGTCCTCGCCGTCGCGCACGTAGTAGATGGCCTTCTCGCGGTCCTTGTGGCGGCGGGTGTAGAAGACGCGGGTGCCGCGGCGCACGGGGGCCGAGACGGCGTCGATGTAGAGCAGCTCGGCGAAGCGGGCCCGAAACGCGGGGCCGGCCGGCAACGCGGCCAGGTTCGCGCGGGCGTGGTCGTCCTGCACACGCATCCAGCCCTGGACGTCCGGCGCGGCGCCGTCCTCGAGCCAGCGGTAGGGGTCGGCGACGCGGGTGCCGTGCAGGTCGTCGACGATGTCGTCGCGCCGGGTCGCGGGCGGGCGCTCGTTGCAGGTCTCGCGGGCTGCCGGCAGTGGCTGGTCGCTCGCCGGCTCGCCGCAGGCGCACAGGGCAGCGAGGAGGGCGAAGGCGGAGGTCTTGGCCATGGCGCGCAGGATATCACGCCGGCGCGCAGGTCATCGTGGACGCTCGAGCGGCACCGGCCGCGCGCGCACAAGCTCAGGCGCGCGGGACCCCGAGCTTCTTCATCTTGCTTTGCAGGGTCGAGGGTTTGACGGCGAGCAGCTCGGCGGCGCCGCCGGGCCCGTAGATCCGCCCGCCGGTGCGCAGCAGGACGCGCTGGATGTGGGCCGCCTGGGTCGCCGCCAACGTCAACGGGCGCGCCTCGTCGGGCGGCGCCGCGACCTGTCCCTTGGGACTGGCGACGCGCCCCGCGAACTCGAAGGCGTCGGGTCCGAGGAGTTGACCCGCGCTGACGATCGTGGCGCGCTCGAGCGCGTTGGCCAGCTCGCGCAGGTTGCCGGGCCAGGTGTGCTCGCGCAGGCGGGCGAGGCCGGCCTCGGTGACGTGCATACCGCGGCGACCGGTGCGCTGGCTGTGCTCGGCGAGCATCGCGGCGCACAACTGCGGGAGGTCCTCCAGGCGGTCGCGCAGCGGCGGCAGGCGCAGCGGGAACACGTGCAGGCGATAGTACAGGTCCTCGCGGAAGCGCCGCTCGGCGATCGCCTGCTCGAGGTCGACGTGGGTGGCGGCGAGGATCCGGACGTCGACCGTGACGGTCCTGTCGCTGCCGACTGGTTCGAGCGTGCCCTCCTGCAACACGCGCAATAACTTGGCCTGCACGTCGACGGTCAACTCGCCGATCTCATCGAGCAACAGCGTGCCGCCGTGGGCCAGTTGGAACCGGCCGGCGCGGCCCTGGGTGGCCCCGGTGAAGGCGCCGCGGGTGTGCCCGAACAGCTCGCTCTCCAGCAAGTTGGTCGGGATCGCGGCGCAGTTGAGGGCGATGAACGGGCGGTCGGCGCGGGCGCTCCAGCGGTGGATCGCGCGGGCCATCCGCTCCTTGCCGGTGCCGGTCTCGCCGAGCAGCAGCACGGGCGTGTCGGTGACGGCGACCTGACGCGCGCGGGCCGACAGGGCCCGGACCTCCGGGCTCTGCGAGCGCTCGAGCACGCCGTGGACCTCGGCGTCGGCGTCTTGCTGGCGCGCGTGCTGCTGCTCTTGCTGGCGCAGGCGCTCGAGCGCGAGCCGCTGCTCGGCGTTCTCGAGCGCGAGCCCGAGGATCTGCCCGTAGGTCTCGACCAGCTCGACGACCTGCTGCGAGTAGGTCTCGCAGGTGGTGCGGTCGAGCGTCATGATCCCCAGCGACCTGCCGGCGGCGTGCAGCGGCACGACCATGCAGGCGTGCCCGGGCGGGAGGTCGAGCACGCCGTCGAAGGGATCGCCGTCGCCGTGGCGGTGATCGTCCTCGGTGAAGGCGCGGGCGCGGCGGGTCTCGAGGGCCTCGCGCAAGGTCGGGAAGTCGGCGAGGTCGAGGCTGTGCCCGCGGACCTCGCCGGCGAGCCGACCCCGGGCGGCGCGAACGACCAGCGCCTGGTCGTGCACGGTGAAGATCGTGGCGAGGTCGTAGGGGGCGAGGCGACCGACCCAGTCGAGCCCGCGGCGCAGGAGATCGTCGAGGGCGGCGTCGCCGGCGAGGTCGACCAGCGAGCGCAGGTCCGCCGCGAGGGCAGTGGGGAGATCCGGGGGGCTCATGGCCGGAGACTTTGGGTCGATTCAAACCGAAATACCAGTGCGCCGATCACGAAATATCGGTGTGAAACGGTATGTCGGTGGCGCGGTGTCGCTCAAAGTTCGCCAAGGCGTTGTAATTATTGGCGCGCGAACTCTGGTACTGCACCTGCTCTAGAGAACGACAACCGGGGCAACCGCCCCACCCAAAACCCCTGACATTCGAGGAACAAGCAAATGCTGACCGTAGGCGACAAGTTTCCCACCTTCAAACTCCAGGCCGTCATCAGTCGCGAGAAGGGCAAGGAGTTCTCCGAGGTTCACGAGGGCTCGTACGCGGGCAAGTGGCTGGTCGTGTTCTTCTGGCCGATGGACTTCACCTTCATCTGCCCGACGGAGATCGCGGAGTTCAGCAAGAAGGCCAGCGACTTCACGGACCGCGACGCGCAGGTCATCGGCGTGAGCACCGACTCGCACTTCGTACACCTGGCGTGGCGTAACAACCACGACGACCTGCGGGACCTGAAGATCCCGATGGTGGCGGACATCAAGCGCGAGCTGGCGACCGCGCTCGGGATCCTCCACAAGACCGACGGCGTGGCCCTGCGCGCCACCTTCATCGTCGACCCGCAGGGGATCATCCGCTGGGTCAGCGTCAACGACCTCTCGGTCGGCCGCAACGTCGGCGAGGTGATGCGCACCCTCGACGCCCTGCAGACCGACGAGCTGTGCCCCTGCAACTGGGAGAAGGGTCAGGCGACCCTCAACCCCTGAGGCCGCCAGCACCTTGATCCATCATCCATAGCGAGGACCGCAACCATGAACCACCTCGACCCGCTGCGTGAGAGCCTGCCGGATGTCGCCCGGGACCTGAAGATCAACCTGCAAAACGTGTTGCAGGAGTCGACCCTCGGCGTGGAGCTGCGCTGGGGCGTCGCGGTGGCTTGTGGCTTCGCGTCCCGCAACCGTCCGTTGGCCGCGGCCCTGGTGGCCCAGGCCAGTGAACACGTGCCGCCCGCAGTCCTCGAGGACGCGCGGGCGGCCGCCACGTTGATGGCGATGAATAATGTTTATTATCGTTCGAAGCACATGCTCGGGCGCGAGGAGTACCAGGCCCTGCCAGCGCGCCTGCGAATGACGCGGATCGCCAAACCGGCGACCAACAAGCTGGACTTCGAGCTGATGTGCCTGGCCGTGAGCGCCATCAACGGCTGCGAGCGCTGCATTCAGGCCCATGAGAAGACCGTCCGCGACGCTGGAATGCCCGCCGAACAGGTCCATGACGCGATCCGCATCGCCGCGACCATCCAGGGCGTCGCCGTCGGGCTCGAGCTCGCGACCTGAGCGGCCGGCCACATCGGGCACGTGCCAGTCGGCCGTGCCCGCGCCACAGCGGCGAGGCGCGCGACCTCGCGCATACGCAGGTGGGAGCGTCACAAATGGCCCGCAGCGCGCGTTGGCAGGCTCTGGGCGCAAACCTGGCCGCCTGCGCGGGTCCGTGGTCGAGCCCCCCTGGGGTCGGATGCAGGGAAGCTGACGAGATGGGTACAGGTGGTGTAGCTTGCGTAGCCTGCCTCACGGCAAGTACGCCGCCGCGCGCCGCAACACCCCCGCAGGCCTGCCCCCCAAGTGTCGAATCCGGACCCAAGCGCAAGCACCCGTGCCACGATCACGACCGGCATTACGCCGGCGTCGCAGTCGCAGTACGAGGGCTATCAGGGCACCGAGCTGCCGCCTGGCACGGTGGTCTCGTGCTCGTCGCAATTCGAGGTCGTGCAGCGGCTCGGCGAGGGCGGGATGAGCAAGGTCTACAAGGCCTTCGACCGCCTGATGAACCGCTACGTCGCGCTCAAGGTGATGAAGAACGACGTGCCCGACTGGGCCCACCGGCACTTTCGCCGCGAGGCCCGGATGTGCGCGAGCTTCATGCACAACAACCTCGTGCACGTGATGCAGGTCGGGACCACGGAGGAGTACGACCTGCTGTGGTTTGCGATGGAGTACCTGCGCGGCAAGGATGTCGGCTGGTTCGTCGACAGCGGCACGTCGATGGGCATCCCGGTGATCTGCGAGATGTTCTCGCAGGTGCTCGACGCGCTGCGTTACGTACACTTGCGGCGGATCGTGCATTGCGACATCAAGCCGTCCAACATCTTCGTGACCCGCGACTCGCACGACCCGCTGCTGCGCGTCGTCAAGCTGCTGGACTTCGGCGTGGCGCGCGACCTCAGTGACCTGTCGTCGCACAGCACCGGCCACGTGATGGGCGACCCGCGCTACATCGCCCCGGAGCAGACGATCCCCGGCAACTACATCGATCACCGCGCCGACATCTACGCGCTCGGCATGACCTTCTTCGAGCTCGTCACCGGCGGCCGCCACCCCTTCGAGGACCTGTTCGAGGGGCACCCGCGCCAGTTGCTGGTGGCCCACCGCGAGCGCGAGCCGCTGCCGGTCAGCCACTTCTTGTCGGAGTCGGTGCCGGCCGCCAAGGCCCGGGCGATCGACGCGTTCTTCGAGAAGTGCTGCGGCAAGCAGGCCCACCACCGCTTCGCCGACGCCGCCCAGATGAAAGAAGCGCTCACCGAGCTGGCCAAGTTCGGCTAGCGCGCGGGTCGGATCTCGGGTCATGCGGACAGGTCCGAAAGGACAGGTGACGCCAGTGCTGCCAGGTGACGCGCGGGCGATCGCGCGGGCGTCGGAGGTGCTGAGGCGCGGAGGGCTGGTCGCCTTCCCGACCGAGACGGTCTACGGGCTCGGCGCCGACGCGCTCGATCCCGCCGCGATCGCGCGGGTGTTCGCGGCCAAGGCCCGGCCGGCGGACAACCCGTTGATCGTACACGTCGCCGATGTGACCGCGGCGCGCGGGCTGGTCCGCGAGTTCCCCGAAGTCGCAGAGCAGGCGAGCGCGCTGTGGCCCGGGCCGCTGACGCTGGTGCTGCGACGCAATGCGCGGGTGCCCGACGCGACCACGGCAGGGCAAGACACGGTGGCGCTGCGGATCCCCGACCACCCGGTCGCGCTCGCGCTGCTGCAGGCCTGCGGCCGCCCGCTCGCGGCGCCGTCGGCCAACCGCTCGGGCCGCCCGAGCCCGACCCTCGCCGCCCACGTGCTCGCCGACCTCGACGGTCGCATCGACCTCATCCTCGACGGCGGGCCGACCAGGCACGGGCTCGAGTCGACGGTGCTCGACCTCACCGGCGCGCGCCCGCTGCTGCTGCGCCGCGGGGCGGTGACGTTGGAGGATCTGCGCGCGCTGCTCGGCGAGGTCGACGGTGTGGCCGACGACGACGCGGCCGCCCAGGCCCGCTCGCCCGGCCTGCGCCACCGTCACTACGCGCCGCGGGCGAGGGTCGAGCTGGTGTCCGAAGGGACAGGTGAGCAGGCCGCGGCGCGGGCGATCGCGGCCGGTGAGAAGGTGGCGCTGGTGTGCCGCAGGGAAGTACACAGCGCGGCGATCGTCGAGCGCCTGCCGCTCGGGCTCCCGGAGTTCGCGCGGGCGCTGTTCGCCAGCCTGCGCGCGCTCGATGCGACCGGAGTCGATCGCATCATCGTCGAGGCGGTGCCGGAGACGGGCATCGGCGCGGCGATCATGGATCGCCTGCGAAGGGCCTCAGCAGTTTGAGGCCGACCGGGCGCGTCGCGTCGCGCCGGTTTCCGAACGAGGCGTGAGCTGGCATCATGCGCGCGTGACCGAGTCCGACGATCCCGTGCACGCTCCGGGCCTGCGGCTCGGCGCGTTGCTGGGCAGCGGGGCGGTGGCCACGGTGGTGCGAGTCGAGGCGGCCGACGGCAGGGTGTTCGCCGGCAAGCTGCTGCACGAGTCGCACGGGCAAGACAGCGCGGCGACGCGGCGCTTCGCGCAGGAGGCCGGGCTGCTGCGTGGGGTCGAGGACCCGAACATCGTCAGGGTGTTCGGGGTCGCCGAGATCGAGGGCAAGCAGGTGCTGCTGCTCGAGTTGGTCGAGGGTCCGACGCTGGCCCAGCTCAACGCCCGCGAGGCGCCGCTCGGCGAGGCGCGGCTGGCGAGGCTCGCGGGGGGGGTGGCTCGTGGGCTCGCGCGGGCGCACGCGGCGGGGGTCATCCATCGCGACCTCAAGCCCGCCAACATCCTGGTCGCGCGGGGTGATGTCCCGAAGATCGCCGACTTCGGGATGGCGCGCGCGACCTCCCTGGTGGGCGTCGAGCGCTCGGCGCTGGCGGTGCTCGGCACGCCGGACTACATGGCGCCCGAGTCGCTCGACCCGCTCGCGGTCGACACCCGCAGCGACCTCTACGCGCTCGGCTGCATCCTTTTTGAGCTGGCCACCGGCCGCCCGCCGCACACCGGCGCGACCGCCTTCGGCGTGATCGAGGCGCATCGCAAGGCGCCGATCCCCGCGCTCCCGCACGAGTTCTCGCCGGCCTTGCGGGCGCTGGTCAGCAGTCTGCTCGCCAAGGCGCCGGCCGACCGCCCGCAGGCGGCGACACAGGTGGCCGCGCTGCTCGAGCAGATCGCCGACGGGCAGGTCACGACCCTCGCGCTGGTCAGCGAGGACGCGCGCGGCGGTCCGGCGTGCGCGGGCTGTGGTCAGCCGCTGGTGCCCGAGCTGGCGGTGTGCATGCACTGCGGCCTCGCGGTCGCGCGGGCCGAGCCGGGCGGCTGGACGGTGCTGGTGGCGGGCCCGGGCGAGCCGGGCGACAAGCTCGACAGCGCCTTGCGAGCGCGCCTGATCGGCTGGATCGCCGGCAACCCGGGGCTCGGTGTGGTCGCCGGTTCGCTGGAGAAGACGATCCCTCGCGTGCCCTTCACCTTGCTGACGCGGGTGTCGGAGGGCAGCGGTCGCAGCATCGTCGCCGCGCTCGCCGGTCTCGGCCTCGAGGCCGAGATCGTGCAAGGCGGGCCGCTGCGATCGAGGCGCATGCGCAAGAAGGCCGGGGCGCTGATCGGTCGCACGCTGGCGGTCGCGTTCGCCTCGTCCGCGGGGTTGATGGGCATGCGCTCGATCTTCGTGCTGCTGCCTTTGCTGGCGATCGGTGCGATCGTCGGCGGGACCTGGAGCGCGATGCGGACGACGACGCGGCCGCGACGGTTGGCGGCGAGCCGCATCCCGGCGCCGCTGCTGCGCGCGCTCGGCGAGGTCGAGCGAGCTTTGCCGGCGATCGGGTCGGCGCGGCATCGACACGGGCTGCGCGCGGTGGTCCGTCGCAGCCTCGCGCTCGCGCCGGCCGCCGACGCCGGCACCCACGAGGAGCTGGCCCAGGCGGTCACCGCGGCCACCGCGGCGGCGGGCCGCCTCGACGCCCTCGACCGCACGCTCGCGGTCGGCGACATCCAGCAGTCCGACGACGCCGCGCGGGCGCTGCTACACGAGCGCGACACCTGGGCCGCGCGCCTGCTGGCGCTGACGGCCGCGCTCGACGCGTTCCAGGCCCGGGTCGTCGGGGCCGGGCGCAGCGCCGACGACGACGACGCGCTCGGCGAGCTGCGGACCCGGGTCGAGGCGCTGGAAGAGGTCGAGCGCGGAGCGTGAACATGGCTTTTAGAACCTGCCCATACGAACATGTCCTAGGGGACACGAAATGGATATGCCGGTGATCGCCGCAGACTTGCCGGCGGGCGCCGTGGTGGTCGCCGGGCCCGAGCGTGTGGGCGCCGAGCTGCGCTGGCGCGTGCGCCTCGCCGACGGTACGCCCGGCTTGCTCGCGAGCCTCGCCCCCGAGCTGGCGCGTGACCCGGCGCTGCGTCGTCGCTACGTCCGCGACCTCGCCCGTCTGCGCGAGCTGGCCGCGCCCGGGGTGGCGACCGTGCTCGCGCTGGGGCCCGAGCCCGACCCGGCGGACGTGACCGCCGCGCCGCCATGGCGTCTACGCGCCGATCCCGAGGGCGAGACGCTCGAGGTCTGGCTGGCGCGCCGCGCCCCGCTGCCGGTCGACGAGTCGGTGGGTCTGGCGATCTCCCTGTGCGAGCTGCTGGGTCCGCTGCACGAGCGCGGCGCGGTGCTCCGCGACTTGCATCCGCGGCTGGTCGTCCGCGCCGGTGATCGGCTGTGGTTGACCGACGTCGGCCTCGGTCGCGTCGACATCCTGTCCACGCGGACGGCCGCGAGCCTGCTGCTCGAGGGCTCGCCCTACGCCGCGCCGGAGCAGTTCCAGCGCACCGCGCTCGACGCGCGCGCCGATCTCTACGCGATCGGCGTGATCCTCTACCGGGCGCTCACCGGCCTGCTGCCGCGCGGCGATGGGCCGGCGTTCCTGGTCGAGACCCCCGTCGCGCCGCCGCTGCGGCTGCGACCCGAGCTGGCCCCGGCGCTCGACGAGCTGGTGCTGCGCTGTCTCGCGGTCGACCCCGCAGAGCGGCCTTCGAGCGCGCGCGAGCTGGCCGCTGCGCTGCGCGGCGAGGTGCTCCCGGGCGGCGGTCTGGCGCGCGTCGCCTGCCAGCACTGCAGCGCGCCGCTGCGGCTCGGCCAGCGCATGTGCCTCGCCTGCGGCCGGGTCGCCGTGCAGTTCGAGGCCGAGGCCGACGGTCCGTGCAGCGTCGTGCTGCGCGAGGCCCACGAGACCACCCACTTCCTGGCCGGTCTGTACTCGACGCTGAGTCCCCTGCACGACGGCGTGGTGCCGCCGCTCAACTTCGTGATCGGCGAAGCGCGCATGTACTCGAAGGCCGAGCTGGCGCGCCGCCATCGCCTGCCGCTGCGGCTGTTCTCCGGCCTCTCGCGGACCACCGCGGAGCGCCTGCGCGTGCGGCTCAGGGCCTCGGGTCTCGCGGTCAACGTGGTCGACGACTCGCGCGTCGGTGACGCCCGCAGGACCCGTGTGATCGCCCTGTGGACGGCGGCCGGCGCCGCGCTGCCGACCGGTCTGTGTATCGTCATCGGCGCGCCGCTGTTCGTATACCTCATCATCCTGATGGCGGCGTTGGCGGGCACCGGCATCGCCGCGCTGGCGATGCGTCAGCGCCGGCGCAAGCGCGCCGCGCCGTTCTTGCGGCTGCGTAGCGCGCCCGCGTTGCCGGCCTCGGACCCGCTGGTCGCTCGCCTCGCCGCGCTGCTCACCGCGGACACGACGGCCGAAGTGCGCGAGCTGGTCGGTGGCCTCGCGCTCGCGGTCCAGCAGCTCGTCGATCACCGGGCCGCGGCGCCCGGCGCCCGCGCCGAGGTCGACGCGTTGACGGAGCCGGTCGCGCCGCTGGTCGCGTTGATCGAGGGCCAGGTGACGCGCCTGCGGGCGATCGACGCGGCGCTCGCCGGGCTCGACGAGGGCGACCTGGTGCGGGCCCTCGCGGCCAGCGAGGCGCGCGGCGAGCCGTCCGGGCGCCGGGACGATCTGCTCGCCGGACTCGATCGCCTACGCGGCCTCGAGGACGAGCGGGCCGCGATCTTTCATCGCCTGCTCGAGGCGGAGAGCCTGCTGCGTCGCGCCGTGGCGCTCGGTCTCGGTGTCCGCGACGAGGAGGCCGAGCAGGCGCGCCGCGTCGCCCAGGCCCTGCATGCGCTGGAGCTCGGCGTCTGAGGCGCGGTATCGGGGCCCCAGAGTCCTTGCGCGACTTGCGCGCTTGCCTCTGCGAGCGCCTGCACGGCAGTTCGGCGGTCCACGGGGTGTGTGCTGCACCTTGACCGCACCTTCACCGTGATCTCACCGGGGATCATCGAGCGCCCTTGTCGGCCCCGCCGGGGTTCGCTATGTGTGCCTGGAGGGCCCCGATGGCGGACGACGAACCAGAGACTGGCACGATCCTCATTGTCGAGGATCATCAGGACACGCGCGAGACGTTGCGCGATTACCTCGAAGAATTCGGGTACGTCGTCGACACCGCGGTCGACGGCGCTGATGGTCTGCGCAAGGTGCAGGCCCGGCCAGTCGACCTCGTCATCACCGACCTCAACATGCCGTACGTCAGCGGCCTCGAGCTGCTCGCCGCGATCAAGAGTCACAAGCTCACCCCCGATGTCCTGGTGCTGTCCGCGACCGGCCTGATCTCCAAGGCCGTCGAGGCCATGCGCCTCGGCGCCGTCAACTACCTGGTCAAGCCGGTCGACCTCGACCAGCTCACCAGCGAGGTCCGGGCCGTCATGCGGGTCCGCCGGCACCGCGAGCTGCAACGCAGCGCCGGCCAGACGACGATGATGCTCGACCCCGGCGGCGAGCCGACGCGTCCGCAGATCGCCTACGACCTCGAGACTGGCCAGCCGCTGCCGCTGTCGGGCGACCCGGTCGTCAGCGAGGGCGAGACCCCGACGTCGATCGGCCGCTATCAGGTGCTGGGCGAGCTCGGCACCGGCGGCATGGGCACCGTATACAAGTGCTTCGACCCCGCGCTGCGCCGCACGGTCGCGGTCAAGGTCGTCGCCACCGGCACGATCCGCCGGGTCCACCGCGAGCTGCTGCTGCAGCGCTTCGCCCGTGAGGCCCAGGCCGCGGGCATGCTCAACCACCCGAACATCGTCACGGTCTACGACTATCACGCCGACCCGCGCAGCCAGTCGGTCTACCTGGCGATGGAGTACGTCGCCGGCCAGTCGCTCGGGGCGGTCATCGCCGGCGCCGGCAGGCTGCCGTGGGAGCGCGCGACCAACCTCGCGTTCCAGATCGCGGACGCCCTCGAGTTCGCCCACCGCAACCAGATCGTCCACCGAGATGTAAAGCCGGAGAACGTGCTGGTCACCGACGGCGAGGTCGCCAAGATCCTCGACTTCGGCATCGCCAAGCTCGCCGACTCGGAGCTGACGCGGCCCGGCACCTTCGTCGGCTCACCGCGTTACCTGGCCCCGGAGAGCTTCCGCGGCGGCGGCATCGATTACCGGGCCGACCAGTTCTCGCTCGGGACGGTGCTGTTCGAGATGCTGACCGGCCAGGCCGCGTTCAAGTTCGAGGACTTCTATGCCGGCGTGCACCGCATCCTCTCGGAGGTCCCCGCGCCGCTCGCCAGCTTCGGCGTGGTCGGCCCGCCGCTGTTGCAGGAGATCGTCGGGCGCCTGCATCAGAAGGACCCCGACAAGCGCTACGTCGACGAGATGGGCCTGCTCAGCGATCTCGCCGAGCTCGGGGCCCTCGCCGGCCATAAGCTGCAGCTCAGTATCGCGCGACCCGCGTTCGAAGCCCGGCGCTGAGCCTGCGCGGCATGGGGCCGATTTGCTGCGCACCAGCTTCGCCACGGGGCCGGAGTTGCAGCGCCGCGACCCCGGTCGCTCGCGTGGTGGCGCGCTGTCCCCGCACTCCGATCAGGGCCGGCGCTGCGACCGCGATTTTTCCATGCAATGTCAAGCAGCGCCGCGTGCTCCCCCACCTGTGCTGTCTGGACCAACCTTTGACGGCCGCGAGACGACACTGCGAGTATCTCCGACGCTCACCCGCTCAGGACCCGTTTGGAAGCTCCCGTAGACATCCTGCTCGTCGACGACAACCCGAACAACCTCCTCGCGCTGGAGGCGATCCTGACCGATATCAACGGTCGTTTCGTCAAGGCCAGCTCGGGAGCGGAGGCGCTGAAGTGCCTGCTCAACCAGGACTTCGCGCTGATCATCCTCGACATTCAAATGCCGGGCATGGACGGCTTCGAGACCGCGGCGATGATCCGGGGCCGTGAACGCAGCCGCCGGATCCCGATCATCTTCCTCACCGCGTTCAATCGCAGCGACACGCAGGTGCACAAGGGATACGCCCTCGGCGCGGTCGACTTCCTGTTCAAGCCGATCTTCCCGGAGGTCCTGCGCTCGAAGGTCAACGTGTTCGTCGACCTGTTTCGCAAGACCGAGGAGGTGCGCAAGCAGTCCGAGCTGCTGCGAGACGTCGAGAAGAACGAGCACGAGCGCCAGTTGCAGGAGGAGAAGCAGCGCTGGGAGGCCGAGCTGCTGCGCCAGCAGGTCGACCAGGAGCGCCAGACCTCGCAGGCGCTCGCGCTGACGATCCGCGAGCGGGAGCGGGCCGAGGAGGCCCTGAGCAAGACCAACGCCCGCCTGCGCCTGCTGGCCGACACCGCCAACGAGCTGCTGTTTAGCCCCGAGCCCAAGCACTTCCTGGCGCGCCTGTATCACCAGCTCTCGGAGCACCTCGGGCTCGAGGTCTACACCTGCTATTTGGTCGACCACGGGCCGCCGTCGCCGTCCGCCCTCGAGGCCGCGGCGCCGCGCCTGCGCCTCGAGTTTCACGGCGGCATCGCCCCGGCCGAGGCCCTTGCGCACGCGTGGCTCGAGTTCGGCGAGGGCATCCCCGGCACGGTCGCGCAACTGCGTGAGGAGCTGATCGTGCGCGACGGCGAGGTCGGCCGGGGCGCGTCGCTCGGCGAGCTCGGCGGGGCCAACCTGCGGGTGTTCGCGTGCTACCCGATGATGGCCGATGGCCGCCTGATCGGGACCCTCGGCTTCGGTACGCGCACGCGGGCCCGCCTCGAGGCCGACGAGATCGACGTGCTGCACATCGTCGGTGATCAGTCGGCGATGGCGCTCGAGCGGGCGCGCTTGGTCAGCGAGCTGCAGAGCCGCGCCGACGCGCTCGCCGAGGCTGACCGCCGCAAAGACGAGTTCCTGGCGATGCTGGCCCACGAGCTGCGAAATCCGCTGGTGCCGATCATGACCGGCCTCAAGACCTTCCAGTTGATCGAGCCGAAGAACCCCAAGCTGCAGCGGGCCCGCGACGCGATGGAGCGGCAGGTCCGGCACATGGCGCGGCTGGTCGACGACCTGCTCGATGTCTCGCGCGTGACCGCCGGCAAGATCGAGCTGCGCAAGGACCTCATCGACGTCGCCACGGTCGTGCAGCAGGCGGTCCAGACCAGCCAGCCGTTGATGGCCGAGAAGAGCCACGCGCTGATGATCTCGCTGCCAGCCGAGCGCCTGGAGCTGGTCGTCGACCCCGCGCGCCTGGCCCAGATCATCTCCAACTTGCTCAGTAACGCCGCCAAGTACACCGACTCGGGCGGTCGCATTGAGTTATCGGCGGCGTCGGCTGGCGATGACGTCGAGATCTGCATCAAGGACAACGGCCGCGGGATCCGCCCGGAGATGTTGCCGCAGGTGTTCGGGCTGTTCGTGCAGTCGGACCGCACCCTCGACATGGCGCAGGGCGGGCTCGGCGTCGGCCTCACGCTGGTCAAGCGCCTGGTCGAGCTCCACGGGGGCACCGTGCTGGCCCGCAGCGCCGGTGAGGGCACCGGCAGCGAATTCGTGGTCCGCTTGCCTGGCGTCGGTCGCCACAGCCAGGCGCCGAGCCTCGATGGCATTGACGGCCCCGTCGCGCCACGGCGCCCCAGCGCGTGGATCCCTGGAGAGGAGGAGGCCGCCGAGGCCGCCGAGGCCGCCGCCGAGGCCGCCGAGGCCGCTGCGATCGCCGCCGGCACGACGGCCGCGGGCGCGACCTTCGACGGCATCGCGCTGCCGGTCCTGCCGGTGGCGCCCGTCGACGCCACGCCCGTGAGCACCGGTCCGCTGATCGCCGCGCCCGAGCCGGCGCGGCGCCTGCGGATCCTCGTCGTCGACGACAACCCGGACATCCGCGCCACCTTGCACGACCTGCTCGAGATGCAGGGCCACGAGGTCGATGTCGCGGAGGACGGACCGCAGGCGATCGAGCGCGTGCTGACGCAGCAGCCGCAGGTCGCGTTGGTCGACATCGGCCTGCCCGGCATGGACGGCTGCGAGGTCGCTCGCACGCTGCGCTCCACGCCAGGCGTGCGTACGCGCCTGGTCGCGATGACTGGTTATGGCCAGGCGGAGGACCGCAAGCGGGCCCTCGACGCCGGCTTTGACGCCCATGTGGTCAAGCCCGTCGAGCTCGATGAGCTGACCCGCCTGCTCTACGAGCACTCCTGAGCCTTCCGTGAGCGAGTTTCGAGGCACCCTTCGAGGAGACCGACATGCCGAGCGCCACCACGACGCCTCGCCGCCGCAGCGGCGGTGATAGTCCCCTGGACACCAAGTTGCTGCTCAAGACCCTGATGGCGATGCGTCTCGGGGACTTTTCGGCGCGCCTGCCGGTCGATCACACCGGGGTCGCGGGCAAGGTCTACGACACGCTTAATGAGATCGTCGATCTGAATCAGCGGATGGCCGCCGAGTTCGAGCGCGTCAGCGCGGTCGTCGGCAAGGACGGCAAGATCACGCAGCGGGCGGTGCTCGGCGGCGCCGTCGGTGCGTGGGCCGACACGATCGGCTCGGTCAACTCGCTGATCGCCGACCTCGTGCAGCCGACCGCGGAGGTCGGTCGCGTCATCGGTGCGGTCGCCAAGGGCGACCTGTCGCACTCGATGGCCGAGGAGATCGAGGGTCGGCCGCTCGACGGCGAGTTCCTGCGCACCGCGCGGATCGTCAACACGATGGTCGACCAGTTGCGATCGTTCGCCTCCGAGGTCACGCGCGTCGCGCGAGAGGTCGGCACCGAGGGCAAGCTCGGCGGCCAGGCCGAGGTCAAGGGCGTGTCGGGCACCTGGAAGGACCTGACCGACAGCGTCAACTCGATGGCGAGCAACCTGACCGGGCAGGTGCGCAACATCGCCGAGGTGACCAAGGCGGTCGCCAACGGCGACCTGTCGAAGAAGATCACGGTCGACGTCAAGGGTGAGATCCTCGAGCTCAAGAACACGATCAACACGATGGTCGACCAGCTCAACTCGTTCGCCTACGAGGTGACGAGGGTGGCACGTGAGGTCGGCACCGAGGGCAAGCTCGGCGGACAGGCGCTGGTCAAGGGCGTCGCCGGCACCTGGAAGGACCTGACCGACAACGTCAACCTGATGGCGAGCAACCTGACCGGGCAGGTGCGCAACATCGCCGCCGTGACGACCGCGGTGGCCACCGGTGACCTCTCCAAGAAGATCACGGTCGACGTCAAGGGCGAGATCCTCGAGCTCAAGGACACGATCAACACGATGGTCGACCAGCTCAACTCGTTCGCCTACGAGGTGACGAGGGTCGCGCGCGAGGTCGGCACGGAGGGCAAGCTGGGCGGCCAGGCCGAGGTCTCCGGCGTGTCGGGCACGTGGAAGGACCTGACGGACAACGTCAACTTCATGGCGAGCAACCTGACCAGTCAGGTGCGCAACATCGCCGAGGTCACGACCGCGGTGGCGACGGGTGACCTCTCGAAGAAGATCACCGTCGACGTGCGCGGCGAGATCCTCGAGCTCAAGAACACGATCAACACGATGGTCGACCAGTTGTCGTCGTTCGCCTCCGAGGTGACGAGGGTCGCGCGCGAGGTCGGCACGGAGGGCAAGCTCGGCGGCCAGGCCGAGGTGCGGGGCGTGTCGGGCACGTGGAAGGACCTGACGGACAACGTCAACTTCATGGCGAGCAACCTGACCGGTCAGGTGCGCAACATCGCGGAGGTCACGACCGCGGTCGCCAAGGGTGACCTCTCGAAGAAGATCACGGTCGACGTGAAGGGCGAGATCCTCGAGCTCAAGAACACGATCAACACGATGGTCGACCAGTTGTCGTCGTTCGCCTCCGAGGTGACGAGGGTCGCGCGCGAGGTCGGTACGGAGGGCAAGCTCGGCGGCCAGGCCGAGGTGCGCGGCGTCTCGGGCACCTGGAAGGACCTGACGGACTCTGTCAACTCGATGGCCTCGGGCCTCACCGCGCAGGTGCGCGACATCGCCAACGTCGCGACCGCGGTCGCCAACGGCGACCTCGGCCAGAAGATCATGGTCGACGTGAAGGGCGAGATCCTCGAGCTCAAGCAGACCATCAATAAGATGGTCGACAACCTCAACACCTTCTCCGGTGAGGTGACCCGCGTCGCCCGCGAGGTCGGTACGGAGGGCAAGCTCGGCGGCCAGGCGGAGGTCAAGGGCGTGTCGGGCACCTGGAAGGACCTGACGGACAACGTCAACCTGATGGCGAGCAACCTGACCGGTCAGGTCCGCAACATCGCCGAGGTCACCAAGGCGGTCGCGACCGGCGACCTCTCGAAGAAGATCACCGTCGATGTGCGCGGCGAGATCCTCGAGCTCAAGAACACGATCAACACGATGGTGGATCAGCTCAACTCGTTCGCCTACGAGGTCACGCGGGTCGCGCGTGAGGTCGGCACCGAGGGCAAGCTGGGCGGCCAGGCCGAGGTCAAGGGCGTCGCCGGCACGTGGAAGGACCTGACGGACAACGTCAACCTGATGGCGAGCAACCTGACCGGTCAGGTGCGCAACATCGCCGAGGTCACGACCGCGGTCGCGAAGGGCGATCTTTCCAAGAAGATCACGGTCGACGTGAAGGGCGAGATCCTCGAGCTCAAGAACACGATCAACACGATGGTCGAGCAGCTCGGATCGTTCGCCTCGGAGGTCACGCGTGTCGCCCGCGAGGTCGGCACCGAAGGAAAGCTCGGCGGCCAGGCCGAGGTGCGTGGGGTGTCGGGGACGTGGAAGGACCTGACCGACTCGGTGAACTTCATGGCGAGTAACCTGACGGGTCAGGTGCGCAACATCGCCGAGGTCACGACCGCGGTGGCGACGGGCGACCTCTCGAAGAAGATCACGGTCGACGTGAAGGGCGAGATCCTCGAGCTCAAGAACACGATCAACACGATGGTCGACCAGTTGCGATCGTTCGCCTCGGAGGTGACGCGGGTCGCCCGCGAGGTCGGCACCGAGGGCAAGCTCGGCGGCCAAGCCGAGGTCAAGGGCGTCGCGGGCACCTGGAAGGACCTGACCGACTCGGTGAACTTCATGGCGAGCAACCTGACGGGTCAGGTGCGCAACATCGCCGAGGTCACGACCGCGGTCGCCAACGGCGACCTCTCGAAGAAGATCACCGTCGATGTGCGCGGTGAGATCCTCGAGCTCAAGAACACGATCAACACGATGGTGGACCAGCTCAACTCGTTCGCCTACGAGGTGACTCGCATGGCCCGCGAGGTCGGCACGGAGGGGCGGCTCGGCGGGCAGGCGCTGGTCAAGGGGGTCGCCGGTACGTGGAAGGACCTGACGGATTCGGTGAACTTCATGGCGAGCAACCTGACGGGTCAGGTGCGCAACATCGCCGAGGTCACGACCGCGGTCGCCAACGGCGATCTCTCGAAGAAGATCACCGTCGACGCGCGCGGCGAGATCCAGGAGCTCAAGAACACGATCAACACGATGGT
>Ga0105046_10006058_pt1 | contig 19093 bp, 20 predicted proteins | sample MAT03_FD_78385 | JGI IMG/M metagenome (GOLD analysis project Ga0105046, IMG submission 78385) | Freshwater microbial communities from Lake Fryxell liftoff mats and glacier meltwater in Antarctica - MAT-03 (megahit assembly) | ecosystem: Environmental > Aquatic > Freshwater > Ice > Liftoff... | reverse complement strand
TGGTGAGGTGATGGGGATTGACAGCGACTTTGGCCGGGCCTTTGCCAAAGCAGAATTAGGTGCTGGAGAGCGTTTACCACTAACGGGAACTGTATTTGTATCAATGAGCGATCGCGATAAAGCCTCTGCCGGTGCTGTGGTGAAGGAATTTATCGATTTGGGCTTTAAAGTCATGGCTACCCTTGGTACACGGCAAGTTCTTCTCGAACAGGGGTTAAATATTGAGTTGGTGCTAAAACTCCATGAAGGCCGTCCCCATGTCCTAGATGCAATCAAAAACAAAAAAATCCAACTTATTATCAACACACCATCAGGGGAAGAAGCCCAGACTGATGCTAGGTTAATCCGTCGCACAGCCTTAGCTTACAAAATTCCAATCATTACTACGATCGCCGGTGCAAAAGCTACCGTCGCCGCCATTCGTTCTTTACAAAATACGACTTTGGATGTAAAAACCATCCAAGAATACTGTGCGATCGTGAGGGAGTAGGGAGTAGGGAGTGGGGGGGGGACAAGGAGAATAACCATGCCCCATGCCCCATGCCCCATGCCCCATGCCCCATGCCCAATGCCCAATGCCCAATGCCCAATGCCCAATGCCCCATGCCCAATGCCAATGCCCCAGAAAGATTAAACAATTCTTATAAGATAATGATTATAGTTCTCAGTAAGATATCTTAACAAATATGAGGAAGTTTATTTTAGCGAGATAATTTCTGAAATTGACTACTAGTCAGCTTTCAGAGAAAGGGCAGTATTGCATGACCTGGAACATCCAGAAAATTTAATGTATCTATATAGCCAAAACATTCTCATAAATGTTACAATTATTAACATGGTTCCAATAAAAAAATGTTTAAAAAGCTACTTTTTATCTAACTGTAGATACTTGTGGGAGGTAGGAAATAACTGTAACTTTTAGCAGTTAAGAAGCCCAAATTTCATTATTTATGAGCGCTACGTGTTTATCGGGCGCGTAACTTGCCAACCGTAGCATGGGTTCCCAGTCTGACTGAGTAGCACCCAAACAAGCACCTATCCGTTTAATGACCCTACCGCCAAATCCATCATTACCAAAGAGTAGCGCCATGAAGACCGCTCAAACAGCCACAGACCTCGTGCGGACTTACCTGCGTGAGATTGGCCGTGTGCCACTCTTAACACACGAGGAGGAGATTTTCTATGGTAAACAAGTGCAACGTTTTAGCGCTTTGCACGAATCGAGGGAATGTCTTATCATCCAGTTAGGTCGTCAACCGACTCTAGAAGAGTGGGCAAAAGCGACAAATCTAGAACCAGGAGATTTGAACGAAGCGATCGCTGATGGTGAGATTGCCAAGCGTAAGATGGTAGAAGCCAATTTGCGGCTGGTAGTCTCCGTTGCCAAAAAATACATAAAGCGCAACGTTGATTTACTGGACTTGATTCAAGAAGGTAGTATTGGTATGCAACGGGGCGTGGAAAAGTTTGACCCCACTAAAGGCTACAGGTTTTCTACATACGCCTATTGGTGGATTCGCCAAGCCATCACCCGTGCCATAGCTGAAAAAGCTCGTACCATTCGGCTGCCTATCCACATAACCGAAAAATTAAATAAAATTAAAAAAGCGCAGCGTCAATTATCTCAAAAATTGGGACGCGCTCCTACACCTGGTGAGCTGGCCGAAGAGCTAGAATTAACCCCCAAACAAGTCCGAGAGTATCTAGAAAAGGCGCGTTTGCCCCTTTCCTTAGATTTGCGGCTGGGTGATAACTACGACACCGAACTCGGAGAAATGCTGGAAGATCCAGGAGCTTCTCCAGAAGAGTTTGTCATGCAAGCTTCCCTATCTTATGACTTAGATCGGTTGATGGGCGACCTAACGCTACAACAGAGGGAAGTAATTACCCTGCGTTTTGGGTTAACTGATGGGCAAGCGCTGACTCTTGCAAGAATCGGTGAAATACTCAACATCAGCCGCGAACGAGTTCGACAAATTGAGCGGGAAGCCTTAACCAAACTTCGGAAGTCTAAAGCGAATATGGATGAATATTTAGCAAGTTAGTCATCAAACAGAATTCAGGAGTCAGGAGTCAGAATGGGCTAAACCTTAGCTATCCGCTAACAGAATGAATTCTGTACGAGTGGCGGGTCTCTCTTACAAAGTTGATCCTCTACAGCGCTTCGTGCATCCTGCGGCGGGGGAGACCCCAAGACCGCACTTTGCGCGAATGTTACCACGGGGAGTATCCCCGGTGGCGAATTTCGCGCTGAATCCCCCACTGATTGATTCTGACTCCTGAATTCTGACTTCTGAATTCTTCTTCAATTACAAACGACGAATGATCAATTGGTGAGAAAATACGCTGCCTTTGGTACGGTTACACCGACTTACACTACAAAGCTAGCTTGTTACATTAGTTTGCAGGAAGACAAATATGCTAGCTAAGTCAAATCCAAGACAAGCATTAAGTATTCAAATCACAAACACCGCAGCCAGCAGTGGTAGTTAAGGTAGGTAAAAAATGAGTAACCCATCCAATCGCGTCTCAGAATTTTTCAATAGCGAATCAGAAACTAGCGATTTACTATGGCAGTATGTCAAATCTTTGAGTCCGGAAACAGTTACTAAGCTATCCAAACCCACGTCTGCCGAGGTTTTTCAGGTAATGGAACGTAATATTACCGGACTGTTGGGAAATTTACCTTCAGAACATTTTGGTGTTACTGTAACCACAAATCGGGAAAATTTAGGTCGGCTTCTCGCCTCTGCGATGATTAGTGGTTATTTCTTGCGTAACGCTGAACAGAGAATGGATTTTGAAATCTCCCTACAAGGAACTGAAACTAACAACAGCGAAATTGACTAGAAATGCAAAATTTGGAAAATTCTATATTGTTGGGCTGATAGCTAGTCACAACCACAAATGACCTTCGCAATAAATCTGAACTCGGCAGACTAGTTTTAAATCTGCCGAGTTTTGTTATTAATCACTAGTCTCCCTCATCTCCCTCTGTTGTCAATCAATATTATGAGTGCAATTAAGTCTCTTCCACCCCATAAAATCATTGGTGTTGCCGTAATTTGGAACGATCAAGAGCAAATTTTAATTGATCGCCGTCGTCCAGAAGGAGTGATGGGTGGTTTGTGGGAGTTTCCTGGTGGTAAAATTGAGCCTGGTGAAACTATCAGCGAGTGTATTCAACGGGAAATTTCCGAAGAACTGGGAATAGTGATTGAAGTGGGAGAGCATCTGATCACTATTGATCACACCTATACAGACTTGCGTGTTACCCTCACAGTACATCATTGCCGCCATATTACAGGTATTCCCCAACCTTTAGAATGCGATGAAATTCGCTGGGTAAGCTTGGAAGAACTCGAAAAGTTCACTTTTCCGAAAGCGAATATTCAAATTATTGCTGCTTTAAAAGAGACTAGGGACTAGGAAATAGGAAAGATTTTTTTAATATTCAATGTCCAATCGCCAATACCGTAACAATCTATTAATTGCATCAGGTTGAGTCCCGTAATTTTCTACAATAAGCGGAGAGACTTTGATAAAAGGTGTGAGTCAAACAAATGCCTAAAACCGTTGCTGATGTGATGAGCCACGATCCAATTGTCGTGCGATCGCAAACCCCGCTCAAGGAAGCTATCCAAATTCTCGCAGAACGCCACATCAGCGGACTCCCTGTTGTGGATGACGTTGGTAAATTGGTCGGCATTATCTCCGAAACCGATTTGATGTGGCAAGAAACTGGTGTTACTCCACCTGCATATATCATGTTTCTTGATAGCGTTATCTATTTAAAAAATCCTGCTGATTATGAACGTGACTTGCACAAGGTCTTAGGGCAAACCGTTGGTGAGGTGATGAGTAAAAACCCGATCACTATTTCCCCTGATAAAACTTTAAGGGAAGCTGCTACAATCATGCACGATCGCAGCGTTCACCGCTTGCCAGTACTTGACAGTGCGGATCAAGTAATTGGTATCCTGACTCGTGGTGATATTATTCGGGCAATGGCAGCCAGTCAAGATTAGTCAGTTGTTATTAGTCATTAGTTAAGAGTTTTGTGACACTTGACTAATGACTCTTTTTTTACACTTTTGAAAATTAAGGATAACTAAATGAGCATTACTCCGGAGTCTGTTAAGCAATTGCTCAGTTCTGAGGATTTAGGCGATCGCTTGCGAGCAGTAAATCAAATCCGTCAACTGGAACCTGTGATCGGCTTTGAATTGATCCAAAGTGCCATTGGCGATCGCAATTCCCGTGTCCGTTACTCAGCGGTGAGTCAAATGGATACACTGGGAGGGCAAAATTTAAAGTTATCTTTGGATATTTTACGCGATCGCTTGCTTAATGACCCCGAAGTAGATGTACAAGCAGCAGCAGCAGACTGTTTGGGCGCTCTCAAGTTACATGAAGCTTTTGAAGACTTGCAGCATCTGTACCACACAACCCCTGAATGGCTAATACAATTCAGTATTATTGCTACATTAGGAGAGTTGGGCGATCCACGAGCTTTTGAACTACTCAAACAGGCACTCTCATCAGATAATGAATTAGTCCAAACTGCTGCTATTAGTTCTCTTGGTGAGTTAGGAAATATAGAAGCAGTTCCCCTCTTGGCTCCTTATGCTACCAATCCAGATTGGCAAATCCGTTACAGAGTTGTACAAGCCTTGATTCATTTAGGTAGTGCTGAAGCTAAATCTATATTAGAAACTCTGGCTAATGATGAAGTAGAAGCGATCGCAACTGAAGCTAGAAAATCTTTGCAGTCACCTTAAATCCATACCTTAAACAAGCTAACGATTAAAACAGCCTTCTTTAAATTTCTGTACTCTAAAACCCTTTCCGATTGTGGAGGGGTTTTTATTTTTCAAAAATCAGACCAATAACTTATGGCGCAATACGCTTGGGTTAAGTCTTAATCCTCTCTAACCCTCGTTTTCAAGGGGGTTAGGAGGATCTTCCTGGGCAAAATATTTCTCTTTGAGTTGCAGAGGCACAGACTTGAACCAAAGTTCAAGGCAGGGAGAGCTTTGTCGAACTCACCTTAATTTTAGGTTTATTGTTTTTTCCATTCTTTCATAAAAAATTTTTGATTTATGAGTAAAGATAGAGTAAAAAATTTATTAAGGTATTATTTATTACATTTTAATAAAATTCTATGTAATAAAAAAAATCTTTGTTATCCGTATTTATTCTCACAAGATTTATATAGGGCGATTCATTAGTAAAGATTATGTGAACAAGGCACGGAAGTATATGCACTTAGGTAAATGCCTAGTTACTATACGAATATACCAAGGAAGACGCACTAAACGTTTATCTAAGGTATTACTAATTACAGGAGACAATTTCATGAAAAAGTTCGCTATTCTAGCTGCTACACTTGCCGCATCAACTCTGAGCCTAAGTCTGGTTGGCGGTATATCCAAAGCTCAAGCTGTTTCTTTAGTTCCTGCAACAGAAGGGGAAATTCAGCTAACAAATCCCATTTGTTTTACTGGTACTTGTATTGATACCGTGCCTTATGGTTATACAGTAAGCAGTGAAAGTTATAATGCAGCCTACTTGCCAAGTTTGTTATTTAGTGATGATAGTGCAACAGACAATACGTATGTTGGTATTTCATTCGGTAAAATAGATGGAGGAACTAACCCAATTGCAGGGGAAAATTGGTTCCGTCCTGTAGCTAGAAATATTGACGGTACTTTAGCTGAAAATGGTCAGTTGGAAGTTGGTCAGTTCAAGTTTAATTTTACTAGCCAAATTAGCGAGTTAGTACTATCATTCTTTGATGTGGAAGATATAGGTACTTCTATTCTGAATGTGAATGGTGGTATTTTTGCAGGAATAATTTCTCCAGGTGGTAATGGCAATATCCAAACAGTTACCCTGAAAGATGTCAATTCCTTTGTGGTCAAACTGGGTAATATTGGTGGTAACTTCACCACTGGCGATGGTGTTCGCTTGGACGTTAATAAAACTGTACCTGAACCAGGAACCACTATAAGTTTAGCTGTTTTGGGATTAGCAGCTTTGTCCGGCTTACAAAAACGCAAAAAGGCTTCACAAACAGTTTAAGCTTTACGTCGCGGCGCTCAAATTCAAAATTAAAAAAATAATTGATTTTGAATTTAACTCCTTGAATATAAAATTTATCCAGTTTCGTACCTCTGTTTTACTAGATAATCCTTTTCTTTCACTTTTAAGTGGGGTAGAAAGAATAACTAAGTGTCATAATTAGTTATTCTTTTCTACTCTATTTTTTTGTCCGCATAAATCTAGTTGTAGTGGAAAATTTTTGATTAATTTCTAACCACTAAATACCTGTGACCAAGTTGTTACTAGAAAAACTGTAACCAAGTGTCATAATTAGTTATTCTTTTCTACTCCATTTTTTTGTCTGCATAAATCTAGTTGTAGTGGAAAATTTTTGATTAACTTCTAAGTACTAAATACTTGTGACCAAGTTGTTACTAGAAAAACTGTAACCGCTGCGATCGCTAACAACCCTTGAATCAAATTTCCAACCAAAGATCCGACTACAATTCCTATACCCGCCTTAACCGCCAATCCTAATTCACGTCGGTAAAGGTACTCACCAATAATTGCCCCCAAAAGCGGACCTAGTAAAATTCCTAACAGTGGCCCCCCGAAAGGCAACGTAGGTAATAATCCCAAAAATCCCACCACTAAACCAACAATTGCGCCAATTTGCCCCCACTTGCTAGCTCCAGCTTGTCTTGCTCCCACATAGCTAGCTAAAAAATCCACTCCAATACTGAGAAACAAAACAATAATTGTCACAATTAGGGGAATTTTAATCGCCGCAAAGGAATTACTAACGACTCCCCAGATGATAATTGCGATTAAAATTAAACTGCTACCAGGAATGGCAGGAACCACAGCACCAATGATACCCACAAGCATTACGGCAACTAATAGCCAATAAATAATTTGCATAGATAAAGTTGTAAATTTCCAAATTTCCGAATATGGGTACACATCTATGCGCCCCTACTGTATATTCTATCTGGGCAACATGGTGACAAATGCTTAGTACTACCTTTCACAAGGGACTTAAGCCTCAAGCCTTGTTAATTGAGATGGTAGCGTGCTGTACTAGGTGTGTATAGCCGCGCCTTCCAATCGCCTAATGGTTCCTAAACTGCTATTTGAAAGCTCAAAACCTATGACGAGAAAAATATTAACTGGACTAAGTTCCGAAGGCTACGAACACCCCTTTGATCGCAAAGCCTTAGCTTCTTTGCAAAATATGCCTGGTGTCTCCTTGCTACTCAAAAAAATTAACGAATACGGTATAGATCGCTTACTCAGACTGCAAAGCCTTGGTAGTGAAATCAGAATTTCGCCCCGTAATTTTCCCCAATTACATCAACCACTTGTAGAAACCTGCCAAATTCTTGATGTTGCTCCACTTCCTGAACTGTATCTGTTTCGAGGTACAGGTCACATTCAAACCTACATTGTTGGGGTCGAAAAACCTATTGTCGGTATCAATTTAGATGCAATGGAGTGGCTTGGCACGGATGAGTTGCTTTACGTTTTGGGACACGAAGTTACTCGCATTAAAAGTCACGATATGGTTTATCACCAAATGGCAATTGTTATGCCAACTTTGAAAAATTTGTTGAGCAGTACCACATTTGGGTTTGGTGGCTTGGTAGCCAATGGAGTGGAACTGGCTTTGTATAATTGGCGAATGATGTCCAGGTTCAGTGCTGATCGTGCTGGTTTATTGGCTTGTCAGGATGTTGGTGTGGCAACCACTACACTAATGAAACTTGCAGGTTTGCCACATGATTACTTGACTACTCCTGTAATCGATGATTTCCTCGCCCAAGCCCGCGAGTTTGCATCCAATAATTTTGATAATCTGGATCAGATCACAAAAATACTAAGTTATACGGAATCTGGGCTTTCTTGGGTAGTTATGCGGGCTGGCGAGTTATTAAAATGGGTTGATTCAGGAGAATATGATAATTTAATTCAACAAACAAATTTAAAGACACCGGAAGAATCAGAAGAAAAAGAAGGAGAGACACCGGAAGAAAAGGAAGGGTGGAATTTTTTAACTTCTTGGTGACTTAATAATTCGTAATTCGTAATTCGTAATTAATTATAGATAGGAGCAAGTCAATTTGAGGTAATAATTACAAATTATTGTGAGAGATGACCAACCCTAATTTAGGTTAGGTCGCTTAGTTTGGATAAAGTCGAGCTAAGGAACGCAAATTTAATAACGTGCAATTCTTATTTAACTTGGAATGGTTCGTTACGCTCCGCTAACACACCCTACTTTTGCACTTTATTTAATCCACATTCCTAAGAGTAACGGCTAATTTATCAGCAATTCCGGCAATCCAGTTTTCATCTTGTTTGGTGTAACTGCGAGGAGCATTTGCTGCCAAAATCAAAACACCTTGGTTGCCAATAGGTTGACAAATTACACCTTGGGTATTTTCTGGTAAATAATCAAATTCAAGCCTACCTGGATATATTTTTAGCGCAACTAGATAAATCGGCTTTTGTTTTTCGAGTACCTGTTTTAAGATTACTCCTGGTACAACCTCAGATTTAGTACCCAGAATCCCGCGACGTAACAAAACTTTACCTTGATAAAACACCACGAGCGATCGCGTTACTGTATTAGTCAACAATAAATGAGATGCCCAGGCTAGTTCAATTTTCACGGCTTCTGGTAAATCTGCTGCGAGTACAAAACCTTCTTCTCCAATTAGTTCTACAATATCAGGCGATCGCGGCTGAACTTGCTGCCAAATTAAACCGGTCAAAATTAACACCGCACTCAAAATCACGCCCACTACATCACCACGCGATTGGGATTGAGTTAATTCTGGTGTCAACAAACGGTTAATCAGCAAAAGCACAGCGCCTAGCCCACCCACGACAATGGGTAGACGCCGCAAAACTCGATTAGGATCAGGTTTTGTCATTTGTCATTTGTCATTGGTTATTCTCCTTGTCCCCTGCTCCTCCTGCTCTCCCTGTGCCTCATCTCCTCACTCCTCCCCTGGTTCAATAATTCGCTGAAAAAGATAACCAGTACCCCGCGCTGTCAGAATCAATTCTGGATTGCTCGGATCATCTTCTAACTTTGCCCGCAAACGGGATATATGCACATCCACTACGCGGGTATCAACATGGCGCTCTGGTGTGTAACCCCAAACTTCCTGCAAAATTTCCGAACGAGAAAAAGCTTCTCCAGAGCGACTGACTACCAACTCTAATAAGCTGAACTCCATACCCGTCAATCGAATCCGCTCATCGCCTTTGTAGACTTGTCGCTTATTCGTATCGATTCTAATATTAGCGACATGAATTACCCCAGAACTAGGAATGCCAGAACCACTGGTTTTGTCTACCCGCCGCAGCACCGAGCGAATTCGAGCTTCTAGCTCCTTAGGGGAAAATGGTTTAACTACGTAGTCATCAGCACCCAATTCTAGCCCAGTGATGCGATCGGCTACATCCCCCAAGGCTGTTAACATAATAATGGGGACATCTGATTCTTTTCGTAATTCTTGACATACACCGTAGCCATCTAGCTTTGGCATCATTACATCCAAAACTACCAGGTCAGGAGCAGTTTTACGAAAAGTTTCCAAAGCTTCTTCCCCGTCGCCAGCCGTCACTACATCGTAGCCAATCATGGAAAGGCGTGTTTCCAAAATCCGGCGAATGCTGGCTTCGTCGTCTACCACCAAGATTTTTTCTTTATGACTTTCCAAGTTTCTCAATGCTCCTTTAGGAAAAATTTACATGATTAATTTTTAATACCATAATATTAAGATATCATTCCATCAATTGATTTGGAAAAAGCTCTAGATACTACTATTATCGGTTTTTAGTTTTTTTCAAGAATTCACTAAATATTAAGATTAATTAATAATATTTAAGAATGGCAAAACCAAAAACCTTTTTCGTTTGTAACGATTGTGGGGCAGAATCACCTCAGTGGTTTGGTAAGTGTCCAGCTTGCGGCACTTACAACTCTCTAGAAGAGCAGATTACTATCCAGTCCTCAGCAGATGTTCCTAGTCGGGGGGGAGTAAGTAGTTGGCAATCAACTCAAAGCAATGGCAAATCTCACGCTAAACCAGCTAAAGCACGAGCTTCTTTAACATTTGATCAAATTACCGATCGCCAAATCGCCCGATGGCAGTCTGGTTACGAAGAATTGGATCGGGTACTTGGGGGTGGGATTGTCCCCGGCTCTATGGTGCTGATTGGTGGTGATCCAGGTATCGGTAAATCTACTTTATTGCTGCAAGTATCAAACAAACTAGCGCAGAAATACCGCATCCTTTACGTAACTGGTGAAGAATCGGGACAGCAGGTAAAATTACGAGCTTCTCGTTTAGGAGTATCAAAACCTCTAAGTGTGGTGAATGAAGAGAATGTGACAGTAGTAGATCCTACACTTCCTATAGACCCTGACAGTATAGGCGCAGACTTATATGTACTGCCAGAAACAGATTTAGAAGAAATTTTACGGGAAATAGACTCTTTAAAACCAAACGTGGCGGTGATTGATAGTATTCAAACGGTGTTTTTTCCGGCGCTGACTTCTGCACCCGGTTCGGTAGCTCAGGTACGGGAATGTACCGCAGCACTGATGAAGGTGGCGAAGCACGAAGATGTCACAATGCTGATTGTGGGACACGTTACCAAAGAAGGAGCGATCGCTGGTCCCAAAGTTTTAGAACATTTAGTTGATACAGTACTGTATTTTGAAGGCGATCGCTTTGCCTCCCATCGGTTATTACGGACAGTCAAAAACCGCTTTGGCGCAACTCACGAAATCGGCATCTTTGAAATGGTGGCGGAAGGATTGCGAGAAGTATCCAATCCCTCAGAGCTATTTTTAGGCAATCGTGACGATCCCGCTCCTGGTACAGCGATTGTCGTGGCTTGTGAAGGCACTCGCCCCATTGTTGTAGAGTTGCAAGCTTTGGTTAGTCCCACTAGCTACCCTTCCCCTCGGCGGGCTGGAACTGGCGTAGACTATAACCGCCTAGTGCAAATTCTCGCCGTCTTAGAAAAACGGGTGGGAATTCCCATGTCTAAGTTAGATTCTTACGTTGCTTCTGCGGGTGGGTTGAATGTGGAAGAACCGGCAGTAGATTTAGGAATAGCGATCGCAATTGTAGCCAGTTTCCGCGATCGCATCGTCGATCCCGGTACAGTATTAATCGGTGAAGTTGGACTAGGTGGACAAGTGCGATCGGTTTCCCAAATGGAACTGCGGTTAAAAGAAGCAGCTAAATTGGGATTTACACGAGCGATCGTGCCAAAAGGAACAAAATTTCCTGATCTTAATATTGAAATATTACCAGTATCTAAGGTAATAGATGCGATTATCGCCGCTATCCCTCATCAGGAACTAACAAACGACGATTTAGAACCCGATGAAGATGAGTAACCAATAAACCCCCTTTTTAAGGGTGTTGAGGGAATCTAAAACAGTCAAACACCAGGGTAAAATCTCAGACTTTAACACTAGAACAAAGGAAACCCATTATGACAGCCCTCACCCAAGACTACCAAATCACTTGGGAAAAACTACCCGACGATTACCTACTACCAAACGATCCAGTGGATAACATCAACCAACCTTTCCTTGCTGCGGCCTTAACAGAAAGCTTAGAAAATGCTGGCAAACTCCCCCCAAAAGCCCTAACTCCAACGAATTACGGCATTTGCGCCACATTGAATGGTAAAATGGTCATCAAAGCTCCTGATTGGGCATACATACCTAATATTCGTGTTGAACGCGAAGAGGTAAAACGCAGTTACACTCCCCAGCTACAAGGAGAAATACCAGTAATTGTGATGGAATTTGTTTCCGATACACAGGAGACAGAGTATTCTGTCAAAGCGACATATCCCCCAGGAAAATGGTTTTTCTACGAGCGCATCTTAAAAGTACCAAACTACATCATCTTTGAGCCAGATAGCGGGAGTTTCGAGAGCTATCGCTTAAAAAGCACAGAACAGTACATATTGCAAGAGCCTGATGAAAATCAACGCTACTGGATAGCGGAAATGAATCTTTATTTGGGTGTATGGCAAGGTATGCGTGAAAACCGCACAGGAAAGTGGTTACGGTGGTGGGACGAACAAGGAAACCTACTACTCTGGGGTTTAGAATTAGCTGAACAAGAACGACAACGTACTGAACAGGAACGACAACGTGCTGAACAAGAACGACAACGTACTGAACGACTAGCAGCACAATTACGGGCGGCGGGGATTGAACCAGATATGTAATCAAATGTTTTAAGAACGAGGAACACTAGACAAATGAGCGATGTCTAATACCATTTCACGAAAACCTTGATACACATAGATTTCTCGTAGGGGCATGGCAATGCCATGCCCCTACCAACGTATTTGTATCATTATTAAAGTGAAATGGTATGAGGCGAGCTTCTCTCTACGATCGCCAACGCGTACCTTGCTTAAGAGCATAGCGATCGCTCCATAATTAAAATATTCCCCTCCATACCACTTAATTATGACTATCACCAGTCAACCCCAACTAACTTTAGACGACTTCCTCAAACTGCCGGAAACTGAACCAGCATCAGATTTTATTAACGGAGAAATCATTCAAAAACCAATGCCTCAAGGTGAACATAGCCGACTACAGACTAAATTTTGTAATTTCATTAATGACGTAACTGAAAGCCAAAAAATTGCTTACGCTTTCTCAGAACTCCGCTGCACCTTCGGCGGCGCTTCTATCGTCCCTGATGTGTCTGTATTTCGCTGGGATAGAATTCCTAAAACTCCATCTGGCAGAATTGTTAATCGCTTTGAAATTTATCCTGACTGGGCAATTGAGATTCTTTCGCCAGATCAAAGGTTAAAAAAAGTGTTGAGTAAGTTATTGCATTGTTCACGCAATGGTACTGAACTAGGCTGGTTAATCAACCCAGAAGACGAAAGTGTGATGGGGGTATTTCCTGGACAGCGAGTGGAATTATATGAAGGTGGTGATAAATTACCCATCCTGGAGGGTATTGAGTTGGAACTGACTGTAGAAGAGGTTTTTGGGTGGCTGAGTTTGACATAAAAAAGCGATCGCTTTTAGTTTCTAAGGTTCAAATTTATCTATACCAAACAAAAAAATGTATATTATCGTACTTTTATGGAAAATCAGCTAGGATTTATTCTGAAATTGCTTTTACTTTCAGCTTTGGTATCTGTATTGATTAAGTATGCAGCGCCAAGTCTATCAATTTCGGCAACGGCAACTAATGCGTTGATTATAGTTTTATTGCCGATTGTGATCATAGCGATCGCGCTACTGTGGCGATTCCAAGCACAGAAACAAAATTAACTCAAACTATCTACGCACAATTGGCGAAAATCAGCTAACCTAGCTGAATTACCAGAAAATTGCATCTCGCCAAGCGTTGGGAGTCAGCCTGTGAAACTCGGTCAATGGATCGGCTTAATCGCCATACTTCTCTCTTTATACATATTGTGGCAAATTCGGGAAGTGCTTTTGCTGATGTTTGCCGCAGTTGTATTAGCCACCACCTTAAATCGGCTATCAAAACGCTTCCAACGCTTAGGTATGAGGCGTGGATTCGCCGTCCTCCTGTCAGTAGCTATCTTTTTGGCAGGTGTCGTAGGTTTTTTCTGGCTAATTGTGCCACCATTTGCACAGCAGTTTCAAGAACTAACTAATCAGGTTCCTAAAGGATTTGGGCGCTTTAATACTTGGCTTGATGCCCTGAGAACTCGTATTCCTAACCAGTTAGTTCCCTACATCCCAGATATCAATAGCCTCATCCAACAAGTACAGCCCTTCGTCAATCGGCTATTGGGAAACTCCTTCGCTTTTGTATCTGGCTCTTTGGAAGTCGTCCTCAAAATTTTGCTAGTGTTGGTTTTAACAGGAATGATGTTAGCCGATCCTCTAGCTTATCGCAAAGTATTTGTGCGGCTTTTCCCCTCATTTTATCGGCGACGGGTAGATGGAATTTTAGATCAATGTGAAGTCTCTTTGGAGGGATGGATTACAGGCGCTTTCATTGCCATCTGTGTAGTCGGGCTGATGAGTCTGATTGGCTTATCAATTTTGGGTATAAAGGCAGCACTAGCTTTAGCGGTTTTAGCGGGATTTTTCAACTTGATTCCCAACTTGGGACCAACAATGAGTGTACTCCCAGCAATAGCGATCGCCTTCTTAGATGAACCCTGGAAAGTTGTGGCTGTCTTAATTCTCTACGTTATTATTCAACAGGTTGAGAGCAATTTCATCACGCCCATTGTCATGGCGCAACAAGTCTCATTGCTACCAGCTATAACCTTAATCGCCCAACTATTTTTCGTCACTTTCTTTGGCTTTTTAGGATTATTTCTAGCACTACCCCTAACTGTTGTTGCTAAGATTTGGCTGCAAGAAGTTTTGATTAAAGACGTTTTAGATGAATGGGGAAATAATCATCAACAAGAGACTGAATTGGTAATAGTTTCTAAATCTCCTGGAGTAGATGATAATTGGACAGCAGAAAATCCAGATATTAATGAGAAGCCATCGATTGATAATGATGTCTTGAAACCAGAAAATTAGTCACTCGATTTTGATTAATGAACAAATAGGAATAGTTAGATGGAAGCTCACAAAATTGAAGCTGTTTTAACTGAAGATGGAACTTTGATGCTGCGGGGCTTACCTTTTTATGCGGGGGATGCTGTGGAGGTGATTATTCTGTCAGCTAAAACTTCACAACTTCAAGAAGCAGCGCCTAACCAACCAGAAACAAATCTCTATCCCATGCGCGGTAGAGTAATCCGTTACGATGATCCAACAGAACCCGTTGCCTTGTCAGATTGGGAAGTTTTGCAATGATCATACTTGATACGCATATCTGGGTTTGGTGGGTTGACGATAACTCCAGACTAACTACAAAGTATCGAAAGTGGATAGCAGAATATCAATCTCAGGGTTTGGGAGTAAATATTGTTTCTTGTTGGGAAGTCGCCAAATTAGTCGAAAAAAATCGGCTGGTTTTTTCTTGTTCAGTTAATGAATGGCTGGAAACAGCTTTGGTTTATCCCGGAGTACAGTTATTAAATTTGACGCTGCCGATAGTGGTTGATTCAACTCAATTAAGCGGATTTCATAGCGACCCTTTTGACCAAATTATTGTAGCTACAGCTAGAAATTATAGGTGTCCTTTGTTAACTGTTGACGCGAAAATTCTTAGCTATCCTGATGTGCAAACCCTTAAGTAGGGTTAGTCGCCTATGATGCTAAACAGGTCAAGTATGATCCTTAAGATTTTTAAATAAAAATAAAGCGCTATAGAGTAAAGAGGCATTAGATGGCAACCATAATAACAGTTAAGGGTAATACTCAGTCATACCAGTTTGGTTTATATGCTGACTACTCCCCATTCCCCAGGAAGCGCTAGCACTGATAAAATGCGAACAATTGCGGAAATTAACGACAAAATCAGCCGCCAACGTGCGGTAGTATTGACAGCTGAAGAATTAAAAGCACGAGTTTTAGAAATTGGTGTTATTAAAGCTGCTAAGGAAGTTGATGTAATTACCACTGGTACCTTCGAGCCGATGGAATCAAGTGGGGCAATTATCAATCTCGGACACACCGATCCCCCAATAAAAATTCGCCGTTGCTGGTTAGATGGCGTTCCAGCCTACTCTGGTTTTGGGGCAGTAGATTTATATTTGGGCGCAAGTTGTGCTATGGAAGCGATGGACGGGGAAGAAGTCCGAGAACGCGGTGGTGGCCATGTAATTGAAGATTTGATCGCTGGTAAATCTATACACGTAAGAGCGCAAGGACAAGTAACAGATTGTTACCCCAGAGCAACTTTTGAAACTACTGTCACCAGAGAAACTATTAATCAGTTTTATTTATTCAATCCGCGTAATCTTTATCAAAATTTTATTGTTGGTGTGAATGGTGGCGATCGCCCTCTCTTCACTTATCTCGGGCCTTTACAACCACGTTTGGGAAATGCCGTTTACTCTAACCCCGGTGCTATTTCTCCCCTACTCAACGACCCCGATTTGCAACTCGTTGGTATAGGTACTCGAATTTTTTTAGGCGGTGGTGTTGGCTATGTCGCTTGGGAAGGCACTCAGCACTTTCCCTTACAAAAGCGTTTAGCAAATCGTACACCCATTGGGCCTTCTGCCACTTTAGCTTTAATTGGTGATGCCAAGCAAATGAATGCTCATTGGGTGCGGGGTTGTTACTTTAAAAGTTATGGCCCTTCTTTGATGTTAGGCGTTGGTGTACCACTCCCTGTATTAAATGAACAAGCAGTTGAACACTGTGCCGTACAAGACAAAGACTTAGTAGCTCCAATAGTGGACTTTTCTATTCCCCGGCGCGTCCGTCCTACCTTTGGTTTGGTGAGTTACGCTCAACTCAAATCTGGGCGGATCACTATTGAGGGCAAAGCAGTACGCTCTGCCCCTTTAGCGAGTTTGTTTTTTTCTAGGCAAGTCGCCCTAGAGTTAAAACAGTGGATTCAAGCAGGTACATTTACCCTCACAGAACCAGTTTCCCCAATTCCAATGGAGCGTTCTTTTCTACCCCAAGACCGTTGGACGGATTTTTAATTCTGGGGATTGGGGACTGGGGATTAGGAAAGAGTTTTCTCCATGCCCAATGCCCCATGCCCAATGCCCTAATCTTGAGTTGGTTTCGGTCGCTTGATGGGTTTAGGAACGGGCGTTTTTGGTATAGGTTTTGATACCACAGAGGCATCGCCGCCTGCGCTTGTTTTCTTGATAGGACGCGGGGTTTCACCACTGCGTTTGCTGGGGAATGGTTTTCTAACACCAGTACCACCACCACTACCATCACGAGGACTACCTTTAAATGGTGGTTTGCGTTTTTTGGGTAAGTCAGCGATCGCCTCAGCTTTTTCTACTACCAAAACGTCAGCTTCGCGCTTGGCTTGGAAGTCCCAGAATTTCCCTACTGCTTTGGTGGTCAGCACACCCCTCAATTTCAATTTAAAATACTTGGGTTTGTCAGTTGGTTTGCGTGCAGCTTGCCTAATTTTGACTACCAAGCTCTTAGCGTCAAAAGATTGGTACACTACCTCACCACGAACAGAAAAACCACCATCTGCAACTTCTGATGAGGGTATCAGGGCAGTTGTACTTAGTTCAGAGTTCTCGGATAAGCCATCATTGGGCGTCTGTAACTCTTGCAACTCCAAATCTGGCTCCTCTTCATCTGTTGAGTTTTTAGCCAGATTTTCTGGCTCCCAAACTCCGACGATTTGGATGTGCAAGGTATCGTTTTCTTGTCTCGTGCGTGGATATACTACCCATAAATGTTCTTTTTCTAAGTCTAGATGATTCTTGACCAAACTCATAATCCGACCTAATAGAACGGCATTGAGTTCTACACCATCTGCGGTCAGTAGCGTACCTTGAGTAAATTGTTCGCTGCTAGCATGATAGCGACCCCGGACTAACCCGATCGCTCGATACTGCATCGGTTCACTAGGAGGCGGAATCGGTTGCTGTCGATTGGCGAAGTTCCCGTTTGAGTCAGTCTCGCTGGGGTTAACAGGCGAATTTTCAAGTTTAGAGGACTGGACTGCTGCTACATGATGAACATTAGCGGCTGTCTCTATGTTAGTTTGGCCTTGGTTAGAGGCAGAAGAATTGGAGGATTCAGGCAATGGCATCAGGTCTGAATTCATAAAAACTCCTTGCGGCACAGACACATCCCATTGTGGGATTTTACAAAGGCAGATGAAAAGGGCATTTGTGCAACTAATAAAAGTATATTTACTTTCTACAAAGTCACACCAGAGGACTCTATACAATCTTAAAGGCGCTAAATTTGGTATTTACACACTAAATGTGTAATTTAGCGCCTTTACAGTAGTTTCGGAAGCATATCATAGCTACAATTCTGACGGATCTTCCTAAAGTCATCACTTACTTTAGCAGTGTAGATAGTTAATTGTTATAAAATTCACAGTCAATTGGCAGTATTCCGCAAAGTTTTGGAAATTTTTAACTTTACGATTTGTGTAAATGATAATGTCATTAGAGTTCAGGAGAAAGACAAAACTGTGTCTCAACCGCGCAATCGCTGGATAGTTCAAATCATCTTGGTGCTGGCAGTTCTTGCTTTTGTGGGTGTTTCAGTAATTCCCATAATTGGAGCATTTAATAATACGCCACCCTCAACCCAGAATACTGCTAACATCAGAGGCAGTTTGCCCTCCTCTGACCAAAAATCAAAACTGGAAGACGAAGTTCGGGGTTATGAACTGGTTTTGCAAAGGGAACCAGAAAATCAAACTGCGCTCAAGGGCTTATTAGAAGCGCGGTTACAATTACTAAGTCAAAAAGAAAAAAGTGAGATTAAACCATCTGATATCCAAGTCGTCATTGAACCCCTAGAAAAGCTAGCCAAGCTGAATCCTGAACAGTCTGAATATGCAGTATTACTGGCTCAAGCCAAACAGCAAATTGGCGATCGCGAAGGAGCTGCTCAAGCTTATCGCTCGATTTTATCCACGAAACCGGGCGATTTGAAGGCTTTGCAAGGAATGGTGGCTCTGTTGATCAGTCAGCAACGCCCCGAAGCAGCCATTGGTTTGCTGCAAGAAACTCTCTCTAGCGCAACTCAAGCAAATACAATCCAGCCTGGAAGTGTAGATACAGTAGCCGTACAAGTGCTGTTAGGTTCTGTTCACGCTTCCCAGCAACGCTATGCTCAAGCTAGCTCTGTATATAATCAGGCAATTAAGAAAGATCCTAAGGATTTTCGCCCTGTTGTGGCAAAAGCCATGCTCTTGAAACAACAGGGCAAAGATGCAGATGCAAAACCTTTGTTTGATAGTGCCGCAGCTTTGGCACCTGCTCAATACAAAGACGAAATTAACAAGGCTGCAACTGCTTCTCCAATTCCTAATCCGGCTGCATCTCCCGCGCCTTCAGCACAAAGTAGTCCCAAATAGGGGCATTGGGCATTGGGCATTGGGCATTGGGCATTGGGCATTGGGCATTGGGCATTGGGCAT
>Ga0105046_10006057_pt1 | contig 19093 bp, 18 predicted proteins | sample MAT03_FD_78385 | JGI IMG/M metagenome (GOLD analysis project Ga0105046, IMG submission 78385) | Freshwater microbial communities from Lake Fryxell liftoff mats and glacier meltwater in Antarctica - MAT-03 (megahit assembly) | ecosystem: Environmental > Aquatic > Freshwater > Ice > Liftoff... | reverse complement strand
GTGCTGTTGATCCCACTGGTCTGGGCCTCCAGCTTCTGGATGGACAAGCATGAAGTTGTTTCGATTCTCGGCCCGATCCATGGCCTGTTTTTCGTCATTCTGGTTGGGCTCTGCGCCTACGGCTCGGTCCAGCGCTGGTGGGGCTGGTGGTTCCCCCTGATCACCGTGGTAACCGGTGGCGCGATCGGATCACTGATCGGTGACTGGATCGTCCGCAAGAAGCTCAAGGAAGGAACGGCAAACGCATGAGCGCACTGGAAGATGTCACCTGGAACCTCGACGACCTGCTCGAAGGCGTCGACGCCGCGAACCCCGAAGCGGCGGTCACCGAACTTCTGGACCAGGCGGAAGTCAGATCCGACACCTTCGCCGCGAAATACGACGGCAAATTCAGCGAGATCAGTGGCGAAGACCTGAAGCAGGCGATGACCGACCTGGCCGAAATCTCCGACCTTGCCGGCCGCGCGCTCAATTACGCCCACCTGCGTTTTGCCGCCGACACCGCCGATCCGAAAAACGGTGCCCTGCTCCAGATGGGTTCCGAGCGGGCAACCTCGATCCAGACGAAACTTCTGTTCTTCGACCTCGGATGGGCCGCGCTGGACGATGACCGCGCCGAAGAACTCCTGGCCACCCCCGGCCTCGAGTTCTGCGAGCACCACCTGCGCAACGAACGCCGCTATCGAGACCACCTGCTGAGTGCCCCGGAAGAGAAGATCATCACCGAGCTCTCGATCACCGGTGGTGGCGCCTGGAGCCGGCTGTTCGACGAGCAGACCTCGGCGATCAGGGTCGACCTTCCGGACGGCAATGAACCCGTTTCTCTGGACATCGCCCTCTCGCAGCTCCACAACCCGGACCGTGAGGTCCGGAGGACGACCGCCGAAGCGATCACCGAATCGCTCCAGCCTGGGCTGCGCACCCGCGCCTACATCTTCAACACGCTGCTTCAGGAGAAAGCGACCAAGGACCGGCTGCGAAAGTACCCGCACTGGCTCGCCACCCGCAACCTCTCGAACGAAGCCAGCGACGAATCGGTCCAGGCCCTGATCGAAGCGGTCAAGGGCCGCTATGAGATGGCCCGCTCCTGGTACCGGACCAAGGCGCGCCTGCTCGAAATCGACCAGCTTGCCGACTACGACCGCATGGCCGCCATCGCGACCGACGACGAGAAGATGGAGTGGGACCAGGGACGCGAAATTGTCCAGTCGGCCTTCACCGCGCTGTCCCCCGAGACTGGCGAGATAGTCGAGAAGTTCTTCGATGGCCGCTGGATCGATGCGCCCCCCGGCCCGAACAAACGTGGTGGTGCCTTCAGCGCCTCGACCGTGCCTTCGGTCCACCCTTACGTAATGCTCAACTACACCGACCAGCGGCGCGACGTGCTGACCCTTGCCCATGAACTCGGGCACGGCGTCCACCAGACGCTCGCCGGCCGCCAGGGCATCTACCACCAGGACACACCTCTCACCGTCGCCGAGACCGCGTCGGTTTTTGCCGAAGAGCTCGTTTTTGGCCGCCTGCTCGAAGCGGAGAAAGACCCTGCCTCCCGCCTCGGCCTGCTCTCGGAATCGGTCGAAGGACAGATCGCCACGATTCACCGCCAGATCGCGATGAACCAGTTCGAGGACCGGGTCCACACCGCCCGGCGCACCGAAGGCGAGCTTTCGGTTGAACGATTCTCGGAGATCTGGACCGAGACCCAGGTCGAGATGCTCGGTGATTCGGTCGAAGTGACCGAAGGCTACGGCTCGTGGTGGTCCTACGTGCCGCATTTCATCGGTTCACCCGGCTACGTCTACGCCTACTCCTACGGCCAGCTTCTGGCGCTTTCCGTCTATCGCCTCTACGAAGAGCAAGGTGACGAGATCGTGCCTGGCTACCTTGAGATGCTCTCCTCCGGCGGTTCGAAGTCACCGGAAGAGCTGGGCAAACTGGTCGGTGTCGACCTGGCCGATCCGTCCTTCTGGGACAACGGTCTTGACCTCGTCGCCGGGCAGATCGAGGCGGCCCAGGCCGCAGCCGAAGCCGTAATAGCCAACCGTGAATAGCGACCAAATACACTCGTTCGGTGTCACCGGCACCACGTCGTAACAGGAAATCACGCATCCCCCAGGCCGAGCGTCGGGCGGATGTGATCGATGCGGCCCTGATCGAATTCGGCAAACGCGGCTTCGACGGCACCACGACATCGATGATCGCTGACCGGGCCGGCATCCAGCAGCCGTACATCTACGCCCTGTTTGAGAACAAACGGCACCTGTTCCTCACCTGCCAGAAGGCTCTTTATGAGCGCATGCTCGACGTCTTTGATTCTGCCGTCAAAGAAGAAGACTCACCATATGAGCGCATCCGGAAAATGGGCATCGCCTACCTGTCGCTACTCGAAGATGAAGCCTGGGTCCGTTGCCACCTTCAGATTCTCGCCGCGAGTGGCCATCCCGAACTCCAGCAACCCATCCTTCGCGGTTTCGAAGACACCTTCAGGGCGGTCGAAGAAATGAGCGGCGCCAGCTCGGTCGAGGTGGCCCGGTTTTTCGCCACCGGAACCCTGCTGAACGCAATGACCGGCATGGGCGCACCCATCGAGATGCTTGGATACATGCGGGTCCCCCGCGAAGACGAACTCTGAGCTCGCTACCTGCCCGGTAAGCGGCTCTGCCAAACTGGTCCTGTGCGTTTTCGTCTAATCCCCCTGATCCTGGGCCTCGCCCTTCTTGTGGCTCCGGCGACCGCGTCGGCTGACAATCAGACGACCAAGCCGGTTGGCTGGGGTCCGCGCACGAGCAAAGCGGCCGCCAAACTGGTCGATCGGTCCGGGTTCGAGCCACGGCCGGAGAACCGTAAGTCGAACCACCGCATCCCCGGCAAGAAGCTGTTAGAAGCCTGGCGGAAGCGCAGCGACATGCCGTACAGGAACTTCGTTGACGGGCGCTTCAAGGGCACCACCGACGAGATCATCCAGTGGGCATCGCACAAGTGGGGCATCGACACCGAGACCATGCGGGCCGTCGCCGCCACCGAAACCTGGTGGGTCAATTCCTTCCGCGGCGACGAAGGCGATTCATTCGGCCTCTACCAGGTGCGCCGCCCCTACCACTGCTGGAACGACTGCCGGATCGCCCGCTATTTCACCGCCTTCAACGCCGACTATTACGGCGGAATCATCCGCTCTTATTACGACGGCACCCAGACCTGGCTGAACACCGTTTCCGGCAACGGCAAGCCCTACAGGTCCGGCGACCTCGAAGGCAGCATGGGCGCCTGGTATTCAGGCCGCTGGTGGCCGGAAGGCGTGAACGTCTACCTCGACCGGGTCGCCCAGTACCGGGCCGCAAAGGTCTGGCTCCAGCCGAATTTCGTCGGCAAGTAGACCTCCAGGCTCCGCCGGCTAGACCAGAGCCCCCATCCGGGCCAGGTCTGTGCCCGTGGCTTAGATAGGCCATCGCTCCTCCTTGGCTGCTCTCAGCGATACGAACAAGGAGCATCAATGGTGTGTGGAAGACCCCAGAAAGCCATCGCTCCTCCTTGGCTTCTCTGAGTGCAGCCAACAAGGAGCATCACTGAATTCTGCGGGCGCTCAGTTCCTCTTTCGGCTGAGAATCACTCTCAGCCTCCGCGCGAGGTCCTCTGGCTCTCTACCAACCATCCAGTCGGTGATCCGGACAGTTTCGAACCCGAGGGCCAGATGGTCGATGTCGCGGCTCCGGTCCTGCGTGAAGCGGTCGATGTGGAACTCGAGGCTGTCGGCCTCCCCAATCAGCCCGTTTTTCCTCCAGAGGAAATCGACCACCCTGTTTCCGATGGAAACGTCTACCTCCGGCCTGGGGAGGTCGCGATCGTGCAGAAAGCTGAGAAAGCGGGTCTCAAGTTCCGATCGTGTCCAACCCAGGGTCTTGCCGTGCATTGCCACTAGCTTTCTCAACCGGCCCGCACCTTTCCGGTTGGGCGCCAAATCAAGAGCCTGGAGAATCGAACGGTCATCGACGAGTTTCAGACGGCGGGCAACGCTGTATGCGTCCTCCAGAGCGCGCCAGGAAACCACCCCGGCGAGGTCAACGAGGGTCCGGCCCACGCTCGTGACCGGGATCCCTTCGACCAGGCAGACCTGCTCAGGCGGCAATGACCTGGTCCGATGCACCAGCACCTTCGTCGGCGGCGTACCTCCCGCACTTCTCACCACTTCGATCGGCAGGCAGGGACGGGTAAGTCCCCAAAGCGCAGCTGCTGAACGGTGCGAAAGACATGCATTGGCGCCACTGGCGAGGACAGCGGCTATCCAGCGTCCTTTCGCATTCAACGCGTCGTGGCCGACCGAATACACCCCACGGTGCAGTGGGATCAGATACCCATCAGTGAGAAAGCGATGAAGCGTAGTGCGGTCGATACCTCGGCTGGTCAGTTGGCGATGGCTGACCACGCCGAACTGGGCATTCGCGATCGGCGAAACGGTGCCAATGAACGAGCGTCGGAAACGCGATGCTCCCTGTTCGCTGCTGCTGGCGCTACCGAGGAGGATCGATGTGGGTTTCGGCATGGCATCACAGTGCCAGCAGATTCCTGACGGGTCCAGACGAATCGGTCACGAATCACGCACTCGGGGGCAACCTTAGGCACACCTGTGGCTTTCGGGCAGACGCCACCAACACTTCGCGCGGGAGATCTCTCCGGCCATCGCTCCCTGTTGGATGCTCCTGGCGCATCCAAGGAGGAGCGATGCCTGATTTCGGGGCCCACGAACTTTCATCGCTCCCTGTTGGATGCTCCTGGCGCATCCAAGGAGGAGCGATGCCGCAGTCTTTGTGGCAGATGCCAGGTCGTGCTTCAACGACTGAAGGCACCCTTTCGGGGTGCCTCCAGTGAGATTCTTTGGGGAAGAACTGGCGTCGATACTCGCTGCCTCTGCCTGACGCGTCTTCGCCCCGGTCGGGCGCCTTGCGGAACTACTCTGCGGCGGATTCGGCTGAGTCGCCGCCGGCCGCAGGCTCGCTGGGCTTGGTGGTGCTCGTGGTGTCCGACGTCGAAGCCACGCCGACCTTCTCGGGCTCTTGTTCCTTCTTCTTTTTCTTGCGCGGCTTGGTGATCTTCAGCTTCAGCGGCTGGTCCTCGTCGTCCCCGGATTCATTCCGTTTCACCGTCACCAGTGATCCGGCCACGGAGTCGCCTCCGCCTGCCTTCAGCACTTCGTCGGCGAGCGGGTCTTCGATGTAGCGCTGGATCGCGCGGCGCAGCGGCCTCGCACCCATTGACGGGTCCCAGCCCTTGTCGACCAGGAAGTCCTTGGCGCCGTTGTCGAGCTCGAGCATCAGCTCGTGGTCGGCAACCTGCTGGCGGACGCGGCCGATCATCAGTTCGATGATCTCGCGCACTTCCTCGCGGGTCAGCTTGTGGAAGACGATCACTTCGTCGATCCGGTTCAGGAACTCCGGGCGGAAGACCTTGCGCAGTTCACTCATGATCCGACCCTTCATGTCGTCATAAGTGATGCCGGTGTCATCCGAGACGGTGAAGCCGATTCCCTGGTTGCGTGCGATCTCGTTGGCCCCGATATTCGAGGTCATGATGATGATCGTGTTGCGGAAATCGACCGTGCGCCCCTGCGAGTCGGTCAGGCGACCGTCCTCGAGGATCTGGAGCAGGATGTTGAAGACGTCCGGATGGGCTTTCTCGATCTCGTCGAGCAGCAGCACCGAGTACGGCTTGCGGCGCACGGCTTCGGTGAGCTGGCCGCCCTCGTCGTAGCCAACGTATCCGGGAGGTGAACCGACCAGACGGCTGACCGCGTGCTTCTCCATGTACTCGGACATGTCGATGCGGATCATCGAATCTTCATCTCCGAACAGGAACTCGGCGAGCGTGCGGGCGAGCTCGGTCTTGCCGACACCCGAAGGGCCGAGGAAGACGAATGAACCGGCTGGACGTTTCGGGTCCTTGATCCCGGCGCGTGAGCGGCGGATCGCCTTGGAGACAGCTTCGATCGCGGCTTCCTGGCCGATGACGCGCTTGTGCAGCTCGCCTTCCATCTCGATCAGCTTCTTGGTTTCAGCTTCGGTCAGCTTGAAGACGGGAATGCCGGTCCACATCGAAACGATGTCGGCGATCTCTTCTTCGCCAAGGATCGGACGTTCAGTCTCTTCACCGTCGGCCCACTCTTCTTCGAGCTGGCGCTTGCGGGTGGTGAGCTGGCGCTCGGTGTCGCGCAGGTTGGCGGCCTTCTCGAACTCCTGGGCCTCGATCGCTGCTTCTTTTTCACGGCGGGCGGTCTCGATCTCTTCTTCGAGGTCGCGGTACACCGGCGGAGCGGTCATCGACTTGATCCGCATGCGTGATGCGGCTTCGTCGATCAGGTCGATCGCCTTGTCCGGCAGGAAACGGTCGGAGATGTAGCGGTCGGCGAGTTCGGCGGCGGCCTCGAGGGCCTCATCGGAAATCTGGACCTTGTGATGCTGCTCGTAACGCTCGCGCAGACCTTCAAGGATCTTGACGGTCTGCTCAGGGGTCGGCGGTTCAACGCGGATCTGCTGGAAACGCCGTTCCAGGGCTGAGTCGCGCTCGAGGTACTTGCGGTACTCGTCGAGAGTCGTCGCGCCAATCGTCTGGATTTCGCCACGGGCGAGGGCGGGCTTCAGGATCGAAGCCGCGTCGATCGCGCCTTCGGCCGCACCGGCACCAACCAGGTTGTGGATCTCGTCGATGAACAGAACGATGTCGCCGCGCTGGGCGATCTCCTTCATGACCTTCTTCAGGCGTTCCTCGAACTCTCCGCGGTACTTGGAGCCGGCTACGAGTGCGGCCAGATCGAGGGTGTAAATCTGCTTGTTGCGCAGCATCTCCGGGACTTCACCCTTGATGATGCGGGACGCGAGACCTTCGACCACCGCGGTCTTGCCAACGCCCGGCTCACCGAGCAGCACCGGGTTGTTCTTGGTGCGGCGCGAAAGGATCTGCATGATGCGTTCGATCTCGGTCTCACGGCCGACGACCGGATCCAGCTTGCCGTCCTCGGCGAGCTTGGTCAGGTTGCGTCCGAACTGGTCGAGCAGCTTCGAAGACTTCTTGCCACCCTCGGCCTGGCTGCCAGCACCGGTACCGGAACCCTGGCCTGACTGACCGGGACGACGGCCACCAGGGCCGGAAAGCATGCGGATCACTTCGTTGCGGATCTTGTCCGAGTCAGCGTCGAAGTCGAGCAGGATACGGGCGGCGACGCCTTCGTTCTCACGAACCAGGCCGAGCAGGATGTGCTCGGTGCCGATGTAGTTGTGGCCGAGGCTCAGGGCCTCACGCAGGGCCAGTTCAAGCACCTTCTTGGCGCGCGGAGTGAACGGGATCTGGCCCGAAGTGACTTCTTCACCGGAGCCGACGATGCGCACCACCTGCGCACGCACACGCTCAACGGTGATGTCCAGGGACTCAAGGACACGGGCAGCGAGGCCTTCTTCTTCGCGAAGCAGGCCGAGCAGGATGTGCTCGGTGCCGATGTAGTTGTGCTTGAGCGTCCGCGCTTCTTCCTGGGCGAGGACTACTACCTGACGGGCGCGCTCTGTAAATCTTTCGAACAATGTTCCTCGTTACCTAGACGTGGGGTGAATAAAGGATGTTGGTTGTCTGGTTATCTGAACGGCGTAATGCCGGCTGCCCCATCCCGCTTTTCGGCGACCTGATGCCAAGGGATTGGACTTCCGGTCTTTGAAGTGCGGGCGAATAAGCCAGTATACCGGGCGCCGTAGTCGGGCTAGTCGGCATCTTGAATTCCCTGCATCAGGGCTATATGTTTTGAGGATGCAGGACTCAGCAGGGGCATTTCCATCGCTTCGTGGCGGGCTCGCTTTGATCCCGGTGCTGGCCGTGGTCCTGCTTCTGTCCGCCGCTTTCGGTCCCGGGAGTGCTGCGGCCGGCCTGCCGGACAACTTCGAGCGCCACAAGGAAAACAACTGGGTCTGGTACGGACCGGGCGACTGGGTTGCTTCTTCCGGTCAGAACGACATCAACATCAGCTCCCCGACCGGCAAACTCTGGATCAAGTTCGGTGCCAGCGGTGTGATCTGCCCAAACAGCGCCGATGAATGGTTCACCGGCCTGCGAAACAGCTATCGCAACACTGCCGGTGCTGGATTCGGTCTTTATTCCAGACCGCTGAAGACTGCCCGCTACAGCTCAATTGGCCCGACCCGTGAGATCAGCACCAACTACTTCCGGCAGAAGGACAAATGGGTCGGCCGCAAGCGGAACGGCCAGCAGATCAGGGGCGAGTTCACGATGGATGTATTCGCGATCGACGGACTGGGCACCTGCGGCCAGCAGTTCCTGTCGATTGGCGCTCCCTCAAAGGGCAATGCCCCCAGCCTCAAGTTGCTGCGCACGGTCGTTTCGACGCTCGCCAGCCAGACCATCTGAACTCGACACCCGCCGGGCAGGTCGCCGGACCGTCTAGGCGTGGACCTGGTCCCTGATCACGCCGATCAGGTCGTTCCATGAGTCGTTGAACGACTCCTTGCCTTCCGACTGGAGTAGCGCGGCGAGGGCATCGGTGTCGAATCCGGCTTCGTTATATGCCTTCAGCACGTCTTCGCAGTCGCCACCGTCCTGCGGGATCGAGGCACCGGTCTTGCCGTGGTCGGCGAACGCCTCGAGGGCAGCCGGCGGCATCGTATTGACCGTGTTCGGGGCACCGAGCGCCTCGATGTAGAGCACGTCCGAGGCTTCCGGGTCCTTGGTGCCGGTGCTGGCCATGAGCAGGCGCTGTACGCGCGCGCCATCATTCATGAGGCGCTGGACACGGTCGCTGGCGATGAGTTCCCTGTAGGCGGCATAGGCCTGCTGCCCAACGGCGATCCCGAGCTTCGCCCGCAGCTCGGGCGAGACGTCGTCGATCACGGCGGCGTCCCAGCGGCTGATGAAGAGCGATGCGACCGACATCACGGCCGGGTTCAAGTCAGCTTCGAGGCGTCGTTCGATGCCTTTGAGGTATGCGTCGGCCGCGGCCAGATACTGCTCGGTCGAAAAGAGCAGGGTCACGTTGACCGGGATGCCGGCAAAGATCGTCTCTTCGATGGCCGGCAGTCCGGCCGGGGTGCCGGGGATCTTGATGTAGAGGTTCTTGCGACCGGCTCGGGCGTGGAGGTCGGCGGCCTGGGCGACAGTTGCATCGGTGTCGTCGGCGAGCAGCGGGGACACTTCGAGCGAGACAAAACCGTCGACGCCCTCGGTGCGTTCATGAATTCCCATGAAACGGTCGGCCGCGCGGCGCAGGTCAGCGATCGCCAGCTCGAAGAAGATCTGCTCCGGGTCGGACTCGCTGGCGGCGACCTCGGCGATCTGCGCGTCGTAGTCGCTGCCGCCGGAAATCGCCTTCTGGAAGATCGTCGGGTTGGAGGTGAGGCCGGTGACCGAAAGATCGTCGATGTATTTCTGGAGGGTGCCGTCATCCAGGGTGCCACGGGTGATGTTGTCGACCCAGAGGCTCTGGCCCTGGTCATGAAGTTTCTTGTTGTTTTCGTTCACGGGCACCTCCGGGATTTGACTTGGCGACTAACTCGTCCCCGAGACTACCTCTCCGACTGGCTCAAGGTGAGGAAGATTTTGTGAAGTCCCCGCAGGTCGGTTATCTTTGCTTCCATGAAACGCTTTGGCGCCGTCCTGACCGGTCTTGTCCTCGCCTGCGTAGTCCTTGGCTCTGCCGCCTCGGGTTCTTTCGCCGCCGACCGGGTTCACACCGGCAGTTTCTGGTCGTGGACCGGCCCCTCGGATTGGGACGCGGTTTACAGCAAGCAGGGGATCACCGTGATCTCCCCTTCGGATAACCAGTTCATCGACTGGGGATTCGGACCGACGCTCTGCACGCCGGGTAATTCAGTCCGGCAGTCGGCGACCCGCTTCATGAACGCCCAGCGGCGTTTTCTGATCCAGAACGGCGCGAATTTCACCAGCGTGGGTCGCGTGGGGAATCTCGGCGGCGATTACTTCCGGCAGACCAGCCGTTACCGGGCCAGGGCCGGGGGGAAGTCGGTGAGCGGTCAGTTCGTCGTCGATTACAACTCCTACGATGCGACCTACTGCTACCAGAGTCGGCGGCTCATGGTTGCGCCCGCCCGCGGCTTCGCGGCGAACCTCCGGAAGCTGAACCGGATCTACCACTCGATGGCGTACCGCGGTCCCGGCACAATCGAACCACCGCGCTGAGCAACGGTCAATCGCGCATTGCGGGGAACAGCACTACTTCTCTGAGTGAATTCGTATTGGTCAGCATCATCACCAGGCGGTCGATTCCGAGGCCCACCCCGCCGGTTGGCGGCATGCCCTGCTCGAGCGCTTCAATGAACGCTTCGTCATAAGGCTGGGCTTCATCGTCTCCACGGGCCAGCTCTTCGGCCTGCTGCTCGAAACGCCGGCGCTGCTCGTCGGGATCGTTCAGTTCCGTGAAAGAGTTGGCAATCTCGACCCCGCCGAGGAAAGCCTCCCAGCGTTCGACCACTCCGGGCCGGTCGCGGTGGGCTTTGGCGAAAGGTGAAAGCTCGACCGGGTAGTCGAGGATGAAAGTCGGTTCGATCAGTTTCGGCTCGACCTGCTTCGAGAAGAGCGTGTCGACCAGTTTGCCCCAACCGACGGTGTCGTCCAGCTCCACACCCATGGCCGCAGCCAGCGTTTCGCGGGTGGTCTCTTTCTCGATATCGATCCCGGATTCCTTGAGAATCGCATCACGCAGCGTGATCCGGTGCCAGCTGGGCGCCAGCTCAATCGTGCGGCCGTCGCGTTCGATCCGGGTCGTGCCCAGCACCTTCTCTGCGACCTCGGAAACCATCAACTCCAGGTTGCGGGCGGTGTCGTTGTAATCGGCATAGGCCTCGTACCACTCGAGCATCGTGAACTCGGGGTTGTGTTTCATCGAGATGCCTTCGTTGCGGAAGTCCTTGCCCAGCTCGTAGACCTTGTCGATGCCGCCGACCACACAGCGCTTCAGGTAGAGCTCGGTCGCGATCCGCAGATAGAGCTTGCGGTCGAGCGCGTTGTGGTGGGTGGTGAACGGCTTGGCCAGCGCGCCGCCGTAAAGGGGCTGGAGAACCGGTGTTTCAACTTCGAAGAAACCGTGGTCGTCGAGCCAGCGCCGGGTTTCGGCAACTGTCCGCGCCCGGATCCGGAAGATTTCCCGGCTCTCTTCATTGGCGATCAGGTCCAGTTCGCGGCGGCGATACCGGGTCTCGGTGTCTTCGAGCCCGTGGAATTTATCCGGCGGTGGCCGCAACGATTTGGCCAGGATCTGCCAGTCCTTGACTTCGATCGAGAGCTGGCCACGACGGGTGACCACGGCCCGGCCTTCAACGCCGAGGATGTCGCCCAGGTCGAGGTCGTCAAGCAGGCTGAACGCCTCTTCACCCAGGACATCGGCCTTGGCGTGAAGCTGGATCTGGCCGCTGGAATCGCGCAGGTCGATGAACGCCGCTTTGCCGTGTCCACGGCGGCCGACGATGCGGCCGGCCACTTTGTGGACCGAATCGGTTTCGGCACCGGCTTCCAGGTCGCCGTGGGCAGCGAGCACCACGCCGATCTCTTCACGACCTTCGTAACTGTGCGGGAAAGGCTCGATGCCTCCCGCCCGCAACCGGTCCAGCTTCTGCCGCCTTTCGGCGAGCAGAGTGCTGATCTCTGGCTTGTTGTCAGGCTCGGTCATCGGATCCCGGCCCCGAAATGAACCGGAATCATTGGCTCAGGAAGCTTCGATCTTGGTGATCTTGAACTTCTTTTCGGTGCCTTTGGGCGCCGGGACGCTGACGATTTCATTGAGCTTCCTGCCAATCAGCGCGGTACCGATCGGAGACTCGCTGGACAGCTTGCCGCCGGCCAGGTCAGCTTCGGTCGAACCGACGATCTGGAACTTCCGGGAATTGCCGTTGTCCTGGTCCTTGATGTGGACAATCGATCCGAAACCGACGGATCCGGTGTCCTTGCCGCCTTCTTCGACCACGGTCGAGCGACGCAGGCGCTCTTCCATCTGGCTGATCTGGCCTTCCAGCTGGGCCTGTTCGTTCTTGGCGTCGTCGTACTCGGCATTTTCGGAAATGTCACCGAAATCGCGGGCTTCGCGAATCCTCTCGGACACTTCGCGGCGGCGTACGGTGGAGAGATACTCGATCTCTTCTTCAAGCTTCTTCAGACCCTCTGGGGTGATTTCAGACGTGCGACTCACTTGGCATCAACCTCTCTTGGATGGCCGTTGGATACTGCGTTCGGCCCTGCAAATAACGCCCTGGACCAGCGACCCGTGGGGACGTGGAAGGGCAACGGACGCGCGATTATAACGAGCCCTCCGATGCGGCAATGGCCTCGGCCAGCGCCGCGGTGAAACGGGCCGGATCCTCAACCTGCGGATAGTGGCCGATATCGCTGAATCGGCGCACCGGCAGGTCGGGCCTCAGCTCCAGCAGACCTTCCATTACTTCCGGGACCGCGACCGGGTCCTTCATTCCCCAGATCAGCCGCAGATCGCCTTCCCAGTTCTTGACCGCGCCGTGCCAGCGTTCGGCGTAAATCTCCCGTTCGTCCATGTAGGAAACCAGCTTGTGGCCAAGACGGTTGCCTTCGTTGTAGGTCAGGAGCGACCAGTTGTCAATCGCGTCATTGTCGGAAACCGGGTGGCCCGAAGAGAACACCGAAGCGAATTGCCGGCGGAAGAAGGATTCATTGGCGAACCTCGCCGCCAGCGGCCCCAGCGGCCCGCGCAGCAGTTTCTGGGCGAGCGTCGGATTGGCCCGCTCGATCAGGATCGAGCCGTTGAAGAGCAGCACTCCGGCCAGGTCGAATTCGAGTTCGCCGGCGAGATCCCGGGCCAGCAACTCGGTGCCGACCGACGTTCCGAGGTCATGGGCACAGACGTATACCGGGCCGCCATCGGCGTACTGCTTGACCAGTTCTTCGGTCAGATCCGCCTGCCAGGAAAGCGTGTAGTTGTGGTCTCGCGGTTTGTCGGAAAGACCGAATCCGAGAAAGTCGAAAGCGAGGATCGCCCGCTCGGGCATGCGCTCGATTGTCTGGCGCCAGTCGAAGGAGCTGGTCGGGAATCCGTGAAGCAGGACCAGCAGCGGACCGTCACCCGGCTGGTGAAAAGTGTGGATCGAGTGGCCGCGGAAATCAACCAGCTTGCCTTTGAGCTTCCAGGTTTCCACCCGTTCGGACAGGCTCATAAGGATCGGGCCCTGGCGTCTTTCTCCACGCTTCCCGCGAAGGAAAGACGGCGAGACCCTGTGGCCACCGGCTCGCCGTCGCGGATCTCACGAACGATCTCCCGGGCTCGATCGAGCCCGGCTGTCTGGCAAAGCTCGTTCTTGGTCAGTTTCGGTACGTCCAGACGTTCCAGGTACCAGGGGTAGAACTTGCGCAGGTATCGCCCGGCACGGTCGGCGCCCATGTGTTCTTCGGCGCATTCCATGACCCAGAGCAGTTCATCCATGATCTCGGCCGGTTCGGGCGGCTCGAATCGCTGACCGGTCAGCTCGGAGAAGACCCAGGGATATCCGAGGGCTCCGCGGGCAATCATCACCGCGTCGGCGTTGGACTCTTCGTAGGCGACCCGGGCCGCTTCGGCCGAGCTGAGCCCGCCAGAGATGATCATCGGCACGTCGATCGCTTCCGAAAGTTCCCGTGCCATGGCGTAATCGGGCTGGCCTTTATGACCCTGCTTGGCGACCCGGGGGTGGAAACCGATGCCCTGGACCCCGGCCTCTTCAACCAGGCGGACGGCCAGGTCGTAGCCGGATCGATCGCCCGGCATCAGGCCCGAGCGGATCTTTACGGTCACTGGCAGGCCGGATCCTTCAGCTGCGGCACGGGCGACCTCGAGCGCCAGTTCCGGATCGGCCAGAAGTTCGGCCCCGGCACCGGTCTTCCGGACTTTGGGAACCGGGCAGCCCATGTTGATGTCGATCAGGTCGGCCCCGGAACGGGCGGCGATCTCCGCGCCAGACTTCATCGCTTCCGGGGAGTTGCCGAAAAGCTGAATCGAAACAGGATGCTCGTCTGGATGAATTCGCATCAACTCGGTCATCGTCTTTTCGTTGCCGTAGTGGAGGCCGTAGCTGGAAACCATTTCGGATACGGCTAGTCCCGCGCCGAAGCGGCGGGCCTGAAGCCGCACGAACCAGTTGCCGATGCTGGCCAGCGGGGCAAGCAGGACACGGTTGGAGATCTGGACACCGCCGATCTCGAACGGGTCGGTCAGTTCCGGGCGCTCAGGCACGGTTCCGCTCGAAGATGATCCGCAGGCCCTTGAGGGTGAGCAACTCATCGATCTCGGTGATCGTCTCGGTGAACGGCACGATCGTCGACGCGAATCCACCGGTGGCGATGAAACGGGCGTTGCCACCAAGTTCTTTGTTGATCCTGCGGCCGAGCCCGTCGACCAGACCGGCGAAGCCGTAGAGCACACCCGACTGGATCGCCGTACGCGAATTGGTGCCAATCGCGTTTTTTGGAGGATCGAGGTCGATCCGCGAAATCCGGGCTGCCCTTTCGGTCAGCGCGGACAGCGAGATCTCCACTCCGGGAGCAATCGCTCCACCGAGGTAGGCGCCGTCGGCTGAAACTGCATCGAAGTTGATGCCAGTCCCGAAATCAACGCCGACGCAGACGTCGCCGACGATGTCGTAGGCGGCGATCGCGTTGACCAGGCGATCGGCTCCGACTTCGGTCGGATTGTCGATCTCGATCGCCATACCGGTCCTGATTCCCGGTCCGACGATCAGGCATTCGACGTTGAGGTAACGCTCGGCCAGTCGCCGGTACTCGTTTCCGAGTGGCGGCACCACGGAAGAGACGACAACACCTTCGAGGTCATCGAATCCGACGCCCCGGAGTTTCATCAGGCCGGAAAGTCGTTCGGCCAATTCATCACCGGTGGCACCGGCTCGGGTCTGGAAGCGCCAGTGCTCCGAGAGGGTATCCCCCCGGAACGCGCCCACGTGTGTCTGGGTGTTACCCACATCAATCGCTAGAAGCATCGACAAGAGTGTGGCAGGGATGCTTAGTATCTGCGCCCATGAGAGAAGCGAAGCTTTACTCGATTCCGGGTTCACATCCTGCGCTGTCGGTGGCACTGATGCTTGAACACAAGTCGGTCCCGTTCAAAAGGGTCGATCTGCTGCCGATCGTGTCCAAGGGAATCGTGCGACTCAACGGCTTCCCCGGGGTAACTGTGCCCGCATTGAAGATCGACGGCGAGAAGGTTCAGGGTTCCCGCCCGATCGCCCGGGAACTTGACCGCCTGGTGCCGGAGCCTCCCCTGCTTCCCGAAGACCCGGCGCAGCGCGAATCAGTGCTCGAAGCCGAAAGGGTGGGCGACGAGGAGCTGCAGCACCCGATCCGCCAGATCCTGTGGTGGCTCATGAAACGCAATAGCAGTCCGATGGGCAGCTACCTTGAGGGTTCCCACACCGGCATCCCGATCCCGATCGCAACAAAGACCGCCTGGCCCCTCGTCGCGGGATCGGCCCATTTCAACAAAGCCACCGATGAAAACGTCAAGGCCGGAATCGCCGCCCTGCCCGGCATGCTCGACCGCTTCGACGCCTGGGTCGCCGATGGCACCCTGGGCAACACCGAACCGAACGCAGCCGATTTCCAGATCGCTCCGTCGCTGGCCCTGGCCATGTCGATCGCTGACCTGCGCCCGGCGATCGAAAACCGGCCGATCGGGAAGCTGGCCCTCAAGCTGGTTCCCGACTACGCCGGTGACATGCCGCCAGGCCTGCCGGCCGAGTGGCTGGCGCCGCTCAGGGCCTAAGCGGCAAGTGGACCGGCCAGGCGCACCTCGTCCTGGTCTTCGGGGAGCGCGGCAAGCGCCGCATCGAGGCGGCTGCCGTCCGGTTTGGACAGATCAGGATCGAGTTCGAGCAGCGGCACCAGGACGAAGCGGCGGCTGGTCACTTCACGGTGCGGCAGGTTCAGCCGCTCCGATTCGTATTCGAGGCTGCCGTAAAGCAGCAGGTCGATATCGATCGTGCGTGGTGAATGGCGGGGCAGGCCAAGCTGACGTCCCTGGTCGGCTTCGACTGCTTTGAGCAGGTCGAGCAGCTCCTCTGGAACAAGATCCGTCCTGACTTTAATTGCTGCGTTCAGGAAATCCGGCTGATCGAGAATCTCCCCCACCGGCTCGGTTTCATAGGCGGAAGAGATCTCCAGCACTTCCACTCCGGCATTTCGCAGGCCGGCGATAGCTGTGTTCAGCTGCTCGAAACGGTCCCCGATGTTGGAGCCGAGACCGAGGTAGACGGTCGTCATCGGGCGCTGAGGAAAAGTTCGATGCCACCCGACTCCATGGTGAAAGGAACCGGGGGTTCGACCTTGTGGGCCCTCAGCCTCACTGATTCTGCCGGGAAACCATCGAGCAGCCGTTCGGCGATCACCATCGACAGCCGCTCCAGGGTCAGGTAGCTGACCTCGGTAGCCGTCGCTACGAGCAGCTCCGTGACCGCGCCATAGTCGATCGTCCCATCGAGCTCGTCGGTCCCGGTGGCCGGGCATTCGAGCGGCACGAGGTCGATGTCGAAAACCATTCGCTGGCCGACCTCGCGTTCCGCTTCCGAGACACCATGATTGGTGTGAACCGAGACCTGCCGGAGCTGGATCGTGACCTTCGGGGTTGACCGCATCGGCAAAACCTACCCGGCCGCTTCAATCTGATCCGCCACCAGCAATGCCTGCGCGACTTCGACCACGTCGTGGACCCGGACCATCGAGGCTCCGCCACGCCGCGCCTCGAGGCAGGCGGCGATCGTGCCACCGAGGCGACGGTCCTCTTTCGAGCCGTCGATCCTCCCGATAAACGTCTTGCGGGATGGACCGAGAAGCACCGGCAGGCCGGTCGCAGCGAATTCACTGGTTGCCTTGAGCAGCTCAAGGTTGTGGTCAACGGTCTTGCCGAAACCGATGCCCGGGTCGATCCAGATCCGTTCGCGGTCGATCCCGCTGGCCACTGCGAAATCAACCCTGGCCATGAGGAAGTCCCGGACTTCGGCCACGACATCGTCGTATTGCGGATCGTTCTGCATCGTGCGCGGGGAGCCGACCATGTGCATGATCACCACCTCGAGGTCATACGCAGCGCAGATCTCAACCATTTCCGGATCCAGCCGCAGGCCGGATACGTCGTTGACGATCGTGGCCCCGGCGGCTATCGCCTCACTTGCCACCGAAGCTTTAGTTGTGTCGATCGAGATCGGGACCGAGCCGGCGAGCCCACGAATCACCGGAATCACCCGGCGGGTCTCTTCTTCTGCAGACACTTCGGCCGCTCCGGGCCTGGTTGATTCACCGCCGATATCGAGCACGTCGGCGCCCGCCTCAACCAGTTCGAGGCCGTGCGCGATCGCTTTGTCCGGGTCAAGGAAAAGCCCACCGTCCGAGAATGAATCGGGGGTGACGTTGACGATGCCCATGACTTTCATCCGGCAGTCCCGGACTTTTCGAGGATCTCATCGGCCGCGCGGCGGCCGGACTGGATCGCGCCCTCCATGTATCCGGCCCAGTGGCTGGCCGTCTCCGCTCCAGCCCAGTGGATCGGACCGACCGGTTCGCGCAGCGCGGGGCCATAGGAAGTCCAGGCGCCGGGAGGCATGTAGCCGCCGTAACAGCCGCGTGACCACTCGTCGTCGGCCCAGACTTTCTCCAGGTAGCTGTCCGGATTGGCAGCCTTGTCACCGAAGAGCCGGACCAGGCAATCAGTGACCAGCTGGCGACGAACCTCCTGTGAAAGACCGCTGGCATCACGCGCCGCTTTGCCTTCGAAGAAAGCGAGCAGCACACCGGGGCTGCCATCGGGCGGCGAATTGTCGAATACAACCGAGACCGGGCCGACCGAACTGGTCGCCTGGCCGGAAAATCCGTCATCCCGCCAGAACGGCCGGGGATAGATCGACATTGTCTTGATCACGCTGCCCTGGATCATTCGCTGGGTGATGCCGTCCCGGATGGCCGGCAGGGCCGGTTCGTAGCTGATGCGGCCGGCCAGGACCGGCGGTACCGCGACAACTACGGAATCCGCCGTGACCTGAAGCCCGTCGGCGAGCACGAACACCTGATCACCGGACCAGAGGATGCGGCGAACCGGAGCTTCGAGATAGATCGAGTCACCGAGCTGGTCGGCCATACGTTTGGAGATCAGCTGCGATCCGCCAACGATCCGCGAGTCCTGGGCACCGCCTTCGGAATCGAGCAGGAGATCGAGCGAGCCTGCCGCGGCAGTGTAGAAGAGCATGTGGAGCATCGAGATGTCCTCCGGCTCGGCCGCCCAGACGGCTTCGATCGCGAGTCGCAGCATGTCGCGGGCGGCTCTGGTCCGAACATTCCGCCGCATCCACGTGTCGAAGGTGATTCGATCGAGGTGGGCCAGCTCGGACTCCCAGGGCTTTTCCGGATCGACCTTGGCCGCCATCCTCTCGATCTTCTTCAGGGCAAGGCCGACCTCGACCAGCGATACGGGATTGGCCTTGGGGATCGTCCCTTTGTAGCTGCGGACCTTTCCTTTGCGTTCGGTCAGGTTGAGGCCGGTGGCGAAGGTCGGAAAGGTCTCCAGGCCAAGCTCGGGAATCAGCGCAAGTATCCGGACCTGACCGGGACCAACCCACTGCCCGCCAAGCTCGAGCACTTTGTCATCACCAATCGGCTGATTGACCGTTCGCCCGCCAACCCGGTCCCGGGCTTCGAGGACAACGACTGACTTCCCGGCCGCCGCGAGCTTGCGGGCGGCGCTGAGCCCCGCGAGGCCTGCCCCTGCTACGACGACGTCGGTTTCTACGGAATCCACGTGAGGGACGATATGGGGTTGCGTCTCACCGAAAGCTTTTCGGGACAACGGAACCGAACCGGCTCCCCGTCAAGTTGGCGTTCAATATCGAATTTGGGTTCGGCCTACCGCCTTGGTGCCCGGAATCTGATTCGGGTTCGGCCTGCCGCGTTGGCGCCCGGAATCTGATTCGGGTTTGGTCTGCCGTTTTGGCGCCCGGACCGAATATGGAACAGCCGATTGGTTCCGGGCTGTCACCGGTTTCACAGTTCTGAATAAGGATTTCAAGTGACATTCCCGCCCTGATCTCTGATCAGCGAC
>Ga0105046_10006055_pt1 | contig 19093 bp, 18 predicted proteins | sample MAT03_FD_78385 | JGI IMG/M metagenome (GOLD analysis project Ga0105046, IMG submission 78385) | Freshwater microbial communities from Lake Fryxell liftoff mats and glacier meltwater in Antarctica - MAT-03 (megahit assembly) | ecosystem: Environmental > Aquatic > Freshwater > Ice > Liftoff... | reverse complement strand
TGCCGAACCAGGCGCCGAATCAGGTGCTGAAGTCGACACGACGGATCCAGTCAGCTCCGGTCAACGCGGAGAACGCGGTGAACGCGACGTTCAGTGTAGAGATCATCCCAGTCGTCCAACTCATCGTCTACTCCTGGATTAGGCATGAGGCATGCTGATCCCCCTGCTGCCTGGCCGCCATCAGAAGCTGGATCGGGTGCCTGTAGGACTCCGCCGCACGCAATCAGTACAGGTCGAAGCTGTGCAGTCTCTGGCCGTGCCGAGGACCGGGGTTGCTCTGCGGGTCCTGCGCCGCAGGCGCACGGGCCAGGATTTTCAGTCCCTTCATGTCCAGCGGCACCACAAAGCCATCGATGGCGGTGTCATACCTCAGCATCTGCCACGCCACCCAGCCATCGCGGGTAAGGTGACCCGGATGTGGTGATCAATCCGGCCCCTGCAAGCCGAGCGCTACGCTGCGACGCAGCGCAACGCGACTGGCCAGGTCGCGTGAATCGATATCCTCGATCAGCGGAAACAGCAACCGCTCCTCCATTGCCATCTGCTCGTGCAGCAGATCGGCCAGTTCGCTCATCTGCATGTCCATCGCCACCGTGCCGCCGTCCTCGGCAGCCACGCGGGACAGCGACTGCTCGATCGACGCCTGGCCACGCTGGGCGCGCTCCAGCAACTCGGCGTCGGCACGGGACGCCAGAAGAGGGTAGACGATCTCCTGCTTGACCTCGCCCAGTGCGTGCAGACAGGCCCCGATGCGCGCAATCAGGCCCGCACGGTCAGCTTGGCTGCCGCTGTCCGCCCACAACAGGGCATAAAGGCCCATCAGTTGCTGCACACGGCGATGGTCCGCACAAAGGATCGTCAGGGCAGAGCCAGCAGTTGCGGGGTGGGCGGCAGTGTCGACAGTGTCGGGTTCAGCAACTTTCATCACGATCTCCTGTAGCGGTCCAGTGCAGGCACGGGCGGGTTGCGGCGCTGCTGCATCCCCGCGCAGGCCCTTGCCTTCGCGTGCAAGATTGGCAAGCAAGGTTGGCCAGCACGGATGACAAGCGGGGTTGGCAAGCGGCATGCCCGCGCGCGCTGCAAACCGCGCCCGGACAGCAGCGTCGCAGCACCCTGCCGCTGCCACAATCGAAGGGCGCCGCGTGGCGTTTGAATGGGAGTCGCGCGATGGACCACAAGCCGCGTACCGCCACCGCGCTCGTCGGTCTGGGGCTTTTCGCCGTGCTCATCACAGCCCTGCTGGCAGACCAGCGGGGCACCGGCGGCAGCATGTTGCCGCACGGCTATTGCTTCACCTGGAACCCGGCACTGGTCTGGACGCACGTCATCAGCGACAGCCTGATCGGCGCCGCCTACGTCAGCATCCCCTTCACGCTGATGCACCTGGTGCGCAAGCGCGGTGATCTGCCCTTCGACGGTGTGGTGTGGCTGTTCGCGCTTTTCATCATCAGCTGCGGCGCCTCGCACATGGTCGAGGTCTGGACGGTGTGGAACCCGGATTACTGGCTGTCCGCGGTGGTCAAGACGGTGACGGCGGCGGCCTCGGTGCTGACGGCCATCGTGTTGATCCGTCTGGTGCCGCGCCTGCTCGCCGTTCCCAGCACGGCCGGCATGCGCAGCGCCAAAGAATCGCTGGAGGCGGAAGTGGCGCGGCGCATCGAGGTCGAAGCCGAGCTGCTGCGCGAACGCGCCGAGCTGGAACAACGGGTGCAGCAGCGCACACAAGAGCTGCAACTGATGAGCGCGCAGGCGCAAGAGGCGCGCGAGGAGGCCGAGGAGGCCAACCGCACCAAGGATCTTTTCCTGGCCAAAGTCTCCCACGAGCTGCGCACGCCGCTGCAGGCCAGCCTGAGTTGGGCGCAGATCGTGCAGCGCGTGGCCGACGATCCGGTCCGTGTCGCAAGCGCGGCCGACCGGATTGTGGCCAATGTCAAGGCGCAGGCGCGCATGATCGACGATCTGCTGGATCTGTCGCGTGTGCTGAGCGGCAAACTGGGCTTGAATCCCGCGCCGGTGCGCATCGGCGAGGTGCTGCGCAGTGCCATCGAGGTCGTGCAATCGGTGCATCCGGGGCGCTCTTTGGATGTCCAGATCGACTGCGAAGACGTGGTGGTGCAGGCAGACGCGCAGCGTCTGGAACAGGTGATCTGGAATCTCGTCAACAACGCCCTGCAAGCGACACCGGATCAGGGTGTCGTGCGGGTCTCGTGCACCAGCACAGACCGTGCGGTGCAGATCGAGGTCCAGGACAGCGGCATCGGCATCGGGACAGACCAGCTGGCGCGGATCTTCGAGCCCTTCAGACAGGTATCCAGGGGCTCTCATGGCGGGCTGGGGCTGGGGCTGGCGATCTCACGCAGCATCATCGACCGCAGCGGCGGCACGCTGGAGGCCCACAGCAAAGGCCTCGGGCTGGGCGCGACCTTCAGCGTCTGCCTGCCGCGCCCGAACACACCCATCGAGCCGTCTGCGGGCGAAGCGCCTCTGGCCGAGGCCGACATCGCCCTGCTGCGCGGCCTGCACCTGCTCTGTGTAGAAGACAAGGCGGACATCGCGCAGGGCCTGCGGGCGGTGCTGAGTGCTGCCGGCCTGCAGGTCGAGTTGTGCGCTGACACGCAGGCAGCGCGCGCCGCTCTGGCGCAACGCGAGTTCGATTTCCTGCTGTGCGACCTCGATCTGGACCACCACGGCGGCGCCATCGCGCTGCTGCAGGGCGTTCGTGCCGATGATCGTCACCGCGGGATGGTTGCCATCGTGCTGTCTGCACACGGCGGGGCAGAGGTACGCCAGGCCAGCGCAGTTGCGGGGTTTGCGGATCACCTGGTCAAGCCGGTCGAAGTCGACAGGCTGCTGCGCACGCTGTTGGCCTGGGTGCGTGAACGTGGAGAAAAAAAACGAGTTTGACAAGGGCAATTCTCAGTCCTGCCTTTGCCATGACTGAGAATGCAGGCCTGATCAACCAGCCGGGGGGCCCAGGGATGGCGCATGCGCTGATCGTCGACGACGACGTCGATGCCGCTGATTCATTGAAGATGCTGGTGGTCGATGAGCAAATGACCGTGGCGGTGGCACACACTTTGCGCGACGCCAGGCGGCAGATCGCCATGCAGCAGCCCGATGTGGTGCTGCTGGACTTGCAACTGCCGGATGGCAACGGCATGCAACTGTTCGAAGACCCGCAGCTGGTTGCCAATTCAGAGATCGTGCTGATCACCGGCCATGCCAGCGTCGAGACCTCGGTGCAGGCGCTGCGTCTGGGCGCGGCTGACTATCTGGTCAAGCCGATCAACGTGCTGCAACTGCGGGGCTTGCTGTCGCGGCTGATGAAACCTGCTGCCCTGCAGGCCGAGGTCAGCGGGCTGGCCAGCCAAGTGGGCACACGCGGCCATTTCGGCCTGCTGTGGGGCCGATCGGCTGCCATGCAGCGCGTGTACGAGCAGATTTCCCGTGTCGCGGGCACCGGCATCACGGTGTTCATCACCGGCGAGAGCGGCAGCGGCAAAGAGCTGGTGGCGCAAACCGTGCACGACCTCAGCCGCCGGCGCAAACAGCCTTTTCTGGCCGTCAACTGCGGTGCCATCTCCCCGCATCTGATCGAAAGCGAGATTTTCGGCCACGAGAAAGGCAGCTTCACGGGCGCCGAGCGGCAACACCAAGGCTTTTTCGAGCGCGCCTGCGGCGGCACGCTGTTTCTGGACGAGGTCACGGAGATGCCGGCCGAGTTGCAGGTGAAATTGCTGCGTGTGCTCGAGACGGGCCGCTTCATGCGCGTGGGGTCGACGCAGAGCCAGGAAGCAGACGTGCGGGTGGTGGCCGCCACCAACCGCCAGCCGATGCAGGCGGTGGCACAAGGCAAGCTGCGTGAGGACCTGATGTACAGGCTCAACGTGTTTCCCATCGAGCTGCCGCCCTTGCGTGATCGACTCGAGGACGTGCCGATGCTGTCCGAGCATTTCCTGCAGGCCATCGGCAAGCAGGAGGGCAAGGCCAAGCGCTTCACGCCGCACGCGCTGGAGCGGCTGGCGGCTTACCCCTGGCCCGGCAACGTGCGCGAGCTGCGCAACGCGGTGCAGCGCGCCTATGTGATGGCGGCGGACGAGCAAGTGGACGAGCAGTGGCTGCCGGGTGAGCCAGGCGGCTCAAGCCAGACTGGCGCTCAGCGTGGCAATGACAGGGGCACTGCCACCGCAGCGACGCAACCGGCTCAGCCGGAGAAAGCCCGGATCCCTGCAGCGACGGCAGCGTCCCCGGCGCCTGCAGCACCCGCAGACGCAAGCCCGTCGGTGACGGTGCCCATCGGCTCGTCGATGACGCAGGTTGAAAAGCAGATGATCCTGGCCACGATGGCGCACTACGGCAACCACCGTGAGCGCGCTGCCGCCACGCTGGGGATCAGCCTGAAGACCTTGTACAACCGCTTGAAGGAGTACGCGGCCCAGGACGGCAGCGATTCTCAGTCACCCTGAGCCGCTGAGCTGCTGAGCCGCTGAGCCGACCCTGGCACCGGCTGGCGGCTCATGACCCAGACGATCCCGGCCACTCGCAGCGGGCGTCGCGGCCTCAGAGGCTCAGGCTCTCAGGGCAGGCTGGCGCTGGCTTCGATGGCCCTTTGAAGTGCCTTCAGCAGATCGTCCGGCGGGCAGGGCTTGCTCAGCACCACAAAGTCGCGTGCATCGGTCAATGCCGAGCTGAAGCCGCTGATGAGTACGATCGCCAGCCTCGGGTATTGGCTGCGCAATGCGCGCGCCATTGCAAGACCGTCCATCTCACCCGGCATTGCCACATCAGACAGCACGATGTCGAAAGCGTTGTCTTCAGCCACCCGCAACAGCGCTTGCTGCGCAGAACCGGCACGCGCCACCTGGCAGCCGAAGGACTCCAGCAATTGCGCGGTGGCGTCGCCCAATTCCACGTTGTCCTCGACCAGCAGCACACGCCGTGCGTCCAATGCGCTGGCGTCGTGGGCAGGGCGGTCATCTGCCGTGGCCACCACGCTCTGGTCGCTTGCCGGCAGGATCAGCGTCACCGTCGTTCCCAGCCCTGGCTCGCTGGCGATGCTGGCGGTGCCGCCGGCCTGCTGGCAAAAGCCATGCACCTGGCTCAGCCCCAGCCCGGTGCCCTTGCCGGCTGCTTTGGTCGTGAAGAAGGGCTCGAAAACATGTTCGATGACCTCGGACTTGATGCCTTTGCCGGTGTCGGTCAGCCCCAGCAGCACAAAACGGCCGGGCGGCAACTCGGCAGTTTCAGCAGCCTCGGCCACGCGTGCATGCAGGCCCGCTTTCCCGCCGTCCGGCATCGCATCGCGGGCGTTCAGCGCCAGGTTGATCAGCGTCAGCTCCAGCTCGCTGGCATCCACCGTGACGTTGGGCAGCCCAGGCTCGCACCAAAGGCTCAGCTCCACACGCTTGCCCAGCACGATCTGGAGCAACTCCAATGACTCGTTCAGATAGCGCGCCAGATCCAGCGGCGAGGCGCGCACCGGCTGACGGCCCGCAAAGCGCATCAGGTGCCGGGTCAATCGGCTGCCGACCTCCACGGCGCGCAGCGTCGCTGCCAGCGGGGCCTGCAACTCCGGCAGCGTGGTGCGCCGCTGCATCAGGTGGGCGCTGTTGCTGATGATGCCCAGCACGTTGTTGAAATCGTGGGCCACGCCGCCCGTCAGTCGGCCCAGGGCCTCGACGCGCTGGCTCTGCGAGATGCGGTGCTCGGCGTTGCGGGTCTGCTCCACCGCCACGCTGACCTGGCGTTCGAGATCGGCACGGCTGTCGCGCAGTGCAGCGGCAGTCTGCGCCATGGCCTGCGCCACTTCGTCGATTTCTGTGATGCCGGCCGGACTGGGCTGCACGGTTTGTGCGTTGCGCATGCGTACGGCCAGACTTTTCAACGACACCACCGGTCTGGCGATGCGGCGCGCCACCCAAAGCGCAGCCACCACCGCCAATGCCAGCAGCAGCGTTGCCGCCAGGGCCATCTTGGCCACGGGGGACGCGAGGGTGTCACCCAGTGTGGGACTGGGCAGAGCCGTCAGGTACACCCACCCCTGCGGCGATGTGGCGTAGTAGCCGAACATGGGCACGCCATTCAGTGACACCGACTCAAACAGCCCCTCGTCAACCTTCGAGAAGCGCTCGATCATGTCTGGGGTGGCAGATCGCCCCACATATTCGGCGCCACCCGGATGTCGGGCTACCACAAGACCATTGCTGTCGATGATCGTCGCCACGGTCTGTGCCGGCAGTGCCTGGCGATCGATGAGGGTTTGCAGTTCCTGCGGCAACACCAGCACCGACAGGTTGTACAGGGTCCGGCCTTCACGCTGCACCGGTTGTACGACCGCTGCGCGCAGACCCAGGCCGTCTCCGGTGTCGTACAGCGGCAGTACGGTGGCATCGTCCAACAAGGGTGAGACGGTGCTGACTGAGCTGGCTGGGCTGGCTGGGCTGGCTGGGCTGCCTGGGGTGTCTGGGTTCTCTGCAGGTGCCTGCCGCGTGCGCAGCACCATCGCGTCAACAGAACGCAGCTCGATCAAAATGTCCAGCTCGCCCAGCGCGCGCTTGGCACGGTCGGCAAAACGAGTGCGATCCTCGGCCCCCGGCGGCTCGGCGCCGTCGAACAGGCTGGCTGTGGACAGCACCCGGGCGATATCGGCGCGGCGCGTCAACTCGCGGTCGACCACCCACGTCAAAGACCTGGCGGTGTCGCGCAGGCCAATTTGCAACAGTTGGCGCTCGCCACGGTAGGTTTGTGCCACCAGCCAGATGCACACCAGCACTGCCGGCAGCAAGGCCGACAACACCAACATCAGCAGACGAAAACGGATCGACATTGCCTGGCCCGATCAGCCCGGCAGCCTGGGCCGGCCCTGCGCTGCAAGCCACCGTCCGCGCAGGGTGATTCGTGGGCTCGGGCGAGGCACGGAAGATTGGCGCAGACCCGGATTCAAATGCGGGGACAGATGAGGCGGGGGAGTGCAGGCGCCAGTCGGATGGATCGATGCGCGTCCTGGTTCGGGTCGGGCCAACGGAGGCCTCCTTGCAAAAAATCGGCGCTGCGCGCCGAGCGCCGCCGATTTGCGGGGCCATGTGGTGCCAAGCAACTGGCGTTCCAGGCCAGCACCGGCTGGCGAGCCCGGAAATACTGCGCGCGGGAAAATTTTGCAGCAAAGGCGACGCTCGGCCGGCAAACGCGACCTTTGCTGCAGCGGCTGTTCATGGCCTGCACGCGCGCAACAGCGCTGGCGCGCGACTTGCATGGTCCGGTCCTGCATGCCTGGGGCCCGGCCGCTCCGGCGACTCGTCAAGCGGGTTGCGACGCATGCGCACCTGGGGCTGAAACATGAGCGTGGATTCAAGAAACTCGATTGGCGCATGACAGAAGAAGAACGCATGCGGGTGCTCGTGGTCGACGACGCGCAGGACGCGGCGCAGGCGCTGGCTGGTCTGCTGACGCTGGACGGCCACGCCACGCGGGTGGCACATGATGCACAGGAGGCCCTGCGCGCCTGCGAAATGGTCGAGCCAGACTGCGTGCTGATCGACATCAACCTGCCCGGCATGGACGGCCTGGAATTGGCCAGACAACTGCGCGAGCGTTATGGCAAGGGCATCGTGCTGGTAGCCGTCACGGGCTGGGGAGAACCCGAAGCCCGAGTCTCTTCGGCTTTCTCGGACTTGGATCATTACCTGCGCAAGCCCGTCAGCCAGGAGCAGTTGCGTACCTTGCTGCCGCCCCAGAAGGATTGATCCTAGTCGTCGGTTCCGCCAAACCCGCTACACGAAATCGCGCCTTCGTCCGCCATGCGCCTGGCACGCGCCTTGCCGATGGTTGCGCAGCGGCTTCGACGGTCGAAGCCCCAGCAGGAGCGCAATCATTCAATGCGACATCTTGGCCGACGCGCTGACCGCCTCCGAGCAGTCGTCTGCGCCTTCGTGCCCCGCCATTGCGCCGGCGCCGGCTGCGTCTATTTCTGTGTCTACATCTGTGTCTACATCTGCGTCTTCCTCCAAGTCTGCCCCAGGTTGCGACGCATCCCTGCTGCGCACCCTGGTGTTCGAGCGCATGCCTTTGCTGCCGCTGCCGGCCAGCGGCAAGACGCTGCAACGCTGGCGCATGCTGGCCGAAGTGGCGGCGTTGGACCTGTCGCTGGCCAAGCTGTTCGAATCGCATGCAGACGCCGCCGCCATCCTGGTCGAACGGGGCTCCACGCCCCCGCTGGCAGGCACGCTGTGGGGCACTTGGTGCGCTGAACCACCCGATGCGCGCCTGGTGGTCACGGGCAGCGATCCGGTTCGGCTGAACGGCCTCAAATCCTGGTGCTCAGGCGCGGCGCTGGTCAGCCACGCGGTGGTCAGCTGCTGGGACGAAGAGGGGCAGCCTTGTCTGGCGCGGGTCATGCTCAATCAGGCCGGTGTGCGCGTGACGCAAGAAGGCTGGCATGCGGTGGGGATGGCCGGCACTGCGAGCGTCGATGTGCGGTTCGACGACGCGATTGCAGAACGCGTCGGCGCACCGCATGCCTACACCCGGCGCCCAGGCTTCTGGCAGGGCGGCGCCGGCATCGCCGCTTGCTGGTGGGGTGGCGCGCAGGCACTGGCAGTGGCATGCCGATCTCAGATGGCCGCTCGCCCCGACGCCCATGGGTTGGCCCATCTGGGCGCCATCGACGTCGCGTTGCGCAGCGCGGCGGCGCTGCTGCGCGAGGCCGCGCAATGGATCGATGCGCACCCCCGAGCCGACGCGCAAGCACTGGCGCTGCGCACGCGGCTGGGTGTGGAAACGGCAGCACTCGAGGTGTTGCAGCGCGCCGCCCGCACGCTGGGGCCTGGCCCGCTGTGCAGGGATGCGAGTCTGGCCAGGCGCTTCGCCGACTTGCCGGTTTTCATGCGTCAAAGCCACGCCGAGCGCGACCTGCAAGCGCTTGGCGAGCACATCACATCACACAAGGAAACCACCTGGAGACTCTAGCCGACCCCATCGCCGCCAGCTGTCAGGCGCCCACTTCAGAAGCCGTCTGGCTGCCGTGGCTGGCTCGACAGCCCTTTGCGCACATCAATCTGCTGCAGTTGCGGGGCGGGACGCAACGCCTGCTGGTGGTGGCGCCTCACCCGGACGACGAAGTGCTGGCGGCGGGCGGCTTGCTGGCGCAGGCGGCCGACAGGGGCTGCCAGGTGCAAATCGTGGCCGTGACCGATGGCGAAAACAGCCATCCCGGCTCAACGGCCTACCCATCCGCCGCACTGAAACAATTGCGCAGCCACGAACGGCACGCCGCCTTGCAACACCTGAACCCACGCGCGCAAGTGCAGCGCCTGCGCTTTGAAGACACCCGGGTTGCCGATCATGTCGACGCGCTGACCGCTCGCCTCAGCCAGCTCTGCAACCACGGTGATCTGTTGCTGACGACCTGGCGCGGGGACGGCCATGCCGACCACGAAGCCACGGCGCAGGCCTGCCTGGCGCTTTGCCGTTTGCGCGGGCTCAAGCTGGTCGAAGTGCCGGTGTGGGCTTGGCAATGGGCGTCGCCGGGTGACGCACGGTTGCCCTGGCACCGTGCCCGCGTGGTGTTGCTCGACGCAGAAGCGGTACGCCGCAAGCACCTGGCACTGCTGCAGTACGCGTCGCAACTGTCCATCGACCCCAGTACGGGTCGCAGGGCGGTGATTTCAAGCGCCATGGTGCAACGTGCCAGCCGCCCTTTCGAGTTGCTTTTCGTCTGAGTTTTTTCTCGTCTGAACTGCATTTCGTCTGAGTGGCCGAGCCGACACATGCACGCCACCGTTGCTGAGCCGGATCAGGCGATGCGCCAGTATTTCGAGGAGCTCTATGCCCAGGGGCCCGACCCCTATGGTCTGGGCGTGCGCTGGTATGAGCAGCGCAAGATCTCGATGTTGCTGGCCAGCCTGCCGCATCAACACTACCCGCGCGTGCTGGAGCCAGCCTGCGGCGTGGGCGAATTGACACGGCAACTGGCGCCGCGTTGCGCGCATCTGCTGGCCTTTGACTTCGACGATTGCGCTGTCAGGCAAACGCGCTCGCGCGTGCGGGAGTTGCCGCAGGTGCAGGTGCGCCGGCTGGCATTGCCGCAAGAATTTCCGCACGACGAAGGGCCCTTCGACCTGATCGTGCTCAGCGAGATCGGGTACTTTCTACAGGCTGCTGAACTGTCTGCTTTGGCCAACGTATGCCGTGAGTCACTGACACCCGATGGCTGCCTGGTGGCCTGCCATTGGCTGGGCGATTTCGATCAGCGCACCTTGTCTTCGCCGTTCGTGCATGCGCAACTGGGTGCAAGTCTGGCTCCGGTTGCGAGTTGCACCGATGTCGACTTCTTGCTCGACGTATGGTGCCGCCGTCGGTTCTCGGTGGCCAGCGCAGAGGGCATCACATGATCGGCGTCGTCGTTCCTGCCCACGACGAGGAGCGGCTGATCGGCCACTGCTTGCGCAGCCTGGCTGCAGCAGCGGCGCACCCTGCACTGCGCGGCCGGGAAGTCGAGGTCGTGGTGGTGCTGGACAGCTGCAGCGACGGCACGGCCGATGTCGTCAGCGGGTGCGGGGTGACCGCGCTGGAAGTGACGCGGCGCAACGTCGGCGACGCCCGGGCCACCGGCGCACGCTGGCTGCTGGCACGCGGCGCACATTGGCTGGCCTTCACCGACGCCGACTGCGAGGTGTCTGCCTCCTGGCTGGTGCACCAGATCGCCTTGCGCTGCGATGTCGTGTGCGGCACCGTTGCCGTGAACGACTGGAGCGAGTTCGGCGGCCCGGCCGGCGACATGCGGCAGCGCTTTGACGCCACCTACAGCGACCGCGACGGCCACCGCCATGTCCACGGCGCCAACCTGGCCATGTCGGCGCACGCCTACCGCCTGTGCGGCGGCTTTGCTTCGCTCAGCTGCGGTGAAGACGTGGAGCTGGTCGGGAGGCTGCAAGCCTTGAACCTGCGCGTGGCCTGGAGCGCGGCACCCCGCGTGATGACGAGCGCGCGGCGCATCTCGCGCACGCGCGGCGGCTTTGCGGATGCACTGGTGGCGCTGCACACGGCAACCCAGGTTTTGGCGCAGCAGCCAAGCGCTGCGCCTGCAGCATTGGATTCAGGTGCTTCCCTCGATGCCGGCATCAGCAGGCCGAAAGACGGTTCGGACTGGCCTGCCAAGGCCGCGCGAACAGCATGGGCGCAAGCAGCGCATCCAGCCGCGCCATGACCTCCCCCAGGTCCAAGGGCTTGGGCCAGTACTCGCAAAAGCCACTGCCGGCCAGCGAGAAATCGCTCTCTGCCGTCACTGCCACTGCCGGCGCAGTCTCGCAAGCGGCCATCTGGCGCAATTGCCTGAGCAAGCCCACGCCATGGCAGTCCGGCAATCTCAGGTCCAGCAGCAGCAGGCGCCAATCCCAATCGGGCGCCATGCGCAAGGCCTCGGCGCCCGTCGTTGCCACCTTCAGATCGAACTCGGGTCGCATGTCGAAGATGGCCTGCATCAACATCACGTTGACCGGATGGTCTTCCACATAGAGCACGGTACACGATGCCGATCGGGCGGGCAGGGTTTGCATGAGGGTGTGTATCGAGAGTTGCGACTCGCGCCGTATGGCAATCGGCGTGCCCGACCGTTGGGATCTGGATCGCCAGAGGCCGACGTCCTGTGCAGCAACCGATGCAGCACCCGATGCATCAATTCCTCAGGGTGCGGCGGCTTGCTGACCGCGCGATGCCTCGTCGGCAGCTTTGAAACCCAAGGTCTTCATGGCCGCTGCCAGTGTTTGCTTCGACTTCCAGTAGCCGGCCCAAGGGTCGGTCGACTGGAACGAGAGGTGCTCCCTGGCGGAGACGATGGTCCAGTGGGCGCCACTTTTGAGCTTGCCAAGCTCATCCCACGACACCGGCATGGAGACCCCGAGGCCCGGACGAGCACGGGCCGAGAAAGCGGCCACGGTCGTCGCGCCGTGACCGTTGCGCAGGTAGTCCACGAAGAGCTTGCCGACCCGGTTGCCGGGTCCGCTCCTGGCCACGAACCGGGTCGGAATCACGCGGGCCAGATGCGCCACCACGGCCTTCGAGAACGCTTTGACCGTGTCGACCTTCAGCTTCGGCGCGAGCGGCACGACCACGTGCAAGCCCTTGCCGCCACTCGTCTTGAGCCAGCTCTGCAGCCCCAATTGCTGCAGAAAACCGCGCACCAGCGTGGCGGCCTCCTGGACGTGCGCCCAAGAGGTCCCTTCGCCGGGGTCGAGGTCGAAGATCATGCGGTCGGGCTTGTCGATGGTCTGGGCTGTCGAGTTCCAGGTGTGGAACTCGATGACGTTCATCTGTGCGGCTGCCGCCAGCGCCTGCGCTGTCGCCACCTCGACCAATGCGTCATGGCCCGGCCAAAGCTGTGGGTCCATGTCCCGCAGGCCCGGGATGGCGGTGCCCCCGGAATGCTTCTGGAAGAACAGCTGCCCGGCCAGGCCGGTCGGGCCGCGAACCCATGCGCAGGGCCGGCCCTTGAGATGGGGCAGCATGAAATCTGCGACCGACTCGTAGTAGCGCACCAGATCGAGTTTCGTCAGTCCCGTCGTCGTGTCGATGATCCGCTCGGCATGGCTGACCTTGATCGCGCTGGCGGTGGCGGTGGCTGCGCCGGTCGATGCCCCCTTGCCGACACCGTCCAGCAGCTTGGCGGTTTCCCTGCGTATGTTCTTCGGCGCCTGGTCATCGCGCAGCGCCACGTAAGCGGCGTGCCGGATCTGGCCGTCTGGGGTCCAGGCCGCAAATTCCACCTCGGCCACCAGCCTCGGCCTGACCCAGCGCTCGCTGCCTGCAACGCGCCTGGACCAGCGGCCTGGCTGGCTGGCGCCGGCACTGAAGGGCGTCTTCGCAACCGCCAGATGCATCAGCTTTTTCTTCAGCTCGGCGGCTTCGGCTGCACGCCATCCGGTGCCGACACTTCCCACCGACACCAGGTCTCCGTTGTCTGCATACACACCCAACAGCAAACTGCCGATCTGCGCCGAGCCATCGCTGCGGTCGGTGTAGCCAGCGACGACAAATTCCTGGCGCAGCTTGCACTTGAGCTTCAGCCAGGTCTCGGTTCGTCGCGACGCGTAAGGCGCATCGGCGCGCTTGGCCATCACCCCCTCCAGCCCCAACTTGCAGGCCGACGCCAGGACAGACGCTGGCTCGGCTGGGAAGTCTGCGCTGTACCTGACATGCTCGCTCGTGTTGTCGTCGAGGAACGCCTTCAGCAGCCGCCGGCGCTGGCCCAGCGCAACCTCACGCAGGTCATAACCCTCGAAGTAGGGCAGGTCGAACAAGAAGTAGTCGATGTCGGTGGAACGCGTTCGGCGGTCGAACGCTTTCTGCAGCTTGTTGAAGCTCGGCAGACCGTTCTCGTCGAGCACCACGATTTCTCCGTCGAGCCATGCGGAGCCGATGCCGAGTGCCTCCAACTCGGCCACCAGCCCTGGCATCTTGCGCGTCCAATCGCGGCCGCCCCGTGTCATGAGCGCGACCTTGCCGTTGTCGATGCGCGCCATGATCCGGTAGCCGTCCAGCTTGATCTCGTAGAGCCAGTCACCTGAAGAAGGAACGCCTGTCGCCAGTGTCGCCAACTGCGGTTGCAAGCTGGCTGGTAGCGCAGCCTTGACGGCGCCGGGGATCGAAGCGCCCTGCCTGGCGTTGGCGGTCGTCATCGTGGCTGGGGGCGCCGTCGCCGCTGGCTGCGCCTGGAGTGGTTTTGCGATCACGCTGTCAGGCAGCGCCGTGATGACATCGAACTCGGACCTGGGCCGTGCGTACACGTCACCCCGCTTCTTGAAGAGAATCCACGGCTGCTGCTTGGCGGCCGGTTTGTCCCCGGGCTTGCCCCCAGGCTTGGCGATGTTGACGAGCTCCCACAGGCCCATCAGCTTTTGTCCGTGCAGTTTGAACAGCAGCTTGCCTTGGGCCAGGCCTTCGGCCGGGTCGCCAACCGCCTCCCACGTGCCGTTGTCCCACACAATGACCGTGCCGGCGCCGTACTGCTTGGGCGGGATGGTCCCTTCGAAGCTGCCGTAGCTCAGAGGATGGTCCTCGACATGCACGGCGAGGCGCTTGTCGGCCGGGTCCAGGCTGGGGCCTTTGGGCAAGGCCCAAGACACCAGCACACCTCCGAGCTCCAGCCGGAAGTCGTAGTGCAGGCGCCCAGCAGCATGCTTTTGCACAACGAACGACAGCTTGTCGCCGCTCGCTCCTTGTTCACCTCGGGGCTCGGCAGTGACGCCGAAATCACGCTTGGCCCAGTACCTGGCCAGCGGGCCTGCCAGCGCCTCAGTCGCGGTCTTTGCCATGGCCAGGCCGAGGCTGGGTGCGACGTCCGTCACTGCGCTCCAGGCGCCGGTACGCGTTGAAGTGCCGCAATGCCCCTTTTCCATCGCCCTGGCCCTCCAGCAGCAGGCCGAGGTTGTAGTGGGCATCCGCGCAATGGCCGTCAATTCGCAAGGCTCGCCTGTAAGCGGCCACAGCATCGCCGAAGCGGTGTTGGTCTTCCAGCGCGATCGCGTGGTTGAAGTGGATCAGCGGGTCATGGCCGACGGTCTGGACTGCGCGCTCGTACAGCGCCACCGCTTCATCGCATCGATCGGCCTCGCAGAGCATGGCGCCCAGGTTCAGATACGGTGCGGAACGGCCAGGATCCAGATGGACGGCCTGACGGTAAGCAGCTTCAGCAGCCACCGGGTCCGCTTTCTCAAGCGCCTCACCCCGGCGCAACCAGTCGACTGATTCTGACGACGCGTCTGTGCCTGTGGTTGCGCATGTGGTTGCGCCTTTGGTTGCTTTCGGCAAGACCGACACGCTGCCAGCCACGCTCGCGACCTCGAAGTCCATGAGCAGCTGGCCCGTGTCTGCCTGCCATTGTCCGGACCGGTCTCGCACCACGACATCCGCGCCAACGGCCGTGATGCGCAGGCCGGTCAGCGGCAGCTCATCCGGCAACTGCGCCTTCAATCGGCTGAGTGCGCGCAGAATCTTGCGCGGTGAAATGTTCGCCTGTTGAAGCGTGAGCGCCGTGCGCAAAAGCATCAAATCCTGAAACGAAAATCGATGCGCGTTGCGTGGCCCGCGGGCGGGAACGACGAAACCCGCCGCGATGAGCCCTGTCACGGTCGTTCGTGACAGCCCGAGCAACTCTTGCACGCGCTTCAGGCTGAAGAGTGTCTCAGTCGATGGCTTGCTCACTTCTTGGCAGATTTGCGCGCTGGCGGGGTGGCGACTTCAGGCTCGGCTGCCGGCGCCCGCTTGGCACCTTTACGTTCCTTGGCCACCTCGGGCTGGATCATCGCCGTGACAGTCGACGACTTTTTCGCCGCGGGGGATTTGGGGGCAGCCGCCGCCGTGGCGGTCTTCTTCTTCCCCAGACTGGCCTGCAAGGCCGCCATCAGGTCGATGACCTGAGCGCTGGCGGGTGCATCCTCGGAGTGTGTCGAGGCCACCACTTCCTGACCCGCAATCTTGGCGTCGATGGCAGCCAGTACACGCACCTTTTCTTCGTCCTTGAACTGCGTCGGGTCATACGCCGGCTCCGAGATCTGCTCGATGAGCTGCAGCGCGAGCCGCAACTCTGCTGTCGAGACTTCCACGGGCTCGATGGCCAACTCCTTGAATGAGCGGACCTCGTCGGCGTAGAGCAGTTGTTGCAGCACGAGCCCCTCGTCGGTCGCCCTGACCTGCACGACGTACTGCCTGGCCTTCCAGGCCCATTTGGCCAGCGCCGACTGTCCGCTGCTGCGCATCGCCTCCAGCAACAGGGCATAGGGTTTGCCTCCACGTTTGTCAGGCGCCAGCAAATAGGCCTTGTCGTAGTAACGAGGGTCGACCGATTTCTCAGGCACGAACGACACGATGTCGATGACATGGCTGCTGCCTTCATCGAGCTTCTTCAGCTCTTCGGCCGAGAACAGCACAAATTTGTCCTTCTCTACCTCGTAACCTTTCACCATGTCGGACCGCGCCACGACGGTCTGGTCCTTTTCGGAGATGTACTGCTGCTTGACGCGGGACCCGTCCTTTGCCAAGAGGTTGAACTTGACGCTGGCGGCGCTCTCGGTTGCCGCATAGAGGCGTACGGGAATCGACACCAGGCCAAAGCTGAGGTTGAGTGAAGCCATCGAACGTGCGGCCATGGGCTGGAATCCTTTCAGAGGGTGGGCTCGAAAGTGTTCAGGGGTGCTTCACAGCGTCGTGCGGGGCGACTTGGAGGGCGATGCGAATCGCCTCCTCCAGTTTCCCCAGGCCGAAAGAGGCATCCACTGGCGCACCGTTCAGAAAGAAGGCGGGTGTGGCTCGAACGCCGTTGCGCTCGCCGGCGCGGCGGTGTTCCTGGACCCTTTGCGTGTAGATACGGTCTGCCATCTCGGCGTTGAAGCGGTTCATGTCGAGGCCGATGGATTGCGCATGCCGGGTCATCCGCGCCAGCGCCAGGTGATGCGGCTGGCTGAACAGCAGGTGGTGCATGGCCCAGAACTGGCCTTGCGCGGCAGCCGCTTCGGCGGCCTCGGCGGCCAATTCGGCTTGCGGGTGCACCTCCATCAGCGGGAAGTGTCTGAACACGAAACACAGGCGCTTGCCGCAGGCCTGGAGGAGGTGTTGCATCAGCGGCTCGGCCTGAATGCAGGCCGGACATTCGTAACCGCCGTATTCGAGCAGCGTCAGGCCCGCGCGCGCGTCGCCCAGCACGTGATCGGCGGCGGCCAGCGCTGCTGCGGGCATCTGGGTGTCGTTTGCGTTTTTCACTGAAACCTTTCGGACAGGGATGGATTCAGGCATCGGCTTCGGGGCCGTGCAGGTCGTCGCGCTTGCGTTTTTGCAGGTCCAGGCCGCGGTCGGGCGATTCGGCTGTTTGCTGGGTGGTAGTTCCCGGGGGAATCAGCTCCTCGATCACAAAAGAGCCGTAGTGCTGCGCGCGGGTGGCATGCGTGCGCTGGGCGACCTCGGTGACGAGTTCAACGCGTTCAGAGTCGGCGGCTCTGACGACGACAAAGCTCTGGCCCTGCAGAGCCAGCGCCAGGTGGGCCTTGACGAGGTTCAAGTTTTGCCCCAACGAAGCCAGACCGCTGGCATTGCCGATGTCAATTTCCGCCTGCTCCCGCATCTCGCCGGGCGTGTAGCGCGAGACATCCGAATCGCCAAAGCCGGCGTCTCGCAATGCGCTCACGGCAGCGTCGGAATCGGCGGCGGTCTCGAAGGACATCAGCACGTGGTCCACGGGCTTGAAGACGCCGAAGGCGGTGGGGTGGGGATTCATGGGCATGGTGGGGTCTCTCCGGATAGGCCAGTGGATAGGCCAGCAGTCGCCCGCTACTCGGGCACCTCGAACTTGCCCGAAGTTGTGGCCGCAGTCAGTGCGACAACGCACACAACGCACACAGCACACACAGCGCGCACCAACGCATTCAAGCGACACCACCGCCGATGCACTGGGAGCGCCGGCGAAACAGCTTCGAGCCCAGTAGTTCGTTCCGCCAAACCCGTTGCATGAAATCGCGCCTTCGTCCGCCATGCGTCGTTGCAAATCCGCGCCAGAGCTACGGCTATGCCTGTGGTTTGCGCCTAGCCTGACGAACGACGAACGAACGCATCGATTTCATTTGTAACTAGTTTGACGGAACGAACTACTAGGTGCGCAACCGAACAGACGCACATCGCAGGCGCATTCAGTCTCCAGGGCGAAAGGTGCCCATGCACTCTGGCTCCAGCGAGGAAGAAACACCGGATGACCCGCTCGCATGAGTTCTGCGACGCTGCTGACCGCACGAGCTTGGCAGCACACGGCAGGTCCGCGCGTCGCAAGATTCCCCGCGCCAGGCAGACTGCTCGTGCGACTTCAGCTGCATCGCCAGGCTGACCCGTGCCCTGGCTCAAGCTGCTTCACATCTGTGCCGTCATCGTCTGGTGCGGCGCCTTGCTGTATCTGCCGGCACTGATTGCCGCCACTGCCACGGCCACCGCCACAGCAACCCTCGCACCCTCACCCTCAGCGCCCGCGGAGCGCGACCTGCAGCCACGATGGCCGTGGCTGCCACGCCGTGTCTACATCGGCCTGGCCACACCGGCGGCGCTGCTGGCCATCGTGTCGGGCACGCTGATCTTCGTCTCTCAGGGGCCGCTCGCGCCCTGGCTGATGTTCAAGCTCGCCGGCGTCGGACTGCTCGTGCTGGGCCACGGTGCCTGTGGCTGGCTGGTGCTGCGCACCGAGCGCGGGCAGATCCGCGGTGTGCGCGTGGCCTGCCGCATGGTCATGGTCTTGACGGTGTCGTGTCTGCTGGGCATCGCCTGGCTGGTACTGCGCAAGCCGGCATGAAGGCGGTGGACCCGACCGACGACATTTACCCTGCCGGGTGGGCCCGGCCCTGCGGGCTCTCAGCCTCTCAGCCTCTCAGCCCTCGCTGTGAACGCCGACGGCGTTTTCGTACACCAGGCGGCCGCCCAGGTAAGCGGCCAAGGCAATGAAGGCGGCCGTGAGCAAGCTCATGCCCACGCCTGTCCCCAAGGCGCCGATGTCTACTTCGACAACACCACTGGCGCCATCAGCGATGTTGTTGGTCAGACGCGCGTCGATGCAGGGGCTGCCGGTCATCGACCATGAGGCAAGCGATCCCCGTGGTCTGGAAGAACTGTCGCAATGGTTGATGGAGGGTCGCATCAGTTAACGCGAAGACATCCTGGATGGCATCGCACAGGCGCCCCGAGCCATTGCTGATTCGTACCGCGGCAACATCTTCGGCCGTGCAGGCGCGCCGAAGCGGCTTCGAGCGTCAGTAAGCAGTCTTCATGGCGTCATGGCTGCCAAGTTTCTCGGCGCTTGGTGCAAACGGGCGATGCGGCCAGCGCCAGCGCTGGCAAGCGCACGCGCATCGCGCAGCAAGCGCATCGGGGTCTTTGCCGAACAAGCTGATCTGCTGGCCGTAGTCCGACTCGACGATGTAGGTCAGCGGCTCGGCGATGTCGCCGAAGCGAACCACCGGGACGACGGGGCCGAACTGCTCCTCGGTGTAGAGCCGCATGCCCGGACCCACCCGGTCCACCACCGCCGGTGCCATGAAGCTGTGGTGCGCGGCGCCGCCGCCGTCGTTGACGA
>Ga0105046_10006053_pt1 | contig 19095 bp, 19 predicted proteins | sample MAT03_FD_78385 | JGI IMG/M metagenome (GOLD analysis project Ga0105046, IMG submission 78385) | Freshwater microbial communities from Lake Fryxell liftoff mats and glacier meltwater in Antarctica - MAT-03 (megahit assembly) | ecosystem: Environmental > Aquatic > Freshwater > Ice > Liftoff... | reverse complement strand
TCCGGCGCTGAAACTGGGCCCCGACCAGATCATCGCCCGCTTTTAAGGCGTGATGAAGCTGGTCAGGCCGGGCCGGACCTAACGCGCCCGATCCCGCGACGGGGCAATGCCGCGCAACGCCTTGCGCCCAAAGGCGGCCGTCAGCACCAGCCCGACCCCGGCCAGCAGCACCGCCGGGGCATAGGCCCAGACCGGTGCCAGCCCGCCCCGCACCGCCAGATGGGTGAACCATGCCGGCGGCAGCGTCAGCGCGGCGCTGGCCAGCGCTGCCAACATGCTGGCCATGCCGTCAACGATCCGTATCATGGGCAACCCCGGCCAAAGTCGACAGGTCCGGACCGGGAACGCCCCGCCACCAATTGGCGCGTCCCGGCGTTCTTCATGCCACGCATCGGACCACACCCGTCACAAGGCCGCCGCCGCGCAACTTCCTTCACTCCGCCGCCACCGCCACCCGCCGCCCCTTGATGCGGTCCTCGATCTCGTCGCGAAAGTTGCGGATCAATCCTTGAATCGGCCAGGCCGCCGCATCGCCCAGGGCGCAGATGGTGTGGCCCTCGACCTGCTTGGTCACGTCCAGCAGCATGTCGATTTCCTCGACCGCCGCGTCGCCGGTCACCAACCGCTCCATCACCCGCATCATCCAGCCGGTGCCCTCGCGGCAGGGCGTGCACTGGCCGCAGCTTTCATGCTTGTAGAACTTGCTCAGCCGCCAGATCGCCTTGATGATGTCGGTGGACTGGTCCATCACGATCACCGCCGCCGTGCCCAGGCCCGAGCGCTTTTCCCGCAGCCAGTCGAAATCCATCAGCGCGTCGTCCATCTGCTCGGCCCGCAGGCAGGGCACGGACGAGCCGCCGGGGATCACCGCCTTGAGGTTTCTCCAGCCGCCACGAATGCCGCCGCAATGCTTGTCGATCAGTTCCCTGAACGGAATCGACATCGATTCCTCGACCACGCAAGGGTTGTTCACATGGCCTGAAATCGCGAACACCTTGGTGCCGGTGTTGTTGGGCCGGCCAAAGCCCGCAAACCAGGCCGCGCCACGGCGCAGGATCGTGGGGGCCACCGCGATCGATTCGACATTGTTCACCGTGGTCGGGCAACCATACAGGCCCGAGCCTGCCGGAAACGGCGGCTTCATCCGGGGCATGCCCTTCTTGCCCTCCAGGCTCTCCAGCAGGGCGGTCTCTTCGCCGCAGATATAGGCACCGGCACCGTGATGCAGATACAGGTCGAAATCCCAGCCCGACCCGCAGGCATTGCGCCCGATCAGGCCGGCGGCATAGGCCTCGTCGATGGCGCGCTGCAGCGCCTCTTTCTCGCGGACATACTCGCCACGGATGTAGATATAGCTGGCATGCGCCCCCATCGCGAACGACGCGATCAGGCAACCTTCGACCAGCGTATGCGGATCATGGCGCATGATCTCGCGGTCCTTGCAGGTGCCGGGTTCGGATTCGTCGGCATTGACCACCAGATAGGACGGGCGACCGTCGCTTTCCTTGGGCATGAAAGACCATTTCATCCCGGTGGGAAACCCCGCCCCGCCGCGCCCGCGCAGGCCCGAGGCCTTTGTCTCGGCCACGATCCAGTCGCGGCCCCTGGCGATGATCGCCCCGGTCCCGTCCCAATGGCCACGCGCCCGCGCGCCCGCCAGGCTGCGGTCGTGCATGCCGTAAAGGTTGGTGAAAATCCGGTCCTGGTCCTTGAGCATTGCGCCCTACCCCCTGTCACCCTGGCGCGCACGCCAAAGCCGAAATGCCAGCCAGAGCCCAGAGCCGAACCCGACCAGAGCGATCAGGTCCACCGCCAGGCGGGCCGATTGCGGCCACCCATACGCGGACCCGGCCGCACTGGCCAGTATCCACAACAGCGCAGTCGCAGCCAGAATGACCGCGGCGCGCCGTCGGGCGCGCCCGGTCAGGTCAGGATCAGGCGTCGGGGCCATCCCAGGCGAAGGTCAGTAGTCGTTGGTCTTGACACGTTGGCGGAACACCGCGATGCCCTCGGCCACGATCAGCCTGGCCTGGGGCACCCATTTGTCGCGGGTCACGCGCCCGCGAAATCCCTTGAGGTTGCTGTCCATCCAGGCCGTTTCCGCGCCACCCCAGCCGGCGATCTGGTCAAAGTGAAAGATGCCCAGATCGTGGCACAGCTTTTCCAGCGACGGGCCGATGCCTTCGATCTCTTGCAGATTGTCACCGGTGCCACCGCGCGGGCCCGACAGCCCGGTGGGGCGCGATTCGGCCAACAGTGCCCCGGCAGGCATCGCGGACCACAGTTCTGCGGCCGGAATTGTCGCGGCCGGCATTGGCACGGTCGGCATTGGCACGGCTGGCATTGGCACGGTCGGCATTGCCACGGTCGGCATTGCCACGGTCGGCATTGGCACGGTCGGCATTGTCGCGGTCGGCATTGGCACGGTCGGCATAGCCACGGTCGGCATTGGCACGGCGGGCCCTGCCACAGCGGGGGCAGCAGCCAGCAGCGGTTGCTCGGCAACCACCCCCGGTGCAGGGCCGGGCATGTCTGCCGCGGTCGAGGCCGCAGCACCCATTCCGCCGTCGGCATCCATTGCGGCGGCGTTCAGCGCGGCGACATGTCGCGCGCGGGCCTGCGCTTCGCGATCGGCATCGCCAAAACTGGGCAGCGGCCGCGAAATCAGGGCGATCAGCCCGGCAACCACCACAGCAACCAGAATGCCGACAAAGCCGGCCGGCGAAAACTCCCAGCCACCGACAACGATCAGCGCAACCGCAGCCGCAGCCCCCAGCAGTGCGGCGAACGCCAGCCCCCACAAAACGCCACTTAATTGTCCCACGTCGTTGGACATCATCTCTCTCCCTCTTCCCCGTCCCGGTTTCGGCGTGCCGCCCGGGTTTGACGACGGACCTGCGCCGCATACTGGTCAGTTCCCGCACGCCGCACAAGTCAAAGAAGAAAGCCGGGGCGCAGGAAACCCCAACCGCGGTCAACCCGCCAGAAACGCCCGCGCCTGCGCGATCCAGTCATCGCGGGTGACGCGGCCACGAAAGGTGCCCAGATGGCTATCGACCCAGGCGACCTGTGCCGGGGTCCAGGCGGCGATCTGGTCGAAATGCCAGAACCCCAGCCCGTGCAGCAGGCCCTCCAGCTTTGGCCCGACCCCGACGATGCGTTTGAGGTCATCGCCCTTGCCATCACGCGGGCCAGCCAGTGTCGCGGGCGCCTGCATGCTTTCGCCGGCAGTTTCGGCGACAGTCACGGTTTCCAGCGGGACAGCGGTGGCCGCTTCGGCGCGCAGATCGGTCGGTTCAGGCTTGCCATCCACAAGGGTCGCGGCTTGCTGAATGGTGATGCCGGTCTGGTCGATCGGGCGATTGCTGCCTGGCTGCGGCTCGACCGAACGACCTTTCGGCACCGCCACAGGTTCGGCCTTGGCCATCACGGCAAACGACGCCACTTCGCTGCCGTCGATCCGCTTGATCGTGTCGGCCATCGCAATGGCCAGCTCGACGCTGGCATTCTGCGCCATCCGCCCGTTTTCATGCGCGGTCAGCGAGGTCAGCCCCTTCAGCGGTTCTGCGCCATAGCGGCCGTTCTGCGGCCCCGGCACCGGCACCCGGCCGGCCGCCATCTCGTCAATGATCCAGCCCAGCCGTTCCGGCGTCAGGTCTTCGTAATAGTCCTTGCCGATCTGCGCCATCGGCGCATTGGCGCAGGATCCCAGACATTCCACCTCTTCCCAACTGAACCGGCCATCGTCGGACAAAACGTGGTGATGATGGGCGATCTTGTGTTCGCAGACGTCGACCAGATCCTCGGCCCCCATCAGCATGCACGACAGCGTGCCGCAGACCTGCACATGCGCCACGCTTCCCACCGGCTGCAGATGGAACATGAAATAGAACGTCGCCACTTCTAGCGCGCGGATATAGGCAAGGCCCAGCATGTCGGCGACATGTTCGATCGCCGGGCGCGACAGCCAGCCTTCCTGTTCCTGCGCCCGCCACAACAGCGGGATGATCGCGCTGGCCTGCCGCCCGGCCGGGTATTTGGCGATCTGGGTATCGGCCCAGGCCCGGTTGCCGACGGTAAAGGCAAAGCTGTCGGGCTGGGTGGGGTGCAGGCGGCGCAGCATCACATGATTCCAAGCAGAAAGGGAGGAACGAACACCATCGCCGCAGCCAGCATCGGCGCGGCATGCGGCACCAGACACAGCCCCATCGCCGGGACAAAGCCAAGCGCCAGAAACATCAGATGCACCGGTCCGTCAGCACGCGGATCGCGCCGGCGTCGTTCACCTCGAATCGCCCGTCATTGGCCATGTCGGGGCCAAGTGCCTCGATCTGGTCCGGGGTCAGGTTGGCCCGCAGCATCACCGCCGAGGCCGTGCTGCCGGACAATTCGCAGCCATTCTGCTCGATGGCGGCGACCAGCCGGTCAAGCGGCGGCAATGGCGCAGCCGGCGGGGCGGTCACAGGCTCTGGTCCGGCTGGCGTCCGGGGTGCGCAGGCGGCCAGTCCAAGGGTGGCAACACACAGCGCCACCGCGACGGGGCGAAGGGACAGTAACATCGGCAATCCTCCGGCAAGGGTTGACGTGGATGTGCCGCCTTGGCGGCCGCTTGTCCAGCCCCGATGCCGATACGGGGGCGCTGCCCCGGGCCAGATCGCAGCAGGCCCGGTCACATTCGGCCGATCGGGGGTTGCCGTCAGGGCTGCACACACAGCGCGGGCGACAGGGTCAGCAGGTCATCCGCAAACGTCGCCTCGCCCGCGTCGATCATCGCAGCGACCAGGTCCTGGGTGTCGTCAATCGTCAGGCCAAAGCGCGGCAGGATCGTATCGGCTTCACCCTCGGTCATCGCACAGCCATTGGCGATCAGTGCGGCGATCAGGCTGGCACGCGGGTCGTTCGGTGCCTGTGTTGCCAAGGCGTCGGCGGGATCGCACAATTCGCGTGACAGCGTCACCAGACCTCCGACCACGGTCGCCTCGCCATCGGCCAGCAACTGGGCGACTATGTTGTCGATCACGCCGGGGGTCATCACGTGTTCCATTGCAGGCATGCCTGCATCGCGGCTTTGGGCCGGCAAAGCACAGTCATTGACCCTCATATGGGTCAGCAACAACATGCGCTGCATCGGGTCTACCGGGGTCATCGGCGCGGCAGGCGTCGTGTCGGCGGCCGTGGCAGTGCACAGCGCGGGCGACAGGGTCAGCAGTTCATTGTCAAACGTCGCCTCGCCTGCGGCGATCATCGCCTCGACTACCGGTCCGCTGTCATCCATCGTGACGCCCTGCGCCTCCAACAACGCAGGCCCGTCATCCTCGGTCATCGCGCAGCCATTGGCGTTCAGCGCCGCGATCACGGCGGCGCGCACATCGACAACCGCAGGCGCGGCAACCGGCGACGGCGCAGGCAGGTCCAGCGCGCAAAGCGACGGGGCCAGGACAACCGTATCGCCATCCTGATACAACTCGCCCCGTTCAGACATGCGTTCGGCCAAACCCAGGCTGGCGTCGTCGGGCAGGCCAGTGGCCAGTTGCATCACCGCAACCGCATCCTGCCCCGCCAAACGGCAATCGCCCGACCCGGCCAGAAGCGCGATGGTCTGGCCGCGCGGTGCGGGCAACGGGCCGCCTGCCCCGATGCAGTGCGCGTCCGACAGGCGGACCAGGTCCGTGGCATCGTCAAACAGCAGTCCGCCCGCGTCTGCCAGCGCCCGCGCTGCGGGCTGCACGATGTCTCGGGTCAGGCCCAGCGCCGGGAAAATCTGCTCGCCCTGATCGCCGGTCAGCGCGCAGCCGTGCAGGCGGAATTGCGCGATCAACGCGGCACCCAGATCGGTACCCGCCGGATCGCACAGCGCAGCGGGCAATGCGATTTCGCGCGCGCCGTCCAGCCCGAGGGACAGCAGACCATCCAGCACCAGGTCGAGCGCAACCGGCGTCAGATCGTCCATCGTGACCCCCAGCCGGTCTGGCAGCGCAACCGAGGCGACCTGATCAAGGCTGCATCCCATGGCCCGGATCTGATCGATCACCGCCAGACGCAGATCGTTGCCCTGGCCCATGGCGGACACAGGCAGCAGGGCAACAGCAAGGGTGAACAAAACGGCGCGCATCGTGGACTCTCCAGCCAGACCAAGGATGGCTGCAGTCTGGCAGGTCGGCGCGGGCTTGTCAGCCCGGACCGCGATGGTCAGCGATCAATCTCGCCGAACACCACATCCATCGTGCCGATGATCGCGCTGACATCGGCCAACTGGTGCCCCTTGCAGATGTAATCCATCGCCTGCAGGTGCAGGAACCCCGGCGCGCGGATCTTGCAGCGATAGGGTTTGTTGCTGCCGTCGGCGACCAGATAGACGCCAAACTCGCCCTTGGGCGCCTCGACGGCGGCATAGACCTGTCCGGCGGGAACGTGGAAGCCCTCGGTATACAGCTTGAAATGATGGATCAGCGCCTCCATCGAGGTCTTCATTTCGCCCCGCGTCGGCGGCGTCATCTTGCCGCGCGCCATCACATCGCCCTTTTCCACCGCCAGTTTTGCACAAGCCTGCCGGATGATGGATGTCGATTCGCGCATTTCGGCCATGCGGCACAGATAGCGGTCATAGCAATCGCCGTTCTTGCCGACCGGAATCTTGAATGCGAACTCGTCATAGCATTCGTAAGGCTGACTGCGCCGCAAATCCCAGGCAAAGCCCGACCCGCGCACCATCACCCCCGAAAACCCCCATTTCTGGATGTCATCCTCGGTCACCACGCCGATATCGGCGTTGCGCTGCTTGAAGATGCGGTTTTCCGTCAACAGACCGTCGATATCGTCCAGCACCGCCGGAAAGGTCTGCGCCCAGGTGTCGATATCTTCGATCAATTGCGGCGGCAGGTCGATATGGACGCCACCGGGGCGGAAATAGGCGGCATGCAGTCGCGCTCCGCAGGCGCGTTCGTAAAACACCATCAGCTTTTCGCGTTCCTCGAACCCCCAAAGCGGCGGCGTCAACGCGCCGACGTCCATCGCCTGGGTGGTGACGTTCAGCAGATGGCTCAGGATACGGCCAATCTCGCAATACAACACCCGGATCAGGCTGGCGCGGCGCGGCACCGGGGTGCCGGTCAGACGCTCGATGGCCAGACACCAGGCATGTTCCTGATTCATCGGCGCGACGTAGTCCAGCCGGTCGAAATAGGGCAGGTTCTGCAGATAGGTGCGGCTTTCCATCAGCTTTTCCGTGCCGCGATGCAGCAGGCCGATATGGGGATCGCAACGCTCCACAATCTCGCCGTCAAGTTCCAGCACCAGACGCAAGACTCCATGCGCCGCAGGATGTTGCGGGCCGAAGTTGATGTTGAAGTTGCGGATCTTCTGCTCGCCGGTCAGCATGTCCTTCGTGCCGTCATCATAGGTATTGCGCCGGATATCGCCGTCCATCATGCCGCACCTCTTGCCAGATTGTCAGCCCAGGCCTGCGGCAAGGGGCCCACCTCGCGCGCCGCCCAGTCATAATGTCCGCGCAGCAACCGCACCGCCTTGGGCCGCAGATCGTCGCGCATCGTCGCCCTGGGGCCTTCGTGCACCCGCTCGGTCCCGTCCACGGTCAAGGGCCTGATGCCAAGAAAGGCGCACATCTCGGCAAAGCCGGCTTGGGTGAACAGCCGTTCGCAATACGCGACATGCAACCGTGCGGCGGGCACGGCGGCGCGCAGGCGGGCAACGGTGGCGGGATAGTCGCCGCGTTCCAGGATATGGGTTTCCTGCCCCTTGTGCAGGATGCGCCACAGGATGTTGTTGGCCTTTTCCTCAAATACCTCATGCGCTTGGCGAAACCGCTCGGCCTGCATGCGGATATGCGACCACAGCCGCGCCAATGGTTCGCGAATCAGGAACACGAACAGCGCGCGGGGCGACAGGGCGGCCATACGTTCCAGCATCGGCACCGGTAGCACCGAATAGCCCGGCGTCATGTCGGCAGGCAGGCGGCCTTCGGTTCCGTCCGTCAGCCAGCGCCGATAGGCCGCGTCGCCGGTGCGGTCCCCTGCGATGGCGGCAATCAACCCGGTCATGTCGGCGATGCGGCGGTCCATGTTGGCCACCTGCCATTGCCGTTCCTGGGCCTGGGCTTCCGCACGGCTCGCCTGATATTCGAATAGGCGTTTATTGAAGGCGATCAACTGCTTGGCCCGAGTCTCTGCATCAAACGTATCCCAATAATGTGCCTCTTTCACCGCGCGGGGGGCGCAATCGGGATGATCGTGCAGCGCACGGTACAGCCAGGACGTACCCGCCTTGGTCGCGCCGACCACATAAAGAAGCGCAGGCTCGCTCACGCCTTTTTCTCGTCACCGGGCAGGATGTATTTCGCGCCCTCCCAAGGCGACATGAAATCAAATTGCCGGTACTCCTGCACCAGTTGCACCGGCTCGTACACAACGCGCTTTTGCACCTCGTCATAGCGCACTTCGGTATAGCCGGTGGTAGGGAAATCCTTGCGCAGCGGATGCCCGCGAAAGCCGTAATCGGTCAGGATGCGGCGCAGATCGGGATGGCCGGAAAACAGGATGCCGAACATGTCGAACACTTCGCGCTCGAACCAGTTGGCGCTGGGGTGAACCTCGATGATCGAGGGCACCATATCCTCCTCGCGCACCGCGATGGTCAGCCGGATGCGATGGTTCTGATACATCGACAGCAGATGATAGACGACGTCGAAGCGCTGTGGCCGACCGGGCCAATCGACGGCGGTGATATCGACCAGGCTGGAAAACCGGCAGACCTGATCGGCCTTCAGGAAATCGACCAGCGCCGCGATCTGGTCGGGGGCGACATCCACGGTCAATTCACCGAATGCCACATCCCATTTCAGCACCGCGCCCGGGCGACGCAATTCCAGATGGGTGCCAAGCTCGCGCAACGCTTCGGACATGGCGGGTTCCCTTCAGCGAACGATGGTGCCGGTGCGGCGCATCTTGCGCTGCAATTGCAGGATCCCGTACAGCAGCGCCTCGGCCGTAGGCGGGCAACCTGGCACATAGATATCCACCGGCACGATCCGGTCGCAGCCGCGCACCACGGAATAACTGTAATGGTAATAGCCGCCGCCATTGGCACAACTGCCCATGCTGATGACATAGCGCGGTTCCGGCATCTGGTCATAGACCTTGCGCAGCGCCGGGGCCATCTTGTTGGTCAGCGTACCGGCAACGATCATCAGGTCCGATTGCCGGGGCGAAGCGCGCGGCGCGGTGCCAAAGCGTTCCAGATCATAGCGCGGCATCGAGGTATGCATCATCTCGACCGCACAGCAGGCCAGACCGAAGGTCATCCAGTGCAGCGACCCGGTGCGCGCCCAGTTGATGATGTCGGCGGTGGCGGTGACAAGGAACCCCTTGTCCTGCAATTCGCGGTTCAGGGCGACCGTCGCAACCTCGCTGTCGGGGCCGGCGGTGTTCAGACCCGTCATCACTGCCATTCCAGCGCCCCCTTTTTCCACTCATAGGCAAAGCCGACGGTCAGCACCGCCAGAAACACCATCATCGACCAGAACGCGGCCATGCTGATATCGGCAAACGCCATCGCCCAGGGGAACAGGAATGCGATCTCGAGGTCGAAGATGATGAACAGGATCGACACGAGATAGAAGCGCACGTCGAACTTCATCCGCGCATCGTCGAACGCGTTGAAGCCGCATTCATAGGCGCTGACCTTTTCGGGGTCGGGGTTGCGCACGGCGATGATGGCTGCCGCCAGGATCAGGGCCACGCCCAGCGCCACGGCAAGGCCGAGAAAGATCATGATGGGCAGGTATTCCGCTAGGAAAGCGTCCATCGGCAGGGGTCCTTTCAGGCGGGCGGTCAGACATATGGCGGTTGTCTAGCCCTCGGGCCCGGCAGGGTCAACCGAAGGCAGTGCCGCAGGGGGGCAAATGGGGCTCCTCGGGGCTGGCCGCCGGGCTCTGCCGTCGCCCATTGTTCCCGAACCAATGGCGAAAAATGGACGACCCCGGAAGATGTGCGGACAGAAAATGAGGGATCAGCTCAGCAAGACGATCAACCCGGCGGTCAGCATGATGACAATCACAGGCAGCCAGAGGGTGCGCTCGGGCGGGCTGGGGGTGGCGAGGTGCATCGGGATTGCGAGGGTGAAGTAGCCGAGGACGGCGTAGATGGCCCAGCGCGGGAACGGGTCGGCGGTCAGGTCGGCGCGGGCCAGGATGACCCAGGCCATCAGGCCGATCAGCCCGGCGGAGAGAGCCGAGAGCAGCCGTGCCGGCGGCGGCAGGCGACCGGGCCAGCGGCCGCCCATGGTCAGATGGCCCCAGGGCACGCCTGCGACGATGGCCAGATGGAACAGGGTCAGGACGGCGGCGAGGGCGGTGAAGGTCAGGGCGGCGACGGGCGCGATCATGGCGCGGTCTCGGCTGCGGCCAGCAACTCGCGTCCGATCAGCATGCGGCGGATTTCGCTGGTGCCCGCACCGATCTCCATCAGCTTGGCATCGCGAAACATGCGGGCGACGGGGGCATCGGCCAGAAATCCCGCGCCGCCAAACGCCTGCACCGCCTGATGCGCCTGCACCATCGCCTGTTCGCTGGCAAACAGCACGCAGGCCGCTGCGTCGGCGCGGGTGACGCGGCCGGCATCGCAGGCGCGCGCGACGTGATAGACATAGGCGCGCGCCGCGTTCAGTGCCGTGTACATGTCGGCGATCTTGGCCTGCATCAACTGGAATGTCCCGATCGGCTGGCCGAACTGGCGGCGGCTGGCGACATGGGGCATGACCTGATCCAGGCAGGCCGCGATAAGGCCAAGGCCGATCCCCGCCAGCACGGTGCGTTCGTAATCCAGCCCCGCCATCAGCACCCGGACCCCCTGCCCCACCACACCCAGGATGTTGTCGCCCGGCACAAGGCAGTCGGCAAAGATCAACTCGCCGGTGTCCGAGCCGCGCATGCCAAGTTTGTCGAAATGGGGCCCTTGGGTAAAGCCCGGCATGCCGGTTTCCACCACAAAGGCGGTGATGCCGCGCGCGCCCGCGGCAGGGTCGGTCTTGGCATAGACGACCACGATATCGGCGACCGGGCCGTTGGTGATCCAGTATTTGTGACCGTTCAGGATATGGCCCTGGTCGCTGTGGTCGGCGCGCAGGCGCATGCCGACCACGTCCGACCCGGCCTCTGACTCCGACATCGCCAGTGCGCCGACCTTGGTGCCGTCGATCAGCCCGGGCAGCCAGCGCGCCTTTTGCGCCGGCGTCGCGTTCAGGCGGATCTGGTTGACGCACAGGTTGGAATGCGCGCCATAGGACAGCGCGACCGAGGCGCTGGCGCGGGCGATTTCCTCGATCGCCAGGGTATGGGCCAGATAGCCCAGGCCGGTGCCGCCTTCGGATTCAGGCACGGTGATGCCAAGCAGGCCCATCGCGCCGAACTGCCGCCACAGCGGGGCGGGAAAGCGGTTGTCGCGGTCGATGGCGGCGGCCAGCGGGGCGATTTCGCGCTGTGCCCAGGCGCGCACGGCCTCGCGCAGGGCGTTCAGGTCGGGGCCAAGGTCAAAGGTGATGCCGTGGGTGAACATGGGCGGGCCCTTTTGCAGCGGCGCTGCCACAGCGCTACGCCCTTGGGCCGGGGTCGGTCAACCGGCGGGGTTCGCGCGGGCGAAGTTCGGATGGGGTTCGGGCGGGCGGGATTCGGGCGGATAGCCTGAGGCGGGTGGGTTCAGGCGGTTGGTTTAGGCGGGTGGGTTCAGGCGGGTATCGGGGGCCAGCGGTTCCTGCGAGGTTCGGCGATGCAGGCCCTGCCCGGCCAGGAACAGGATGTTCCAGCTGCGGCGCGACACCGCACTGGGCAGCACGACAAAGCCATGCGCGCGCAGTTGCACCATGCCCCAGTCGCGCTGGCCACGGCTGGCGGTGGCGCTGGTCAGCCAGCCGGGGTTGGGGATCGCGGCGGGTTGATGGACGGTCACGCGTGCCGGGTCGTCAATGGTGAACGCGGTCAGGACGTGGGGCACGCGGTCCAGCGTGTCAAAGCCCTTGTGCACCGCAACCTCAAGCATCGCGGTCGCGGGATCAAGGCTGGCATAGACCGCGCGGAAGCCCCGGTCATGCCAGCGCCCGGCGTACAGGAACGCGCCTTCGCCGCTGTCCCAGGTGGCGGCATGGCCGGCGGTGTCGATCCGCCAGCCGGTCAGCGGCCCGCCGCCCAGCGCGGCAGGCAACGGGGTCACACATAGACCCCGTACTCCATCTGGCCCAGCAGGGTTTCCACCATTTCGGTCCCTGCCCCGGTGGCCAGCAGGTCCAGCGGCACCCGGCCCTGCAACCCGCGCTGCGGCAGGCGCAGCCAGTCCTCGGCAGCGCGCTGGTCGCCCAGCACCTCGGCCGCGCGGGTCAGCAGTTCGGCGAATTTCCACGCGCGGCTGCCCTGTTCTGGCGACAGCGGCCGCGCCGGTTCGTCACGCCGGCGCTGCAGGGTGCGCGGCGTCACGCCCAGCGCGCGGGCCAGCATCTGGTCGGTCCAGCCCGGGCCAAGCCGCGCGCGCAGCGCGGTCAGCGTCTGGCCAGGCAGGCCATGGGCCACCAGATCATGCACCGCCATCGGCCCGTCAGACAGATGCGCGCGGGGCAGGCCCAGGATGTTGGCGGTGGTGGCGGGTGACATTGGCGGTTCCGTATGTGACATCTGTCGTCCTGATATACGACAGATGTCGACCAGAATCAACCCGGCAATCAGCCTGGCGCGGCGCTGGATTGCCAGACCGCCGCGACCTCGGCCCGGATGATGCGGGCGATCAGGGCGCAGTCGTCCAGGCTGAATGTCAGGGGCAGGCGCATGTCGATCAGGCCCGCCAGCACGCGGTCGGTCTGCGGCAGCACCGGCACCGGGGCATAGCGCCACGTGTCATAGCGGCTGGTAAAGGCGACGGGTTCCGCCGCGCCGAACCATTTCAGCTCTACCCCTCGGGCCAGACAGCGGTCCAGCACCGCGCGCACCGCCGGTTCGGCCCAGCCTGCCAGCAGGAACTGGATCGAGGATGCGACGAACTGCTCGGCCAAGGGGCGTGCGATCAGGGTCAGGCCGGGGGTGCCGGTCAGACCGCCCTCGACCACCCGGTAACGTTCGTTCCAGCGCGCACCCTGCACAGCCAGCGCCCGCAGTTGCGGCCGCAGGATCGCCGCGCGCAGGTTGTCCATCCGGCCCGAGATGTTGGGCATGTCGTATTTCGCCGCCTCGAACACCTCGGGCGGCGGGGCGGCGCGGTGGCGACCATAAAGCATATAGGACCCCGACAGCAGCACCGCCCGCGCCATCGCGGTGGCATCGTCCGAGATCAGCAACCCGCCCTCGCCCGAGTTGGCGTGCTTGTAGGTCTGGGTCGAAAAGCACCCCATCCGGCCCCAGCGGCCCGACGGCACCCCGTCCCAGGCCGCGCCCATCGTGTGGGCGCAATCCTCGATCACGGCAATGCCGGCCCGGTCGCAGATCGCCAACAGCGCGGCCATGTCGCAGATATGGCCGCGCATGTGCGACACCAGCAGCACCCGCGCCTGCCCGGCCTTGGCGGCCAGGTCGTGCAGGTCGATCACCAGCGCGTCCGTCACCTCGACATAGACCGGCACGGCGCCGACGGCGGCGATGGCACCCGGCACCGGCGCCAGGGTAAAGGCGTTGGTCAGCACCGTGTCACCCGGCCCGACCCCCAGCGCGCGCAGGGCCGTGGTCATCGCGATGCCGCCCGAACCCAGCGCCAGCGCATAGCGCGCCCCAGTCATCGCGGCGAATTCCTCCTCCAGCAGGGCCGCCTCGGCCACCTCGCCCGGTGCGACGTTATAGCGGTGCAGCCGCCCGTGGCGCAGCACGGCCAAGGCTGCGGCGATCCCCTCGTCCGGGATCGGCTCTTGCTGGGTGAAACTGCCGTCGAACCGTTCCTGCATGGCGGCAGACTTGGTGCGCCGGCGGGCTTTGGTCAAGCGGTGGCGGTACGGCGGCGGTCGAACATGACGTAAAGCGCCAATACCAGCGCCATCAGCCCCGCCGCCACCACAAAGGCGTATCCCGCAAAGGGCGGTGGCGCGCCGCCCGCCGTAAAGGCGCTGAACACCTGGGTGAAAAAGATCGTCCCGACCAGCATCGCCAGATTGGACGCGCTGGCGATGCCGCCCTGCAATTCGCCCTGGGCGTCATCGGGCACCGCCTTGGACATCAGCGCGATCAGCATCGGATGCACTAGCCCTTCGGGCGCATGGATCACCAGCAGGATCAGCACCACCGGCAGGTTCCAGGCCAGGCCATAGCCAAGCGCCGCCACCGCCGCAAAGATCAGGCCGACCAAAGCCACCCGATGTTCGCCGAACCGCTTGACCAGCGGCCCCGACAGCACGCCCTGGGTGACGGCCGCAATGACGCCGAATGCCGCCAGCGTGGCACCGATGATTGCAGGCGACCAGCCAAAGCGCGCGATGCCCCAGAACGGCCAGATCGCCGGATAGACCGAGGACACGAAAAAGAACAACGTCAGCACCACCACCAGCGGCAACACGGTGGGATAGGTGGAAAATACCTTGAACGCGCCGAACGGATTGGCGCGGCGCCAGTCAAAGCGGCGGCGCTTTTCAGGCGGCAGCGTCTCGGGCAGGATGAAATAGCCAAAGGCGAAATTCAATGCCGAGATCGCGGCGGCAACCCAGAACGGCACGCGCGGGCCGAATGTGCCAAGCAGGCCGCCGATGGCCGGGCCGATCACAAAGCCAAAGCCGAAGGCGGCACCCATCAGGCCGAACGCCTTGGCGCGGTCATCGGCCTTGGTAATGTCGGCGATAAAGGCGTTGGCGATGACATAGGACGCTCCACAGACGCCCGCGATGATCCGGCCCGCGAACAGCCAGCCGATCGACGGAGCCAGCGCCGAAAACACGTAGTCGAACGCAAGCCCCGCCACGGCCAGCAGCAACAAGGGGCGGCGGCCATAGGCATCCGACAGATTGCCCATCACCGGGCCGAACAGAAATTGCGCCAGCGAGAACGCGGCGAACATGGTGCCGCCGATGATCGCCGCATCCGACAGGCTGAACGTGCCGACATCGCTGATCAGGGCCGGCAGCACCGGAATGATCAGGCCAAAGCCGACCATGTCGAGCAGCACGGTGATGAAGATGAACGTGATGGCAGACCTGCGGCGGGCAGGCGATAGGGCAATGGTCATGGCCGGGGAATCCTTGCGCGTGACCCGTCGTTTACCGTTTGTTCCGGTTTGCGTCAACGCGGCGCAACCGCTGCCCCGGCAAAATCACAGGCGCAAGCTGGCGACGGCAGCGGGCAGGTCGTCGAAATGGGCCAGCAGGATCTCGGGGGCGAGTGCGGCCATCAGCGCGCCCTCGGGGCCGAATGTCACCAGGATCGACGGGCAACCGGCAGCGGCGGCGGTGTGCCGGTCGGTCACGCTGTCACCGACCAGACAGGTGCGCGCCAGATCGCCCCCCGCGCGGCGCACCGCCTCGAACAGGGGCGCGGGGTCGGGCTTGCGCACCGGCAGGGTGTCAGCCCCGACCAGACTGTCGAACGCATCGCGCACCCCCAGCCGCTGCATCAGGCGTTCGGCCAGACCTGCGGGTTTGTTGGTGCAGATGCCCACGGCATAGCCGGCCGATTTCAGCGCCGCGACGGCCGCCATCGCGCCGGGATACAGCACCGTATGGGTGTCGATGGCATCACTGTAATGCGCCAGCAGGCGGGGATAGGCGCGGGCGATATCGCCCTCGCCAAAGCCGGACACCCGGCCAAACCCCAGGCCCAGCATCGCCCGGCCGCCCCGCATCGCCGTGCCCGCATCGCCAACCGGGTCCAGCAACGGCGGCAGGCCCAGTTCGGCAAAGGTGGCATTGGCGGCGGCGACCAGATCGCCGCTGGTATCGGCAAGCGTGCCGTCAAGGTCAAAGATCACGCTGCGCATGGCGAAACTCCGTCTGTGCTTGGCCCGTAACGATGTGTCACAGGAAGTGAAGCCCCCCGCCTTGCGATATCCGGCCCTCCGTGGGATTGACGCCACCAACAAACGCACCGGGACAGGGGCAGCAGATGGCATTGAACATCATCATCCTGGCAGCCGGCCAGGGCAGCCGGATGGACTCGGACCGGCCCAAGGTGCTGCACGAGCTTGGCGGCGCGCCGCTGCTGGTCCATGCGATGAAGGCCGGGGGCGCGCTGTCGCCCGATGCGATGGTGGTCGTGGTGGGCGTCGGGGCCCCGGACGTGACCGCCGCTGCGCTGGACTGGAACCCCGATGCCCAAGTGGTGTCGCAGGCCGAACAGTTGGGCACCGGCCATGCGGTGCGCCAGGCGCAATCCGCGCTGGCCGGTGCGCCGGGCGATACGCTGGTGCTGTATGGCGACACGCCGTTTCTGACCGCCGAAACCCTGCAGGCCATGCTGGACGCGCGCGCCCGCCATGCCGTGGTCGTGCTGGGCTTTCGCCCGGCCGATCCGGGCCGCTATGGGCGGCTGGTGATGGCGGGCGACATGCTGGAGCGGATTGTCGAATTCAAGGACGCCGACCCCGCCACCCGCACCATCGGCCTGTGCAATTCCGGCGTCGTGGCCTGCGATACCGCCCTGCTGTTCGATCTGCTGGCCGATGTCACCCGGGCCAATGTGGCGGACGAATACTATCTGACCGACATCGTCGGCCTGGCCCGGGCGCGCGGGTTGCCCGCCGGCGTGGTCGAATGCCCCGAAGACCAGACGCTGGGCATCAACACCCGCGCCGAATTGTCCAGCGCGCAGGCGCTGTTGCAGGCCCGGATGCGGGCCGACGCGCAGGCGGATGGCGTCACCCTGATCGCCCCCGACACGGTGCATTTCGCGCATGATACGGTGATCGGCCGCGATGCGGTGGTCGAGCCGAACGTGGTGTTCGGCCCCGGCGTCACGGTGGAATCCGGCGCGCGGATCCGGTCGTTTTCGCATCTGGAAGGGTGCCATGTGTCGCGCGGCGCCATCGTTGGCCCCTTTGCCCGGTTGCGGCCCGGCGCGGAACTGGCCGAGGACGTGCATGTCGGCAACTTTGTCGAGGTCAAGAACGCCATCATCGCCGAAGGGGCCAAGGTCAATCACCTGTCCTATATCGGCGATGCCGATATCGGCGAGCGCACGAATATCGGCGCAGGCACGATCACCTGCAACTATGACGGCGTGTTCAAACACCGCACCGTGATCGGCAAGGGGGCGTTCATCGGGTCCAATACCATGCTGGTCGCGCCTGTCACGGTTGGCAACCGGGCGATGACCGCGACCGGCGCGGTGATCACCCAGGATGTGCCCGACGGCGCGCTGGCCATCGCGCGGGTCCGGCAGGAAAACCGGCCGGGCCTGGCGGTCAAGTTCATGGACCGTCTGCGCGCGCTGAAAGCGGCGCGGAAAGGGGGCTGAGATGTGCGGCATCGTCGGAGTTCTGGGCGTGCACGAGGCAGCACCCTTGCTGGTCGAGGCGCTGAAACGGCTGGAATATCGCGGCTATGACAGCGCGGGCATCGCCACGGTGAACCACGGCGCGCTGGACCGTCGCCGCGCGGTGGGCAAGTTGGTGAACCTGTCGGACCTGCTGGTGCACGAACCGCTCGCGGGCAAGGCCGGCATCGGCCATACCCGCTGGGCCACCCATGGGGCCGCCAGCGTCAGGAATGCCCATCCCCATCGCACCGGCCGCGTCGCGGTGGTGCATAACGGCATCATCGAAAACTTTCGCGACCTGCGTGTATGGCTGGCCGAGCGTGGCAGCGCACCTGCTACCGATACCGATACCGAAACCGTCGCCATGCTGGCCGAATGGCACCTGCAACAGGGTCTGTCGCCGCAAGACGCCACCGCAGCGACCATCGCGCGGCTGACCGGGGCCTATGCCTTGTGTCTGCTGTTCGAGGGCGAGGCCGACCTGCTGATCGCCGCCCGCAAGGGCAGCCCGCTGGCTATCGGGCATGGGCAAAGCGAGATGTTCGTCGGCTCTGACGCCATCGCGCTGGCCCCGATGACCGACCGCATCACCTATCTGGAGGAAGGCGACTGGGCCGTCGTCACCCGTGACGGTGCCACGATTCGCGACGCCGCCGGGCGGCTGGTGAACCGGGCAGTCAAGGTGATCGCGCCGGACCAGGCCCGCATCGACAAGGGCGGTTTCAAGCATTTCATGGCCAAGGAAATCGCCGAACAGCCTGTCGTGCTGACCCGGACGCTGGACGCCTATCTGCCCGGCGGCACCATCACCCTGCCCGCCCCCGGCATCGACTGGTCGGACGTCGCCCGGTTGACGCTGGTGGCCTGCGGCACGGCATCCTTTGCCTGTCTGGTGGCGAAATACTGGTTCGAACAGGTGGCGGGTCTGCCCTGCGATGTCGATGTCGCGTCCGAATTCCGCTATCGCGAGCCGCCGATCCCGGCGGGCACGACGGCCCTGTTCGTCAGCCAGTCCGGCGAGACGGCTGATACGCTGGCGGCGCTGCGCTATTGCCGGGACAAGGCGGATCGGATCGTGGCCGTGGTGAACGTGTCCGAATCGAGCATCGCGCGGGCCAGCGATCTGGTGCTGCCCATCCATGCCGGGGCAGAGATCGGCGTCGCCTCGACCAAGGCGTTCACCTGCCAGTTGACCACGCTGGCCCTGCTGGCGCTGGACGCAGCGCGGGCGCGCGGGCGGCTGGATGCTGCAGCGCTGGCCGCGCGGCTGGACAGCCTGCGCACAGTGCCCGGGCTGGTGAACCATGCGCTGGGCCTGGCCGAGCGGACCCGTGCCGTGGCAGCCAAACTGGCCGAGGCGCGCGATATCCTGTTTCTGGGCCGGGGGCGGATGTATCCGCTGGCGCTGGAAGGCGCATTGAAGCTGAAGGAAATCAGCTATATCCATGCCGAAGCTTATGCATCAGGCGAACTCAAGCATGGCCCTATCGCGCTGGTGGACAAATCGGTGCCGGTGATCGTGATGGCCCCGCATGACGAATTGTTCGACAAGACCTTGTCGAACATGCAGGAGGTGATGGCGCGGGGCGGCAAGGTGCTGCTGATCACGGACGGTGAAGGTGCGCGGGTTGCCGGCGATGGCACCTGGGAGGTGATCG
>Ga0105046_10006050_pt1 | contig 19097 bp, 18 predicted proteins | sample MAT03_FD_78385 | JGI IMG/M metagenome (GOLD analysis project Ga0105046, IMG submission 78385) | Freshwater microbial communities from Lake Fryxell liftoff mats and glacier meltwater in Antarctica - MAT-03 (megahit assembly) | ecosystem: Environmental > Aquatic > Freshwater > Ice > Liftoff... | reverse complement strand
GGTCAGCGACGGTGCCGTCGCCCCGCCGATCGCAACCCCGTCTTTGCGCCACTGATACGTCGGCGCCGGACTGCCGCTCGCCGTGACCGAAAAGGAAACAGTGGCCCCCGCGGTCACCGCGCTGGACACCGGCTGAGCGGTGATGACCGGGGCCGCCGCCGCTGCGATAACCGAGTCGATCCATGCCAGCCGTTGCGAGACCCGCGTGACGTAAAACGAACTGGCAAGAGGCGTCGGATTGGCGATTAAAGACCAAGGCCCGGCCTCTCCGCCATAGTACAGCTCGCGGATGTCGAAGAGTGCCGCCATAAATCCGGTTCCGGAGGAGGACGTGTTGAAGAAGGCGGTCACGTAGGCCGCTACCCCTGCGAGCTTCCATCCAGAACCGTTATTCACGAAAACGGGCCCACCGGAGTCGCCGGTCGCAAGGTGCGCTTCGTTGGGACCTTCGGTGGCATCGAAGGAAGCATAGAGAAGTTCCCCCCAATAGGCACCACCGTAACTGGTCCCTCGCACGGTGTTCGTTCCCCAGCGGAGCCTCCCGTCGCCCGGCGCGTAGGTCCAGCCTTTGAGCACACTGCCCACCTTGACTTCGGAGCCACGGATCATACCGCGTCCGAAGGCCACCATCGTGCGACCCTCTTCGTCGTTGGTTCGATAAACGGGAGCCCACGAAGGAAACGTCCCGCTCACCTTCCAAACCCTCAGGTCGCTGCCGGCGTCATCGAAAGCCGCAGTGGTCACATAACCGACCCCATTCAACTGAAACGAAGCCCCGACCGATCCGCCGATATGGCGGGCGGTGACAAAATGATTTGGCCCAATCGCGGTACCCTGAAATCCGTTCCAATTTCCCACCCATTGCCATCCACTGTCCGCCAGTTGTCCTGTGGGTGCCGCCGTATTGAAATTTATATCACCCGTAGAATGGAAAATCACCGCACGCGCCGGAATCGACTGAAGAATTAACGAAGCCAGCAGCAACCAAACACGCGCCAACCAGCCATCTCGTTTCCGAAGAGTGGAACTCAAGCACGGTACTTTCGCCACGCATCTACCCATTTTTTGAAAAAAGGATTTCCGACTCCATATAACGACGGTGACGAAAGAGAGGAGCATTGGAGGAGGTGGAAAGGAAGAGCCTGAGAAAGCGTTTATTATAACGACTCGGTCACCCATTTTCTATCGGGTGTTCTCCTCTCAGAAGTCCCTCAAAACACCACAGTCGGTGAATTATTAACGAGCACTTGACGGAATCGTGACTTAACTCGCCGAAAACCACCCTCCCGCATCCCGACACCGAAATTTTCAGGACAAAAAAGCCGCCCATTGAGGATTCTCAATATGGGCGGCTCCTCAATCTGAAGGAAGAGGTGGCTTGGAATCGACTATCCTGTCAGTTACTACCACCTATTCTCGATCGAGCACCAAAGCAGGTCTCAAGACCGGTCAAAAGTCCTCAGGCCGAGCGCGAGGCACGACGCCGAAGGAATGCTACACCCATCGCGGAGAATCCCGTGATCAACGCATAGACGGAAGGCTCCGGAATGATCGCACCGGGGCTCGCTGGAATCAGGAAATCCTGGACGGTAGCGCTCGACAATCCGTAAAGGAGCATCTGCCCGGGTCCACCGGATTTATTCAGCTCGGCTTTAACACCGTCGAGGAGGAGAATAGCTGCAGCCAAGACATTAGCGGGAGCGGCAAGTCGGAACGCATCACTGGCCAGTGCAACTGAGGAGGTCGACGTTCCCAAGAAATCGTCATTACCCAGTTCCCAAATGGCCACTTGGAACGCGAGTTTATCCGTGGCAGACAACAACACGGATGGATTATAATTGGAAACGCCAAACTTCGTGAAGTAGAGCGCCTGCAGATTTGTCACCCGATTCACTTGGAGATCCAGCAGTCCGGAACCTGAACCCGTGGAGGGGAAGGAAGTCGAAAGGTTAGTGTCGATATTGAAGACATTACCCGTGGAAGGAACCCCGATAACCTGCTGCAGTTCAACGCAAAATAAATCAAAATTCGACGGGAAGATCGGACCGCCGGATTGAGCCGTTTTGGTAAAAGAACCAAGTCCGGCGAAAACATTCTTAAATGCATTTCCGTCCAAGGAAACGTTGACCAAGGTGTTCGGAGTGAACGTATCGTAATTGAGCGTGACGGTGTCTATGGCCATAGCGGACATCGGCAAAAAACAGCATGCCAAGACATGCGCGAGTGGTGATGATTTTTTCTTAAACATACGATTCCCTAAGTTAATGTGTTAGTGGTGAACGGACCGAATGAAAAATCTACTCTTTGCCGGCCGCTACAAGGGCGGAATTGCAATAAAATGGTGACGGTTGTAAGACGGATCTTACGGTTTCGTCACAAACAGATCACGGGCACTTCTCCGTTTGGTCGGACACTCAACACTCCATGTCACTGATCCGGCGAGTGCTCCTTTTCCTTTCGGTATCATCGGTAATCGTCGTTGCGGCCACGGAGTCCGATCTACCCGCTCGGGTGGTGATTCTCGCAAATGCCGACGATCGGGAGTCGATCGGTCTGGCTCGGGCTTATGCGCAGGCGCGGAGTATTCCCGTTGAAAACGTCATTGCGCTGCCTTTACCCCTCGTCGAAACGATTTCGTGGCAGGATTTCCTTACGAAACTGTGGACACCGCTCCAGGAAAAGCTGGTGGCGGGTTCTTGGATCGATGCCATCGAAACAACCCTGACGGACTCGCTCGGACGAAGAAAATGGGTGGTCCATGGTCAACGGCTTTCGTATTTGGTAATTTGTAAAGGAGTTCCGCTGCGGATTGAGCATGATCCTGCGTTGTATACCGAAAATCTGCCAGTCACGAAAAATCCGCAATTTCGCCACAATGCCGGCGCGGTGGATTCGGAGCTGAGTCTTCTGGCGATTCCGAATTATCCGATCAACGGTTTCGTCCTCAATCCCCTCTTCAATCTCAAAACGGCCCCCCTTCTCAATACCGCCTTGATCGTCAAGGTCTCCCGCCTTGACGGTCCTAGTTTCGATGTGGCCCGCGACCTTTTCGTCAGCGCCCTCAAGGCGGAAAAGGAGGGGCTGGTGGGACGTTTTTCCATCGATGCAGGTGGGCCTCACCCCGTCGGCGATCGATGGCTGGACGAGTCCTCGAAACGTCTATCCGCGTTGGGTTATCCGGGCGAAACCGACACGTCCAAGGACACTCTTTCGGCCGGTTCGCGGGTCGATGAGCTGGCGTGGTATTTCGGCTGGTACACGAGCGACATCGATGGTCCCTTCCGCCTTCCGGGATTTCGCTTTGCGCCCGGGGCGATTGCCCTGCACATACATAGCTTTTCCGCCACCAGCCTGCGGTCTCCCAGCCACGGTTGGTCAGGGCCTTTGGTCACCCGAGGCGTTGCCGGCACTTTCGGTAACGTCGCCGAACCGTTTCTGGAGTTTTCCCATCAACCGCAGAAAATCGTCGAGGCGCTGTCGAATGGGATGACTTTTGGCGACGCCGCGTATTTTGCGGTGACAGCCCTGAGCTGGCAGGCCATCGCGATTGGCGACCCGCTCTATCGCCCTTTCGCACTTTCGGTCGAGGAGCAATGGGCTCTCAAAGAAAATCTGTCCTCGGCCCGGGTCACGTATCTTGCGCTCCGACGCCAGAACTTGGCAGCACATTCCGCTTCTGCATCTCCCGCAATCGATCTCCCGGCGGTTCTAGGATCGCTTTCAGTCTCGCCGGCGAGCCTTCTGGCCCTTTCCGACTCGTTCGAACTCAGGGGTGAGACGCAACGCGCCCGCAAGACTCTTGAGCGCGCTGCTTTCCTTTCCCCGCCTTCTCCTGCGGAGTGGGGACTTTTCGCCCACATCGCGGATCGTCTCTCGCTCCACTACGAATCGGCCGACAGCGCGGTTAAAGTCTGGAAATTGTTGCTCGACGCGTCGCAAGTTCCGGTCGCAACGCAGATCACGTGGCTCACCAAAGCAGTCAAAGCGGCCAAGGCCGCCGATCGGTCGAGTTTTGTGGAATCGTGGGAACGCGATCTGGCCGCGCTGAAACTCGCTCAAGCAGGGACAAAATAAATTCTGCCACCTCAAAAGATCGAACGGAGATTTACGTGGTTGCTGGAACCCATTCCAGTCAGGGAATTCTCAGTCGCGTCCCCACTCTCAATGCGTTGGGATTTCCGATCACGCCACGGTTCGCCGCCTCTATTTCGGACCAGCGATTGGGGGATCCATAATACCGTCGCGCAAGGCTCGAAAGCGACTCTCCTTCGGACACCGTATGGTATCGGGCGCGTGTCTCGCTATCGTCCTGGATTGTAGAGGGCCTTGGAGGGGAAGTGAGGACAATCTCGCCCTGAGGAGTGATCGTCGAGCGGGTTTTCATCTGATTGACGTCCCGAATAAGGTCCTCCGACTGTTTTTGTGTCAGACGAAGCTGCTCTCGAAGGAGGGCCAGTTCCGCCGACACTTGGTTGTTCGCCGAACCGAGCTCGGCCGATGGAGAAACCCCGGTGGAGGGCGTGCGACTTGTCGACACGGATCGATTGGATGCGAGTTGATTGGCAAGTGAGGCACGTTCCGCATCGAGATTGGTCAACGCCTTGATCGCCCGTTCGAACTCCTGACTCTGCTGGGAATAGGATCGTTTTGCGGCCGCGAATTGTTGGCTTAAACGTGCGCGATCCCCGTCACTCGAGGCGAGTGCGCGCTTTAGATTTTCCGCTTCGATCCGTACCTGCGCCAGCTCTTCGCTCGAAATATTTTCACGACGCACCGTATCGAGTTCAGCGGCCAAATTCCCAACCCGGATGGCCGCATCTACCCGCCCGCGCCGTTCCGATTCGACCTCGCGCGTCAAGGTCGCCCGTTCGGCTTCCGCCTCGACCAGAGATCGTTTCACACTTTGCGCTTCGTCGCGTGCTCGCGAGAACTCCTCCAGGGAGACCGAATTTGTCCGGCTGCTGTCAAGATCGGCCATCAGTTTACCGACCTGTGCCGAGGTCGTTGCATTGCGCCGCTGCTCGGCCAACAATTGTCGGTTCAACTCTTCGCGTTCCCGTTCCCCAGCGGCGATCGCACTCTTGAGATTTTCGAATTCGATCTGATTCGAGGGACGGGAACGCGCCTCCTCCAACTCCGACGTGAGCTTTGCCAGCTCCGCCACGCCTAACTCAGCTCGACGCTGCTCCTGGGCAAGTCGTTGGCTTGTAGTTTTCTCCTCAATCTCCCGTACCAATAGGGACCGTTTCACGGTTTCCAATTCCTCTCGGGCGTCGGCCAACTCGCTGGCCGATACCATGCTCTTGCGCAAGGTGGAGAGCTCCGTCGAAAACTGAGCCACCTGCGCCGCAGCATCCCGGGCGCTCACCCGTTCGCTTTCAATTTGTTTACTGAGGGTCCTTCTTTCCGTTTCGTTGGCCGCCAGCGCTCGCTCCAGAGTTTCAACGCGCTCCTGCGCCTCCGTTAAGTCAGCCACATTTGTCGGCCGCTTCCTCGCTTGATCTCGCTCGGCCGTGAGCTGCGCAACTCGCTCGGCGAGTGCACTCGACTCGCTGCGCTGCGAGGCAAGCTCCATGGACGTCTGAATGAGATCGCGCTGAGTTCGATCCAATTCCGAGCTCGTCTCATATCCCCCCGCCGACCGCTGACCGCGTTCGGTCGCAAGTTGAACCTTCAAACCCGCCGTTTCGATCGAGAGCGCTGCAAGGCGCTGCGCCAATTGCATCCTCTCCGCTTCGCTTTGAGAGAGTTTCGACGTTAAATCCCCCCCCGATCCCTGTCCGGAGACCGTTCGCGTAGAACTTTCGGCACGCAATCGTTCGTTGGTGACTCGTTCCAAGTTGAGTTTCTCCAAGAGGCGGGCGCGCTCGTCGACCGCGCGCTGTGCGTCGTCTTCGCGCGCCCGCAGTGCCTCACTCAACTGCTCCTTTGCTCGACCCGACTCACTGGCGACCGCCGCGAGTCGACTTGCCAGTTCCTCCTGTGCACGCTCGGCTTTTTGCAGGGCTTGCGATTTCGCCGCCAGTTCGGCGGATACAATCGACCCGGGGACGGTGCCCCCCGTCGACGTTTTCGTGACACGGGACTCGAGATCGCGAAGAGCTCGGTCTTTACCACCCAATTGTTGGTTGAGGTTCTCAATGGTCAACCCGTCCTTTTGCGCCGCCTGTTCGCGTGCAGCTTGCAGGCGTGCAAACTCTTCGCGGATCGTTTCCAGCTCCGAGGTCAGTCTCGCGTTCTCGCTCGTCTCGGCTCGACTCCCGCCAACGGTCGTTGCACGCGATGCACGTTCAGACCCAAGCTGGGTCTTAAGCACAGCGATCTCCACGGTAGCTCCCGCCAGACTCCTGCGCAATTGTTCTGCCACTTCGTCCTTTGGGCGACCCGAGCTCTGACCGGCCGTGGCATTGGACTCTCCGTCGGGAGAGACCGGCGACCGGACGCTGGTCGCGGCCAATAAACGAGTGCGAAATAGGTCGGCCTCCTCTTCTTTCTTTGCCAACTTTTCGTTGAGTTGCGAAATGATGACCGAAGCGTCGCCCGATGCGGTCGAGTTCTGCACCGCTGACACCACGGCCACGGGTGCCTCCACCTGCGGACGGGCTTTCAGCTCGGCAAGCTCTTTCTCCCGACTCGCGATCTGCTGCGACATCGCCTCCAGCTTTGCCTCAAGTTCCTTGCGAGCGGCATCCGTCTCCTGGCGAGCCAACGCGAGTTCAGCACCGAGTTGTTTCTTGTCGAAACGAAGGTCAATCAGCTCCTGATCGACGTTTCGCGAAGCACGCGCAGACCTGGGCGTAGGCAACGGCTCGACCGACGGTTGAGCCTCTCCCGCGCCCGATACGTTGGTTTTGATGGGTGGGACCTTTGTCGCAGAGGTCTCGACCACATTGGCTAACCGCCGCGCCAAACGACGTTTCCCCTCCTCAATTTGTTCAGGGCTTGCCAGAGCGAGGAGATTGTTGAGAGCCCGGTCACTGGCCCCGTTGCGGACCGCCAGACTCAGCCAAAGGTAGGCTTCCGCCGGATCCGCGCCAGGCTCACTCGTGTTCGCATAGATTAACCCCAGGCTGTATTGGGCGACGCTGCTGCCACCGTCCGCACTTTCCCGCAGGCGCGCCAACTTCTCTGTATTCGTTTCCCCAAGGGTCGGCTGCGTCGACACAATCAAAAGGAGCAGCAGGGCACATCCGAATCGGACAATTCGTAGTGCCTCATGAACTACGGCCCCCAGGACCCCTTCGGCTTGCGTTCGGTACCGCCGCGCTCCCGCCCGATCGGGTGGGATAAAGCGCGCACGGAAGGGACAAAATTCTGAATCGTTCACGAGTGGTTCGAGGAAACGGAGCCGCACGGGGGCGTCCCGGCGTTCACGGTAAGATGAGGAAAGTCCGTCGGAGAGAAGGATCCGTCGACAAACTTGGCAAGCATTCGAGGGAAAAATCCGCCCGATCGATCGACACGTTACGGTCGTGTAACACTGTAACTATCCTGTAGATACCAAATGCGATTACTTATCGATTTCCGATCGGGCGAAACGCACGTCCGCACGATAGTCACTTGAACGGGTCTTTCGGCCATCGTCCAAACGACGCCGATTGACTGGCCAGAAAATCGTCCAAATCGGTTTCATTAAAGCCGAAGGACTCGAACGTCACCCATTTGTCACGCGAGAGTCATGGAGTCGACGAGTCAATTCGCTACCTTTCTCTCAACCGATCCATATCGCGTGCACTCGACGACCTCCTCCTCCTTCTTTCTTGTCTTCGATGAACGTTACGATGGTCAAGGTGATCGCCTCCGGCACTACACATACAGATGAACTTAGACTACTTGCTTTTACCGGCGGCGATCATCGGACTTTGGATCCCGAGTGCGGTGTTTTCTTCCTCCGCCATTCGGAGCAAGCTTCGACAGGCCTCCCGCCGCCACCATGACGGCTTGTTCTCGCTCGCTCGAAGCTATCTGAATTGGATCGATCTCGCGCGCGGCGCGGGCTTCGCGTGGCTCTTGACGTTCGTTCTCTCCAATGTGCCCACCGGTAAGAACGAACTTGCTTTGGTCTACATGATCGCAAAGTTCGCGGTTTTTGCCGTAGGGGTTTTCGCTCAGTGTATCCTTATCGGGAAACCGGTTCGAATCATCGGTCCGGTCTTTTATCTTAGCGGTATCTCCTTGGTGGTCAGCGGTCCTCAGGTTGCCGGATTTGCCCTTTTCCTCGCGTTGACCTGTGCCTTGATGTTCCAGCGACTCAGCTATGCATTCGTGTTCACACCTGTGTTCCTCATCCTTTTTTCGAAGGTGTTCGGGCAACTGGGCTTGGCAGTGGTGGTAAACGCCGGGCTCTTTGCACTTCCGATTTTTCTCTCGTTTGCGATGAATGTCCGGCTGTCGTATGTCAGACGCCCCTTGTCGGACGCGTCAGGAAACGGCGAGCGAGAGGCGGACGAAGTCCCGGCGGAGGAGGAGTCGGCCGAAAACGCGTCGATCACACCGATTTTCGGTGCTTCGGCTGCAACTATCAACGTCTCCAAAATTCAACAGGCCGGCAATGATCGGGCGATCGCTCAGTTCATGACCCTGGGTTCGGACGACCGCCAGAACCCATCGGCCAATGGCCGATCCGCTTCGATGAACTGATCCCGATGGCGGCCCGTGAAAGCGTGGTGCGGTCCTAGTTTTGAACCCCGGGCAGAATCGCTCGCACGATAGAGCAGCCCAATATCTCCCAGCGGCCACCAGTGAGGAACTCCCCCGTTCTCGGCAAGCGATTCGACCGGTGCGCTCTTCGCCAAAAACCCGCTCTACACCGGTAAAAACCAGCCTTTAGATTTACGTACGTACGGCATTCTCCGTATCGATTAAATATTCGCGGAAGGATCTTCCGTAATGCCCGGCGTAATAGTAGTCGCTGACCGCAAAATTCAATCCGTTCAGGACGGCCCCGAAGCAGGGAACGTTCGATTCGAGGAGGCGTTTCGCCGAGAGTTTGGCCCCAGAGGTGCGGACCTTATTGAAACGCACCGTGAAGAGACTTCCATCGACGTGCCGCAATACGAGCAAAGCATCGCTCACCGGAGCAAGCGGCGGCGTGTCGATGATGATTCGGTCATAGCGTTTCCTCAACTCGACGATCAACTGAGCGAAACTCTCATGATTGAAAACTTGAGTCGGAATGACTGAACGTTCGCCCGCTGTCAGAATATCAAAATTATTGCGATGGCCCTTTATAATGCAGTCATCTAAGCCATCGCCTCCAATGCAATAGTCGATTACACCCTTACGATTGGAAATGCCGAAGGAGCGATGCACCGTGGGCTTCCGCAAATCGCAATCGACCAATACCGTCTTCTCTCCGTTTTCTGCAAACGTGAGAGCGAGGTTCGAAGTGATGAACGATTTCCCTTCTCCGGGCGTCGTGCTCGTCACCAGAATAACCTGAGATTCCTTCGGCGCGAATTTGAGGCGAAGACTGGCGTGAAGAGTGCGAAAAGCCTCGGACGCGAGAGGATTTGCGTTCGTAACCGCAAGCTGCGCACGTTCCGGCATTCCCAGCTTTGGGACGTTCGGGACAACACCGAGAAGTGGCACGCCAATCAAAGACTCGATCTGGTAAGCTCCCTTCACCCGATCGTCGATGAAGGCGATAAGAAAGGCGAGGGCCAGTCCCAAAACGAGTCCAGAGACCGCTCCGAGACAGAGGTTTAAAGTAACATTCGGCGACGAAGGGATGGTTGGGCGCGCGGCACGATCGACCATTCGCGCATTTCGCGACTCAATGCTCGCGCTCATCGAGGTTTCCCGCATCCGGGCAACGATGGTCGCCAAGAGACCTTCGTTCACTCTGAGTTCGTTCTCCATCGTTCCATAGTCCACCGACAAGCGACCCATCTTGAGCGACTCGGTCTCTTGCGCGACCATTTGAACTTTGGCGTCCTCAAACGACCTGCGAGCCGTTTCGAAGTCGTTCTGGACGCTGGCAGCCGAATTCTCGACCGCTCGCTTGAACTCCGCGTCAGTCTGCGCGAGCGATTGCAAAGCCTCCTGCATTTTCGGATGCTTAGACCGATAACGCTGTTCGAGCTGCGCAACGCCGATCTTGTTGGTGGCCACCTGCTGCGTCAGCGACTGGACCAACGGCGAGCTTCCGATAAACGTCAGATCGGTCAGCTCGCCCTTTTTTTCGCGCATCTCCTGAACCTGACGCCAACGGAGCTCCGCCTCGGCCAGTCTCGAATTCGCCTGCGTCAGCAGGCTGCTCACCATCCTCAGTCGCTCGGTCACGATATCGCGACGTTGATCGAGCGAAACCATGCCCTCGCGTTCCCGATAGGCCTGAAGGTTGTTTCCTAGTTCCTGCACCTTCTTCGACTGCTGGTCCGCTCGAATTTTCAGTTCCTCCACTGCCTTGAGCGATTCGTCTACGCGCCACCTGCTGTTATAATTCATGAACTCCTCGACAAAATAGTTTGCCATCTTGGCTGCGACTTCGCCGTCGGGATGCGAAAACGCTATTTGCAAGATTCTCGTCATTCGAATCGGCATGATTTTTCGATTCAAGCCGAGGACCTCGCCAGGGAGCAACGGGTCGCCGCCTTTTCCCGTTTCGTACGGTGCCATGAGAGCGCGCTTTTCTTCGGCCGTCAGCCTTTCGGCCACCTGCATCACGATCGCCCCGCTTTCGAGGATTTTTACCTGCGTATTCAGGTCCTCGGGCCCACGCAGATCGGCGCTGCGCACCTCCTCCACCTTCATAACCACCGCCTCCCGCGCCAGGACTTCGATCGAGGCGATTGCAGTGAAACGTCTTGTCAGACTCATCGTGTAAACCAGCGTAGCCAGAAACACGATGAGGAAAACGATCACCACGTACCAAACCCGCTCTCTCAGGATGATCGCATAATCGCGAAAATTCCGGCGGATAGCATTCTCTTCGCCGAGAATTCCATTGATGGCAGCGACGTCAACGGTCTGGCCGTATTGAGGCCCACCGACGCGATCGGAGTTGTCGTGCTTCATAGGATACGTTCGGGCACAAAGATGACATCGTCGGCAAGTAGGATCCAACGCTTGGTATTGTCCCCCGAAATAAGGTCGTCTGCGTTGACGATGAAATTCTGCGATTTTCCGTCGGGAAGAGCTCGTGTCAGCCGAACCTTGCGGCGGTCCGCAAAGCGGTTGAATCCACCCGCCCGCGAAATTGCATCCACGAGGCTGAGCGGTTGTTCCGGCGGATACTCGATTGCCTGGGGCGCGTTCACCGCGCCGATCACATTGACGGTCCTCACCTGATACTTGACGACCGTGACATTGACCTGAGGGTTCACCAAGTAATCTTGATTATAGAGGTCTCGGACAAACACTTCCAACCAGCCGATCGTGGTGCCATTCGCTTCGATGCGTCCGATGAGCGGAAGAAAAATCTCGCCTTCATTGGAAACCCTCACCTCCCGATCCAAATCCGGCTCCTGAAATACTTGAACGCGCACAATGTCTCCCGGCTGGAGGCGGTAGTCCGAGCCTAGTTTCTGGGAGGCACACTCTCCCGTGACAAGTGCGCCGAACCAGGCGACGACAACCGCGAACAGGCGAACAGCACTCGGCTTCATAGGATTCTCTAAGGGTTTGTCAGACACGCGATCGGCTCACGGGTCCAACGTTAGAATCGAACCCCGGACGAGAGGCTGAGCACGTTATTTTCAAAACTGACCGCTTCGGCCGTTGACGCATTCTTGCGAAAGACGTATGCAAGATTGAGGGAGGAATTGGAGCTCAGGATGTAGGTGGTCGAAACATCGCCAACGAAGAAATCATCCTTTCTTCCCGTCCCATCGAGATACTTTGACGAGCTGAAACTGGCGTTGGCACCTAATTTCCATTGAAGATCGAGATCGAAACTGCCACCCACGCCAACTGCGAACACTTCTTGCGACGAGCCGAAAGCGGAACTGTTGAAATCGTTCGAAAGATTCAATGAAAGGGATACCTTAGGCGAATAGTCGTAGCCTAGGGTCGCTCCGACTCCGAAAACCTCATTGTCATTGCCCCTGTCCTCTTCTCGCGTGCTATAGCCAACCCTGACTTGTCCGGACAGCTTCGAAGTGAAGATTCCACGCGCTCCAACGTTATAGAAATTGTCTTTGGAGCTCCCAAAGCCACCTTCCAACGAGCTGCGACGATAACGGTAGCCCGCACTCAGGTCTACTTTCGGAGTGATCGCAAAATAATAGTCGATCGGGTACGCCCAGACATCGCTGTCGGTAAAGCCCACTGCTGGGTAATCGGTTCGCTCGAAGGAGAATCCAGTCCCGATACTCGACTTCGCCGTCGCGGCCCAGTTTCCCGTACCGGAGACTGCCGTCATGTTGCGGCGAATACTCTGATCGGAGTTCCTCAAGCTCAGGTTCGTTTGGTCCATCTCTTGGAACGAAGCCCTCAGCCCCAGCCGCGATCGTGCGCCAAGGTAGTCGAGGGAGCCTATCGCGGTTAGGAGTTCGCTATTGAGTCGGGAATCGGAGCCATAGCGGATGAACTGCTCATTCACCACAAGGGAAGCTTGGATCTCGGCTCCGCTTCTTGCGATCTCAAAGCCGGGCGTTAAAACGAAAATGGTGTCCGATTGCTTCGAAATGGGGGACAAACCAATGTTGTCGTCGCGGCGCACCGTCGCCGATGCAGTAAAGAAAACAGGGGTCTCCTTCCCGATGTAAAGCAACGGCTCGCCAACCAGCAAGAGCGGGCTGACGAACGCCAGGGTCACGTACTTCCATACGTTGTTTCGCATGAGGTGAGACACAGGCTAGCTGGAAGGACTGACGAGGTCGGGCCGAATCGGCTGAACCGGGAAAGACGGCGCATTCGATGTGGACGTGCTGACGGCACCACGTGCACGGATGGGCTCTTCCGCCGGAGCGAATGAAACCGTTTTCCCACGTAGCTTCATTTCATCGGGGGCGATTTCAAACGCCACCTTGTTGAATTCTTCGGTCAACTCCGGGTATGAGAGTGAAGCCATCACGAGCAGTTCGGGAGCCAATTTCGGTTGAGCAAGAATGGCAGCACGGACGACCTCGACCGCGCGCTTGGGAACAAATTTAAGGACGACGCGAACAATCTCGACCGTCTGTTCCGGAAGCGCGGTGACAGCAGCGCCCACGATGGCAAGGAGCGACTTCGGATTGTCGATGACGGCGAGCCCAATGATCGCCGGTGCGTTTTTCGGGCTGCCCAGCGCGTTGGCGATGATCGCCTCCACACGATTCGTGGGAGCAGCCCACGCCGGACTCGTGAGACCCAGGCTGGCGACGAGGAGTAAGAAAGTCGGATTCATAAAAAAAGTGTGCAATAAAGACTGGGGCGGAGGGAAGCGTGAGCGCAGCCCGCATTCAACGGTGAACTCAGTAACATTTGGGCAACGCGACAGGGCGAAACCGAGGCTATCGATCGTTGGACGAAGGGGATCTTTCCTCGCTTGGTCGAATCGGCGTCCATTCGGCAAGCGAATGACACCCGCTCGCCTCCAAATCGTAACATATCCTCCCCATACTATTCGATTTTATCCGATCCATTCGCCCGTGAACCGCATTCTCATCCATTTTCGTTCCACTCTTATTCTCTGTGGCCTTCTGTGCGTTCCGCTGCTCCGTGCCCAATACCTGGTGATCGATGACTTCACAAATGTACTAGATCTGCAGGTGTCTCCGGCAACTCCGCTCGCAACCGTCTCCCAATCGCCGCTGCCCGGTGTCTTGGGTGGCCAACGAACCGCATCGCTCATCCATGATTCCGTTTCGCTGCCGCAAAACCGCCGTGCCGAGCTAGGGATTGGGTTTGGTTACTTCGCGTATTCCAACGGTTCGGGAGTGATGTCTCACGTCCGCCTCGCTTACGGTGACGTATCGCCGCTGAACGTGAATCTTGGTCCCACGGGTGCCTTTGTACTCAACGATTGGACCTTAGACCAAGGAACGATGCGGGCGATCGTCACCCTAACGAGCGGATTGGTAATTCGATCCGCGGAATTGCAACTGGCTGCAAGCACGGTCGGGGTCGATTACCTCTTCGATTTTATGCTTTTCCCGAATATTGACTTTGGAAAGATCGACAAGGTTTCGCTTGAGCTGATAACCGGCGAAGGAAGTCAGGACGCACTGCTCGGATTGGGCGGCTTCTCCATCCTCCCCGAACCCGAGACATACGCGGCCACCTTTGCATTACTGTCCTTCGGCATCGCCGCATGGCTGCGGCGGAGCGCTCGCGTGGCGAAATCGGCATGAAGATCGTGACGCTGAGTCGCCGGATAAACTCGGCGGGACCGAGGCCGTCCTCCAATCGGTTCCGCTGCAGAACCGCGCCGTGACCGGACCGGATTATCGGAGACCTCGAATCTGCGTAAACTTGAACCGGCCGGTCTTGACTTCAAATTGGACCCAACACCCTCGGCCTCCGATCTTGTAGCAGTCACTGGAGTTCTTCAGGTTGTGGTCGCATCTGGAGTCGATGGCTTTCGAGTTCGCAGCGGCCGGACTCGAGAAGATCGGTAACGCTCCAAGCGCCATCGGTCCACAGGTCTTCAAAATACAACGGACACTTTTCGAGTCCGAGAAGCTTCCAGTTCCTCTTAGTGTGTGCGTGGCCACCGACTCCGCCTCCTCAATTCTGGATTCTGAATTCTAAATTCTAAATTCTAGATTCTAGATTCTCTCCGCCCGACCCCCGACCCTGACCTCCGCTTCCGATTACTTCGCGCCCTTCGTGCCTTCGCGTGAGACCTGCTCGAATTCCGATATCATCGAACCTCGTACTTCAGACCTTATGATCCACCGATTGCGCAGATTTTAGAAACAATTCCCCGACCCGGATTCCTCCGATCGTCTCCGAAAATCTGCGCAATCTGCGGACACCTCCTGCCGGGATCCGAAGCGAAGCCCCTCAATTCTCCGCTGCACTTTAATCAAAAGGTAAGACCACCCCTCATTTCCCACGCTTCGATTCCGTAGCGGAATTCGGAACGAATTTCGTCCGAACCTCCCCTTCAGCGTGTGGTCGGCCGCCCAATTTGCCCGTCCCTCCTTCGCTCCCGTCGCTCCTTCGCGCGAGCCCATCCTCCCCCCGCCCTCCGACTCCCCCTCCTCAATTCTGGATTCTAGATTCTAGATCCCAAATTCTCTCCGCCCGTCCGCCGTCTCCGGCCTCTGCACTCTCCGCGTTCTCCCGTTCGATCGTCCGATCCCTCCCGATTTTAATGAGAGCTCGCAGCGGACGCAGAGCTCGATCCCCCGGAACCGACAACCGCGGATTCTGCAGGACGCAGTCGGTAGACAAGTGGGCTGACATTCGACCTCCGACTTCCGCTTTCTGACCCTGCCTCCGACCTCCGTATGGGCCGAGCCTTCATTTGACTCACTCCGATTTCCGACCTCCGATCCTACCGAGGACGGGTTGGTACTTGCAGGTACGCCATAGCCACGCCATGGTTTAGGCGTGACGACAATCGTGCAATTGGATGGATCGAATAGGGTCGTGCTGCCGCTCGACCTAAGACGGGCCGCGGGCATTCCGCGCGGCCAGAAGCTCAAGGCCTCGGCCTCCGCGGGTCGGATCGTGCTGGAGATGGAACCCACGTCGCACGGCACAGTCGTCTCGCATGGCAAACTGAAGCGATGGACCGGCAGCGTTCCCTCCGCGCCCCTCGCCGAAGCGGTGGACGCCACCCGGCACTACGAGCGATGACATTCGTGGATACGGGTATTCTCGTGGGTGCGGTTCTGGCACAGCACCCCGAGCATGAAGCGTGCGTGGAGGCGCTGATGACATCCCCCGCTCCGTTCACCGACGCCCATGCGCTGGCGGAGACCTTCGCCACGCTCACCGGCTTCTACAAGGTGCCGGTCGCCGCCGCTGCCGAACTGACGTTGAGCCTCGAATCGAATCTATCGGTCGAGGCGCTTAAGCTTGCGGATTACGAGCGGGCAATCGGTGAGGCGCGGCAGCGCGGGGTGATGGGCGGCGGGATATACGATTCGCTCCACGCGACGTTCGCACGCCGCCGGGGGGCGAAACGAATCGTCACGCGCAACCCCTCGCACTTCGCCCACGCCGCGCCCGATTTGGAGATCCTCACGCCGTAATCCCGGGTCGGGCGGCGGGAAGCCGAACATGGAGTCATGCTGTTACAACGTTACACCTGAAGTGGGCCGACGGATGAAAGGTTCAGTTAACCGACCGAACTCAACGGGAGATGGGTGTGCCGGTGGTCTGGCTGGCGATCGCATCGAACGGGGGTCGGCCTTTCGCACCCGACTTTTGCCGATTTTAGCAGATTGTAACAGTGTAACGACACGACCCCACCGTCCGATTTCGTAGCGGAATTCGGAACGAATTTCGTCCGCTCCCGAAACGGTCGTCGCTCAATACTTCAAACCTTGTTTTCCACAGATTTCGCAGATTTCAGAAATAATTTTCCGACCCCGATTCGACCATCTCCGAAAATCTGCGAGAATCGGCGGAATCTGCTGACACCTCCTCCCGGGATCCGCGCCGAAACCCTCCCAATCGTTGCTGCAAGTCAGTCAAAAGGTAAGACACGACCCCATCCTCCGAACCCACCCCGCCGCCACGCTCTTCCTCGACCAGGCTTCCGCCGCCAAGCTCACCTGAGCAGTCGGGACCCAGATGTCACCTCACGAATGAGCGATGCCGTTCTTCGAGGTTCGCATAGCCGTTTCCTCAGACCACTTCCACCAAGCGACTGCCTTGGCCCACCAACTGCACGATTCCGGGTAAGCGCGGTTCAAGCCACCCTCGCAAGGCCCGGTTAGACGCGTTGCCCACTCGCAGCCAGATGACCGCCGGGCCGCCGGTCGTCTGCTGCGAGCGTACCGCAAAGTCTTCGTCCTTCGTCAAGATCACCGCACCAGTCTGCAGGGCGTATGCCCAGATGGCGCGTTCCTCGGCCTCCCGAGCCCACCTCACGCACCGCGTGCGCTTCGTGACCTTCTTCTCGCAACCAGACCGCCGCCGCCGGCGGAAGCTGTGCGTCGAGCAGGAACCTCATTTCACCAGCGAGAGTACCGCGTGATCGACCAGGGTGGCGGCGTATTCCAAGCACGCCCGGATGTCACCGACTTCCAAGTCCGGGTAATCTTCCAAAATCGTCTGCTCGGACTCTCCGGCGGCCAGCATGTCGAGCACATCTTTGACGCGAATGCGCATTCCCCGAATGCACGGCCGTCCCCCGCATTGGTTCGGATTGAAGGTGATTCGCCGCAACTCGCTCATCACCCGACGTTATGCCAGGCCGCTCCTGCCGCAAGCTCGCCGATGAGACCGTCGAAAGGAGAAGAACGCGGGCGTTTCTGACCCTCTTGGATTGCGCCACGGCGACGTCGGTCGGCTCCTCGTCGGGCCAGTCCTCGGAGGGCGAGAGGCAGCCTCGTCGCAGGGCCGGCGCTGTCGCTCCCGGCGCGTTTTCTGCGGCAATTTCGTTCGGAGATCAGAGGCGACGGCCGCGAGAGAGCCTCCTGCGGTTGCTCGACATTCACACGGGCCGGTGAAACCCTTGCCGACGTGCGGTCCTCCTCCCCGATCCGTTACGTTCTCTGCCTACTCTGGGGCGTCCTCGTCAACCCCTGCCCGGCTGCCGCCCCGGCTCTCGCCGCTGCGGAACGCGACCTCGCGGTTCCCACCGATCGACCCGTGAGCTACGAGAGCTTCGGGGCCGTGGGCGACGGCACCGCCGACGATCTGCCCGCCATCGTCGCGGCGCACGCGTTCGCCAACGCCCACGGTCTGCCGGTCAAGTCCCGGCCCGAGGCCGCCTACCACCTCGGCCGCCGCGCGCTCACCGCCGTCATCACCACCGACACCGACTGGAGCACCTCGCGGTTTTTCATCGATGATCGCGACGTCGAGAACCACCGCGCCTCGCTTTTCACCGTGCGCTCCCGCCTCGAGCCCGTGAAGCTCGCGATCCCGCGGCTGAGCCGGGACCAGCGACACCTCGACGTTCAGCCGCCTCAGGACTGCTGGGTGCGGGTGGAGAACGACCGCAAGCGCGTCTACATCCGGCGGGGCCTCAACCGGAACAACGGCACGGCCCAGCGCGACTGCTTCATCCTGCGCCGCGACGGCTCCATCGAGGGGGCCATCGACTGGGACTACGAAACCGTCACCCGCGTCGAAGCCCTCCCCATCGACGAGCAGCCGTTGGTCCTCAGGGGCGGAATCTTCACCACCACCGCCAACCGCATGGTCCAGGAGAAAGGGTACAACTATTGGTCGCGCAACATCGCCATCACCCGGTCGAACACCACCGTGCAGGGACTCACCCATCACGTCGTCGACGAGACCGCCGTCGGGCATCCATACAACGGATTCCTCGCGATCAGCCGGTGCGCCAACGTCACCCTGCGCGACTGCTTCGTCACCGGCCACAAGACCTACAAGACGATCGGGTCAGCGGGCGAGCCGGTGAGCATGGGCACCTACGACGTGAGCGCGAACGAGGTGGTGAACTTCACGATGATCGGATGCCGCATGGACAACATCTGCGACACCACGCGCTGGGGGGTGATCGCGACCAACTTCTGCAAGAACATCCTGCTCGAGGCCTGCACGCTGTCCCGTGTGGATACGCACCAGGGAGTTTCCGGAACCTACACGATCCGCGGCACCACCCTGGGCCACGCGGGCCTGAACGCCATCGGCCGTGGCGTCCTGACGGTCGAGAATTCGACGCTGAACGGCCGGTCCCTGATCAGCCTGCGCGGCGACTACGGCAGCACGTGGGAGGGCTCCGTTTTCATTCGCAACTGCCGCTGGATCCCGGCCTGCGGCGCGGCCGTCCAGCCGTACGTGATCAGCGCGAGCAACGACGGGCAGCACGACTTCGGTTATCCCTGTTTCATGCCCCGGGAGGTCGTGATCGACGGGCTGGTCATTGACGACACCCATCACCCGGAGAACTACGAGGGGCCGTACCTCTTCGCGGATCCGGACGGCCGGGAGGCGGTCGCGGCGTCGCGGCCGTTCCCCTACCGGCTGACCGAGCAGGTGACGATCCGCAACGTGACCACGACCAGCGGGCGCAAGCCCCG
>Ga0105046_10006048_pt1 | contig 19100 bp, 16 predicted proteins | sample MAT03_FD_78385 | JGI IMG/M metagenome (GOLD analysis project Ga0105046, IMG submission 78385) | Freshwater microbial communities from Lake Fryxell liftoff mats and glacier meltwater in Antarctica - MAT-03 (megahit assembly) | ecosystem: Environmental > Aquatic > Freshwater > Ice > Liftoff... | reverse complement strand
TGGAAACAAAAAATCCGGAGAGTGCGGAAGGAGAGGGAAAGATCGAAGGACGAACGCCCGTGTTCGGCGCAGGATTTGCCGGAACACCCAACTTTACTCATGAGATCGGTATGCGATTAAAACTGTATATAATTTTGTGGTGCAAACATACTTTTAATTTCAGTAATGCGCCAATCACATCCGGTATTTTTTTGAAAAATGTGATTCGTTGGCGCTCCACCCAGTTTTGTTACCTTTGCCCCCCAACAACACCGTTCTCTTCATGGAATTTACGCCTAAAAAATATATCAATGTCTTCCTGGGATTGGGGAGCAACGTCGGTAATCGCGGCGCCAACCTCAAAACAGCCGCCGCTTTGATTTCCAAAACGATCGGAAAGACCGCCAAACAAAGCCACGTGTACGAAACCCAGGCATGGGGCAACCCCGATCAGGACAGTTTTTACAACCAGGTGCTGATGGTCAATACCACACTCGATCCGCGGGGCATATTGGCCGAAATCACCAAAATCGAACGGGAGATGGGCCGCGAACGGGCAGAAAAATGGGGTCCGCGCATCATCGACATCGATGTGTTGTTCTACGGCAAGCGCATTATACGCGATAAGGGTCTTGAAATTCCGCATCCCGAGCTCCACAAACGCGCCTTTGTGCTGGTCCCCTTGATGGAAATCGCCCCGGAACTCGAACACCCGGTACTTAAACAGCCCATCGACGAACTATATATGGCCTGTGAAGATCAGTCGGAAGTGGTTATGCTGGATTAAGCCATGCCTGTCCCGTATCAGTTCATCGCAATAGAAGGCAATATCGGCGCCGGTAAAACCACGCTCTGTCAGCGCCTGGCCGAGCGCTTCGGCTGCGCATTGGTGCTGGAACAATTTACGGACAACCCTTTTCTGCCCGCATTTTACGAACAGCCGGATCGCTACGGTTTCCCGGTCGAATTATTTTTTATGACCGAACGGCACAAACAACTCCAGGCGCATTTCTCCCAGCCGGATATGTTCCGATCTTTCACCGTGGCCGATTATTTTTTTGTAAAAACACTATTATTTGCAAAAAACAACCTGAACGAAACGGAATTTAAACTATTTCAACAACTTTTTTCGGTTTTGAATGCTACTTTTCCAAAACCCGACCTGTTGTTATACCTCCACCGCCCGGTCGACGTGCTGCTGCGGCAGATTCGTGGGCGTGGGCGCAGCATGGAAGAAAACATCTCCGCCGAATACCTGGGAGATATCCAGAATGCGTACCTGGATTACCTCAAAAGCGAAAACGATACGCCCGTGGTTATTTTAAACCTGGAAGGCGCCGATTTTAAACAGGAGGAGCCCGTTTTTCAAGCCATCATTGATTTGTTGAAAACGCCTTTTCCGAAGGGTTTTCACGTTCGAAATATTTGATTTTTAAAACAAAATATTTTACATTTGCCTGGTTGTACTTTGGTTTAGAAGGTTTAGAAAAGTTTAGAAGGTTTAGAGCGTTTTTCTCAAATCATTGATTTTAAACGACAATGAGTACTCTTCTAAACCTCCTAAACCGTCTAAACCTTCTAAACCTTCTTAAACAAACATGAGCAAACAGCCTGAAGAGGAGCCCGCCGGAGAAGAAAAACTCGTAGAAAAAGCGCTTCGGCCAAAACTGCTGGATGAATTCAGCGGGCAACTGAAAATTGTCGAAAACCTACAGATTTTTATCCAGGCGGCACGGCAACGCGGCGAAGCGCTCGACCATGTACTGCTTCACGGTCCGCCCGGACTGGGTAAAACGACGCTTTCGCACATCATTGCCAACGAATTGGATGCCTCGCTTAAAATGTCGTCCGGGCCGGTTTTGGAAAAACCCGGCGACCTGGCAGGGCTGCTCACCAATCTCGAACCGGGCGACGTGTTGTTTATCGACGAAATTCACCGGCTAAACACGGTCATAGAAGAATACCTGTATTCCGCTATGGAGGATTACCGGATCGATATTATGATCGATTCGGGCCCGAATGCACGCAGCATACAGATCGCGCTCAACCCCTTTACCCTTATCGGCGCCACCACCAGGATGGGCCTGCTCACATCGCCGCTCCGGGCCCGGTTCGGCATCAATTGTCACCTTGATTATTACGATGTAGCGACCCTCGAACATATCCTGCACCGCTCGGCAAATATCCTTGGCATTCCGATCACGACAGACGGCGCGTACGAAATTGCGCGCCGTAGCCGCGGCACGCCCCGGGTAGCCAATGCCCTGCTGCGCCGAATCCGCGATTTTGCTCAAATCAAGGGTAACGGGGAAGTGAATCAGGACATCGCCCGCTACGGGCTGGCGGCCTTAGACGTGGATGAAAGCGGACTCGACGAAATGGACATCCGCATCCTCACAACCATCATCCATAAATTCAAAGGCGGGCCGGTCGGTTTAACGACCATCGGTACGGCCGTAGGAGAAGAATCCGGCACAATCGAGGAGGTCCATGAGCCCTTCCTGATCATGGAAGGTTTTCTGCAACGCACGCCGCGAGGGCGCATCGCTACCGAAAAAGCGTATAAACATATAGGCGCCGTACCGCCGAAACACCCGGGGACACTTTTTTAAGGAGGTTTAGAGGGTTTAGGAAAAACACTCATTTTGTTGAAAAATCAATGATTAAAGAACACCGCTCTAAACGGGTGCATTGCAAATCTTGGCTTTCATCCCTGATGCTGGTGCATCTAAGGGGGTGTTAATGGTAGCGCGGCGTTTACGCCGCCGGTGAAAGGCCATTTATGGCCGTATTTATCGATATAAACGGTCATAAATGGCCTTGTACCGGCGGCGTAAACGCCGCGCTATCAGCAAATGTCGACTCAGGAGACAGTATCTTTAAGATGGGGCGGATGCGAAAGTTTGCAATGCACCCCTCTAAACCTCCTAAACTTTTCTAAACTCCCTAAACCTCTTGAATGACGCCAAAAAATAATTAACACTTGTGTTTTTCAATTTTCATTTAGATTTGCCCCGAATCATTTCACCATTCTTAACCTGTACTAACAGCCTATGAAACGTTTTTCCCTCGTGTTGACGGCGCTGACGCTCTGCGTTTTCGGCCTCTTCGCTTCAACCACTACCATTCAACCCGGCGCCGGCCTATTTCAGGATGATCTGAGCCGTTTTGATCAGGATTTTTCCGGACTGAACCAACTGGAGCAAACCGTTGGCCAAACCGGCGAAACCTATTCGCAACTCGCCGCCCAAAACAATCCGCTTCTGGAAAACGTGGCGCAGAACGGCGATATTTCTGCTGCGCTCCTCGGCAGCGCAGGCAATGAAGACCGCCTGCTCGGTATCCCTGGTTTCTTCTGGGGCTTCTGTTTGGGCGTTCTGGGGATTATCCTGGTGTACGTAGCCATCGAAGACAGCGCTGCCAAAAAACGTGAAGGTAAACAAGCCATCATCGGTTGCGCCATTTGGGGCGTACTGTGGACGGTGCTGTACCTCGGTCTCTGGGCGTCCGGCGCCTGGTGGGGAGGCTAGACTTCCGGAAACATCATTCAAAGCCGGGTTATTCTGTATTCATGCGGAATAGCCCGGTCTTTTTTGACTGTGATTCGCCTGATCTTTGACTGTGATGTATTTGATTTCTGTGATTGAACATGATTATACATAGCCTTATGCAGCGCGCCACCTTACAGCGAATTATTACCCTGTTGTGTTGTATCTTCTTGGTAAACAGCCTGTTCGGGCAGGATTTTTTTCGTTTTAAAGCCGATTTTTCGATCAAGGAAAAGGACAATACCGAGGCCAAGGGGGTACTGATCACGGGACAGGTGTATTACGATAAGAACCTGGGTAAAACCAACTATTCCATCCGTTTCCCGGAATCGGAACAATGGATACTGCAGGATACTTTTTTGTACCGCATCGTGGCCGATACGCTGGCAAGCCGCCGTACCATTGCCCCACTTGGAGAATATTCTTTTTTCAACCTGATCCTCAACCAGCAGCTGACCGATTTCGGCCTGGCCAAAGCAGGCTATACCCCTGGCGAGGTCCGGCTGGAGGGCAAACAGGTCCTTTCAACCTGGAACCCACCGGCCCAAATGGCCGCACAAGTCGGGGCAGTGATACTCGCCCAGGAAAATAAGTTGCTTACCGGCGCGGCATTTATGGATAAAGCAGGTAAGGTACTCGGCAAGTTCTATTTCCAGGATTACCGGACGATCGACGGTTTGCCGGCGCCTGGTAAAATATACCAGGTGTACTACCGGGAAAAATCGGAGTTCGTGCGCCTGCTTACGTTTAAAAACGTGCTCATCAACCAAGCAGATGAAACAGATATGTATGATTTCAGCATTCCTGCTGACCGTTAATCTTGGCGCGCAAACGCCGAAAGACCTTGCCCTGCTCAACCGGGCTTTTCAGCCGGATGCCAGGCAGCGCCTCACGGAGCGCTACGAAGACAGCCGTAAGAACCCCAACGAGTTACAGGCGGTTTTGTCGGGCTTGTTCCTTTTTTACAAATCATTCTTATCGTCGCAGGACCAGAACCGCTGCAATTTTTCCCCGAGTTGCTCGGAATTCGGCCTGGAAGCGGTCAAAGAATTCGGCGTTGTACGCGGCGCCGTTTGCACCCTGGACCGGCTGACCCGATGTAACGGATTCAGCCGGAAGCAATACGATGTCGACCTTAAAAAACAGGTACTGCTCGATCCGGTGCAGTGGTGATAGAGGGGGTTTAGGGGGTTTAGGGGTTTAGAATATTGATTTCCAAGGTATTATGGCCCATACTTCGTTCCAACCGGGTTGCATTGGTGACAGACACTTAAATATGTTAAAAAAAACGGTTCTTTTTTACGGCCATCTCTTTTGTTTAACCACCGCCTTTTTTCTGTCGGCGTTGCTTCCGGCGCAGAATCTGTACGATTACCAACATGGGCGGCTTTTTGCCAACTATTTGCTGCAATCGCACCAATACGAGCTTGCTGCGGAGGAATACGAACGCCTGATCTTTCTGCAACCGGCCAACGATACCCTGCGCGGCGGACTCTTGCGGGCCCTGCGGCTCGGCGCGCGGCCTGAAACGGGGTTTCTGCGCTGGAATGACTGGCAAAACGCCGGCGGGAAGCCGGACCGCCTTCTGCAATCGGAATATGCCAAACTGCTGGTGGCGGGCAAACAATACGGCGCCCTGCATACGCTGGCTGCCACACCGGGTTTACTCGATGAAAGCCTGTCGCGCCGCCTGGATTTATACGCGCTTATGCTCGAACAATCCTGGCCCATCGCCCAACAACGCCTGGCGGGATGGCCTGCCGATACACGCCTGGCGCGGCGCAGCGACTTTGAGCAGTTGGTCAAAAAAGGGCTTCGTCAACGGCACAAAAGCCCGGCTGTGGCCGGCGCCTTGTCCGTATTTGTACCCGGACTGGGCAAAGCCTATTCGGGGCAGTGGAAAGACGGGTTGATCGGCCTCGCTTTTGTCGGCATGAATGCCTGGCAGGCTTACCGGCGTTTCGATCAGGAAGGCGCCGATACCTTTTGGGGCTACATCCATGGCGGCTTTGCCCTGGGTTTTTACCTTGGCAATGTGTATGGTTCGCACAAAGCCGCCCGATTGCACAATGAACGTCAACGCCATAAACTATTTCATGAAACGGAGCTTCTGGTGCTGCCTGCTTTGGATTAACTGCCTGATTATCAGCGCTCAAACAGCCAGCGAAACGCTGGAATTTGCCCGTTTGCAAGCGGCGCAGGGCTATACCGCGTCCGCCTTAAAAGCCTATCAACGTGTGCTTTTTTTTGCCCGCGACCGCTATGCCGGCGAATGTTATGCACAACTAGCCGATTTGCACGCGCAGGAAGGCAACTACCCCCGCAGCGCATTTTACTACGACCTGTTATACCACGCAGCGCCAAACGACAGCACGCGCTATGCGGCGCTGTTCGGCAAAGCCGGGGTGCTACTGCTCCAGCATGAATATCAAAAATCATTGATCGAATTGCTGGCCCTGGATGAAAACATCCCGGAGCCCTGGCGCTCCAGCCGGCGCCTGTACCTCGGGGCGGCTTACTTCGGCGCGCGCGATTTCAACGCGGCCCACGACGTTCTGCTCAAACTTTTGCCCGACAGTGCCGACGCGCAGAGACGCGCGGAATTCGAGCGTTTGTTTGAAAAAACACGGAAAATCGCACGAAAACGGCCGGAAACAGCCACTGCCCTCAGTGTTTTTATACCCGGCGCCGGCCAATTGTACGCCGGCGACGTAAAAAACGGCCTTAACTCCCTGCTGCTGAACACCGCCCTGACGCTCGGTTTTATTGCCATGACCCAGGCTTATTCCTTCTCCGATGCCTTGCTGACGGTCACACCCTGGCTATTCCGTTATTATGCCGGCGGGATAAAGCGGACGGGTATCATTTTGGAGGAAAAAAAAGAGGAAAAATTGCGGAAAAAATTCAGAGCGGTATTGACGGTTTTGAAAAAAAATTAGCGGGGTTAGAAATAAGTCAAATCACCACAAAGGGCACAAAGACTGTTGAAAAATAATATCACCACAAAGTCACACAAAGTTTTCTTAAACAACACTTTGTGTGACTTTGTGTGACTTTGTGGTGAATTTTTAAACGCTCCATTTACACGCATCCAAAAAGAACTTCAGCCCCCAATTCGGATATCGAAACCGCATATAAGGCCCCCAAAACGGCCGGGAGCCGGGTAAAGCGCCTTGGGTGTTCCGATTGTTTCCCAGGCACTGATAACCAAGCACTTCCAGCAACAACGAATCGGCGGGGGCTTGAAAATGGGACGCCCCCGTTAATTGTGCCAACCGCCTGCACACAATGCTCAATTGCGCATTGCCACTCACACAAACAAAGCCTGTGTCGCCTTTCCAGTCCTGTGTATAACGCCCGGCCGTTTTTCCGGTACGTTCGCGTTCGTGGAGTAAACGGTTCATGGAGTCAATCGTTTTCCCTAAAATATCTGCCTCCTTCAATGCAACGGCGCATTCGAGAAAACCTTCCAGCGTGTAGGCGATGGTGTGGGTAAATGCCGCTTGCGCAGGCCGGAAACCCCAGTCCCGCACAGCGCCGTTGGGTAAAAAACGCCCGGCGTAAAAATACAAAGCGCGGCGCATATTTTCCTGAATGTCAGCCTGTTGCAAAATTTCATTGGCGTTTAGCACACCCCAGACGGCACGCGTATAATAGCTCGGCACGAATCCCGGCACGTAGGCAGCCTGCCGCCAGGCGCCATCGGGCTCGAGGACCTGGTTTAACCAGTTTACGCCGTGTTCCAAGCCCAGGAGATAGGTACTCCCCGGACGGCCCAAAGCGGTCAGACGGCGATGGGCCGCAGCCAGACCGAATAAAATTTGTGCAGTATTGAACACGCTCGGCTTGTTGTGGCCGGCCAGTAAACCCGGAAAAGCGCCGTTGGGCAATTGCAGCGTGCAGAGCCAGTCGGCGCAGGAGAAGGCTAATTGTTCCAGGCTGGGGTCCTGTTTCAACACGGCATAATCCAACAGGGTTTCGATGAGGTACCCGGTGGTTTCAGGATATGCTTTGGCCCAGCCGAACACGGGGGAATAACTATGCGACGAGCCCCGCCCACCGGTGACTTCGATGCTGCGGCGCACCCACGAAAGGGCTGCGTCGGTCCGATATGGAAGTCCAGGGTCGATTGGCATGCGTTTAGACGGTTTTTCCAAAATTGACATATTCGGCACAAATCATAGCCCTGCAAAGGTGTAAATTTGTCGCCTGTTTTGCTTTCGGCGAATCAATACCTGCTTATGAAAAACCTTCTTACGTTGTTTTTTCTGCTTACTGCCCTATCGGTCCGCGCCCAAATGTGGAACGGAACGGACACCTTGTACGGGAACGAATGGATTGATTTTGCCAAGACCTATTATAAGATCAAAGTCGCCGAAGACGGCATATATCGCATCCCGGCTGCAAGTTTGGCTGATGCCGGGCTGAGTAGCGTGGCCCCCTCGCAATTCCGACTGTACGTGTATGGGAAGGAGCAGGCGATATTTACCAGCACGAACAGCCTGTTCGGGCCGCAGGATTACCTCGAATTTTACGGGAAGAAAAACCGGGACGAGGTGGACCGTTACCTGTTCGAGCAAGCGGATATGGAGGCGCTGAACCCGCAATACAGCATGTTTACGGATACTGCCGTATATTACCTTACCGTGGAAACCAGTGGCCAGGGATTGCGCTATACATTGATTAACAATGATTTAAATAATCTTCCGCCCAAAGAGCCCTACTGCTGGTTTACCCAGGAAAAGGTTTTGAAAACCGCCTCGTTTAAACGGGAGATCGGCGAAGACATTCAGTATTCCTGGTTCGACGGCAACGGTTTCAGCAGCAATTGGTCGACGACGAATAGCGTTTCGATGGAACCTGTTAAATTATTCCCCGGCGGCCCGGACGCTGGTTTGTCCGTGCGTTATGCCTGCAACCTGGAACAACACCACCAGCAGATCCTGGTCAACGACACCCTTTTTGCCGACGACCAGTTCAATGATTTCCGGGTAGTGCAGCGGGATTTTGCGGTCAAAACAAGTCTGTTAACGCCTTCCACGCAAATAAAAGTAAGATCCCTGCTCGGCGGTAATGACGGGAACTACCTCGCGGTCGTAACCCTGCGCTACCCGCGTAGTTTTGATTTTCAAAATGCGGATCATATCGAATTTGAGACGGAAAGTGCGGCGGCCGGACAATACATTGAAATTCAATCTTTTAACACTGGCGGGTTTGCCCCCATACTCTATGATCTGGGTAGTCAGACCCGACTGGAGACCGCTTTGGATGCCGGGATCGTCAAAGCCCGGCTCGCTCCCGGCGCTGCAACCCGCCACCTGCTGTTATTCAACCCGGCGAGTGCCGTTCATACGGTGGCATCACTGGATACGCTTCATTTTCAGGACTTTAGCTCGGAGCAGGCAGAATTCGTCATTATTTCCAATAAGGCGCTTTACAAGGATCCGACGGCGAACAATGCCAACCACGTGGCAGAATACGCCGCTTACCGGGAAAGCCCGCAGGGCGGAGGATACAAGGTTGTGGTGGCCGACATCAATGCCTTGTATGAGCAATTTTCGTACGGAGTGCGGTACCACCCGCTGGCGATCCGCAATTTTTTACACTTTGCCGATAAGCATTGGCCCTCCTTAGAATACGTTTTACTGATCGGTAAAGCGCTGAATTACGACGGTTTTCGTGAGCCGGCACAACAAGCGACGTATGCGGATTCCGTGTTTTTCGTGCCGACTTTCGGCATCCCGGGCGCGGATATGCCGTTCGTGATGCGCGGCAGCCGGCTCAACGAACCGATCGCTGGAATCGGCCGTTTAGCCGTGGTGCGGCCGCTGGAAATCAAAGATTATTTGGATAAGGTAATCGCGCACGAACAAACGCTGCAAACGGCAAACCAGACCATCGGGGACAAGGCCTGGATGAAACGGGTACTTCACAACAGCGGGGGCTTGTCGGGCGAATCCCAGCAAATAAAAAATTACACGGCCGATATGGCGGCCGTATTGGCCAATAACCGCTTCGGGGCCGATGTAAGAACATATTACAAAACGTCCAACGACCCCATTCAACTGTCGAGTTTCGAGCAAATACTCGATCTGGTAAACGGCGGCGTGGCGGTTTGGACTTTTTTCGGTCACTCCTCCCCCACCGCCGTCGATTTCGATATTGGTTCGCCCTTGTCCTACAACAACACCGGCCGCTACCCGCTCATGATGGTAATGGGTTGTTTTTCAGGCCTTTGTTCTTCGACGGCCAAGGGGATCGGGGAGCAGTTTGTGCTTGCTCCTGACCGAGGGGCCATCGCGTATTACGCTTCCGTCAACTACGGCTTCATCGATGCCCTGCATGCATATGGCCGGCAATATTACGAGCTGCTGGGTGGGAGCGAATATGGTCACAGTATCGGCCAGGTATACAACAAAACCATCCAGGCTTTTGAAAATACGAACAACCAGCGCCTGATCGCCGTAATGCACCAAAACCTGTTGCAAGGCGATCCGGCCGTAAAAGTACACGCACAGCCGGGGCCCGATTATTTAATTGACAATCAATCGGTTAAATTCAACCCAAACCCGATCGGACTGGAGCAGGGCACCTATAAACTGAATTTCGACGTGGCCAATATCGGCGAACACCCGGGCGGGAAACTCACCTTGCGCATCGACCAGCGCCTGCCGGACAATAGCGCCGTGCTGAGCCGCATCCGCGATACCATCGACGCACCTGCCTTCCGCCAGCCCCTGGAATACACCCTTCCGGTGGCGGGTAGTCAGGTGGGATTTAACCGATTTTTTGTAAACGTCGACGAGGGCAATCTGATCGCCGAGCAGCCCGGTGCGGCCGAATTCAACAACGAGTTAAGCGATGCGAGCGGGGAAAAGGGAATGGACGTGTATTTTTATTCCGACGATGTTTTTCCAGTGTATCCGACGGATTTCGGGATCGTATCAAAAGATAAGATTACGCTTCAGGTTTCCACCCAGAATGTCCGGGCTGCGCCCCTGCGTTACCTATTCCAATTCGATACATTGGAGACTTTCAACAGTCCTTACCGCATCTCGAAGGACATCGTGTCTGCGGGCGGCCTGCTGGAATGGTCGCCGGATAAAACATTGGAAGACAGCACCGTATACTACTGGCGCGTGGCCCGCGACAGTTTGGTGAACGGGCAGGTGGTGTGGCGAAAACGCTCCTTTATTTACTTAGCCAATGCCGGGCCGGGCGGCGGATGGAACGAGTCGCATTATGGGCAATACACCGAAAACCTGCTGGCCAATACCCAGTTGCCGGCTTCTTCCAGGGCGCTCGAATTTGTGGATAACGCCTGTTTCATCAACGTTAAAGTGGGCCACCGGGGCGTCCAGATATACCCCGGCATTCAAAACAATTTTTACCAGGGGTTTTACGGCGATTACGGCTGGGGTGTATTGGGAATCTACCAGGGCGTGGCAGTCATGGTGCTCGACCCCAATACCGGTCGCACCGTCATCGACACCATTGGAGGACCCCACAATTCCACGCCGGCGTATACGAATTTGTTTTACTATTTCAATACCCAGGATTCGCTGCGTCGCATTGCCCTGATGAATTTTATCGAAAACGAAGTTCCGAACGGGCATTACGTGGCGCTGCTGGCCTTCTCCTGGCCCGGCGATACACTTTCCTACGCCCCGCAGCGCTGGGCGGCCGATTCGATCACTTATGGGAAAAACTTGTTTCAAGTGCTTGAAAATCAGGGCGCGAAAGAGGTCCGTTCTTTGACCCGTTTTACCGCGCAGCCACATCCCTACGGCCTTATCTTCCGCAAAAACGATCCGGATTTTGCGGCGGTGGATACCACGGTGTCGAGTTTAGATACGGCCATCGAGATCCGCAGCAATTTCAAAGCCAAATGGACCCTGGGTTTTATGCAGACTCCTGCTATCGGTCCGGTAAAGGCCTGGAAATCATTACATTGGCGACGTGACGTCTTCGACGACGGTTCCGACCAGGCCACATTATCGGTATTGGCTGCCCGGCCGGACCAGGGTGATTCGCTGCTGTATACCTTTACCAATACCTTCGATACCTCCCTCGCTTTTATCCCGGCGGCTCAGTTTCCACAATTGAAACTCCGCTATGACGTACTGGATACGCTCACTCGTTCGGCCACGCAATTGCAGTACGCCCGCCTGTTGTACGATGCCATTCCGGAGGGCGCCCTGCACCCGGCCGCGCTGAACACTTTTTACGGCGATACCTTGCAGCAGGGAGAAATTATGCAGACCGCTATTGCATTTGCCAACGTGTCGGACGCGGGTATGGACAGCCTTCTGGTCAAGTTCCGGGTGGAAAATGAAACCGGGGTTGGATCGGATGTCCTGCGGCGCTACCGAAAGCTGCTGCCGGGGGATACCTTGCACGCTTTGTTTTCGGCTAATACCCTGACAATGAATGGCAAACAACGTCTGTTCATCGACGTGAACCCGGCAAACGACCAGCCGGAACTGTACCATTTTAACAACGTCCTGGTACGCGATTTTTACGTGGGCCGCGACCGCCGCAACCCTTTACTCGACGTTACCTTTGATGGTTACCACATCCTCGACGGCGACATCATATCCCCCAAACCGGAGATCACGATCAGCCTGAAAGACGACAACCGCTTTCTGGCGATGACAGACACAGCGACCTTCAAACTGACGTTGCAATTGCCCGACGGCTCGGTTCAGGCGATTCCATTCAACGATCCCAATCTTCAATTTTTTCCCGCCGATGCCACCAATTTGCCCAAGAAAAACCTGGCCCGTTTGGAGTGGCGGCCCACATTAACACAAGATGGCGAGTATCGCCTGCTGGTGAACGGCCGCGACGCCTCGGGCAATGAATCGGCGGCGCTCGACTTTTCGGTCTTTTTCCAGGTCATCACCAAATCATCCATTTCCAACATCCTCAACTACCCGAATCCGTTTTCGACCTCCACCTGCTTCGTGTACACCATGACCGGCGCGGAAACGCCCGTTAATTTTAAGCTGCAGATCATGACGGTGAGCGGCCGGGTGGTGCGCGAAGTGACTGCTGCGGAGTTCGGACCGCTTCGCGCGGGCGCCCATCGCAGCGATTTTTGCTGGGATGGCACTGATGAATACGAAGATCGCTTAGCCAATGGGGTTTATTTGTATCGCATAGTAGCTAAAAAAGCAGACGGTACGGATTTCGAGTTTTTTGAAAAGCAGTCGGTGGACAGTTTTTTTAAACACGGGTTTGGGAAGATGGTAATCATGAGGTAGCGGGAATGAACCGTTTGCGAAGAGGTCCCAATTTGTTGGGTGCATAATTTAAGCAGGGATTGCGTTGAAGGATAGTCTATAGTCAACGAAAAGATGCTTTGAACAGGCATAATCTTTCCTTCTTTTCCGTACCGACTTACTACTCGCATCAGCTTGGCAAACAGGTAACTTTTCTAAATTTTACCCGCAGAATAGGATACAGGGCCGGTAGCAGCAGAACCGTTAACTTAAGGCCTCGGAGCGGCCAAACGTTTGTAGAAATCATTGGTAGCCATTATTCCCAGGCCTCGAAGAGGCCAAACGTTTGTAGAAATCATTGGTAGCCATTATTCCCAGGCCTCGGAGAGGCAAACGTTTGTAGCAATCATTGGTAGCCATTATTTCCAGGCCTCGGAGCGGCCTAACGTTTGTAGAAACCATTGGTAGCCATTATTCCCAGGCCTCGTAGCGGCCTAACGTTTGTAGAAATCATTGGTAGCCATTATTCCCAGGCCTCGGAGCGGCCAAACGTTTGTAGAAATCATTGGGGTAGCGACAGCGTGGCGAAATATTTGTAACAAATTGTCCCAGCGTACCGAAATGTTTTTGGCGGGCATTCCTACCAACCTTTTAAACGCTCTAAACCTCATGTTCAACACTTTAGAAAACGCCTACCGCCGGGGTATCCGCTGGTCGCTGGCGGGGTCGGTGGGAGCGGCCTTGTTTCAGTTTTTGCAGATGGCGGTGTTTGCGCGGCTGGCCGGACCGGCAGCGCTGGGAGATTATGCCCTGGCGGCGACCTGCATCGGCTTTTTGATGCCGCTGGCAGAGGCGGGTTTGGGGCAGGCACTGGTGCAGGCAAGGGACATTACCCCCCGGCAACTGGTTAGTCTGGGGTGGCTGAATATGGTTTTGGGCGCTTCGATGTTTGTATTGGTCTGGTGGCTGGGGCCTTTTTTGGGCGCCTGGTACGGACGGCCGGAGCTGGCGGGTTTAATGGTACTGATGGGTTTGTCCTTGTTATTTTCTCCTCTTGGGGCGCAGGGAGCCGGTTTATTACACCGCGATATGCAGTTCGACGGGCTGGCAAAAGTGGAAACCCTGGCTTGGGCCTCGTCTTTCGTTTTCGTTTCCCTGCTGGCCTGGCTGGGCTGGGGCGCCTGGGCGATGGCCGCTGGTTTTGTGTTGCGCAACGCTTTGAATACGACCGGTTTTTGTTGGCTTGCCCGCGCTCAATTTCCGGCGGATTGGCGGAATCCCGCACCATTGCGAGCGGTGGGTCCACTGGTGCGTTTTGGCCTGTTCGACCTGGCCTCGCGTTGGACGGACGTGCTCAGCAATTATCTCGACAAGATGATCGTCGGCAAATGGCTGGGCGTGTCTGCCCTGGGTTATTATAACCTGGCTTTTACCTTTTTGATGCTTCCGACCGCCCGGCTTGGGTACGTGATCACACGGGTGGGCTACCCGGTTTTTGCCAGGATACGCGACGATACCGTGCAATTGCAGGCCTTTTTCGGGCGTATGTCTGCCGAGTTGACGCTGGTATTATTTCCGGTGTATGCCGGTCTGGCGCTGTTTTCGCGGGAAATCGTGACGCTGATATTTGGTGCGGATTGGCTGCCGGCCGCGCCGCTTTTTGTCGCATTCAGCCTGGCCGGACTGGTGCGCGCGGTGGCAACGCCATTTCCCCAATTGCTCCAGGGGCTTGGCCGGACCGGGCGGCTTTTTGCCTGGAATCTCTTTTGGACGCTGGGGCTGAACGGGATGCTTGTCCTGTTTTTGTGGTGGAATCCGGGCATTTTGCAGGCTGCCTGGAGCCGCGCTGCGGCGGCGTGGTTGTTCGAGATCCCCTTGTTGTGGTGGCTGGCCCAACGGTGCGGCCTTCGCTTCGGCCCCTTGCTGCAGACTTCCGGGCGGGCGATCTTGTATTTGTGGCCGGTGGTAGTGTTTACGTGGCTGGCAGGGTGGATTCCCGGTTCTTTTGGGGTTGTTTTTGCGTTAAAAATTGGGGTTTTTCTGATCGGCATGGCGTGGTTTGGGTGGAAGAGTCCGATGCGGGAGGTGACGGGGGATTTGGTGCGGCAGTTCGGGCGTGGGGCATGATTTTAAAGATAATCCAAGCCTTCAATCGAGCCCGGAGCCGCTAAACTTTCTAAACCAAATCACTATACCTTTGCCACAAACAATCTCTCCATGGCGCAACAACCCAACAACCCCTTACATGGCAAAACGCTGCTGCTGATTTTAGAGACCCTCGTAGCGCATTACGGCTGGGAAGGGCTAAGCGAACAGGTGGATATCAATTGTTTTAAAAATAACCCGAGCATTAAATCCAGCCTGACTTTTTTGCGGAAAACGCCCTGGGCAAGGGCCGCAGTAGAGGAGCTGTATTTGCGATTGGTCGGGTAAAATCCCATCCTCATGCGCAATGCCTTAAAACTCACCCTGCTTGTATGCTGCTTTACATGGCGTCACGCTCCGGCCCAAACGCCTCCCTGCGCGCCGCTCGGACGAAACCTCATCGTAAATCCCGATTTCGAACAGGGTTATTACGGTTTTACGTCCGATTTCGGACGGGGAGTCAACAACGGTACCCATTGCGGCTGCGCCACTCAGGGCTGGATTTTGGTGACGAATATCTTCCCGCATGTCAGTCCGAGTTGTCAGATATATCCGCTGGAATGGTCGGCCCTGTACGGCGGACCCAATACGGAAACCAGCCCCGACCCCAACCACCCCAGCAATACCTCTGTGGTAACGACGGCTATTTGCAACGAACCCTTGCCCGATCATACCACCGGCTCCAGTTTTTTCCTGACCATTGACCCCGACGCCTGCGACGCGCGGGCCTACTGGCGACAAGGCCTGCACGTATGCCCCAACACCAACTATTATTTTTCCGTTTGGGTGCGCAACATATCCGGCACGCCGGCGCCGACCTTTCATTTCGAAGTGGACGGCGTGCCGGTTACGCCCGCCGCCACGTATCCGGACGGGTTCTGGGTGGAAAGTTCCGCACTCTGGAATTCCGGCAACCTGGATGGAACGGTTTCGCTGGAACTGATCAACGACCTGCCGGGCTGCATCGCCAATGACGTGGCTATCGACGACCTGTTTTTCGGGGTTTGCGGCGGGATTGTGTTAAGCGGTGATTCCTTGTTTCGTTTTTGTCCCGGCGATCCCGCCCTGTCCGTCGCCCTCTCGGGCCATGCCCTGGGGTTAGCACAGCCGCAATACCAATGGCAAAAACTTGATGCCGGGCATTGGGCCGACCTGGCCGGGCAAACCGATACCCTTCTACACATCTCGTCGCCCACGAGCGCCGATGCCGGTTGGTACCGCCTGATTGCCGCCGAACAGGGCAATATCGATGCCGCTACCTGCACCGTCATCAGCCCCCTGATGCGGCTGGAAGCGTATCCGTCCTATGATATCGTGGATACCGTGAACATTTGCCAGGGTGAAACTTATGGCGGTCATACGGAAACGGGCCTGTTTACTAAGCGTTTTCAAACGGCCCTAAGCTGCGACAGTATCCGGACGCTCGACCTGCGGGTGCAGGGCGACGTGAATATTTACATGCCCAATGTTTTTAGTCCGAACGACGACGGCCTCAACGACCGCATTCATGCTAATTTTTCCGAGGGGCGTATCGATCTTTTTCACTGGCAGGTGTTCGATCGTTGGGGGAGTTTGGTGTTCGACACCCGGGATGCTGCTCAGGCCTGGGACGGGAGCGCGCGGGGGAAACCATGCGCGGCGGGAGTGTATGTTTATACGCTGTTGTTGGAGATTCGCGGTTGCCAGCGGAGTTGGATTGTGGGGGATGTGACGTTGGTGCGGTGAGGAATGTAGCAATTCAATCCTCCTCCATTCCACTCAAAAGCCGAAAATGCGCCACTTCTTCGCGGACTTTTTCAGCCAATTCCGCTTCGGTAGGTAGGTAAAGCAGGTACCGCGCCGCGAACAATTGCTTGCTTTCGTCCAACACAGAATACCGGACAACTGTTTCGTCTTTTTCGTAGAGCTTGTGGTTGGGTTTGAGGTTCAGAAACTCTAACACGTATGGGTCTTTGACAAATTCGGCAGGCCCTGCGGGCAAATCCCGGATTTTTGACTCGGCTTCTTCCCGGACAGCGCGTTTATCGGCACTCAAGGCCAATCGTTCAAAATACAGCGCTTTGATTTGTCTGTCCAGGGCGCGAGTTCCCCATTGCTCGTTGGCGGCTTCTGCCATGTACCAACTGCGGGCGGCTTCGTTTTGGACCCGAATCAGGCTGCGGTAATGCGTCCAGGACAATTCTGAACGCAGTGCGTTCAAATTTGGAAACACCTGATAGAATTGCCTGAAATAGTACAAATTTCGCTCATCATACGTTTCGTCAAAGTCATTGACGAGCTTTTTAGCCAATGATTTGATGATTTGGGTTCCGTAATCTGCTCGTTCTTTGCCCGCTTGTTCTTCTTCCACGATGAGCCGGCCGGTGTCCCAGTAAGCACGAACCATGTAAAAATGTACTGCCCGGTAAGCGCCCTGCCGTGCTTCGAGCAGGACAATTCGGATGTTTTCATAAAGTAAATTGATGTTGGGTTCGCGTTCCATTTTGGGTCATATAGTTTTGGCTTTCAGCGCTTTTCATCCAAGATGCTGCGTATTTTTTCTTCCAGCAGAGCCCTATCCGGTAAGTACAACTGGTATTTAGAAACAAAAACCTGGTTGGTTAAGCCCCCGAGTGCAAACTCCACCAGGATGTCGTCTTTATCTGCTGTCAGGATGATGCCGATCGGTTGATTGTCGTCCGGCATATTTTCCTCTTTTTTGAAGTAATTTAGGTACAGGTTCATCTGCCCGATATCGCAGTGTTCCACTTCGTTGATTTTCAGGTCGAGCAGTACAAAACATTTGAGGATGCGGTGGTAAAACACCATATCCACCCGAAAATGCCGGTTGCTGAGTGTGATGCGGTATTGCCGCCCGATAAAAGCAAAACCTTTTCCCAATTCGAGCAGGAAATACTGCAAATGCTCTAAAATGCGGTTTTCAAGGTCAGATTCGGAGTATTGGTGCTGCTCCGGAATGTTCAGGAACTCCAGTATGTACGGGTCGCGGAGGAGGTCTTGCGGCTGTGCGATGATCTGCCCCTGTCGCGCCAATGCCAGGATGCCTTCTTTGTCGCGGCTGAGTGCCAGTCGTTGGAACAGCGCCGATTTTTTCTGACGTTTGAGTTCGCTCAGGGACCAGCGTTCCCGGAGGCATTGTTGCTCGTAGAAACCGCGTTCCAGGTCGTTGTCTATGGTGAGCAATTCGCAATAATGCGACCAGCTCAATTGGTCAGACAGTGTCTGACCAATTGGATAGACCAAAAACAACTTACGGATATAAATGATATTGGTGCGGGTAAAGCCCTTGCCATACGTTAAAGTCAGGTCGCGCGCCAAACGATCCAGCAAGTAAGCGCCGTATTCCGCCTTTTCATGCCCGTTCTGTTCGTATTGGATGATGTATTGGCCGATTTCCCAACGCGTTTGCACCGCGATTTGCGCCACTGCCCGGTACGCCTGCTCGCGTCCGGAATGCAAGGCCTGTCCGATACTTTGGATTAATTGTGTGTAAGCGGGATGGGGAATGGGGGTGTTTTCTTCGGATGCTTGCATAGTTTGCCTGTTAGAGGAAGCATAAATATACAAATTGTTTTATAATATAAAAATTGTGTGGCAGATTTTAAACAAATTATATTCGTTGACGACGCTTGGTAAAACGCAGAAGTATGGAGAGCGGGAAAAGCTGGTGAGGTCAAAAAGGACCGGGTTGGAAATGGGTACTTACTATTCGACGCACGTTTAAACCGCTCAAAACCGGTAGGTTAAACCGAATTTAAGGCTGAATCCGGAGTTGAATTCCTGCTGATATACTTTAATATTTGAAAGGGCACTATATCCGAAATATTCGTCAATTTCTTTTTCTTCTTTGGATGTAAGGCTTCCAAGTATGCTTTCATAGTAAGTTTTTACAAGACCCGGTTGATTTAAGGCTAAATATTCCTGGGAGGGTCGAATTTGAACGGCAAATGAAGGTTCAATAAATACAGAAAGCCCTATTTGAGAAAAAGGAAAAATCTGAATACGCATACCCGTAAATATATTTAGACTTTGGACACACCCCTAACCGGGAGACACGTGGTCGCCAAGGTTATAGAATGACAAAGCGTTGAATATTTTCTATTCATTCTGTTGATTTTTTAGTTTTCTAATAGATTTTTTGATTTTTTTGACTACTTTGAATCGAGTTCTTTTCGGGAATGTAAGTCCTTTTTGCCTGCCTTTT
>Ga0105046_10006046_pt1 | contig 19100 bp, 12 predicted proteins | sample MAT03_FD_78385 | JGI IMG/M metagenome (GOLD analysis project Ga0105046, IMG submission 78385) | Freshwater microbial communities from Lake Fryxell liftoff mats and glacier meltwater in Antarctica - MAT-03 (megahit assembly) | ecosystem: Environmental > Aquatic > Freshwater > Ice > Liftoff... | reverse complement strand
TCGCGCGCCGCGGAGAGCTCGCCCCGGGCTCCGTGCAGGTCGCCCCGGGCCTCTTGCAGATACGCCCCGGTCAATTCGTCGTCGACGCGGATGAGCGGGGCGGCGGCGTCGAAGTGTTGCTCGGCCAGCGCGAGGTCATGAAGCGCGAGGGCGGCGAATCCGAGGTCGAAGTGCGCGTGCTCGAGTCCCGCGGTCGTGCCGTTCGCGGCGTGAAGCGCGAGGACGTGGCGCAGGTGGTTCATCGCCTGCGCGGGCTTGCCGTCGTGGCGCAGGGCATAGCCGAGGTTGTACTCCATGGCGGCCGCGGTCGGGTGCGTGGGTCCGAGGCTGCGCTGGGTGACCGCGAGGGCCTGCACGAAGTCGGTGACGGCCTCCTCGAAGCGGTTGCTCTGCATCTTCAGGGCGCCGATGTTGGCGAGGGTGTAGGCGACTTCCGGGTGATCCTCGCCGAGCGCCTGTTGCTTGATCCGCAGCGAGGCCGTGAGCGACGCGAGCGCATGGACGAGGTCGTCCGCGGCCAGTTGGGCGACGCCGAGGTTGTTGAGGAACTCGGCGTGCAGCGGGCGGTCGTCGGCGACGCGCTCGACCATGGCTTGCGCAAGTCCGGCGGCTTCAAGGGCCGCGGGTGCCCGATGTAGCAGCTCGGCGCGGACGAACAGGTCGCGCGAGACCGCTTGTGCGGCGACGTTGTCGTGCCCGGCGGAGACGGCCGCCTGCGTGGCGGTAGCGAGGTCTTCGTGCGAACCGTTCGCGTCGCCGGTGAACATTCTTAAGGTGCCGCGGCGCAGCAGGGCCTCGGCGAGCAGCGGCTTGTAGGCGGTGAGCTGCGGGTCCGCGAGCACAGGCGCGAGCAGGGTGAGGCCCTGCGGATACTGGCCGGCGTCTTCGTGCGCCTTGACGCGGGCGAGGACCGTGCGGGCCGCGACGACCTGCGCGCGCAGGGTCGGGTCTTCGGGCGGCGGGACCGACTGCGTCAGCGCATCGGTGTCGGCGCAGCTCGAGAGGGGTGGGAGCGCTGCCACGGCGGTGACGGCCTTCTCGACGACGACGGCGTCGGCGCTGGCGAGGATGTCGACCAGCGCCGCGAGGCTGTCACGGCGTTGGTCGAGGCAGGCGCTGCGCAGGTCGAAGAGTTGGTCGGACTGGCGGGCCGCGTGGTGGGTCTCGCAGGCCTCGCCGCGCATCGCCAGCCATGTCTGCGCGTAGGCGTCGAGGCCGGGCTGCACGCGGGTCCAGGTGTCGGCCGCGTAGGCGAGCCCGGTCGCGAAGATCGCCGTCTGGACTCGCTGTGCGCGCGTGGCGTCCCATATATTGGTGAGCTCGGCGTCGATGCCCTGACACACCGGCGTCGCGGTCGGGAGCATCGCGGCGGCGCCGAAGCTGCCGGCGCCGACGAAGCCGGCGAGCGCGGCGGAGGCGAACCAGCGCTTGCGGGTCTGTGCGGGGTCTCTGGCGAGCGCGACCAGCAGCGCCGCCATCGAGGGCCAGCGCTTGTCGGCGTCGACGGCGAGCCCGCGCAGGAGCACGCGACGCAGCCAGCCCGGCACGCGGGTGTTGTTGTGAGCGGGCTCCTTGACGTTCCCCTCCAGCACGCCGACGACCAGGGCGCCGAGGGTGCTGCAATCGTAAGGATGCTGGCCGTAGAGGCCCTCGTGGAGGCTTACGCAGAAGCTAAACTGGTCGCTCTGCGCGGTCGCGGGGCGGCCCTGATGCTGTTCGGGGGCCATATACGCTGGCGTACCCATGATCGCGCCGGTGCGGGTGAGCGGGGTGTCGAGCAGGCTGTTGCCGTCGTGGTTGTATGCGCCGCTCTCGGGGGTGACGGACAGCTCCTCGCTGCCGGCGTGCTCGACGGCGCGGGCGAGGCCGAAGTCGAGGACCTTGACCGCACCCTCGTCGCCGACGAGCACGTTGTGGGGCTTGAAGTCGCGATGGACGATGCCGGCGCGATGGGCGGCCTCGAGGCCGCGGCCGGCCGCGATGAAGGCGTGCAGGACCTCGCGCCACGGCCTCACCTTCTGCTTGAGCCAGGCGTCGAGGCTGAGCCCGCGGACGAACTCCATGGCGATGAAGACCTGGTCCTCGAGGGCGCCGACCTCGTGCACGGTGACGATGTTGGGGTGCGACAGGCGGGCCATCGCCTGGGCTTCGCGTAGCAGGCGGGTGCGGCCGGTGTCGTCGCGGCGGGTGGCCTCGCCGCGCAGCACCTTGACGGCGATCTTGCGGTCGAGCTGGTCGTCGTAGGCGGTGTAGACCACGCCCATGCCGCCCTCGCCGAGGCGGTCGAGGATGTTGAAGCGCCCGATCTTGACCGGGCGAGCCCGGGTGCGAAACAGCCGGGCCCTGAGCAGGTCCTTGTTGCGACGGTCCTCGTCGTCGGGCCGCATCAGCGCGCGACGGCTCGCGCCGTCGCCGTTGCTGACGAGGGTCGGGGCGAGCAGCGGCGAGACGGCCGAGTCCGCGGCGAGCAGGTCGTCCGGCGCCGGGGTCCGGGTCTTGTCGAGCTCGGGTGGCAGCGGCGTGAGGGTCCTGTCCAGCGCGACGATCGGGGTCTGGGTCCTGGCGAGCGCGAGCTCGGGCCCCGGTGCTGCCCGGTCGTCGCGGGAGGCGAGGGTCTTGTCGAGGCCATGCGCCCGCGGTTCGTCTTTCATGGCCGCTCTCCGGAGTGCGCGCAGCATCGTGGGGGACGAGTGACATTCGCCGCCGGAACAATTGCGCCGACCGTGGCGATCCTTCCGAGCACTTCGATCCCTCTATTTACGCGGCTTGAAGTCGTCTCGCAGGTGCCGGGCCCAGCTCTCGAGGTCCGACACGGTGCTCTGTAGGAGCGCCGGCGTGGCCGCGAGCGCGGCGAGCTGGGCCTCGAGCAGTTGCTTGGCCCGACGAATGCGCGTGCGCGCCGTGCCCTCCGGGATCTCGAGCACGTCGGCGATGTCCTTGGCCGTGCTGTTCTCCCAGTAATAAAGCTCGAGGATGATCTGCGACTCGAGCGGGATCTTGCGCAGGGCCTGTAATAGAAGCTGGGTCTCCTGGGCGCGGGCCAGCAGGGTCGTCGGCGTCGGGCCGAGGTCCTCCACGGACTGCTCGGCCTGGTCGAAGCGCTCGCCGTCGCGTCGCTTGCCGCGGTAGTGCTCGAGCAAGATGTTGCGGGCGACGCCGAAGAGGTACGCCTGGAAGGTCGTACCCTCGCGCATGCGGCCCTGGGTCTCCAGCAACACGAGGAAGGTCCGCTGGATCAGGTCGGGGGCGTGCTCCCCCGCCTTGTTGCGGAAGAACCGCGAGAGGCCGTCGTAGAAGCGCTCGAAGAGGACCTCGCCTGCATCTTCGTCGCCCTCACGCCAGGCGCTCAGCAACTGCGCATCATCCATCACGGTGCGGCATCTTAGCCCGGATCTCCGGGGGCGGGGCGGGACGCGGCGGACCGACGCGAGACGAGCCGGCGATTTTTTCCGACGTGGGGGCAATTGTTCTGCCACCACGGGCCACTGTGAAGAGTGGGCCCGAAGGCTCCACGATCGACGACCTCGAGACGGACGACAGGCGTACGGCCGACGAGCGCAGCGCGAGCTGCCTCGCGGCTGTCGATTCGCGTCGTCGTCACGTTGCTGCGAGGCAGCACCCCGCCGACTTCACGAATACATAGGGCCATCGCGGCCGAAACGCGCACGATCGAGCGCGGCGTGACCCGATCGGGCGCGTCGCTGCGCTCGTTCGCGCCAATTAATAATTATACTGGACCGGCAATTGATCGCGGGTCGAGCATCACCTACCGAAACGAAGCGGCACGGTGGAGCGAACGACAGCCATGAAGAACCTTTCCAACACTCAGTATCTCCTTGCTTTGGCCCTCACGACCCTGATGGGCGCTGGTTGCGACGAGGCCGCGCCGGGCGAGGCCGAGGCCTTCGGCGCCGGCGAGGTGACCGAGCGCTGCATCAACGGCTGCGGCGGCATCCGGTTCAACACCTTCGCTTGGGGCTACGAGGATGGCGGCGCGCTCGACACCAAGGGGGAGCTGTTCTCGAACGCCAAGCTGATCAGCGTCGAGCTGCTGTGCAGCAAGAAGGAGCCGGGGCGGTACCCGAAGGAGTGCCTTAACACCACGTACTTCACGCTGGACCAGGGTGGGGTGGGGGCCACGGCGGGTGAGCTGCGCGGCAGCAAGGGCACCTACGCGTTCGGGGGCAAGGACTTCCTGGGCTCGCGCTGGACGGTCGACATTTATGATACCGACGGGAAGTTCCTCAAGACCCACGTGCAGGAGATCAAGGCCTACAAGTTCGACCCGAACCAGAAGCCCCACGCGCTGCACTACTACGCCTTCATGTTCTTCGGCAACGGCGTCAACGGCGGCGAGAAGGGCGAGTGGGAGCCGGCTTGCACGGAGGACAAAGACCCGCTGTCGAACGCGGTGGTCGGCAGTTGGGCGCTGGTCTACGACGACATCAAGGTCGACACCGAGTCTGGCCACGTCACCCCGCGCGAGCACTCGCTGTACCTCGGGTGCATCTCGGCCGCGGTCGGCAAGACCGGCAACTGGGGCTATCCGTCCTGGGAGATCGGGACCAACTACTTCACCACCGCGGTCCGCACCGTCCGCGCCGACTACTGCGGCGACGGTGAGTCCTGGACCAAGAAGGGCAACGCCCTCCAGGTGAGGGACGTGTGGGGCTTTAGCGACTTCGTCAACGCGAGCAACAAGACCGAGGCCATCTGGGACAAGCGCGGCGCCGCTTGCCTGGGCACCCCGCGCTGGCTCGGCCAGTTCACCTACAGCGACGTGATCTGCAACGGCGAGAAGCTCAAGCCCTGCAAGAACGACACCCTCGCCATGTACCCCGACGCGATCGTCTGGACCAAGCTTCCCTGAGTCCGTCGACCCGCGAACGCCTCGAACCCGCCGCTTAGGGGGTCGAGGTGTTCGTGGTTGCGGCGGCCGATCAGCGCAGCTTGGCGAGGAAGGCGTCGGCGTCGGCGCGGCGGGTCGCGAAGTCGGCCGGAGCGAGGCCGGCGAACCCGTCACGGGCGGCCTCGGCGAGCGTGCGGGCACGAGCGCGTTCCGGCGGCTTGCGAGCGGCGAGGGCCCGGGCGAGGCGAAGCTGGGCCTCGAAGATGTCCTCCTTGAGGGTCGCCGGGTGAGCCTCGAAGATCTGGAGGGCGCGCTCGGCCGGGGTGGTCGCGTCGCCGCCAGCGAGGCGCTCGAGCTCGGACTGGGCGGCGAGGCAGTGGGCGACGTCCGGGTGGTTCGGGCCGAGGGCGCGCGTGCGGATCGTGAGGGCGCGGGCGAGGTGCTCGCGGGCCTCGGGGTAGCGGCGCAGCTTGGTCAGCGAGCCGGCGAGGTTGAACAGGCTCGACGCGACCAGCGGGTGCTCGGCGCCGAGGGTCTTCTCGCGGATCTTCAGGGCACGCTCTTGATAGGCGATCGCGGCCGCGTGCTGGCCGTGCTCGGCCTGGATCTCGCCGAGGTTGTCGAGGTTATAGGCGACGTCGGCGTTCTCGCTGCCGAACGCCCGCTCGCGGATCTTCAGGGCCTTCTCGTAGAAGTCGAGGCTCTCGACCAGCTTGCCCTGGTTGCGCAGGACCAGACCGATGTTGGTCAGCGAGTAGGCGACGTTCGGGTGGTCGGGCCCGAGGGTCTTTTGCTGGATCGTCAGGGCCCGCTCGTAGTTGGCGCGCGCCTTCTCCAGCTCGTTGGCCATCATGTCGGCGTTGCCGAGGTTGACCCACGAGCTCGCCGTGTTCGGGTGCTCGGGGCCGAGAGCCACCTCGCGGATCTTCAGGGCGCGGGCGTAGTGTTCGCGCGCCGCGGCGAACTTGCCGCGCGCATACTCGACGGCGCCGAGGCTGTTCTCGGTGTCGGCGACCCGCGAGTGCTGCTTGCCGAGCACCCGCGTGCGGATCGCCTGGGCCTCGCCGAGGTGCTCCTCGGCGTCGTCGTAGCGGCCGAGCGCGTAGTCGTTGTTGCCGAGGTCGTGCAGCGAGGACGCGACCAGGGGGTGGTCGGGGCCGAGGGTGTGGCGCCGGCTGGCGAGCACGCGTCGGAGGTTGTCGTCGGCGGCCTCGAACTCGCCCTTGCTGTTGTAGGCGGTGCCGAGCGCCGCGAGGGCGTCGGCGATCGCCAGGGCGCGGGCGTCGGTCCCGGCGTCGCCCGGCAGGTCCTCCTCGATAGCGAGCGCCTGGCGGATCACCTCGATCGCGGCGTCGAAGCGGGCCTGGTTGTGCAGCACGCGGCCGATCGTGATCAGCAGGCGGGCTCGCAGGCGCGGGTCGCCGCCGGCCCAGGCGATCGCGGCGTCGCCGGCCAGGCGCAGGTCGAGCGCGCGCTGGTACTGCGCCTGCACGTTGCCGACGAGGTCGATCAGCGCGACCCAACCCTCGGCCCCGGCGACCGCGTGCTTGCCCTCGGCCGCGGCCACGATCGCGGCCTCCAGGGTGGTCTCGGCGCCGCGGGTGTCACCGGACTCCTTGAGCAGGTTGCCCTCGACGACCAGCGCCTCCGCGAGCACCGGCGGGTAGGCGAGCGCGCGCGCCTCGAGGGCGGCGGACCGGGCCTGCTCGAGGCCCGGGCCGTACTTGCCGGCGCGCTCGCGCATCTTCGCCGAGTCGAGGCGCACGCGCACGGCGTCGACGGCGGTGCGCGTCTGCAGGTCCGCGGGTGGCACGAGGGCGTGGGTCAGCGCGTCCTCGTCGGTGCAGGTGCGCAGGTCGCTGAGACCGGCGACGATCTCGACGGCGCGTTCAACGACGGCGGCGTCGGGTTGGCGAAACACCTCGGTGACGGCCTGGACCTCGCTGAGGCGGCGGGCGAGGCAGGCGCTTTGCAGGTGCCAGAGCTCGACGCTCTGCGTGTGGTCGATGTACGTGGCGCTGCAGACCGCGGTCTGTAGGCCGACCCAGGCGGTGGTATACGCGTCGAGGGTCCGGGCGACGCGCTGCCAGGTGTCCTCGGCGAAGCCGCTCTCGCTGGCGGCGAGGAAGGCGTCGCGGGTGGCCTCGCGGACTTTGTGGTCCCACACGCCGGTGAGGCCCTGCTCGGCGTCAGCGCAGCGCTGCTCCGAGCTGGCCAGGTATTGCGCGTAGCCGCCGACCCCGACGGCGATCGCAGCGACGGCGGCGGCGGCGTAGAGCCAGCGGCGACGGGTGCTGCTCGGGTCGCGGGTCAGCTCGTCGATCAACGCGGCGATGCTGGGGTGCCGCTGGGCGGGGTCGGTGAGGAGGCCCTTGAGCAGCACCTTGCGCAGCCACACCGGTACGCGGGCCTGCGACTCGCGCGGGGCCTCGGCGACCTTGCCGGTGACGACCGCGAGCGCGAGGGTCGGCAGCGAGTCGGCGGGGAACGGGGGGGTGCCGTAGAGAGCCTCATACAGGGCGACGCAGAAGCTAAACTGGTCGGTGCGCGCGTCGGTCGGCAGGCCCATGTGCTGCTCGGGCGACATGTACGCGGGCGTGCCCATGACGGCGCCCTGCTGGGTCAGCTCGCGGCTGAGCGAGTTGAGGCTGGAGGCCAGCTCGAGCTCGCCGCGCGAGGTCTGGCCTGGAGATTCGGCGCCGTCCTCGGTCGACTTGGCGAGGCCGAAGTCGAGGACCTGGGCCTGTCCGGCGGTCGAGACCAGGACATTGTCGGGCTTGAAGTCGCGGTGCACCAGGCCGGCGTCGTGCGCGGCCTGGAGCCCGCGTCCGGCCTGCACGAACACCACGAGGACCTCCTTGCGGGTGCGGGGGTGAGACCGCAGCCACGACTTGAGGGTCGAGCCCTCGACGAACTCCATGGCGATGAACACCCGTTCGCCATACGAGCCGACGTCGTGGACGGAGACGACGTTGGGGTGGCGCAGGCGGGCCATCGCCTGGGCCTCGCGGAGCAGTCGGGTGTGGCCGTCGACGCGCGACTGGGTGACCCCGCTGCGCGACACGGCCTCGATGTGCAGCAGCTTGAGCGCGACCTTGCGGTCGAGCTGGGGATCGTAAGCGGCATAGACGACCCCCATGCCGCCGGCCCCGAGCGGGTTGAGGACCACGTAGCGACCCACCAATTGGCCGTGGCCGATCTCCTCAGGGACCCGCGGGTTCGCCACGCCGCTGCCGCCCGCGGTGCGATCGAGGCTGATGTCGTCGAGACCCTCGCCGCGTACGCCCATCGTCGAGGGCGCCTCGTGCAGGAGGGTGCGGTCGCGGGGATCCACCGCGCGGAGTGTATCACCCCGTGGCCTTGGCCCCGCCAGGCGCCCCGCGTTCGCGTTCGCGTTCGCGCTGTAGGCCGCCGCTGGCACCGACGGCCGTGGAGCGGTCACTCCATGATCGACACAGGCCAAGGCCCGCTCGGCCTCGCCGATCCCGCCGCCCACGATCACGATAGGGACATGGCCGTTGCGACCTGTACATATGAACATGTCCAATGAGACATAAAGGAGATCACGCCGGGCCTCTCGACGCCGACTCCCACCGCGGAGGCGAGGTCATGGAGATATTAACCGCCGTGGTCCGTAAAATATGTCGGACGTGACCGCAGTCGCTTCGCGGGCAGATAACAGCGGTCGGGTCGCGGCGCGCCGCGGTAGGCAGTTAGCGCCCTTGGTACTAATATGCGGCCGATGTCCCGCGCGCCTGTCCTTCGGACCTGCCTCACCGCCTCTGTTCTGGTCGCTGTCGCGGCCGCGACGGCGGTGTTGACCGGCGCCTGCTCCGTCGTCACGAAGGTGGACTTCGCGGAGTGTCAGGTCAGCGCCGACTGCCGCGGCGCGTTCGGACACAACTCGGTGTGCGGCGAGGAAGGCCTGTGCGGAGCGGTCGCACTCGACGCTCGCTGCAAAGATGTCTACCCCGAGGACCTGTTCACCAGGCCGGAGAACTACCCCGACGCGATCATCCTCGGCTCGCTGCTCAATCACGCCAAGGAGGGCGGCGACCAGTTGATGATCAACGCGGCGACGCTCGCGGTCGAGGGCGCCAACAGCTCCGGGCTGACGGATGGGCGCCTGTTTGGCATCGTCCACTGCGATTATCAGGAGGCCGTGGTCGACAGCAAGACCTCGGTCGAGGCCGCGGTCGACGGCGCGAAGTACCTGGTCGACGAGCTCGGCGCGGTCGCCATCGTCGGCCCGGGCACCTCGAGCCTGGCCGAGGCGGTGTTTCGTGAGCTGCAAAAGCCGGAGCACGCGCCGCAGGCCCTCATCGTCTCGCCCTCGGCGACCAGCGTCAGCCTCACCAACATCGACGTCCGCGACGGCGACCAGCCGGGCCTGTTCTGGCGCACCGCGCCGCCCGACTCGCAGATCGGTGCCGAGCTCGCCGGTCGCATGGTCGCCGAGGGCATCACGACCGCGACCGTCATCTTCGAGAGCGGCTCGTACGGCAGCGGCCTCGCCTTCGCGCTGGAGAATGGCTTCACCGGGGAGCTCGCGTTGCTCAGCTTCGAGAACGCCGCGGGCATCGGCGCGTTGGTCGACCAGGTCAGCATCAAGACCGCCGGGGCCGAGGTCGCCGTCGTGTTCATCGGCTCCGAGGTCGCCCAGGTGACCGAGTTCCTCACCCGGGCCAGCACGTACCCGTTCTACGAGGGTGTGCGTATTTTCCTCGGCGACACCGCCAAGGCCCAGGGCGTGCTCGAGGGCTCGACGGCGGCCGCCAAGCTGTACCCGAACATCCGCGGTGTGTTCCCCGGGACGCCCCAGGGCCCGGTCTACAACCTGTTTAAGGCGGACTTCAAGAGCGCTTTCAACCTGGACCCCGACTCGTTCGCGGCGCTCACCTACGATGCCACCTGGCTGGCGATTTATGGCGCGGCATGGGCCGAGTTCCAGCGCGAGGGGCAACTCACCGGCCTCGATCTGGCGTACGGCCTCCAGCGGCTCAGCGGGGGCACGGCGATCAATGTCAGCGCCGGCTCGTGGAACACTGTGAAAAAGGAATTCAAGGCCGGCCGCAGCATCGATATCACCGGCGTCTCGGGGGATCTCCAGTACGACCCGGAGACCGAGGAGTGCACGGCGCCCTTCAGTTACTGGAAGATCACGGACGACGGCACCGGCTTCGAGGATCTCTGAGCGGCCACTGAGCGGCCACCAGTGGTGGTCTGCTGCGATATGGCTCCAGATTTTTGCTGGACCCGATGTGGCTCCCGGCGGTGCGGCGGCGGCGGCGGCGAGCGACGCGCCGTGCGTGTAACCTGTCGGGTTCGCTGACTCGTACCGTGCCGGGTGATCGTGTAGGCTCGGAGCGCTAGAGGTTTCATCGACGTGGCAGGCCAAGAAACATCCAACCCAGCGCGGACGATCGTCTCCTCGGCCGGCGTGCCGCAGCCGATCACGGGAGAGTTCGTGGCGCGGGGCGGCGGTCAGGGCATGGGCGCGGACCTCGTGGGGGTCGCGCTGCTGGGCCGCTATCAGGTCCTGGAGCGCATCGGAGACGGTGGCATGGGCACCGTCTACATGGCCGAGCACACGACGATCCTCAAGAAGTTCGCCGTCAAGGTCCTGAGCCCCGAGCTATCGGTGCGCCCGGACCACGTCGACCGCTTCATGCGTGAGGCCCGGTCCGCGTCGATGATCAACCATCCGAACGTGGTCGAGATCACCGACTTCGGCGTGACTCCCGACGGCCAGCCCTTCTTCGTCATGGAATATCTCCAGGGCAAGGACCTCTCGCAGGTGATCGGCGAGGCCGGCTCGCTGCCGTGGAAGCGCGTGCGGCCGATCGCATTGCAGCTTTGCCACGCGCTGCAGGCCGCGCACGATCAGGGCGTCATCCACCGCGACATGAAGCCGGGCAACGTCGTGCTGGTCAAGCGCGGCAACACGGTCGAGCACGTCAAGGTGCTCGACTTCGGGATCGCCAAGGTGCTCGGCGAGGCGGAGGCCAAGGGCCTGACGCAGAGCGGCACGGTCGTCGGTACGCCGGAGTACATGTCTCCCGAGCAGGGCTGGGGCCAGCCGGTCGACCACCGCGGCGACATCTATGGCGTCGGTGTGATGATCTACGAGCTGCTCACCGGCAAGATCCCGTTCTCCGGCACCACGATGATGGAGATCTTGAATCGGCACATGTTCGAGGTGCCCGACATCAAGATGCCGAATATCCCCGAGGAGGTCGGCGCGATCATCCTCAAGGCGATGCAAAAGGACCGAGCGCTGCGCTTCCAGTCGATGAACGAGCTCGGCGCGGCGATCGAGGCCGTCGGCACCGGCGCCAGCCCGGTCACCGTCGTCGACGAGGAGATCAAGACCCCCTGGGGCCCCGTCACCGCCCGCTTCACCACTGTGCCGCCTCAGGCCGCCGCGCTGCCGCGCAGTTGGGTGTGGCTCAGCGTGTTCTCGGCCGTGATCGCCGTCGGCGCGCTGGTGTTCGCGTTGCTGCCGGACGCGCCGCCGGTGCCGGTCCCGACCGCGCCGCTGGTGGTCGCCACGCCCGGCCCGGTCGAGCCGGCGCTGGTCGAGCCCAAGCCGGTGGTCCTCCCCGCCGAGGTCGAGAAGGTGATGTTCACGATCTCGACGCCCGGCGTCGCCGCGCAGATCCTCGACGCGCGCGACGAGGGCATCTACGGCATGACCAACGACCCCAAGGGCGTGCTGGTCCGCAAGTCCGAGGAGCCGCTTGAGCTCATCTTGCGCGCCACGGGTCACGAGGACGAGCGCTTTACCATCATCCCCGACCAGGACAAGCGCTTCGAGAAGCCGCTGACGGCCAAGGCCGTCGCCGCGCCGAAGGACCGCGACAAGCCGCGCCCGAAGCACGACAGCAAGCCGACCAGGACCGACCCCAAGGCGGCGCCGGACCCGAAGACGAAGCCGCCTGAGAACGACGACACCGGTCTCGGCACCGACCTGAAGAATCCGTTCGGCAACAAGTGATCGGCACGACCATTCGCCGGAGGCGTTGAGCTTGCTCGCGGCGATGACGGCTGACGGAGTCACCGTCGATAGCGACGCGGATGGCCGCATTCGCCTGATCACGACGGACCCCGACATCGCCGCAAAATACGGAATGCACGACGAGGCCGAGTTCTTCGACTAGACGGCTCCGAGCAACCCTCGGGGCCGGTCAGAACTTCAGGCTGAAGGTCATACCGGCGCCGCGGGGGCCGCCGTAGGGGGCCATGCCGGCGCGGCCCTGGGTCTTGTTCTTGCGGTTGGCCTTGAGCACGAGCACGGTGATGAGGCCGATCGCGGCGACGCCAGCGACCGCGAAGCCGATGTCGGCGACGAGGGCATTGAGCTTGCGCTTGGCCAGGAAGTCCTCGCTGACGGTCGAGCAGTACAGGCTGCCGCCATTGTCGGAGCAGCCATCGAGGGCGGACTGCCTCTGCTTCATGGCGGTGACGCCGAAGCCGACCCCGAGGCCGAGTCCGAGGGCGACACCGGCGGTCAGGGCGATCGCCGCGGGCCCGTAGATGCGCTCCTTCTTGGCGGGTGTCTGGTCGACCGGCGGGGTGACCGGCTGGGTGCCGGGGCCCGGCTGAGGATTGACCTTGTTGGGGTCGTTCGCGGGGTCCCTGGCGGCCTCGCGCTCCTTCTGCTCCTTCTCCCGCTGGCGCTGGTCGAGCGCCTGGATCCGGCGCGACAGCGCCTCGCGCTCCTTCTCCGGCGCGAACGCCCGGTACTGGTCGAGGTAGCGGCGCGAGTTGGCGAAGTCGCCGAGGCGCTCGTACGCGTTGCCGATGTTGTAGAGGAGCTGCGGCTCCTTCGAGAGCTCGTAGCACTCCTGGAACGCGAGGATCGCCGACTCGTAGGAGCCCTCGGTGTAGAGGCGCTCACCGTTGCGAAACAACTCCTCGGCGCGCTTGAGGTTCGCGGCCTTGTCGTCGCCCGCCGGCGGTGTGCTCGCGGCAGGCGCAGCGGCAGGCGCAGCGGCAGGCGCAGCCGGGCCAGCCTCCACGCGAAGCGGCGCGAGAGCGATGCCGAGGCTCAGGAGGAGGGCTGCGCTGTCTCGAATGGTCATGCGAACCTGGGCCGGGGATCGCTGGGGACCGCCCGAATGGCCGCAGTATAGGGGCGCAGCGCCCGGGGAGGCAAGCCTGGCTCTTCGGTCAGGCCCATGAAACAGCGGCGCGAACCGCCAGCAGCGGCTCCAGCGGCGCGGCGAGGCCTTCAGCCGGCGAGGCGGCGCCGCTCGGTGGACCGCTGTTCGGCGAGGCGCAGGCGCAGGTAAGGCGAGGCGAAGGGTGCGAGCAGATCTTGCTCGGTGGGGCTCAGGTGACGAAACCCGCGGATGTCATGGCCGTCATGGCCGTCATGGCCGTCATGGGCACAGGCGCCGCAGTGGCAGGTGAAGGGGGCCGCCATGTCCCATTCGGAGGTGAGGTAGTTGAAGCTGAGCTCCTCGCCCGGGGCGATCGCTCGGCGGCTGACCAGCTCGAGGCGGGTGAAGTCGAGGGCGCAGTTGGGGTCGCAACTGTGGTTGAGATAGTCGTCGATCTCGCCGGTGCCGGCCTGGTGGCGGCGGGCGTCGAGCTGGATCGTGTGACGTCCGGCGCGCTCGACGAACACGTGCGCGAGCGCCATCAAGACGCTGCCGACGGGGATCACCTCGCGGGCGAGCACGCCGAAGTCGGCGGACAACATGCAGCGCTGGCGCAGCTCGATCTTCGGGGTCGCCCAGGTGCGGGCGCGGAGCAGCGGAGAGATGACGGCGTCCATATGCGGCGGTCCTGTTCTTGGCGGGTGCTAGACCAAAGTCTGTGGGATCGTACCGCGCAGCTCCGAGACGGTGGTGAACTGGCTGCGCAGCCGTGGGTCGCTCTGGATGAGTTCCATGAATTGGCGGCGCTGCAAGGTCAGGAAGATGCATGGCGTCAGTGTGCGGATCGTCGCGTTGCGCGGCGCGTCCTTGAGCAACGCGACCTCTCCGAAGTGATCGCCATCTTGCAGCGTGGCCACCTGCACGTCGGTACCATCGGGTTGACGCTTGAGCACGGCGACCTTGCCACGAGCGATGATGTAGAACTTGTCGACGGTGGTATCGCCCTCGCGAATGACCTTGCGATCCTCCGATACCCGCTCACTCAGGAACATCTTTGCCAGCTTCTCGAGCATCGGGTCCTCGAGCTTGGAGAGCACCGGCACGACCCGCAGGCGCTCGGGCTCGATGCCCGCGCGGGCCCCGTCCTCGCTGATGACGAGGCCTTGCTGCTTGTCCCACAGGCGCTTGTACATGCCACCTTGCGCGAGCAGCTCGCTGCTGGTCCCCTGTTCGACCAGCCGCCCGCGCTCGAACACGAGGATCTTGTCGGCGTGTACGGTGGAGGCGAGGCGGTGGGTGACGGAGATGACGGTGCGCTGGCGACCGAGGCGCTCGAGGGTGCTGTTGACGGCGGCCTCGGTGGTCGGGTCGAGGGCCGAGGTGGCCTCGTCGAGCAGCAGGATCGCCGGGTCACGCACGATCGCGCGGGCGATCGCCACGCGCTGGCGCTGACCACCCGACAGTCGCCCGCCGCGCTCGCCGACGATCGTGTTGTAGCCGTCCGGCAGCGAGACGACGAGGTCGTGGATCTCGGCGGCCCTGGCGGCGGCCTCGACCTGCTCGTCGCTGGCCTCCGGGCGGCCATAACGGATGTTCTCGCGGATCGTGGTGTTGAACAGGAAGCTCTCCTGAAACACGACGCCCATCTGCCCGCGGAGCGAGGTGAGGGTGCCCGAGCGTAGGTCGCGGCCGTCGAGGGTGACCTGGCCAGAGTCGGGGTCGTAGAAGCGGGCGATGAGGCCGAGCGCGGTGCTCTTGCCGGAACCACTGCCGCCGACGATCGCCACCTGCGCGCCGCTGGGGATGGTGAAGCTGACGCGGTCGAGGTTCTTGTGCTCGCCGGTATAGGAGAAGCTCACCGCGTCGAACACGAGCGAGTCCTTCAAGGGCGGCATCGCGGCGGTGCCAGGGGCGTCGGCGACCTGCGGCTGGGTATCGAGCAGCTCCTGGATCCGCTGCACGCCGCCCGCGGCGAGCAGCAGCGGCGGCATGACGCGGGTCAGCGAGGTGACGTAGGCGCTGAGGTAGCTGATGAGCACATTGAAGGCGATCAGCGAGCCGAGCGAGAGCTCGCCCCTGAAGCACTTGACGGCGCCGAAGCCGAACACGGCGATCTGCAGCAGGAGGAAGCTGAGGTTCGGGGTGCGCTCGACCAGGTAGGCGAGCACGTTGAAGCGCAGGCTGATCTTGTAGAAGCCCTTGAGCTGGGAGCGGAAGGCGCCGAGCTGCAGCGGGGCGAGGCCGAAGGCGCGGATGACCGGCTGGGCGCTGACATTCTCCTGGACGGTGCTGGCGATCTTGGCCTCCTCGTGGCGTACGAGGTAGCTGTCACGCTCGGCGCGCGGGCCCAGGAAGCGCGGGCCGAGCATCGCCAGCGGGAGGCCGAGCACGGTGACGAGCGCGAGCTGCCAGGAGAAGATGAACAGCAGGGTGGAGATCGTCAGCAGGCCGAGGGTGCCGAGGATCGTCTCCGGGATCGCGAGGATCACCGCGTTTTGCACGGCGGCGAGGTCGGTCGAGAAGCGCGACATGACGTCGCCGATCTGGACCTTCGAGTAGAACCCGGCGGAGAGCTTTTGCAGGTGATCGAACATGCGCTGGCGCAGGTCGTTCATCACGCTGGTGCCGACCCGCGCGTAGAGATAGTCGCGGCCGATCGCCGCGATCGCGGCGATCAGGGCCGCGGCGAACAGGCCGATCAGGACGTTCCACAGCAGCGCCTCGTCCTTCTTGGCGATCGCCTCGTCGACGACGTACTGAAAGCTCATGCCGAACAGCACGGCCCACGCGAGGTCGATCAGCAGGCCGATGAGCAGCAGCCACACCTCGGTCCGGTACGGCCGGAGATACTCGAGGATGACTCGGAGGGCGCTGAGCATGAGCAGTTCGAGCAGGTCGAGCAGTTCGAGCGGGTCGGGGGCTTCGCGCGGTTTCGCAAGCGGCCGGCCCGGAGGGCGCACGCCAGGCCCGATGGTGACACAAGCCGTGGACGCCCGGGGAGCCGCGGTGACCCGAGCGGCTTGCGGCGCTCGGGCCCGCGGCGGCCTGCGGCGCAGGTCAGGACAGGGCGCGCGACAGGGCGGCGAGCCGGCGCAGCCGCGTCTGACGGCGCGGGTCGTCCTGCGCCTCGGGGTCGAGGGCGGCGCTCGGGACCACGAACACGTCCGAGGTGATCGCGCCGACCTCGGGGTGCTGCTCGGCGATGCAGCCGACCTGCATCGCCCCGACGGCGGCCAGCAGCGGGCGCGAGGCGAGGTTTCGCGTCGGGGTCGCGACGACGGTGGTGATGACGACGGCGCAGCCCTCGGCGAACAGGGCCGCGACGGCGTGGTAGGCCAGCAGCACGCCGCACAACCTGTACTTTGGGCCAGGTAGCAGGGCGAGCTGGTCGAGGTAGGCGAGCGGCAGTTGCTCGAGCGCGGGGAGCAGCGCGGCGCGCTCGCCGAGGTCGATCTGTCCGCGTCGCTGCCACAGCTCCGAGGCGCGAAGCTCGGCGTCGGCGAGCGCGGCGGTGAAGCCGACGACGAGGCCGTGGTCAGTCAACACGTGGGTGCGCCCGCTGGCGATCAGGCGGGCGTACTGGTCCGGTGAGGTGCCGAGCAAGAAGCCGCCCCGGGGGGCTGGGCCGGCGGCGTCGGGGCGCAGGCGCAGGCGCTGCTTCACGGCGAGGATCGCCGCGAGGTCGTCGGGGCGCGCCGGTCTCAGGCGCAGACCTGCGCTCATGGACATGTCCTGAAGGACATGTGCGTTCACGAGGGCTCCCGCTCGACGAAGACGGGCCCGCGGAATTGGGCGAGCACGGCGCCGGCGAGGGTGCCGGAGGCATCGCCCGAAGAGTGTCGCGGCAGCAGGTACCAGGGGATCCGCGGGTCGGCGTGGTGGGCGCAGTGCTCGTTGAAGTTGAGCAGCAGCCACGAGAGCAGCCGGTTGGGTCGCAATGAACGGACGTTGTGCCGGGTGTCTGGGCCGATCGGGGTGCGGTAGTGATAGATGTAGAGCAGCAGCGACCACACCCACGCGAATGCCAGCAGCGGCAGGCCGAGCACCGCGAGCCAGAGGGCGCCGCCGCCGAGCTGCCAGACCAGCAGGTGGAGGGCAGCGCCGGTCGAGAGCTCGAGCCATGCGCGCAGGCGGTCGCGGGTCCGCCAGCCGCGAAACGCGGGCGAGACCCGGCGTGCGAGCTTCGTGGGGAGCAGCAGGAACAGCACGACGGAGACGAGCGAGTGCAGGAAGAACCCGCCGGCGAACACGGCGAGCAGCCAGGTGAGCCAGCCGAAGCTGCGCGCGAGCTGGCGGCGCCACGGCGGCCCGGCCGGCAAGATGACGACGTCGAGGGTGGCGACCTTGGGGGCGCGTCGGTTTTGTCCGTGGTGAAACGCGTGGATCTTGCGGACGACCGACAGGGGGGCGAGCAGCGGGGCCATCATCACGATGCCGACGAGATCGTTGAGCCACAGGCGGTCGGGGATCAGCTTGCGATGCACGGCCTCGTGGCCGACCGTGAACATGCGGTCGAGCCAGAGCCCGAGGACCAGCAGCAATGGCGGCCACAGCAGGATCCGTGGTCCGGGAGCGAGCCCCTGCGTCCACGCGGAGGCGGCGCACAGGGCGAGGTACACGAGCACGGTCTCGGCGATCAGGCGCGTCGAGATCCAGGCATGCGCGGGTGAACGATCGGAGGCTCCGAACACCGGGCGAGCTTACCGGAGTCCGCGCAGTCGATGTCCGCCGCGACAGCGCGGGGCGGCGTGACCAGTGCAGGTGTACACGGGGGGGCCGGGCGACCCGTGTTTCATGGCGCCGCTGCAGCGTGACCGGTGGCCGGGGCGGCTGGCTCGCGCTACAGGGTGGCCCATGTCGCGGATCCTCGATGTCTCCACCTCGTTCGTGTCCACCTTACTCCGCCCCGGCGCTGGCATGATCGTGCGCGGCGTGGGAGCCCGGCCCGAGGCGCGGATCCGTGTCTACGAGTTCGAGGGCTGCCCGTATTGCCGCAAGGTCCGCGAGATGTTGACGACCCTCGACCTCGACGCGGCGATCTTCCCGTGCCCCAAGGGCGGGACCCGGTTCCGTCCCGAGGTGGAGAAGCACGGCAAGACGAAATTCCCGTTCATGGTCGACCCGAACACCGGCACCGAGCTGTTCGAGTCCGACGAGATCATCCGCTATCTGGCCGATCATTACGGCGACGGCAAGGTCCCGCTGTCGCTGCGCATGGGGCCGCTGACGGTGCTCTCGGGTTCGGCCGGCTCGCTGCTGCGGTTCCCGCGGGGCACCAGGGTCCGGGCGTCGCGCATGCCCGAGGGGCCGCTCGAGCTGTACGGTTATGAGTGCTCGCCGTACTCGCGGATCGTCCGCGAGGCGCTGTGCGAGCTGGAGCTGCCCTACGTGCTGCACAACCTCGGCCGCGGCAGCGCGAAGCGCAAGGACTTCAAGGCGCTGGCGGGCAAGATGCAGGTGCCGTACCTGGTCGACCCCAACACCGGGGTGGCGATGTTCGAGTCGGCCGAGATCGTCAAGTACCTCGACCAGACCTACGCGCTGTAACAGCGGTGCGGGTTCTGCTCGCGCGGCGCGGCGCGTTCGACTAAGAAGGACCGGCCATGCGAAGCACCTGGTCCGATGTCGACGCGGCGGCGGCGGTCGCCCGCTACACCGCCGCCTATCCGCGTACCTGCAATGCAGACCTGGCGCTGCGGGTCTATAGCTCGCGCCTGCTCGGCCAGGAGCCGACGCTGGTGTTGCACGGTGGCGGCAATACTTCGGTGAAGACCTGGCTGCCCGATGACCTCGGCGAGCCGACCGAGGTGGCCTGCATCAAGGGCAGCGGCTGGGACCTGGCGAGCATCGAGCCGCCCGGTCTGCCTGCGGTCCGGCTCGCGCCGCTGCGGGCGTTGCGGGGGCTGCGGGCGCTCGGTGACGAGGCGATGGTCACGGCCCTGCGCGCGCGCCTGCTCGACCCGTCGGCGCCGAACCCGTCGGTGGAGGCGCTGCTGCACGCATTTTTGCCGCACAAGTTCATCGACCACTCGCACGCGGACGCAGTGCTCGCGGTGGTCGATCAGCGGGAGGCGGCCGAGCTGTGCGCGGAGGTGTTCGGCGATCGCTTCGTGGTGGTGCCGTACGTGATGCCGGGCTTCGCGCTG
>Ga0105046_10006044_pt1 | contig 19103 bp, 11 predicted proteins | sample MAT03_FD_78385 | JGI IMG/M metagenome (GOLD analysis project Ga0105046, IMG submission 78385) | Freshwater microbial communities from Lake Fryxell liftoff mats and glacier meltwater in Antarctica - MAT-03 (megahit assembly) | ecosystem: Environmental > Aquatic > Freshwater > Ice > Liftoff... | reverse complement strand
TTGCCGCCGCCGGCGAAGCTGAGCAGCTTGATGAGCGATGATGACGATGAGGACTTCAGCAAGCTGCTCAAGCGCATCGATGATGAGGATGAGGATGATGCTCCCAAGAAGAAGTGAGTGAGTCGGCCTCGTGAGCAGTTAGAGTTAGCGTGAGGCGCGGGCGATGGCCTCTGCGTAAACGGCATCGAGGCCGGTGAGCATGGCCTGCGTACTCCAGAGTTTGATGCAGCGCTGGTGACCGTTTTCGGCCATGATGCGCGCCGCATCAGGATTGGCGGCGGCCCACTGCAGGGCCTGCGCCAGCGCGGCGACATCACCTGGTGCGATGAGGCGGCCGGTCTGACCATCGATGCATGCTTCACGCGTGCCATCGACGTCGTAGGCGATGGGTAGCACGCGGCAGAGCAGCGCTTGCGGCACAGTTCGCGGCAGACCCTCGCGATAGCTCGGGTGGCAGAGCACATCCATCATGCGAATCTGGCGCGGCACTTCATCGGGCGGCACCATGCCGGTCAGCAGCAGGATTGGGCCTTTGGTAAGCTCAGTGTGCGGCGGGATAGGCGGTTGGGATGGGCTGCTGTCATTGGTGATCACACGCATGCCGATGGCCCGCGCGCGGCTGACGAGCCGATCGCGCCACCAGCCATCTCCCACCCAGAGCAGGCAGATTCGCGACGCGAGTGCGGGGTCGGTCGCCATCAGTAAGGCAACGGCAGAAAGCAGATCATCGTGGCCCTTGTACTGGGCCAGGCGGGCGACGGTGCCGATGATGAACGGCCTTGGTGTGCCAAGCTGGGCAATGTGCTCGCAGAGTTTGGCGCGGGCAGCAGCAGAGGCGCCGATGGTCGCTTCATCGAGGTAAGGGGCAAGCTCAATGCCGGAGCGCACGGTGGTGTAGAGTGCGCGGTGCCCTATGCCGCGGGCCAGGAACTGCTCGGTCATGGCATCGGCCACGGAGATGATGGCGTGGCAGCGGCGCGCGGCGGTGCGCTCAGCAAGCGTGTAGATGGAGTTTGCCAGGCGAAGTTTGGCGCGCTGAAGCATGCTGCCCTCGACGGGCATGAAGGGAGGGCCGTGGATGGTGTGGACGACAGCCGGGCGCGGCTTGCTGCTTCGGCTAGCGGCCTCGCGAACGTTCCAGGCAGCTAATCGACCGATGATGCCGGCCTTGCTCGAGTGGGTATGGACGATATCGGGCCTGATGGCCTCGATGAGAGCGCGGAGCTGGCGATAGCAGCGCGCATCGCGCAGTGGTGAGAGCTGCCGCACCATGTCAGGCACTTCGTGCGTGGTGATCTTGCGACCGCACTCGGTGGTGAAGCTCTGCGCACGCTCAAGCATTGAGCCCTCGGGGCCGTAGATCGGGCCGAAGGCAAGGTGTACCTCGTGCCCCACGCGGGCCTGCCCCTCGCACGAGAGAATGGTGTTCTCCTGCGAGCCACCGAGGATGAGCCGAGTTGAGATGTGCAGGATTTTCACAAGGCGGCAGGCGGTTCGATGGTGGGATACTCAATCCACATCAGGCACAGGCCTTGCGGGCCGAGGGTGGGTCCTGCCTTGCGGCGATCCTGATCGGCCAGTGCCTCGCGCACATGCTCTGCGGTGCGGCGGCGCAGGCCAACATCAACGAGTGTGCCAGCGATGATGCGGACCATGTTCCAAAGAAACCCATTGCCGGAGATGTCAAGCTCGATGCGCTCGCCGGAGCCATCGGCTAGTGGCACAGCGGAGACGGCGCAGTGGTCTACGCGCCGAATGGTGCTGAGGCGGCCGTGGCCCGCGGCAGCAAAGGCAGCAAAATCGTGGGTGCCGACGAGTTCCGCCGCGGCGGCGGCCATGGCGGCGGTATCGAGCGCATCACGGCGCTGAATGTGGTAGACGTAGCGACGCTCCCAGAGAGGTGCCTGCATGGCGCGCACAAGCGTGTAGCGGTAGCCCTTGGCTAGCGTGTCACCAATGGGGTCGAAGCGGTGGTGAACCTGCTCAGCGCGCACGATGCGCACATCCTCGGGGAGTTGGCCGTTGATGGCGAGCATGAGGCGGTCGGTGCCGCGCTCGGCTGGCCAGCCACTGCCGGTCTGCTCGGGGGGCAGATCGTCGCGCGGGGAGCAACTGAAGGCGGCCGTCTGGCACTGGGCGTGAACGCCAGCATCGGTGCGGCTGGCACCGAGGAGCTGGATGTTCTCACGCACGACGTGGCGCACAGCGCGCTCCACCACTGCTTGCACGGTGCGCAGGGCGAGGCGGCCGGGCCGCTGCGAGGGAAGCTGCGGCGTGGTCTCTGAGAATGCGGCGCGGGTGACGATCGCTTCGCCGGTGGCGATCGCTTCGCCGGTGGCGATTGGCTCAGGTGGCTCTTGCTTTTGCCAGCCGCAGAAATCTGTGCCGTCGTACGCGATGGTGAGTTTGTAGCGCACGAAGTGTGGACCGGGCGAGAGAGGTCAACTGCCGACGATGACGACATCGAGCGGGTCGATGCAGAGGGCGATGCGCTGACCGACGATTCCGGCCGGAGGGGGGTTGAGTAGGGAGACTTTGATGGAGGTTTCGGCGCTGGGGGTTGCGGCGGTAGTTGCCTCATCGGCTGCGATGAGATGCGCCGAGATCTGGGCGAGTTCGCCGAGATAGGTGCGCTCGCGGACGTGCGCGTAGAGAGTGTTGCCCGAGTCGGAGAGCGACGTGCCGGGCTCGGAGGTCATGCGCAGCGCTTCGGGTCGGAGCGAGAGCGTGACATCGGGGCTGCCGTTCCAGGCCGTGGCGGAGATGAGCGTGCCGAAGGAGGTGGCGACGGTGGTGCCACGAGCATCGGAGCCGGTGATGCGGCCGGTGATGAAATTGGTCTCGCCAAGAAACTCAGCGACGAAGCGGGTGGCCGGGCGGCGGTAGAGATCTTCTGGCGGCCCGGACTGCACTAGTTTACCAGCGCGCATGATGGCCACACGGTCGGCCATGGAGAGGGCCTCCTTCTGATCGTGCGTGACGTAGATGGTGGTGATTCCGCTGGACTTGCAGATGCGGCGAATCTCGGCGCGCAGGTCGATGCGAAGTCTTGCATCGAGGTTGCTCAGCGGTTCGTCGAGCAGGAGTACATCGGGGCGAATGACCAGCGCGCGGGCGAGGGCGACGCGCTGCTGCTGACCTCCGGACAGCGCATTGGTCTTGCGCTCGGCGTAAGGAGCCATCTGCACCATTTCGAGGGCTTCGGCGATGCGGCGCTTGCGATCGGCGGCGGGGACTTTGCGAATCTCGAGCCCGAAGCCAACATTCTGGGCCACCGTCATGTGCGGCCAGAGTGCGTAGCTCTGAAAGACCATGCCGGTATTGCGTTTGTTGGGGGCCAGGTGCGTTACATCGCGCAGGCCTGAGGGTGTGCCAAAGATGATCTTGCCGGCGGTGGGGTCGAAGAACCCGGCGACCATGCGCAGCAGGGTTGTCTTGCCGCAGCCCGATGGACCCAGGAGAAAGCCAAGCTCGCCGGGCTCAATGGTGAGCGTGACGCCATCGACGGCGGGGGGCGTGCCGGGCGCGTAGGTCTTGACGAGGTTTTCGATCATCACGGCCGTCGACATATCGGGCAACGGTAGTGGGTGTCGGCCCGTTAAGCGGGCGTAACGGGCAGTGCTTTAGAATCCAGACTTGCCCTTGAGGTCGCGCCCTTTTTTGCGGCCCTTTTTGCTTGCGCGCACGCCGGGCATGCCAGCTTTGCGGGTTGGGTCGGGCGCATCATCATCGCCACTGCTGCCGTCGATATCGCTGCGCTTGAGCTTGCCGGCGGCGCCGACTTTGCCGGAGCGAATCAGATCGGCCTGGTCGCGCAGCCGGGCGGCCTTCTCAAACTCCAACTGTTCGGCGGCCTGCATCATCTCCTGCTCAAGTTGGCGTACCAACTCGGCCGCCTCAAACTCCGGCTCCTTGGCGCGCACGGCCTGACGCACCGTGCGATTGGCCTTGACGACATTTTCGAGGCCCACGCGAATGGCCTTCTCGATGGTCTTGGGGGTGATGTTGTGCTCAATGTTGTATTCGCGCTGTTTGTTACGGCGTCGGTCGGTCTCGTCGATGGCCCCGCGCATGGAGGGCGTCATGATGTCGGCGTACATGATGACCTGACCATTGACATTGCGGGCCGCGCGGCCGATGAGCTGAATCAGCGAGCGCGGCGAGCGCAGGAAGCCCTCCTTGTCGGCATCCAGAATCGCCACCAGTGACACCTCCGGCAAGTCAAGCCCTTCGCGCAGCAGATTGACGCCGACAAGCACATCAAACTCGCCGCGGCGGAGATCGGCGAGAATCTCAAGGCGTTCGAGGGTTTCAATCTCACTGTGGAGGTAGCGCACGCGCAGGCCCTGCTGGTGGAGGTAGAGCGTGAGATCTTCGCAGAGTTTCTTGGTCAGGGCCGTGACGAGTACGCGCTCCTTGCGCAGGACAATCTCGCGGCAGCGTTCGAGCAGATCGGGCACCTGGCCCTTGGCGGGCTTGACGTGAATGGCTGGGTCCAGCAGGCCAGTCGGGCGGATGACCTGCTCGGAGATGACGCCTCCGGTCTGCTCCAGTTCGTAGGGGCCGGGCGTGGCCGAGACGAAGATGGTCTGGGGCACGACAGTTTCGAACTCCTCGAAGCGGAGCGGCCGGTTGTCCATCGCGCTGGGCAGGCGAAAGCCATGTTCGACGAGCACGGTCTTGCGCATCTTGTCGCCATTGAACATGGCGCGAACCTGCGGCAGGGTGACGTGGCTCTCATCGATGACGAGCATCCAGTCGCGCTGCGCGCGTTTGGTGATCTTCCAGAGGGCGCGGGGAGCATCGGATGGCGCTTCGGCATTGATGTCGAGCTGTGCTGTGCCGGAGTCTTCCTCCGGGGAATAGTCGAAGTAGTCCATCAGCGTGAAAGGGCGTTCGCCGGGCGCGCGGCCGTCAAGATGGCGCGAGTAGTTTTCAATGCCATTGCAAAAGCCGACTTCCTCAAGCATTTCCAGATCGTATTTGGTGCGGGCGAGGAGGCGCTGGGCTTCAAGCAGTTTGCCTTGCTCGCGCATTTCGGCCACGCGCACTTCCATTTCAGTGCGAATCCCAGCGATGATGCCTTCCATCCGCTGCGCTTCGGTCACATAGTGTGCGGCGGGGAAGAGAAAGAACTGCTCCTCGGTGCTGAGCACTTCGCCCGAGGTGGGGTTGATGATGAGCAGCTCGCTGATCTCGTCGCCAAAGAGTTCAATGCGAACAGCGTACTGGTCGTAGGCCGGATAGACCTCAAGCACATCGCCGCGAACGCGGAACTGGCCGCGCTTGAACTCAATATCGCTGCGCTTGTACTGCATGGCATCAAGGCCGAGCAACAGGCGGCGGCGATCGATGCGCATGTCCTTGCGCAGCGTGAGCACCTTGTTGCCGTAGGTGGTTGGCGAGCCAAGGCCGAAGATGCATGAGACGCTGGCGACGACGATGGTGTCGCGCCGCGCCAGAATGTTGCTGGTGGCCGCGAGACGGAGCTTGTCGAGATCGTCGTTGCGGCTGGCATCCTTCTCGATGTAGATGTCGCGCTGCGGGATGTACGCCTCTGGCTGGTAGTAGTCGTAGTAACTGACAAAGTAGCTGACGGCGTTGTGAGGGAAGAGCTCTCTCATCTCCTCGTACAACTGTGCAGCGAGCGTCTTGTTGTGGCTCAGGATGAGCGTGGGCTTTTGCGTGCGCGCGATGAGATTGGCGACGGTGAACGTCTTGCCCGTACCCGTTGCGCCGAGCAGGCATGACTTGCGCTCACCAGATTGCACGCGCTCGACAAGCTCCTCGATGGCTCGGGGCTGATCGCCGGTGGGAGAAAATGGAGAGACAAGCTGAAAGGGCCGCTGAACTACCCGCATGCATTAGAGTAGCCACTTGTGTTAGGGTAGCGTGCGGGTAGTGGCGGGCTTGGCGCACTCAGCGGAGATTTATGTGGTGCTCTCGTACTGCGCTGCAGTTTGCCGGGCGTGTTTGGCCACAAGCTCAGCCAGTGCAACGGGGCGAATCACCTTGACCATGGGGCCGTAACTGAGAATCCACCAGGCGATTTCGGTAAGGCCGTCGATTCTGAAGCGGTATGTGACCGAGCCATCGTCGTTCTGCTGCGTCTCTTCGGACTTGTGCCAGCGCGTCTCGGTCATCATGGGGGCGATGTCGGCGGAGAAGCAAAGCTCGATACGGTGTGTCGTCGGGTCGGGCATGATGCGCCAGGCGTTGCGCAGATAGCCATCAAGCGAAAAATCGGCTGGTACTTCAAAGCGGTCGGCGGTGATGGCCGCCGCGCGAAAGCGCGTGAGCTTGTAGAGCCGAAGCGCGTGTTTGGGCCGGTTGAAGCCCACGACGTACCAGCCGCGAAGATGAAAGAGCAGCGTGTAGGGCTCGAAGGTGAACTCCGCGGCGGGTTGCTGGCCCTTCATCACGCTGGCGGAGTCGTAGCGGCAAACGACGGTGCGCTTCTGGCGGACGGCCTCGCGCATGGTGCGGTAGACGTCGTCACCTTGCTCCTCCCCGCCGATGGTGGCGCGAATCTGCACACCGCCACGGGTTTGCTCGAGTTCCTGACGGACGGCCTCTGGCAGCCCGGCGACGACTTTGGCGATGGCGGTGCCAGCGGGGCCGAGGAAGTCGATTTGGCGTTTGCCGACAACCTCCTCGGCCAGCAGGGCGAGCGCCATGGCTTCTTCAGTTTCAAGCTCCAAGGGGGGCATGAAGTTGCCGCCCTTTACGTCGTAGCGTTTGGCGATGCGGTTGTATGAGATGGTCAGGCCAATGCGTTGCCACTCGCTGACATCTCGCGTGATTTGGCGGGGCTTCACGCCGAGCTCTTGGGCAAGATCCTTCGGGCTTAGTGAAACCGAGGAGCGCAGGAGCGAAAGCAGCTTGAGCAGGCGACGAATCTTCTGCCCCTGCGACGCTTGCGTGGCTGTGGCCGGGGATTTCACCCCCGGCTTGGTGCGAGGCGGGGTGGCGGGTGGGGTTGGGGGGATGGTACGGATTGTGCGGGCGGTTGGACCCTTGCGACGAGTGACGGCTCCCATGGCTGCAAAGGTAGTTCAGGGGCATTTCCGCCGCGGCGGGCGGCGGGAGCTTTCTTTGGCAAACCGCTATCAGGCAAACCGCTATCATCTTGGGCTGACCCTTGGTGGGGTGGCTGAGTGGTTCAAAGTACCGCACTTGAAATGCGGCAGGGTCGTAAGGCCCTCAGGAGTTCGAATCTCCTCCCCACCGCTTTGCTCACAAGTGCTTTGGTTTAAGAGCTTGTCGATTTTTGGCAGTCATGCTTGAAAATCTGCTGGCGGAATGGCGTGGAATGGGCATTGGATGGAGCCAGAGCAAAAATAAAGCGACCGACCCAGTTATGAGTCGGCTGCTTCCCTGCCCATCGCTCCCCTTGGCCCTTCCACCCTACCTGACCGCCTCCCTAACCTGTGCCCCCGTCGTCCCCGTGGGCACCCCGCGCGGCCTGGCCGCCGACATGGCGAGTGCGAGTGATCGCACCCGCCAGCTAGGAAGCGATGGATTTGAGCACCTGCGGCAGCGAATTCAGGAAATTCCTAGATATTCTTTCTTAGTCCAATAATAACAATCGCCCTAAGCCATGTCCCGCTACCAAGAGTTTCAATCCTTCCGCACCCGGTTGAATCAACGGATTTTGGGGCCCGGCACGCCGGAGGCGCAATCCGGCACACTTGTCACCAAACGGTTTTTTACGCTCGACGGGCAGGCGTATTCGCCGGGCGTGCTTGATGCGAAGACCAAGGAGCTGCTGGGGCTGGTGGCCAGCATGGTGCTGCGCTGCGATGACTGCATTTGCTATCACATCGATCAGTGCATCAAGGAGGGGTGCAGCGATCAGGAGTTGTGGGAGTGCTTTGACATCGCGCTGATCGTGGGAGGATCGATTGTGATTCCGCATCTTCGCCGCGGCGTGGACTTTTTGGATCAGGCGCGTGCGCACGACCGCGCGAATGTTCCTGGCGAGACAGCTACAGGCGAGTGAGCGCGCGGGATGCTCTACGCTCTGTCGATGGCCGCCAAGCGAGATGCTGTGCATGGTGATGGCTTTGCGCGGGCGTGCGCGGCCGAGCTTGTGGCGTTGCTGAAGCGCGCGGGGCACGTCGCTTACTTTGCCGGCGGCTGCGTGCGCGATGAGCTGCTGGGGCTTGCGCCATCGGACTTTGATATCGCCACTTCGGCAAGGCCAGAGGAGATCAGTCGGCTGGTGGTTCGGGCGGGGCATCAGACGCATTTTGTGGGCGAGTCGTTCGGGGTGACGCTTGTCAAGATATCCGGTGTGCAGGTGGAGGTGGCGACGTTTCGCCGCGATGGTGTGTACAGCGATGGCAGGCGGCCTGATGCCGTGGAGTTTGCTACGGCGCAGGAGGATGCGCAGCGGCGCGATTTCACGATAAACGCCCTGTTTCTTGACCCATTTGCGCGCGAGGATGGCAGCGGTGATGCAACTGCCAGCGGCAAGGGTCGCATCATCGATCTGGTTGGTGGGCGGGCTGATCTGGCGGCGGGGGTGGTGCGCGCGGTGGGCGCGGCCGAGGCGCGGCTGGGTGAGGACCATCTGCGCGCCCTGCGGGCGGTGCGTTTTGCCGCGCGGCTGGGATTTGTGCTTGAACAGCAGACCGCCGCGGCGATTTCGCGTCATGCCAAGGATCTTGGGGGCGTGTCAAAGGAACGGATGGGCGAAGAGGTCCGACGCATGCTGGGGCCGGGGCTGGCGCGGGGCGCGGTGGCAAGGTGCGAGGCGATGAGTCTGCTCGCGGAACTGGGGCTGTTTACGACGGTCTTTGGTCTGGTGGCACGCAGCGTGCGGCAGGTGGGGGTCGGCCATGGGGCAAGCCAGAAGGCAAGCCGGGGGACGAGCGCGTGGCCGATGCTCGCCGCGCTTGGCTCGGGGCGATTGGTGACGGACTGCCTCGCCGCGCTCGTGCTCGATGCGCAGGGCGGCCGCGGCGAGCCGGGGCAAGTGGCGGAGAGGGAGTTGCAAAAGGATGCGGTTTTTACCTTGCGTGCCGCGCTGTGTCTGAGCAACGATGAGTGCGCGGCGATCGGCGGGTTGCTGGGGCTGGTGGACGACTTGCGCGGCGGGTGGGCGGCGGCGGGGGTGGCGCAGCAGAAGCGGCGGGTGGCGAGGGCGGGGTTCGCCGCGGCGTGTGAGATGATTGCAGGGACGGATTCGCTGCTGGCGGGTCGAATTACGGCACGCGCACGAGAGCTCATACTTATAGGACCTGGTGTTTCGCCAGTGCCGTTGGTGGATGGGAGCACTCTCATTACAGCGGGGCTGCGACCAAGTCCGATATTTAAGCGGGTCTTGGAGGAGGTTTACGATGCCCAGCTAGAGGGGCGGGTGGCGACGGTGGGCGAAGGTATTGTGCTGGCTTTGCGGCTCGCTGGGGAACAAACCGATGGTGCGCGCATCTAAGGGTGGGCGAGGGTGTATGTGAGGGGAGTGTGTGGTATGACAGGCAAGTGGACGCTTTTCTGAAAGGCATGTATGAAGATCGGACCTAACTCGCAGAAGTCTTCGTGGGTTGAAGGTGCGGCAGGCCGGGTTCAGGGCCTGCGCCAGCTGGCGGGGCTCGCCGCGGCGAGTGTGCTGTGGTTGAGCGTCCCCGCGCTGGCGATTCAGCCGGCTGAAGGGGCTGCGCCAGCGGCGAAGCCCGAGACGGATAAGACTGATGCGAAGGAGTCGGCCAATGCCAACGCGGATGCCGCGACAGTTTATATTTTACCGCTGACCGGAGAGTTTGGGCGGCGCGTGGCGTCACAGTCGCTGCTGGAGGCCTTGGACGATGTAAGGAAGAGCCAGCCAGACTACTTGGTGGTGCTCTTTGATTTCGAGTGGGCATTTGGTGGCATTCGTACCAATGACCTTGAGCGTGCCAGGCAGTCGATGGTGACTTGGAACGCGGGCATGAGCGCGGCGACTGAGATGTCGACCTTGCTGACAGATCGCATTCGTGATGACAAGAAGTGGGTTAAGAAGCCCAAGGTGATTGGGTGGATTCGCAACGCAATGGGCCCATCAGCGATTTTGGCCCTGGTTTTGCGCGACTTGTATTACCAGCCCGAGGCCCGCCACGGAGGCATCGGCTACCTTGACTACATACTGGGCGGGGTTGATGAGACCGTGCGCCAGAAGCAGATTTCGCTACGCGAAGGTGCGGTGCGTGGCATTGGTAACAAAGGCGGTTATGACGAGATGATTGTTCTCAGCATGACCAAGACCGCCACGGTGCTGTCGGTGACGTACGAGGGTGGCGTGCCCAAGTTGTTCACTGACGATACCGGTGAAGAACTGCTTACCGACGACGGCATCGGCGGCAACGCCGATCGCCTTGACGACATTGTGCGAGGCCGAGGCAATGACACGTTGACCTTGACGGCCGACTTGGCTGCGAAGCTGCGCGTTTCAAAGGGAACGGCCGCGACTCGCGATGAGTTGCTCGATGAGCTCGGCATCGTTCGCAACTACAAGATTATTGAGGGCCGTGCTCCGGCGATCTTTACCAACTGGGAGCGTCGGGTGCAAAACGCGGAGCGTGACATGCAGGAATGGGCGCGGCAGGCCGCCGAGACGCGTGCTGAACGCGATACGCCTGATGCGCGGGTTGCCGCGCGAGGTCGCCAGATCGGCCTGTACGAGAAGTGCCGCCGTGCGCTCGAGCAGTATGACAAGTCTCTCGCTCCGGAGGCGGTTGCCGAAGCGTTTGGAACGGGTGATGTGGAGCAGGCACGAACGCAATTGGGTGTTCGCATCGAGGAGCTGAAGCAGCAGAATATGTTTGAGCGTCGTTGAGTTTCAGGTTGGCTCGCTCCCAGCGGGCGCGAGCCGAGGTTGCGGGAGGCGGTGTTGTGGACGTATTTTACATTCTAATTTCCATTTAATCAGGATTGCTTAAAGATGAAAAACTTCAAGGCACTATTTAGCACACTGGCGATTTGCGCTGGCTTCGGGCTTGTTTCCCCATCCATCGCGACTGCTGCCTGGCAGCCCGCAGAAAAGCCAGCGGAGAAGCCCGCCGCGGAGAGCGAGAAGAAGTCTGATGGCGAGAAGTCACCAGTAGATGGCAAGGACGGCAAGAAGGACGAGAAGAAGGACAAGCAGTTGACCGGGCGTGCGACGCGCGTCGCATTCTTGAACTTCGGCCTGCCGCAGTCAGCGCAAGGCAAGGCCGATGACATGGTGGGCCGGGAGGTCAATTCCTACGCTTGGAAGCGAGTGATACCAAAGCTGGTTGCAGCCAAGGCCGACGTGGTGGTTGTGCGCATCAACTCTGGTGGGGGCCTTGTCAGCGAGATGGAGCCCTTCCAGGAGATGTTCCAGAATGACTACAAGCCGCGTTTTCGCACGGTAGCGTGGATTGAAAATGCCATCAGTTGTGCCGCGATGAGCCCGTGGTCGCTGGAGGAGATGTATTTCATGCCCGAAGGGCGCATTGGTGGCTGCACTGCCTTCAATGGCGGCTCCATGCAGCAGGTTCCCCCGGCGATGCTTGAGGGTTTGCTGGCACAGATGGAGCGCGTTAGCCGCTGGGCGAATCGTGACTCGAAGATCATGCGCTCCATGCAGATTCTTGAGCCGCTTTCAGCCACGACCGATGAGAACGGCAACACCAAGTTCTTCCAGGACAGTTCCGGCAAGATTATCGTCAACCCGCCTGGCGAGATTCTCACGCTCTCTGCGGTTCAGGCACTGCAGATTGGCTTTAGCAAGGGCACCGCATCGACACCCGAAGAGTTGATGAAAGTCATGGGCATCAACGAGTACGAGTTTGTTGCCAAGGATGTTTCGGAGTTCATGGACCGCAACATCACTGAGTCGGACCGCATGCACAAGCGTTTCACCGAGTCGCGCTCCAAATATCAGCTTGCACTGGGCGCTGCCGAGCAGTTCCAGGGCGACAACGAGCGGCAGGACATTGCCATTGGCCGTGCTCGTCAGGCCCTGCGCACCATGCAGGACACGCAGCGTACCAGCCCAAATATTCTAATGTTCAACAACGTGAACATCGAGTGGTTTGCCGAGCAGGAGCGCATCTTGAAGGCGCTGCAGCGCCGCTAAGGCCATCGTGCCTGTCGGCCGCTGATCAAGTTTGTCATCTCACGCGGCCCGCATCAAGCTCTGATGCGGGCCGCGTTGCTTTGACCTCCGCTCGCGCTGCATTGCCAACTACGCTCGGCTTACCCGTCCGCTTCGCCCACCCGTCTGCTCCGCTTTGTCCGCGCACCATGCAGCCGCTTGATACTCATCGCCCGCTGATCGATCATTTGCGCCGCTTCTTCGGCTCGCGGCTTTCGATCTGCCGATTTGAGGTTGCCGACCGCTTTGCGCTGCCAGAGACTTTCCAAATTGCACGCTTCGACCCTGGTGAGGACGAGGGATTTGTCGCCGAAGTGCGAGCAGGCCCGCGGCGGCTGAAACTGCATGTGTATGCCACGCTTGGGCTGGCGGAGGTGGCTGGTCCGCCGCGGATTGAGCTGTTTGTGCTTGCACCCTTTGAGTATCCGCCGCTGGCAGATATGTTGGCAGCGGTGGCGCTGCGGCATGCGTTAGGTCAGGAGGGGGGTGGTCGGCGTCTGGGTGCGGGTCACAGCGTGGGTTTGGGAGGGCCGTGGATGTTGGACTCTGCGTGCACGCGTGGGCTGGTGAGCTTGCCATATCTATATGGGCCGGCGCTGGAGCAAGGCCCGCTTGATCGGCAGGGACATCAGCTGCGAGTCTTCTGGCTGCTGCCGATTACGCCGGAGGAGGATGGCTTTAAGGCGAGCAGTGGTTTGGAGGCGCTCGAGGAACTGTTTGCGACGGCGGGCATCAACACGGCCGACCCGCACCGACCGAGCGTGATTTGAGTGCGGATGTGAGTGTGGCAATGGGCGCACGAAAAAGGCCCGGAGCGGTTTGATGACGCCCTGCGGGCCTTGGTTAAGTAGTGCGAGGATGCGGGGGCGTCAGGTGATCACGATGGTGGTGGAGACGATGTTGCTGAAGCCACCGTTGTTGTCGGTGGCGCGGGTGAGCAGCGCACCACTGCCGAAGAGCGCGGCGGGGATGATGGATCCGCTGAAGATCAGCCGCCAGTTATCGGTACCGGCGATGCGGGTACCGATGCCCAGAAAATAGTCGGCCGGGGTGATGGCGCCATCGGAGTTGGTATCCAGCCAGAACTCGACGCGAGAGATGGTGCCATCAGGGTCGGTGATTCCAGAGGCCGTAACCGTGTTGTTGTTGCTGGTGCGGCGAAGCTCGTTGGCTGTTGTGCCATCGGTCGCCGTGGCCGACGTGATCGTCGGTGCGCGATTGATGGTGAAGGTGGTGGCGACGGGCGTGCCGAGGGTGTTGTTGTTATCCCGAGGCACGGCAAGCAGCTGAATAGGTGTGCCTACAGGGAATGTCGCGCCCGGCAGCACGCCAGGGGTGAAGAGAAAGTTGAATCCGGAAAAGCTGTTGGCATCGGTACCAATGAGAATGTCGATGCCGTCGTCAACCACGCCGTTGCTGTTGACATCGTAGTAGAAGAGCGCGGCCTCCACGGTGCCATCGCGGTCGCTGAAGCCGAGAAGCGACATGGTGACGGCCACATCGGCGGAGGCAAGCAGGTTTGACGAGAGTGAGAGGCGGCCACCGACTGGAGCAAGGTTGGTGATGGCGAGTGTGGCCGGCGTAATGACACCAAGGCCGGTGCGATTGTCGATGGCGCGGGCCATAATGGTGTTGTCGCCGACTACGAAGCCAGCAGTGGCGAAGCTGAGGCGATAGCTGCCATCGGTCTGACGAACGCCTGAGCCAAGCAGTTGATCGGTGCTCTCAATGGTGCCGTTGGCGTTGCGATCGCGCCAGAACTCGACGCGAGTGATGGTGCCATCGGCATCGGCGACGCCGGTTGCCGTTGCAACGGCGTTGGTGAGCCGCGCGACGGTTGCGGAGTCGAAGGTCACGGCTGTGATGGTGGGCCGCTGATTGACGACGACCTCCACGCTGAGTGGCGCGGCAATGCTGCCGCCATCGTTGTCGATGACGATAGCGTAATAGGTCGCGGAAGTTGCTGATCCCAGACCGGTTGTGGGCGCGAGCAGCGTGTAGCCGCCTGCTGCGAGTGGATCCTCGCCCAGCAGGGTGTCCGCCGCGGTATCGAGCCCGGCGATGCCGTCAGACTCGCGATAGAAGCGCACCCGGGCGACTGAGCCATCACCATCGGCAGGGCTGACGGCCGTGAGTGTGATGGTGTCGGTGCCAGGGTTGTTGATGGTGAGCACTGAACTGCGCAGTGAGCTTGCAGTCGGCAGTCGGTTCTCGATGGTCGCTGTGGCCGCGACACTCGCGCCTATGCCGCCACGGTTATCGACGGCCTGGGCTGCAATCTCGACGTTGCCGAGTGCAAACCCGACGGTGCTAAACGAAAGGCGATAGTCGCCATTGGGCTGGCGCACACCGTTGCCGAGGCGCTGCTCGCCAGTGTCCAGAACGCCATTGCCATTGGTATCGCGGAAGAACTCCACCCGTGCGATGCTGCTGCCCGCATCCGCATCGGCCCCGCCGGTAGCAGTTGCCACGATGGTGCCCGTGCGGGCGAGCGTGGCGGGAAGCAGCGAGATACCCGTCAGCGTGGGGGTCTGATTGACGATCACGCTGCGGCCAGCCGTGGTAGCGGTGGCCAAGTCCGAGTCGACAACCTGGGCAAAGTAGGTAGCGGACGTACCCCCGACGCCAGTCGTCGCGGCGGAGATGCTCCAGCCGCCGGCAGCGAGGAGGTCCTCGCCCACAAGCTCATCGGTGCTGGTATCCAGGCCGGCTATGCCATCGGAGTCGCGATAGAAACGTACGCGACTGATGACGCCATCGGGGTCGGAGAGGCCGGTCACGGTCAGAGTGAGGCGGCTGACGCCCGGCGTTGCCAGAATGGCTGGCGCGATGGCCAGGGTGCCGGCGATGGGGCCGCGGTTGGTGACGGTGAGCGTTGAGAGTGAGGCATTGCTGCGGCCGCCGCGATTGTCAATCGACTGCGCCAGCACGTTGTTTAGTCCGGCCGCGAAGGCGGCGGTGGAGAACGTCAGGCGGTAACTTCCATCAGTCTGCCGCACGCCGTTGCCAAGCCGGAGGTCGGCTGCGGTAATAAGTGAGTCGCCGTTGCGGTCGAGCCAGAACTCAACGCGGGAGATGGTGCCATCGGCATCTGCCGCGGCGGCCACGCTGCCGGTGGCCGTACTGCCGCGGATGACGGAAGTTTCGGTGATAGTCAGCGCACCAGCTGAGGGCCGGGTGTTGACGTTGATGACCGCACCGGCGGTGGTGGACTGTGCGGCCTCATTGTCGGTCACGACGGCGAAGTAGGTTGCGGAGCTGGCGCTGATGCCATCGGTATCAGCAGAGATGCTCCAGCCGCCGGTCGCGGAAAGATCCTCGCCGACAAGTTCATCGGTGAGAACATCGAGCCCTGGGGTGCCGTCGCTATCGCGATAGAAGCGGACGCTGGCGATGCTGCCATCGGCATCGGAAAGCCCGGTGACCGAGAGCGTGAGTGGGTCGAGCCCAGGCGAGGCGATGACGGTACCGCCGAAGATCAGGCGGCCAGCCACAGGTGGCGCGTTGGTGACGGTGAGGGTGGCCGAGACAGTCACGCCGAACCCGCCAAGATTGTCAACAGCACGGGCCATGATGGCGTTGCTGCCGGTGGCAAAGCCCGCCGCGGCGCGTGTAAGGCGATAGAACGCCGTCGCGCCAGAGCCGGAGCGGATGCCGTTGCCGAGGAAGAGGTCGGTGCTTTCGATGGTGTTGTTGCCGTTGCGGTCGCGCCAGAACTCGATGCGAGTGACCGAGCCATCAGTGTCTGGGTCGGTCGCGCCGGTCACTTGCACCGTAAAGGTGCCGGTGCGGGCCACGGTGGAGCCGCCAGTGAAGCTGATGCCGCCGGTGGTGGTGTTGATGAGCGGCACGCGATTCACGCGTACGAAGGTGACAGCGGGCGGGCTATTGCCATTGGCGCCCGCGGCGTTGTTGTCACTCGCAACTGCGAAGAAGCGGTAGTTTCCGCCAGTCAACGAACCAGGGAGTGCGAAGGTGGAAGAGAAGCCGCCAGCTGGGTTCTGATCGTCGCCCAGAAGCGTGTCGGTGCCTGAGTCGGCGTTGAAGTCGTAGTCGAGCGTGCCATTGTTGTTGGTATCCAGAAAGAAGCGGACGCGGCGCACGGTGCCGTCGCGGTCGGAGACACCGACAGCGGTGAGTGTGATGGTGCCACCGGGCTGCGGCACGGTTGTTGGCCGCGCGCTGATACCGGTGATTGCCGGCAGCACGTTAAGCACGATTCCGGTGCCGCTGACGGCGTCACCAAACGCGCCATCGGCATCTACAGCGCGAGCGACGAAGCCGATCTCACCGGCGAGCGCGCCGGTGGTATTGAAGTTGAAGGTCCAGTTGGTTGAGCCGGCCGCGCGGGTGCCGTTGCCGAGGAAGCGATCGACGGTGGTGGTGAGGACGCCATCATCGTCGAGGTCGCGCCAGAACTCAACGCGGACGACGCCGCGGCCCTCCAGCGTGCCATCGTCACCCACATTGGTGGCGGTGAGCGTCATGATGCCCGTGCGAGAGGTAACGGGGCCGGAGAGGGAGGCGATCACTGGAAGCGAGTTGACGCGCACGGTGATCTGGCCAACGGGCGGGGTAGGGACCGATTCGCCGCCGTTGTTGTCGGTGGCTACAGCGAAGAAGCGGTAGGCAGCGGGGGCGAGCCCGCTGGAGGAGAGCGTGGCGCGCCAGCCGCCGACTGCGGAGTCGTCCTGGCCAACGGCCAGATCGTCGCTGTCGAAGATACCGTCGCCATCGTCGGCGTAGAACGTCACGCGGCTGACGGTGCCATCGCGATCGCTGACGGTTGCGGTGAGCGTGAAGAACCCGCCGGAGGTGAGCAGAATGCGCGGCGAGGCCGAGAGTGAAGTGATCGTCGGCAGGTTGTTGTTGACGGTGATGACGACGTTTGAATAGTCGGCCGTTGTGCCGCCTGCCAGATCAGCACGCGCCATGACGGTGCTTGCGCCAAAGTTGAGCGAAGTTGAGGCGACTGTGAGGCGGTAGGTGCCTCCGATGAATGCGGCGGTGCCAAGCAAGCGATCAACACCAGGGGTAATGTTGCCATCGCCGTTGCTATCAATGTAATAGCGCACGCGGGTGGTGGTGCCCACGCCGACGATTGGCGCCACGGTGAGGATGGTGGAGTTGCCGCGGAGCACACTGCTCGGGCTGGCGGTGATCTGCGGCGCGCCAACGACGATTTGCGTAAGCGCGCGGCTGGTGCGATCGTTGCTATCTCGAGCAACGGCGAGCACCGTGTTGGAGTTGCGAATGAAGCCCTGTGCTGAGGGATCGGCGATCGTGAGCACGTACTGGCCGCCGCCCGTTGGCGTGGCGACGGTGCCGAGCAATACATCATCGCCGGTGCTGGTGGCAAAGTCCCAATCGAGCGTTCCGTTGCCGTTGGCATCGCGGAAGAAGAAGACGCCGGTGATGGTGCCGCCGCCCTGGGTCGCCGCGCCTGAGGCAGTGAGTGTGAGCGGATTGGTGAGCCGGGTCAGCACAAGTGGCGCGGCGGTGAATGAACCGAGGACCGCGGGGCTGAGCTGCGTGACGGTGATGATCGTCGAGCGCACCTCTGAGATGCGATCATCACTATCGCGGGCAATGGTGAGGATGGTGTTTGCGCCTTGGGTAAAGCCCAGCGTGCTCACTGCGATGGTGAAGCCATCGCTGCCATCGGTGTCGGTGCCCAGCAGTGTGTCGACGCCGAGATCGATTATCCCGTTGCCATTGGTATCGCGGTATGACTCAACGGCGGTGATGGTGCCCGCGGGGGTGAGTGTCGCGGCGCCAGTGGCGGTGATGGTCACTGGGAGGCCGGTGTATGCGATGACCGGGTTGTTTGCCGCTGCGCCAGTCAGCGAGACTGGTGTGGAGCGTGTAACTGCGATGGTGGTGACCGAGGGCGCTGAGGAGCGCGAAGAGCTGTCAACCGCGATGGCGAGGAACTGCGGGTTGCCCGCGGGCAAGCCAAGAGAGCTGAACGTGGTTGACCAGCCATCGACGCCGTCGGAATCGCTTCCCAGCAGTGTGTCAGTGCCGGCATCCACCAGGCCGTTGGCGTTGACATCGCGATAGAAGTCCACGCGCGTAATCGTCGCACCCGGAGCGGTGGTCGGGTCAGTCGCGGTGAGCGTTACGTTCGGACCAGCAAAGCTCAGTGTCGGTGGCGAGGCGGAGACCGGGCCAAGCTCAACGGGAGTTACGCCGATGGCGAAGGTGTCTGAGGCCGAGGTGCCATCTGCCGAGAGGGCGACGACGGTGATGTTGGCCACGCCCGTGCCCGAGGCGTTGAAGCCGAGAACAAGCTCGCCATTGGCGTTGATGCTGGGGCTGACAAGAGCGGCGTTGGAGCTTGTGACGGTGTAGGTGATCTCATTGATGATCACGATGCTGGTGATCGTGACAAACTGGTTGGGTTGAATGACCAGCGTTGGTGGTGTTGGGACGGGGATGTTGCGGAGGGGAAGGTTGGTGAAGGGCCCGTTAGTTTGATTTTGCCCGTAAAAGGTGTTGGCGTTGAAGTTTGGCACATTGGCGAGCGCATCGACGACCGTCATGCCATTGCCAAGCACGCGGGCAAAGGCAGTGAAGCCGCCGTTTTGAAAGTCCAGCCCATCAGGGTTGGTGCCGCGGTTATCGTTGGTGTTGACGAACCACTGACTCGTGGCGGAGTTGGGCGACCCGCCCAGCTTGGCGAACGAGAGCGTGCCGCGAACGTTGTTGTTGCCGGGCTCGTTGTTGATTGTGGGGAAGGTCGTCACCTCGCCGGGGTCGGCCTCGGGGCCTGCCGCGTTGCTCGGCGCAGTAGGTGAGGTGAAGCCGCCGCCTTGGACAATGAAGTTAGTGACGACGCGGTGGATGATGGTGTTGGTGTACCGACCAGCGTTTAGATATTGCAGGAAGTTGGCCGCTGAGAGCGGAGTGGTGCGTGTTCTAAAGGACTGGGCAGTCTCCTGGCCAGCAGCGCGGGCGGCATCAAAGAGCTCGACGTTGAAGAAGTTGTTCGCGCCAGTCT
>Ga0105046_10006043_pt1 | contig 19103 bp, 18 predicted proteins | sample MAT03_FD_78385 | JGI IMG/M metagenome (GOLD analysis project Ga0105046, IMG submission 78385) | Freshwater microbial communities from Lake Fryxell liftoff mats and glacier meltwater in Antarctica - MAT-03 (megahit assembly) | ecosystem: Environmental > Aquatic > Freshwater > Ice > Liftoff... | reverse complement strand
GGCATCGACGTCGGCCTTCCAGGTCGAGGTGTCGACCGGCGTGGTCACCACCTTGACCCCGAAGTACTTCGCCGCCTTGTGGAAGGCCGCGTGAGCGGTCACCGGGAGCACCATCTCGGGCGAGCTGATGCCACGGGTCTCCGCCGCGAAGTCCCGGGCCGCTTTCAACGCCATCATGATCGACTCAGTACCGCCCGTGGTGAAGTTGCCGACGACCCCGTCGGGCGCCCGCAGGTGGGCGGCGGCCATGGCGACCACGTCGTTCTCCAAGCGGAGCAACGACGGGAAGACCGTGGGGTCCAGCGCGTTCTCGTGGAGGAACGCCAAATACGCCCGCTCGGCGATCGCGAACAGCTCCGGCCGACCCGAGTCGTAGACGTAGGCCCAGGTCCGACCGCCCTTGGTATCGAGGTCGCCGGCCCGGATCTCTCCGAGTTCGGCGAAAAGCTCGTCCTCGCTCCGACCGCTGACTGGGATTCTCTTCATGGCCACCTCTTCGTCGAGTTCGCCGCCACGGACTGCAGCGCTGACCCCACGATTCCACAGATCCCGGCTGAGGTCAGGTACGCGCTCCTCAACAACCCATCCGGCCAGCCGATGAAATGAATATGCGTCTGGTCTCACGTCGTTCGGGCCGGAACGTCGACGAAGTGATCCTCGACGGCGACCCCCGGGTCGGTTCCGAGCTCCTGGCATCGATCGATCGGTGGGAGAACGTCGATCAACCCGCACTGTCCCCGTCCACCGAGGCGCCGACCGCCCGGGCCCTCAAGCGGGCCAACAAACAGGTCAAGCTGGGGCGCGCCCCCGCTGGCGTGGAGATCTCCGGCCGGCTGATCCGAGTCGTTCATGTGAGCAGTGGTCGTCATGGCTCCATCGAGCTCCCCGAGGGGGCTGTGGTCAACGGAGAGATCATCGAGCCGGAGGTCGTGGCGGCCCAGCTCAAAGCCCTCTGGTCCCAGGCCAGGATCCCCACTCGTTCGGTGAACATCGGAGTCAACAACGCGGACGTCGTGGCGCGGGCCGTTGACCTGCCAGAGCTCGGCGCCAAGGACCTGCGGACCTCGTTGCGCTATGAGTTGGGCGACATGATCCCGTTCCCGGTGGACTCGGCCATGATCGACCTCCGCCGGATCACCACCTTCGAGAACGATCGAAAGGTCGCCCAGACCCGGGTCCTGGCCGTTGCTGCCTTGCGTCCCATGCTCCGCCAGTACGTGGCCACCTGCCGTCTGGCCCGCCTCTCCTGTCGCTCGATCGACTACGGGCCGATGGCCCTGGTTCGTGTGGCGCGGCTGATCGATCACCGCAGTGGAACCCAGGCGGTGGTGTCGGTCAGCGAGGACCTCATGACGGTGGCGCTCCACCAGGAGGGTGTCGTGAGCTTCTGTCGATCGATCATGACCCAGGGGTTGGCATCGTCGGTCGCCGGAGAGATCGAAGACGAGCTCAGCCGAATCGAGAACTACCGGACACGAGCCAGCGGCGGGAGCCAGCCCGAGACCAGCTTCAAACGGAGCGATCCCATTGTTGCAGCGATCCGGGGCACCATCGACTACGCCTCGATCCAGCCCGGCGCCCTGACCGTCGAGTCCATGATCGTCACCGGCGACCCGGTCCGTTGCCAGGCCATTGCCGAGGCGCTCCGCAACGACTTGGCGATTCCGATCGCGCTGGCCGACCCGCTGGGGACCGACAGCCAGATTGTCGAAGGCGCCACGTTCGATCCCAACGCAACTTCGGCCTACGCAACGTCCTACGGACTCGGCTTGCCGGGCGATGATGGGCCGGCCGGACCAACGGCTCTGGAGCTGGTCCCCGATCGGGAGCCCATCACCGCCCCGAGAGCCATCGCCATCCGAGCGGGCATCACGGCCGGAGCAGTCCTCGCCGTTTGCCTGATCGCGACCACGATCGCCGGGCCTGACACCAGCACCGCCAACTCCGCTCTCGACGAGGCGGCGGCGTCCCGGGATGAAGCGACGGTGTCGCTCGCCGGGCTGACCGGGTTCCGGAAACAGGGCGCCGAGGTCAAGCGCCTCGACCAACTGGTGAACTCGATCGGTGATGTCGAGATCGACTGGAGTCGCCTGCTGGTCGATATCCGACTCGGAGCTCCACCCCAGACCACACTGCTGTCGATCAGCGGCGCCGGACCGACGACCATCGGCTCCCAGGACGTGCCGGGCCGTCTCGAGCTGGTGGGGCGGAGCGCCGGCCAGGCCGGTGTGAGCACATGGCTGGAGAACCTGGCTCGGATTCCCGGGATCGAGGAGCCGACACTCGAAGGGATCTCGGCGGCCGATGGCGGCCAGTCGACGTTCACCATCACCGCCGGACTGGGACCGGAATCCATCCGCAACGCAGGCACCGAGCCGGGCTCGTACCTCAAGACCCCGGAAACGGTCACCCCACAATGAACACCCTCACCCGCCGCACCTTGCTCGTCGCCCCCGCTCTACTGATCGCTCTCCTCTGGTGGCAGTTCATGTGGGTTGGACGAGCGAACGAGGTCAGCGCCGCCGAGCAACAGACAGAGCTGGTCGGCGCGGAATCCGTGGCCATCCGCTCCCAGGTCATGGCAGCCGAGAAGTTCCGGGACTCCGGCCAGGCGGGCATCGACCAGTTCGATGCGCTGCAGGCCGCACTTCCCGCGACCGACGACGTCGCCGGGTTCATCCGCGAGCACGAAGCACTGGCCACTCAGTGGGGTGTCCAGATCGAGTCGTTGTCCCCAGGTTCGGCCGACTCGGCCGGCTCGACCCGACAGTCGAAGAAGACCGGGACGCCGGCCGGGCTGCGCTCGGTTCCCATGGCCGTCACGGTGATCGGGACCGACAGCGCTGTCGCTGACTATCTCCTGCACCTGCGCGATCTCGAACGAGCGAACTCGATCGAGTCGTTCTCGCTGACGCAGGAGGGGAGTGGTTCGGTCTCGGCTGATCTGCAGCTGAACCTCTACCGAACCGCAAGCTGAGCCCGCCAAGCGGCTCAGCCGATGCAGCGCAGGACATCCTCGAGCGTGGTCATGCCCTCGGCCACCTTGCGGATGCCGGCCTCACGAAGGGTGAACATCCCCTCGTGAACCGCACGCCGCTCGATCTCCCGACTGGGCGCCCGGCCCAGGATCATCTGGGAGATCTCCTCGCTCACGTCCAGGAACTCGTTGATGGCGAAACGGCCCCGATAGCCCGTACCGGAGCAGGTCGGGCAACCGACCGCGGCGTTCATCGGGAACATGCCATCAGAACCGATGAGGTGCGCCGGGACACCGGCCAGTAGCGCGTCCTCGCCCCGCATGGGCGCTGGCTTGGCGCAGTTCTCGCACAGGCGTCGGGCCAGTCGCTGAGCCAGCACGCCGCGGAGTCCGGCTACGACGAGGTAGGGCTCCACGCCCATCTCGATCAGCCGCAACGGAGTCGACGAGGCGTCGTTGGTGTGGACCGAGGCCAGCACCAGGTGACCGGTGAGCGACGCCTCGACCGCAATGGTGGCAGTCTCCTTGTCCCGGATCTCACCGACGAGGACGATGTCCGGGTCGGCCCGCAGCATGGACTTGAGCGCCCGGGCAAAGGTGAGGCCTGCACGTACGTTGACCTGGACCTGCTTCAGTCCCTCCATCCGGTACTCGACCGGATCCTCGACCGTCATGATGTTTCGGGTCGGATCGTTCAGCTCTCGGAGCGCGGAGTACAAAGTGGTGGTCTTGCCCGATCCAGTCGGTCCGGTGACCAGGACGATGCCCCAGGTCCGCTTGAACGACTTGGTGAATCGGTCAAACTGCGATTCGTGCATGCCGAGCTCGGTGAGTCGGGCCAGTCCGTCGTCACGGCGGAGGATGCGCATCACCGCCGCCTCGCCGTAGACCGTCGGCACGGTGGCGACACGGAGGTCGATGGCCCGGCCGCCCACCGACATCGACACACGTCCATCCTGGGGGACCCGCTTCTCGGCGATGTCGATACCGGACATGACCTTGATCCGGCTGATGATGCCGGCGTGCAGGGTCTTGGGCGGTTGCATCACCTCGTGGAGGACTCCGTCGATCCGGTACCGAACCCGCAGCGCCGACGCATTCGACTCGACGTGGATGTCCGATGCCCGATCCTGGACCGCCTTGGCGATCATGAGGTCGACGAACCGGATGACCGGCGCGTCGTCGACGTCACCGACGCCGACCACCCGGAGCTCGACTTCCTCCTCGACGTCGCCGACGTCCTGGACCGCTTGACGGATCGCAGCCTGGACCTGTTCGTCTCCCTGTGACGATTGGCTGATGACGTCGTTGATCTGACCGGGATCGGCCATGGCCGGACGCACCGGCCGCCGAAGGATCGATCTGATGTCGTCGAGCGCGATGACATCCGCCGGGTTCGCCATGGCGACCACGACGACACCATCGTCCTCGGCCACTGGAATCGCCCGGTGACGTCGGGCCAGTGGCTCCGGGATCCGCTGAACCAGCGTGCGGTCGATGCCCATCTGCTCGAGGTCGACGAACTCCAACCCGAACTGCTCGGCGAGCGTGCTGAGCAGCTGCGTCGGGGTGATCAGCCCAAGGTCGAGGAGGGCCTCGCCCAGACGCCGGCCGGTCGACCGCTGAGCTGCGAGCGCCGAGTCCACATCCTCGACGCTCACCAGCCCGGCCTCGACCAGGATGTCGCCCAGGCGGCGCCGCGCCGGGCGCATTTCGGCCAGTCGCTGAGCTGGAGGCGTGGCCTCGGCGGTACTCATCGGGTTCCCGTCGGCCGTCGGCGCAGATCCTTGAGGACCGGGGAGAACTGTCAGGTCGGCGGCCTGTACTGCCGACATCCGGACGGTGACGACTACGTACGCCTATCGAGCGGTCGATCTGCACGGTGACGTCCAGTCCGGAGTGCTCGTCGGAACGACCGAGGACTCTGTCGCCGAACGCGTCCGACGAATGGGCTTGCGGCCGATCTCGGTGACACCCAAGCGTGGCCAGTTCGCCCAGCGGGAGCTGTCGATTCCGGGTTTCAACGGCAAGAAGACCGAATCCCTGGCGGTCTTCAGCCGGCAGTTCGCCACCATGACGGCCGCCGGAACGCCGATCCTTCGGGCGCTGAAGGTGCTGGCCGACCAGGCGGACCATTCCGAGTTCGCCAAAGCGATCCGGACGGCACGGGAGGACATCGAGAACGGCGACCAGCTCTCCGACGCACTGGCCCGACAGCCAGCCTGGTTCAGCGACTTCTACATCTCCATGGTTCGTGCCGGTGAGAGCTCGGGATCGCTTCCCCTGGTGCTGTCAAGGCTGGCCGTGGCCACCGAAGCCCAGAACAGACTTCGCAAGAAGGTCAAGAGCGCCATGGCCTACCCAACAGCGGTGGGCGTCCTGATCGTGCTGTGCGTGGTCGCCATGCTCGTGTTCCTCATCCCGACCTTCGCCGGGATCTTCAAGGATCTGGACGGTGAGCTGCCGCTGCCCACGAAGATCGTGATGGGGACATCAGGAGTTCTGACCAATTACTTCCCGATCGTGCTGTTACTCGTGGGGCTCACCGTCTGGCGTATCCGAAAGTGGAAGGCCAGCCCGTCCGGGAAGCTGCGATGGGACACCATGAAGCTGCGACTGCCCGTGTTCGGCAAGCTCGCCAGCCTGACGGCGCTCGCCCGGTTCAGCTCGAGCCTGTCGGTGCTGGTCACCACTGGAGTGCCAGCCGTCACGGCACTCGATATCGCCAAGGACACCTCCAACAACGAACTGGTGAAGCAGTCCGTCGACGAGATCGCCCGCTCGGTCGCCGCCGGGGGCTCGCTCTCGGCCGGCATGGCGACCCATCCGGTGTTCACGGACATGGTGGTGCAGATGGTCGGAGTCGGCGAGGAATCAGGTGCGCTCGACGAGATGCTGGAAAAGGTGGCGGAGATGTACGAGCAGCAGGTGGACTCCACCGTCGAGTCGCTCACCAGCCTGCTCGAGCCACTCCTGATCGTGGCCATGGGCCTGACCGTGGGGGGCATCTTGTTGTCGGTGTACCTCCCCATGTTCAAGGCCATCAGCCTGGTCAAGTAGGGCAACCTCGCCCAATTCCTCATGTCGGACCCGTTGCGATCCGACAGGGAACGCAGCGATACGCGCCACGAGAAAAGGGACCCTCATGCTCAACAATCCGCGTCGACACCGCACTGACCGGGGCTTCACCCTCATCGAACTGATGGTCGTGGTACTGATCATCGGCATCCTGCTTGCCATCGCCATCCCCACATTCCTCGGCGCCCGCGAGCGGGGCCAGGACTCAGTGGCCAAGACGAGCCTCCGCAACGGCCTCACCGCGGCGAACGTGATCTTCACCGACAACAACTCGTTCAGCGGCGCTGACGAGCGGGGCATGGCCGCGGCAGAGGGCGGACTGAACTTCATCGACGCTGGCTCCAGTTCCTCGGGGCCGAAGGAACTGTCGGTGTCCTCGTCCGGCGACAGCTGGGCAGCCGCCGCCCGGTCAGATTCCGGTACCTGCTTCATGATCAACACGAACAACTCCGGCACCGTGACCTACGCCACCGACGACAGCGGCAATGACTGCTCCGGCAGGGCCGCGACGGGTGCCTCGAACACCAAGTGGTAGCTCACCGGGTCTCCCGATCGGTCCGACGGACCGATCGGGGATTCACCCTCATCGAGTTGATGGTGGTGGTGCTGATCATCGGCATCCTGCTCGCCATTGCCATCCCCACCTTCCTCGGCGCCCGCGAGCGGGGCCAGGACGTCGTAGCCAAGACGTCGCTTCGCAACGCGGTCGGCGCCGTACTCAACATCGCCATGTCCGGTGACTTCGACCCAACTGGAGATCCCGTCGCTTGGTTGAACGAACTCGAAGGCAGCCTGGCCTGGCGGTTCGAGCAATCGTCCGATGGGCCGAAGCAGATCGACGTTGCCGGCTACGACAACGGCATGGGTTTCGCCGCCAGGAGCGAGTCCGGTACCTGCTTCTACATCTACGGCTGGGGTGACCAGTCCGGCTACCAGGGCAAGCTCGTCGGATCGCAGGACGGGGCCGACCCCTGCCGGGCCGCTGACGCACAGGCGGCAGCGAGTCGAGCCGACTGGTAGTTCGGTCATTCAAGGATTCCTCGCAAGGAATCGGCGGGCCTCGACGTCTGAGTAACCGTGAGTGACACGATCTGGCTGATGGGCGACACCGAGGACGCAGGCGCCGGGCTGGCGCAGGTCACCCCGCCGTCCTTCGCCGAGTTCTACCAACAGCATTTCGACAGCACGGTCCGCCTGGCCAGAATGCTCACCGGGACCTGGGACACCGCCACCGACGTCACCCAGGACGCGTTCTGCGGCCTGCATCGAAATTGGCGGCGGGTCGATCAGCCGGAGCCCTACCTGCGGCGCAGCGTCGTGAACGGCGCAGCTGGGTACCACCGTCGGATCCTCCGGGACCGCAACAGGCCTCAACCGGTGCCCGGCGTGAGTCAGCTCGACGCACACGAACTCAGCGACGCGCTGGCCTCCCTGCCCCCCCGGCAACGCGCTGCGTTGGTGCTCCGCTTCCACCTCGACCTCCCGGACGCCGACATCGCCGCCATTCTCCGCTGCCGCGTCGGCACGGTTGCGTCCCTCGTCCATCGCGGACTCGCCACCCTTCGTACCCAACTCACCGACTGACTCGCCCACAGGAGCACCGATCATGCAGCACGAACCCGAATCCAACAGCGACATCTCCAACCAACTTGCCGATCACCTCACCGGGGTGGCGGCCACGTCATCGCCCGGTGCCGACTGGTCCGACCTGACTGATCGGATCACCGCCTCGCACCGGCGGCGCCAACGTTTCCTGGCCGGTACCGCAGTGGTCGCCGCCCTGGCCACCGGCGCAGCCGGATTCGGCCTGGGGCACAACGGTCGCGACTCGGTGACCATGACCTCCGAGGTCGCCGGTCCGGGCCAGGAATCCCCGAAGGTGGCGGCGGCTGACTCGCCCGTGATGAACGTCCCCGGGGCCAGCGCTCCGGCCGGCAGTGAGACAATGTCCTCGCCGGGGTCGTACATGCCGATGCCCATGAAACGACTCATCGCCCGTCGCACCGAGTCGGGTCTGGAGATCCGTTCTTGGAGCGTGTCGGATGAGCTGACGAATCAGCTGTCCCCGCCGTTCGGGCTGGGAGTCGTTCCGCCCGAATGCATCACGACGGGGTCGATCAGCATGTCGGCGTTCACCGAGAACGACGCCGCCCAGAACGGGATCGGAACCAATGCCTCCACCGACACGCAGGTCTCGCTGATGTCCTCCAACCTCAACGGCGGCGATGGGTACGTGCTGTTCGTCGTCGTAGAGAAAACCGCGGCCGCACGGATCGAGATGCGGACCCCGGATGGGGGAACTGACAGCGTGGCCCCGCAGGATGCAACGGCCATCCTGGCCCTCAAGGTGCGCAACCTCGATGGGGCCAAGGACACCGTCGTCACCAGCGTGGCGGCGGACGGAACGCGGAAACCGTTGGCGGCGACGAGCACCATGATCTTCGACCCCAATTCGGCAGACCCGGCCGAACCCATGCCGGCGATTGACACCGCACCGCAGATCGGACCGGACTGCACGCCACAGCTGCCCGCCCCGGGCGAGCAGCCAGCAGACCCGATCACGGCGCGAGCAGAGGTGACCGCCGCGTTCAACCGCTTCGGAGACACCACTGCGTCGGTCGAGGACCGGATTGCCGTGCTTGATGACGGTACCGGCGTGGCCGATGCCATCGCCTCGGCCAAACAGTTCGGCCAAGAGATCACACGTACGTTCACCGATCTGGTCTTCACGTCGCCTGAGACCGCAACCATCCAGTTCGAACAACAGATGTCCATGAAGAGCGATGCCCCTGCCGAGTCCGGAGTTTCCAGCCCAGGTTCATTCCCTGACTTCGGCCAGGCACGCCTTGTCGGTGGTCGCCGTGTGATTACACAAAAAACGGTGTGTCGGGCCATGAGCTGCGACGGGACCGGCGATCTCGGCGTGTCGGCCCCGGCGATGGCGCCCAGCGCGATGCCGACGGTGGTCCCACCCGCTCCCAAGTGACCGTTCAACTCCCGGGTCGTTCGGTCGATGGGGAGTCATGTCAGTCACCGCGTCACGCTCCGATCGTGGCTTCACCCTCATCGAGCTGATGGTCGTGGTGCTGATCATCGGCATCCTGTTGGCCATCGCCATCCCGACCTTTCTCGGGGCCCGTCAGCGGGGCCAGGACATCGTGGCCAAGACGTCGGTCAAGGCTGGGATCCAGGCCATCCTTGCCCAGGCGGCCTCCGGTGCGTTCGACGACGGGAGCGGAACGGGCGACGTGGTGACCGACCTGACGGCCATCGAGCCCGGGTTCGCCTGGACCGAGGGCTCCTCGAGTGGCCCGAAGAGCATCTCGGCCTACTTCACCGATGGCTGGGGAGGCTTTGCCTCCCGATCGGATTCCGGGACGTGTTTCTACGCACGCGGCTTCTCCCAGGGCGACAACGACATCGCCGTACGCTTCGGCAGCGACGTCAAAGCCGATCAGTGCTCCGGCAAGGACGCCGAATCGGCCGATCGTCAGAGCTTCTGACCCTCAGTCCCCCGCCCACTCCGCCAACCGCTCGACCGCGGCGAAGTCGAACTCGCCGCCGCTCATGAGGGTGCCGTGCATCATGATGAGGTGAGTGGCGCCGGCCTCGACGTAGGCATCGAAGCGATCCACGTCCTCGATTCCGACACAGACGGTGCGCTCCACCTCTGACGGGTCCCGGCCGAGCTTGGCGCACCAGTCGTCAAGGATGGCGTTCTTCTTGGCGAAGTTCTCCGGCGGGCCGAAGGTGTTCCACGCGTCGGCCTGTTCGGCCACGATCCGGAGCGTCACCTTCTCACCGGATCCACCGATGAGGATGGGCAACGAACCGGTCGGCGCAGGGTTCAGCCGAGCGAGCCGCGCCTTGAGGCGCGGGAGGTCGTTCGCCAACTGGTTGAGCCGGCCGATCGCCGAACCGAAGTCATAGCCGTACTCGGTGTAGTCCTTCTCGAACCACCCTGATCCGATGCCGAGGTAGACCCGACCGCCCGAGATCTGATCGATGGTCCGGTACATGTCGGCCAGGAGCTCGGGGTTTCGGTAGCTGTTGCAGGTCACCATCAGGCCCAGCTGAGCGTGGGTGGTCGTCGCAGCCATGGCGGCCAGAAGGCTCATGCCCTCGAAGTGGGGGCCGGAGTCGTCACCGTAGAGCGGGTAGAAGTGGTCCCAGGTCCAGATGCTGTCCAACCGCATCTCGTCGGCCCGCATCCACGCCGTGCGGAGCTGATCCATGGTGCAGTGTTGTGGATGGAGTTGGACACCGATCTTTGCCGTACGTGTCATGAGATCCCTCTTCTGGTCGTCGCGCTGCCATCCTGTCGCAGCTTCAACTACCCGGTCGACGCATTCGGTACGGCGTGGCGCCCGGACGATCCGAGAAGTGGCGCCCGTCGAAGTAGCCGGGCCCGGTGTCCGGGCGGCCCGAGCGGCCCGCCCATCGCCAGGTCAAGGACAGGCGGGGCTGATCAGTCACATGGGCGGGGACGCCGTGCAACCAGTCCCGCTGACTTCGACCGCCCATGACCAACAGGTCCCCGTGGCCGGGCGTGACGACCACGTCGGCCGTGGCATCCGCCCGGGCCACCGGGTGGTTGACGTCCCGACGGGGACGCAGCCGGAAGGGGCGAGCTTCGCCCAACACCACAATCGCCACCAGGGTGTCGTCGAGCCATTTCATCTGACGGTCCGAGTGGAGCCCCTGGAAGTCAGAACCACTGCGGTACAACACCGCCGTCGCCCCGGAGAACGGGACCCGGTACGTGGCCTCCAGGTGCAGGCCGGTCTGACGAATCGCCGGATGGGAATCCTGCCGCACCATGGCCCCGAGACGCTGCTCCTCGACGTACCGATCGAAGCGCCACACCTCCCCCTGTTGCCAGTCGATCGACTGGACCAGGTCGGCCAGCAATGCCGCCGGTTCCCGGAGGAACCCCGGGACCAAGTCGACCCAGGAGGTGCCGTTTCCCAGCGGGGTCCGAACTGTTGGCGCCCGCCGGTCGATGGCCAGCGACAACGGTTCGGTCATGGATCACACGATGCCACAGAGCATCCGGCCGTGGAACGGATCGGGCCCTCGCACTCATCGGACGAACGCACGACCTTGATCGAGTTCCTCGACCAGCAGAGCGCCACGCTGATGACAAAGTCGAAGAATTGTCCCAGACCCAGATGGCGTGCACGCTCGGGCCGTCCCCGCTGACCCTGGCCGGGCTGATCAAACACATGGCGTACGTCGAGGACTGGTGGTTCCAGCAACAGATGCTTGGCCAGCTGGCGTCGGAGCCGTGGGCAGGCGCCCCGTTCGAAGCAGACCCCGACTGGGAACTGAACTCAGCCGTCGACGACGACCCGGCCGAACTGCTCGAGCTCTACGTTGCGGCGTGCCAGCACAGTCGGGCGGTGGTCGCCGAGATCGACCCGCTCGACACGTTGTCGACCGGGCTCAGCGATCGAACCGGCAAACCGTTCAGCCTCCGCTGGATCATGGTGCACATGATCGAGGAGACCGCCCGCCACAACGGACACGCGGATGTGATCCGGGAGTCCATCGACGGTGCCACCGGCCCATAGCTCAGACCCCTCACGCGGCCGGCATGCCAGTTGGGTCAGGGTGCCGCCCAGGTTCCCGCCATGCTCGACGGTTCCGGATCGACACCGACCTGCTCGAAGTAGCCGGCCTCGAGCGCTTCGAGCATGTCGCCGCCCGGGCCCCCGACGGTGAGATCAGGCGTGCCGGCGGCTGCCATTCCCGCCGCGACCCTCGCTGCACGATCGGGTTGCATGCCGGGGGCCACCAGCTGCCCGGCGCAAGTACAGGGGTGCGACGGGGAGCGCAGCGGGAGGTCGTCAAGGTCGAACACCTGCGGGTCAGGCCCGGTCAGACCCAACGATGCTCCGATGTTCGCCGCGTTGCGATCCCGAGGCGTGAGCGACCAATCCGCTGTCCCGCCCGGGCCCTCAGGTGGCGCCCCGAGGAAGCGCCATTCGAGGAATCGGAGGATCGAGGTGTGGTCATAGGTCCGGTGGTCCACGAAACCCGGCTGGGCGAAGGGAGAAGCCAGCACCGTCGGCACCCGGAAGCCGGCCTGACCGAAGTTCTCCGAGTCCACCGGCGAACCGAGCAGGTCAGGGAGCACGGGCGGGGTCACGTGATCGAAGAATCCACCCCACTCGTCGTAGGTCAACACGAACAGCCCGGATTCCCAGTGCGGCGGGTCCAGGAACGTGACCGCTGGAAGGGTCCCACCTGCACAGTCGGCGAAGTAGCGGTCGATCGGCCAGAGGATCGGTGCCATCCGCTCGCCCCAGAAGGCAAGCGATGGCAGATCCGGTGAGTAGGAGCGCACACCCACACCCGCGGCCCGCAACCGGTCCCAGATCGTGTCCCATTGGTGACCCAACTCGGCAATCGGCAGGTAGTTGTTCTTGTAGCCGCCGGACTGCGCCGAGTGCAGGTACCGACGGTTCGGTTGGGTCGGACCCAGGACCGACGCGTGGTACCGGTCGAACGTCGTGAACCGGCGAGCCATTCGCGAGTGAAACGGGAGATCGTCGGCCTCCTGGTACCCCAATGCGAACATGTCGTTGCCGCTGCCCTCACCGAGGAAACCGAGATCACGTTGGGCCCGACCCGCGGACCATCCGTGCGCCGGGTCGCCGAAACCGCATCCCCGGAATCCCGCAACGGAGGTGCCACCTGCCATCGAGTACGTCTCGAACTCGGTGCCGTCCGGGGAGCGATAGGTCTGGGCCTGCTGTCCGTCGATCGAGAAACTGGCGCCGTAGTTGCGTCGACCTCGATCCAGTAACCCTCGTCGCTCGCCAGCCAGCCCAGGTAGTGGTCGAAGGAGCGGTTCTCCATCATCAGGATCACGACGTGGTCGATCGGCGCCTCGTTGGCTGGAACAGAGAGGATCGATCCTTCGGGCAGCGTCGATGGGAAGTACTCCCGGCCCAGACCGACCGTGCCGGGTACCGGCGAACACGAACTCAGCACCGACCCGACTGCGGCGCTCGCCCCCACTGCGCCACTGACTCGCAGAAACTCACGTCGGTCCATACCAGTTGCGCCCCCAGGGACTCGAGCCCTCGCCGGTCGCGATCATGACCCAGAACGACCCGACGGTCGAGCGAGAGGTGTGGTGCCCCCGGCAGGATTCGAACCTGCGGCCATCGGATTAGAAGTCCGGTGCTCTGTCCAGCTGAGCTACGGAGGCGGGTTCTGTCACCGTATCCATTCGTGGCATCAGGACCGGTGTCGTATGCTCTGGTCTCCACGTGGTGGGTGTAGCTCAGTTGGTTAGAGCGCCAGTTTGTGGTACTGGAGGCCGGGGGTTCGAGACCCCTCACTCACCCCACGCTGGTCGCCCCCCGGGGTGGACGCAGCAACAACACGGTGCGGTAACGTCGCCGCCCGCAGGCGCCTCTAGCTCAATTGGCAGAGCAACGGACTCTTAATCCGCAGGTTCTCGGTTCAAGTCCGAGGGGGCGCACCACAGAAACCGCCAGAAGTAGCTGCGCGTGCCGCTTCCTTGCGACTCCGTCACTGGAGGACGGCGCCAGCGGAGCACATCGCTCGCGGGCACCAAACGCCAGGCGGAACGCCAGCTCACCCGCCTCGTAGCGCAGTCCGACGCTGGCGGCCGACCCGAACGCAGCGGAGGCAACCCCCCTCTTCGTCATCGAACTGGCCGAAGCGGTGACCACCGAGGGCTCGGTCAACGCCCTCGTCGACTCGGTGGAACGGCCGATCATGGCCCGCATCGACACCGTCGAGGCCCAGAGCCGGATCCGCCTACGCGACGCGTCGGTGCTGGGCCTGGCAGTGGACCTGGCTCTGCTGGCCGATGCGCTCGAGCGGATGCTCGACGCTGCTCGCCATCTTCCCGACCTGGACGAAGAAGAGGTCGCGTCGGTCGCCGAGTCGCTCGGCGACGTGTCCGAACTCGACGGCCGCTACGCGGTGGCGGCAGAGGTGTACCGGCGGGCGCGCCAGTCGCGTGCCGGAGTACTGGACGTGCCGCGACTGATGCGCAAAGCAGGCCTGGTCCACGGGCGTGCGGGCCGCTCTTCGGCGGCGCTCGGACGCTGGCTTGGCGCCTTCTGGATGGGTTGGCGGGAGGACCGGACGTTGCCACGGAGCGGGCGCGGTCGTCGAGGCCGAGGCTGCGGATGATCGGGCTGCCCTGGCCCGGGCTCGAACGTCTGGAGGATGCAGTCCAGCAAAGCCGGTCCATTCATGCCGGCGGGGTGGAGCGTTACTTCGCGATTCGGCCGCTCGACCCGCTGGTGCTCGTGGGCCGTCTGGACGGAGCGCTCGACCACCTACGCTCACGTCACGTGAGTGGCATCTTCATCCGCCAGGCAGACCCTGTTGCACCAGGCAGCCCGACTTTCGTGGCCAAGGGTTGCATGGACGTAGCCGGGTGGGTCACCACGAACGGAAGCGCCGCTCTGGCGGCCACTCGATCGCCGGCTCAGCACGACGCGTGGTGTGTCGCACAGCTCCAGAACTCTGGTTGGCAACTCCTCGGCACGACTACACAGGACGAACTCTGCTTCGGGGCAACGGGGATGAACCCGTGGTACGGCTCGCCGGACAACCCGGCAGACCCCGGCCGGATCCCTGGCGGGTCGTCGGGCGGCAGCGCCGTCGCCGTGGCCCGTGGGATGGCCGACGTCGGACTGGGCACCGACACCACCGGTTCAATTCGAACACCGGCGGCCTGTTGCGGGGTCATCGGCCTCAAGACCACCCACGGACGGTTCTCCCTCGACGGCGTCGACGCGCTGGCCCGCAGCCTCGACTCGCTCGGGGTGCTCGCCCGGGATCTCCCCATGATCGACCGGGTGCTCGACGCGCTGGATCCCAAGGACCCTCGGGCGGCTCGGCCGAAGCACCTCCGAGTGGGCCGACTCCGCGGACCTGCGAGCACGCCGGAGATCGACGCAGCCGTCGACCAGGCGTTGTCATGGAACCCAGACGTCGACGTGGCCGACCTGACACTCACGGGTTGGGACTCGGCGGCCGACGCTGGGCGCACAGTGTTGTTCGGCGAAGCGTGGCGCGAGTGGGGCGAGTTCTTCGCCGAACGCGGCGACGAAATGGGTTCGGCCCTCTGTGCCCGCTTCGAGTTGGCCCGCGCCATCTCCGACTCCGACCTCGACGCCGCCCGACAGGTCGGTCGTGCGTGGCGCCACGAGTTGGCGGTGGCCCTCGATCAGTTCGACGTCCTGGCGTGGCCGGCCTTGGAACAACGACCCCCGTTGCTGAACGACCCGGGATCGACGCCGAACCGGGCCGCCATCCCAGCCAGCCTGGCGGGCGTGCCGGCCATCGTGCTTCCCGTGCCCACCAATCACGACCGCACGACCGGTCTGCAGCTCGTCGGACGGCACGGTTCGGAACGAGGACTGGTGGCCGCCGCAGGGCTCCTCGGCCGGCCGGCCGGGTGACCGACCTACCATCCGCCCATGCACCGCCACCGTTCGACCTGGCTTGCCCCGCTCCTGATCCTGGCGCTCTCCTCAACCGCCTGCTCGTCAGATGACGTCGAGACAACGACCACGACACCGACCACGACCACAACGACGCCTTCGTACGATCCGGTGTTCCAGCCGGGACCCTGCGACGCCGAACGGGTACCCCCAGCGCCGGCCGTGGTGGAATGCGGAACGTTGGTGGTGCCCGAGGACCGCTCCGCTCCCACCGCTCGACAGGTCCGTCTCCCGGTTGCCATCGTGAAGGCATCGGTCGAACCCAAGCAACCCGATCCCATCATCTACTTCTCCGGAGGGCCGGGGAACTCTGGGCTGAGCAGCGCCAAGACATGGTCCAAGCTGCCGCTGGATCCGACCAGGGACGTCATGACGTTCGATCAGCGCGGCACCGGCACATCTGAGCCCAGTCTCGAGTGCGCCGAGGTCGACGACGCCACGTACGCACTGTTCGAAACAGCGGATCCACCGGCTGACGAAGCGCCAGCCGTGGAGGCCGCGTTCGCGGCCTGTCACACCCGACTCACCGACTCGGGCATCAACCTGTCGATGTACAACACACCCACGGTCGCCGACGACGTCGAGGACCTCCGAATCGCCCTGGGCGTCGAGCGCTGGAACATCTTCGGCATCTCGTACGGCACCACCGTGGCGCTCGAGATGCTCCGCAGCCACCCAGGCGCCATCCGCAGCGCGGTGCTCGACTCGGTCTACCCAACCGACATCACCATGGGTCCCCTCGTCTTCGACGACGCCGAGCGCGTCTTCAACACGCTGGTCGACGGCTGCGCCAAGGACGCCGGTTGCGCAGCCGCTCACCCCGACCTCCGAGCCGAGCTGCAGCGGGCCGTGGACCTGCTGGATGCGAAGCCGTATGCCCTCGACATCAATGTGGGCGACCGGGTGGTCAAGGGCCTGTTCACCGGAACCGATCTCATCGGCGGGCTGTTCAACTCGTTCTACGACGAGACGCTCATCCCCTTGCTGCCGCTCTTCATCGGAACCGTGGCCGGCGGAAACTTCGGCATCCTGGACAGCGTCGCCCAGGAAGGGATCAAGACTTTGACCAGGGCGGCCGATGGTCAGACCGCATCGGTCGACTGCGCCGATCGCCAACGACTGGTGGACCGAGACCGTCTGGCCGAGAACATCGAGAAGTTTCCCCTCTACGGCCTCATCTCGGCGGCCCGACCGATCCCGCAGATCTGCCCGGACTGGGAGGTCGATTCCGTGGAACCCGCCTTCAACACCATGCCGAGGACCGAAGTACCCACGTTGGTCTTCGGCAACGAGTACGACCCCGTCACCCCGCCAGCCAACTCCGAACGCACGGCCAAAGAACTCGGCGACCAGGCGACCTTCCTGTTCTTCCCAGGACTCGGCCACGGCGCCACCGGTGCGGCAGCCTGCCCGGCCGCCACCTTCCGATCATTCGTCGCCGACCCGAGCCGCGCCGTCGATGCCTCCTGCGCGGCTGCCATGCCCCCACCCGCCTTCGTCAGTGGCTGAGCTCACGCCAAAAGTGACCGGAGCAACAATCGCAGGGTGGCATCGATCCGCTGACTGCTGAGCCCTGAACGATCCAGTTGGTCCCAGGTCGAGAAACACGTCGCCACGTCGAGAGCTGCTTGGAGGTCCCGGCGCAACGGCGACGCGACCCTGCCGAACTCAGCCGCGAAGATCCGACCCATGTCATCGAAGTTCGCTTGCCTGGCCGCATTCATCATCAGGCGAAGGTTCGGCGACTCGTGTTGGCGCAGCAGCCCGGCCCGACGTATCGGTGCCACCGCCGAGTAGAGCTCGATGCGCCGACTGACCAGGGTTGCAATCCGATCATCGAGCGTTCCGTCAAGCGGGATCGCCTCCCACAGCGGGGCGTGCAGCTCGAAGTGACGAACAGCCGCCGACGCGAAAATCTCCTCGACGTCGACGAAGTGGAGAAACACCGACCGGACAGATATCCCGGCGAGCTCAGCGATCTGGCGACTGGTGGGCGATGGGTCTCCTGCACGGAGGAGCTCCAGGAGGGCATCGATGATCGCCGTCCGTGTCCTGATGGACCGCAGTCCCCGACCGTCCGTGACGACTTGAGCCGTTTCCATCAGATGATAATAGACCGGCCCGTCGCCAGCGCGGCGGGTGATCGGCGTTCACTCGATTCGGCCTTGCGCATGGTCAACCGGTCGGCGATATTGAGAGGCAACGGAGGAAGGGGCACCGTGGAACCAGGGGCAGGCGCGCAGGCGCGTGATCGGACGCTCGACGTCCTGCGAGCTGTGGCCACGGTGCGCGTCGTGACCTACCACGCCACCGGTGCAGCCATCTGGAGCTGGTTCGCCGCCATGCCCGCCATGTTCTTCGTCGGCGGAGCGCTCTTCGCCGGCTCGTTGGAACGTCGGCCGGCGCAAACGGTCCTCAGAGAGCGCTTCCGACGAATCCTGATTCCCATGTGGGCGTTCAGCGCCACGGTCGCCGTTGTCATCACCGTGGCCGGGGCATGGGACGAGGTCCCGCTGTGGGGACCCATCGGCTTCATCATCCCGATCAGCCCCGCCATGGGACCTCGTGGCGTCGACAACCCGTTGTACTGGACCTGGATGGGCCTCTGGTACATCAACGCCTACGCGCTCTTCATGATCGTGGGAATTCCCCTGCGCCGTCTGCATCGGCGCTGGCCCGTGCAGACCATTGCGGTCCTGGCCACGCCCGTGGTGCTGTCCGGGCTCCTGCGCAGTCCCGGTGTCGGCGCGCTGACCGCCAACTTGGTGTTCTGGGTGCTCGGTTACTCCTACCACGACAGACGGAACCGGCTCCCGTCCTCCCGCGTGCTCTGGGTGACCGCGGGGGTGTCCATGACGTTGGCGATCGTCTACGCGGCCGGAGCCTCCGGCTTCCACGTCGTGACCACTGCCATCCCAACGCTCAACAATCTGGTCGGGCTTGCCTGGGTGGCCGCGGCCATCGCCGCCCGCAGGCCCATCGCCGAACTCGTGTCCCATCGATGGGCAGATGTGACGGTCACCTTCATCCAGGCCCGGGCACTGACCATCTACCTGTGGCATGCCGCCGCAATTGGCATCGTCGGAGCGTTGGCCCATCGGGTCGAGTTCCTGAACGACCATGTGTGGGCGCGGGTCGCCGTCGTGTTCCCCTTGACGCTGCTGTTGGTCCTTGCCCTGGGATGGATCGAGGACCTGGCGGCTCGGCGGCCGCCGAAACTGGTTCCTGATGTCCGGCGGACCATCGACCTACGAGCGAGCACCCCACCAATTTCAGCAGGCCCGCTGGTCACCAGAACAACCGAGTAAGGTTTGGGGTAAGGCGTTCTGGGAGGGACTAGTGGAGCAAGCACGAAGCGTTCGACGCGGTGCGGGGGCGCTCGCCGCGCTCACCGTAGCGGCGGTCCTCCTGACGGGCTGCCCAACGGCCGGCGGGGGCGGGGGCGGGGGCGGTGGCTCGTTTGGTCGAACCGTCAACCCGTGCACCCCGGGCTCAGGCATCACCTGCGACGCGGTGTTCGGAAACATCGTGGCCCCGCCCACCATCAT
>Ga0105046_10006041_pt1 | contig 19104 bp, 14 predicted proteins | sample MAT03_FD_78385 | JGI IMG/M metagenome (GOLD analysis project Ga0105046, IMG submission 78385) | Freshwater microbial communities from Lake Fryxell liftoff mats and glacier meltwater in Antarctica - MAT-03 (megahit assembly) | ecosystem: Environmental > Aquatic > Freshwater > Ice > Liftoff... | reverse complement strand
TGGGTGGGGTGTCACACTCCGGGCAAGCGCACGTCGATCAGACGACAGATGGCGACCGTTCCCTCGGCCCTTCCGGGCAAGTACATACTGGTCAACAACCACGAGACGGCCGGAGTGTGCCTGGACTGGGCTCGTTCGTTGCTCGTGACGGCGCCCGACGGCCTGACCGAGCCGGCCGACAGCGCGTTCTCGGCGCTCGACTCGGTGGCGGCCACCGCCCCGAGTGCCAGCCGAGGTGTGCTGTTCACGCCGTGGCTCAACGGAGAGCGGTCGCCCGTCGCCGATGCCGATCTCCGAGGTGGTTTCCACGGCCTCTCGTTGGCCACCACTCGAGCCGACCTCATCCGATCGGTGCTCGAGGGTGTGGCTCACAACTCCCGTTGGCTACTCGAGGAGTCCGAGGCCATGCTCGGCCACCCGCTCTCCCATGTCCGCGCCATGGGCGGCGGTGCCGGGTCCGACCTGTGGTGCCAGATCCACGCGGATGTGCTGGGCCGGCCGGTCCACCGGGTGGCCGATCCGTTGATGGTGAACGTCCGCGGCGCGACGTTCTTCGCCGGGCTGGTCTTGGGCCTCATCGATGTGGCGGACATCCATGGCCGGGTCGAGATCGATCGAGTCTTCGAACCCGACGCCGCGGCGCAGCGGGCCCATGACCCCATGCACGCCGAGTTCATCCGTCTCCCGAGAACTCAACGAGCCATGTTCAAACGGTTGCGTCGCGCTCGCGCGGCCTGATCGGCCGACCATCGCACTCAACATCGCGCTCACGACCGGCCGGAACGCCCATCAGGTCACTGGCGGGACATGGTGCTGCGCTCGTCGGCCGCAGCCGCGTCGGTCTCGGGGTTCGAACCGGCCGTCGTGCGTGTGGAGCTGACCAACTGCACGTCGATTCGTTCCAGGTCGCCCTCGAACGGGAACGAGTGGTCGTAGCGATCGCTCACCGGCGAGCCGTGATCGCGACCGACACTGGGGCCGATGCTCGACATCATGAACATGGCGAACGGGATCTCGACCTGGCCGGCCGACGTCCCGTCGATGATGAGCGTGGCCACACCGGCGCGACGATTTCGGCGGAACTCGACCCCGAGTTCACACGGACCCTCGGGAACCAGACGATCCGAGACGATGATCGAGTGATCGCCGAAGCAGTTGTAGTCGAACACCAGACGCTCGTCCTGGACGAACAGGCTCAGTCCCGAGTTGGCCGTGCCCGACGCATACAACACTCCCCCGGCGCCGGCCGGACGAGTCACCGTTGCCACCAGGTCCCAGCTCCTGCCGCCGATGGCCGGTGCCACCTGGCCCGGGAGCGGAGTCATGGGCGGGTAGTAGGTGTAATGGCGGTTGGCCGGATGGGGTGAGCGGTCGCGGAACCGGGTGCCGAACAGCTCGATGGTCCGGTCGTCGAGCGGCAGCACTCCGTGTTCGGTCGCCTCGGTCCACCACAGCTCGATCATCTCGGCGAGCTTGTCCGGCAACTCGGTCGCCAGGTCGACGCACTCCGAACGATCCTCGGCCAGGTGGTACAGCTCCCAGTCGTCGTCCTCGAACGGCACGCCGGGCGTGTGCTTGGTGACTGCCTTCCAGCCGTCTGAGTAGACGGCCCGATGGCCCATCATCTCGAAGTACTGAACGGACTTGGCGCTGGGCGCATCGGGATCGCTGAACGTGTAGTTCATGGGCGTGCCGGTGATGGGTAACTGCTCGCGGCCTCGATACACGTCGGGCGGAGTAACTCCCAGAGCCTGGTAGATGGTCGGGACGACGTCGTTGACGTGGTGGAACTGGTCCCGCACGCCACCCCGATCCTTGATGGCCGCCGGCCAGTGCACGATGAGCGGGACGTGAACGCCCCCCTCGTGGGTGTTCTGCTTGTACCACTTGAACGGAGTGTTCCCCGCCTGGGCCCAGCCCCACGGATAGTTGGTGTGACTGTTGGGCCCGCCGATGTCGTCGACTCGCCCGATCGCTTCGTCCGGTGTCTCGACGATGAAGTTGAAGAACTTCATCTCGTGCATGACCCCGAACGGTCCGCCCTCCTGGCTGGCCCCGTTGTCGGACAGGAACACGATCATGGTGTTGTCCAACTGAACCAGACGTTCCAGCCCATCGAGGAGCCGACCGATCTGGGCGTCGGTGTGGTCCAGGAACGCGGCGAACGCCTCCTGGAGCCTGGCCGCCAGGCGCCGATGCGTCTCCGGCATGGTGTCCCACGGCTCGACCCCGGGGTTGCGGGGGGCAAGTTGTGTGCCCGCGGGCAGGAGTCCTTCGTCCAACTGGCGGGCGAACCAGCGTTCCCGGGCCACGTCCCATCCCTCGTCGAACCGTCCCCGGTACTTCTCGAGATACTCCGCCGGCGCCTGATGGGGCGCGTGCATGGCGCCCAGCGCCATGTACATGAAGAAGGGTCGGTCGGGCCGGATCGACACGGTGTCGTGGACGAAGCCCAGCGCGTGGTCCACCAGGTCCTCGGTCAGGTGGTATCCGTCCTCGGGCCCCGCCGGCGGGTCGACGTGATGGTTGTCGTACACCAACTCCGGGTGGAACTGGTCGGTCTCCCCCTCCATGAACCCGTAGAACCGGTCGAACCCCCGCTGGCACGGCCATTGGTCATAGGGACCGGCCGCCGAGGCGTTCTCCATGGCGCACAGATGCCACTTGCCCAGCGCAAAGGTGGTGTAGCCCTCGTCCCGCAGCACCTCGGCCACCGTCCCGGCGTGATCCGACACGTGACCACGCATGTGGGGATAGCCGCTGCTGAAGTTCGAGATGGACCGCATGCCGACCTCGTGGTGGTTGCGGCCCGTGAGCAGCGCTGCTCGTGACGGCGAGCACAACGGGGTCACGTGGAAATTCGTGTAGCGCAACCCGCCGGCGGCCAGGCGGTCGATGTTCGGGGTGTGCAGATCCGATCCGAAGCAACCCAGGTGGGCGAAGCCCGTGTCGTCGAGCAGGACCACGATGACGTTCGGTGCATCATCGCCGGGGTGGGCCGGGGTCGGCCACCACGGTGTGGATTCGGCCTCGGTCCGACCGATGTGGCCTTCGACCTCCTCGAAGAGCTTCACGGTCCGCAGGCAGCTGGACCATCGTTCTGGAAGGTGGTGGTACTACACGTCTTGGCCGCCGGGGTGTAGACGCCCATGACGTCCGAGGCCAGCTGACCCGGGGCGACGTTCGATGCCGTCTCGACGAACGTGGGCGCCGGGAGCATGTGACGAAGGATCATCACCATGTTCGTGGTGGTGCTCCCCCAGTCCAGCCAGGTGACGCCGTCGGCCGTAGTGGCATTGGTCGGCTTGTCAGCGGGGGTCGACATGACGAAGGTGTAGTACCCGGAGCCATCCAGTGTGGCCTCGGAGTCGAAGGCGCAGAAGCTCACCGGATACGGCTTGCGGTACTCGTTGGTGCACATCGACCAGTACCGGAGCTGGCTCGGCGTGGCGGCGGACTGACCGGCACGGGTGTCCGGCGTGCTCGGCGCCTTACCCCGCACCACGATCACCTTGCCGGGCTGGTGGTTCACGATCGAGGCCAGGTAGGTGTTGTCGGGGTTGGCGTAGAGCCCGGCCACGCTGGCCGGGCGCCGGAACACCGGCGGATCGGTGGGAGGCAGGTCGGTGACCGGCCCGAAGTTGTTGATCAGATCGAGGATCGAACTGTCCGAGCCCTGCGTCGCACACGTCGGCAGCGGCGTCAGGGACGAGTCGGGATGACGGACCGTCATGTCGGGGAGCGGCACGCTCCCGGCCAGGTCGATCGGGTTGTCCGGCACGTACACCCGCAGGATCACCGATCCGAGCGAGGTGGCAGTGAGGCCATTGGTGGCCTGGCCCGACCCGGGCGCGGCGTCCGGACTGATGGTGACGGTCCACCGACGGTTGGCGGGATTGGTCGACGCCGCGACATCGGTGAACGGGTTGTCGCTCCCGGGGTCCGGATTGATCTGGATGTCGGAGAGCTTGTCGACCACATTGCCGGAGAAGTTGTAGGTGATCAGCGACATGTAGCGGGCGTAGGGGTAGGTGCCCGAGAGGACCAGACTCTGCCCGGAGAGCAACGTGTACCTGGTGGTGAAGTACGTCGCCCCGGCATCCGGATAGGCCACGTTGAGCGTTTCCCGGTCCGCCTTGAGCCCCCACGCACACGAAATACCCGCCGACGGATTCAGCGAGGCACAGGCCGCCAACCCCGACGCCACCAGCGTCACCGCAAGTACGGCCAACGCGCGTCGGCCCCGCTTCGTTCGAACCACCATCTCGGATTCCCCCTCGATCGCCAACCTCACGACTGAAGTGAGTTTCCTGCTCTTGACAGTCACTGTCAAGTGATAGTCGGGCCCGGGTGCTCTCCAGGTCTGGGTGTTCAGGGCGACGTGCGGGGGCCGACCCGCCGGGTAGGTTCTGTCGGCGAATCAGGATCCAGGAGGCCTTCGTGGACGTACGACTCGAAGCGGCCATCCGGCTGCGGCTGGACCACGAGGACACTCGGACCGGTCCACCGGACGGGTTTCCCCCGCTCCCGCCGATTGCTGCCGGCCGGTACACCGACCCGGAGTTCGCCGAGCTCGAGACTGACGCGGTCTTCGGAACGTCGTGGTTGTTCGCCACCCATGTCAGCGAGGTGGCCGGACCCGGTGACTACCGGGTCGTGGAGCTGCCCATCGGACCGATCGTGGTGGTGCGAGGGCTGGACGGCGAGCTCCGAGCCTTCTTCAACAGCTGCCGTCACCGTGGCGCGCCCGTCACTCGCGAGACGTGTGGCACCGCCAAGTTGCTGGTGTGTCAATACCACAGCTGGGCCTACGACACGACCGGCCGACTCAAGAACGTGCCCGAAGAACGTGACTTCGCCGAGCTCGACCGAGACGACCGTGCCCTGGTGTCGTTGCGATGCGAGGTCTGGGACGGGTGGGTGTTCGTGAACGCGTCGCCGGATCGCTTGCCGCTGACCGAGTGGCTGGGACCGATTCCCGAGCAGCTGGCCGAGCTGGGCGGATCACATCTGCGAGTCGTGGGCCGTCAGGTGGCGGAGATGACCTGTAACTGGAAGCTGGCCGTGCACGCCTTCATGGAGATCTACCACGTGCGAACCGTTCACCCGGACAGCGCAGCGCTGCTCTACGACCCCCACCGCACGACCCTCACCATGTTCGAGCGGGGGCACAACCGCTTGACCATCGACAAGCGGCCGGAGATGTCGTTCCTGAACCAGGAGCACGGAGCGCCGTTCGACAACGACGCCGTCGGCGAGCTGATCCGCACCACCTCGACGTCGTTCTCCATCTTCCCCAACGTCACGATCGTGCCTGACCCGGCCTCGTTTCCCTTCATCGTGGCGTGGCCCACCGGAGTGGACAGCTGTCGGTTGGAACTGATCTGGTTCGGCGCGGACTGGGGAGACGGCGAGCCCCCCGTGGAGCACACCTCACGGATGGAACTCTTCGAGTCGATCATCGCCCAGGACACGGCGAACCTGGCACCCATGCAGGCCTCGCTGCGGTCCGCCGGGTGCCCGGACATCCTGGTCGGCTACCAGGAACGGCTGATCTACCACTTCGAGCGTCACGTCGACGCAGCCATCGGCGACACCGTGCCGCCCGACTACCGGGTTGCGCCCGTGCTCGATCATCTGATCGAGACCTGAGCCGGCCTACCAATCGACCGAGGGTGTGGCAGGAAACAGCGTGGGCCGCTCGCTCATGAGGCGCGCGCAGTCCCAGTCCGTGTCGACCGGCTTCAGGATGATCGGACTCTTGGACAGATCGGGCACCTGCTTCCACTCGGCACGCGTGATGAACAGATCGTCGCTGGCGCCCACGATCAACTGCTCGGACTGATCGGTCACCGCCCCCGTCAACGATCCGTCGCGCTGGCGCGTCACGTCGTAGGCGAACCGTTCGCGACGGGCGATGTAGATCTCGCCCTGGAAGTCCTCGGACACCTTGATCCGGACCGTCACCCCCGGCTTGCCATCGCCGTCGTCGTCGACCACTCGCGGATCCGCCGGGTCGGTGGGCAGCACGTCGTTCGCCGGATCCTCGAACCGGATGCCGATCCCCGTCGGGGTCTCGGGTCGCTGGATCCGGATCACCCCGTCGTTGTCGGTCAAGGTCACCGGCGTGGTCGGCGGCTTGATGGCCGCGGTCGCAGTGTCCGAGATCGACGACTCGATCGGCTGATCGCTGCGATGATCGGCGTGACAGAAGGACTCGGTGGCGTTCAGCACGCCGTCCACCACGGTCAGGTCCGTGAAGCCGAAGCTGACGATCAACGTCTTCATGTCCGAGCTCTCGTACGCCACGACGTCGTAGTGGGCGTACCGGCCCGGTAGGCCGTCCGGAATGGGGTTCGCCGGCTCCCGTGCGGCGGCCGACCCGTCGTCGCCACCACAGCCGCCAGCCAACAGCGCAACCACTCCGAGCGTGGCGATCCGAACCGCGGCCAGACGCATCCCCGGAGCCTACCGGCCGCTTGGCTCGGCGGTTCGTCCGGACCTCATGCGTTCATTGGTCGCTCATGCCGCTCAGGGCGGCATGGGGAACCAGTGAATGGCGCAGAAACCAGAACCACGGCAGCACGAGCAAACAGGGTCTTTTGGTAGTGGCGCACCGACGCTGAGCCTGCTCCTATGGAGACATGACCACACAGAGCGACTTCCAGCTCAAGTTCGTCCCGATCCATGGCCACGACGTCGGCTACCGGCGCGCCGGGTCGGGGCCAGCTCTGCTGTTGATCCACGGGATGGCGGGCAGCTCGCGCACCTGGCGCGAGGTCATGCCGGCCCTGGCGCAGGGACATGACGTGATCGCCCCTGATCTCCTGGGGCACGGCGAGTCGGCGAAACCGGTCGGCGACTACTCGCTCGGCGCCTTCGCGTCGGGGCTGCGGGACCTGCTGAGCCTGCTCGACGTCGACCGAGTGACCGTCGTCGGTCAATCGCTGGGTGGCGGCGTGGCACTGCAGCTGGCCTACCAGCATCCGGAGCTGGTCGAGCGACTGGTGCTGGTCGGAAGCGGCGGGTTGGGCCGTGAGGTGAGTTGGATGCTCCGAGCGCTCACGCTCCCCGGCGCGGAACTGATCATGCCGCTGCTGTTCCCCAGGATCGTGGCGGACCGGGGTGACGCCGTGTCCCGACGGATCCACCGACTGGGGATCCGAGCGCCCCACGTGGCGGAGATGTGGCGGGCGTACTCATCACTCTCGGGGGCGCCTGACCGCCGCGCCTTCCTGCGGACGCTCCGCGGCGTGGTCGATCCGGGTGGGCAGTCGGTCAGTGCGAACGACCGGCTGTATCTGGCGGCCGGCATGCCGACCCTGATCATGTGGGGTGACTCGGACCGGATCATTCCCATCGAGCACGCCCACGCTGCGCACGCCGCCATGCCCGGAAGCCGGCTCGAGGTCTTCGAGGGCGTCGGGCACTTCCCGCACGTCGAGGCCCCCGACCGCTTCACCGAGGTGCTCCTGGACTTCCTGGAATCCACCACACCATCGGACAGCCACCTCTCCCGCTACCAGGAACTGCTGAGCGATCCGTCGAACGCAGTGCGCCAGAGCGCCTGAATCTCCAGGACCACTGACACATGGCGGACATCCACCTGTCCCGGGCCGACACCTTCACGGTGCACCTCGAGCAGGACCCGCTGCTCCGGTCGACGATCATCGCCCTGGCGCTCCTCGATCGGTCCCCGAACTGGAAGCGGCTCAGTGCAGCGGTCGACCGGGCCACCTGTCTCGAACCGAACTTCCGGCGTCGCCTCTCCCCTGGCTCAGCGCTGGTTCCGGCCCGCTGGATCGACGATCCGGACTTCGACCTGAGCTGGCACCTCCGTCGGATGGCCGTGGCCGAACCCGCAGACCTGGGTCAGGTCATGGAGTTCGCCCGGATCACCGGGATGACGGCCTTCGATCCGATTCGACCACGCTGGGAGTTCACCGTCCTCGAGGGTTTGACCGGCGGACGCGCCGCGCTGGTCATGAAGGTCCACCATGCGTTGACTGACGGGATCGGCGGGATCCAACTGGCGGCGCACGTCATCGATCTCAGCCGGCGAGGGACCCGCCGATCGCCGGTTCCAGCGCCGGAGCCCGGCGCGTCGAACGATCTCGTCGAGCGGACGGGCGATGCCGTCGCCTACGACTTCGGCCTGGTCGGTTCCATGACTCGGGCGGTCATCGGGTCGGTCCCGAGCGCCCTGGCCGGTTGGGCCCGCCGTCCGCTCAGCATCTGGGGTGACGTCGGCCGAAGCGTCGCGTCGGTGGCCCGGTTCGTGCGTCCGGTCACGAACACCCTGTCGCCGGTCATGACCGAGCGTCGGCTGGGCTGGCGCTACCACATGATCGACGTACCCGTCCCCGAGTTGAAGGCCGCCGCCGCCCTGGCCGATGGGACGCTGAACGACGGGTTCCTGGCCGGGATCGCCGGCGGACTGGCCTGCTACCACGCCACCCACGGATCGAGCGTGGAGGAACTCCGGGTGACGATGCCCATCAGCACGCGCAGGGCCGGCGATCCTCCTGGCGGGAATCACGTCACCCTGGTCCGCTTCGCCGTACCACTGGGCGACCACCACCCGATCTCCCGAATGATCGCCATTGACCAGACCACCACGTCGTTGCGTCACGAGCCTGCCATCGGGTGGTCCGAGGCCATCGCCGGAGCCCTCAACCTGCTCCCGACCGGCGTCGCGGCCGGCATGCTCAAGCACGTCGACGTACTGGCTTCGAACGTCCCGGGTTTCGACCAGCCGGTCTTCCTGGGTGGTGCGCTGCTCGATGCGTTCTACGCCTTCGGTCCCACCATGGGATCAGCGGCGAACATCACCTTGATGTCCTACCGCCAGCACTGCTTCATCGGGATCAACACCGACACCGGCGCCATCGCCGATCACGACTATTTTGCGGCGTGCATCGCTGCCGGGTTCGACGAGCTGTTGCAGGTTGGCCGAACGGTCACCTGATCGCGGGGCGTCGAGCGACCGGCAGACCGTTCGGCCAGACTCAGGAGCAGCGACCAGGGTGGCCCTGGGTGTCAGCCCGCCCCGGCCACGGCAACGGCCCACTTCTTCATTGGAGAACCCATGACGCCAGCAGGCCACGCGGCGGCTCGCGGCCACAGAGTCGAAGGTCACACGCCGACGCGGCGGCCGCCGGATTCTCCTGAGGGTCGATCAGGGAGCGACTGCGCTCGTCAGGAGCGTTTCACCCGTCGGCGTTTGGGGGCGCCGGACACAGTCAGGGCCCGGGTCCGGAGCGCGTCGATCGTCTGGACGGTGGCCGCGGCCAAGACGCCGACCTCGGGCACACTGTCGAAGTCCCCGGTCACCCCGAAGGCGATCCTGGCGTTGTAGGACAAGATCGCCGTCCCGACCCGGATCCCCTGGACGATCGGAACGTACGGGAGATACTCGGTCATCTCGCGGCCGAGGCAGTAGAGCGGGAACTGCGGGCCCGGCACGTTGGTGGTGACCGTGTTCACCACACGCTGGGGGAACGTCTGTCCGGCTCGGACCACCAGGCGGGTCACGGCGCCCACGAGCATGGGCGGGGCGAGGTCGCCGATCGAGGTGATGACCTCGCCGGCTTCGGCCATGTGGGACGCCTTGACCTCGGCCATCCGCTTCGTCAGGAACTCGAGACGTTCGACCGGGTCCTCGATCCCCACCGGAAGATCGACCAGCAGACTCGAGACGCGATTGTCCGCCACACCGCGGCCATCCTCGTTTCGGACCGAGACCGGCACGGCCGACCGCACCACCACGGTGTTCACGTCGTCGCCGCGCTCCCGGAGCAACGCTCGGTACCCGCCGCTCACTGCTGCGAGGACGACGTCGTTGATGGTCCCACCGAATGCGGCCCGGATGGTCCGTATGTCGCCCATCGCGACAGACCCGGACGCCCACACCCGATGCGGGCCGATCCGACCGACGATCGACATCTCGGGGGTGATCGACAGATTGGAGATGAAGCCGGACACCCCTCGCAGCGTCTCGGTGACACCACGTGCTGCGCCCAGGGGATGCAGAACGGCATTCGGAGCCTTGCGAGCCCAACCCGCCGCGTCGCCCAGCAGCCCTCCCCATGCGTCGAGGACCATGGCCACACCCGCAGGCTGAGGCGACGGCTCCCAGGGCTCCGGCTCGGTGATCGTCGTCTCGGGTTCGGCGTCGAGCAGCACGCCGAGCAGGCCCACACCCGCTACGCCATCGACCATGCAATGGTGCGCCTTGAACACGATCGCCCACCGTCCACCCGAGAGCCCTTCGACCAGCCACGCCTCCCACAAGGGGCGTTCGCGGTCGAGCGGCTGGGACATCAGACGGCCCATGAGCGTCGAGAGCGTCGAGTCGTCCCCGGGCGCAGGAAGCGCCGTGTGGCGCACGTGATAGCCGATGGCGAAGTGCGGATCGTCGACCCAGACAGGTCGGCCCAGCTCGAACGGCACCGTCCGCACACGCCGGCGGTAGAGCGGAAGACGGTGGAGCTTGGAGGCGATGAGCGCAGTGAGTTGCTCGATGGACGGAGGCGGATCCTCGAAGACGCACACACCGCCCAGTTGCATGTGACTGGCCTCGTCCTCCATGTGGAGGAACTCGGCGTCGAGGGCGCTCAGGCGGTTCACCGTTGGGGTGCGTGGCGGAGTCGCACCGACAGGCAGGTCACACAGCCCTCGAGCTTGATGTACTCACCGATGTCGACGATCACGGGCTCGTACCCGAGATCGGCGAACAGCTCTTCGGACCTGGGACACCCGGCTGCCATGAGCAGCTTGTTGCCACCGAGCAGTACGACGTGTGCGCCGGACTCCTCGGGGACCGGGACGAAGTGGGGAAAGAAGCCAGGGTCGTCGACCAGCGCCGCGTAGCCGATGATCGAACCGTCGGGCAGCGCGGTCACGGCCGACTTGAGGTGGAGCACCTTGGAGAGCGGGACAGCCAGCACGTTGGCACCGAGGGGCTCGAGGATGGCTCGGAGTTGTCGAATCCCTTCGCCATTGGTCCGCCCCCCTCGGCCCACGTAGACGGTGTCACCCACCTTCAGGACATCGCCGCCGTCGAGGGTTCCCGGTTCACGGATCCGGTTGATGGAGTAGCCCAGATCCTCCACCGCGGCCTCGACCGGGGGCGTCTCGGGCTTGCGTGAGTCGGCCCCCGGTCGAGTCACCACGGCGACGTTGCGGAAGACGACCACGGCATCCTCGACGAAGACGGCATCCGGGCAGTCGTCGGCGGATGGCACCTCGATCGTTCGCCAACCGTGCTCGTGGAGCACCCCGACGTAGTGCTCCCACTGTGCCCGGGCCAACGCCAGGTCCACCGGTTGCCGGTCGATCGTGGTCACGATCCCCTCGTCCAGCCTCGGCCCCGGTGGGCGGACGAGCGCCAAGCGGGTGTCAGGCACCGCCGGTGCTGACTGTCTGGGGTTCGGTTGCCGCGGGGTCGATGACATCGACCGGTTCCGCCACCACCCCGGCCCGCTCCCGTTGGGCCTTCAGGAAGGCGTAGATCGGCACGCCGGCCATCAGGAGCAGCACACTCTGGTAGACGGGCTGATAGCCCGAGGCGAACGTGACCCAGACCGAGAACAGGATCCCGGTGACCGAGATGGCGAGGTCACGTCCGAGTTGCCAGCCGGACACCCGACGCCGCCGCGAGACCAGATACGAGAGCTGGGCGCATGCCGAGATGAAGTACGGGATGGCGACCGTCACCACCGACAGGTAGACGAGGTACGTGAAGACCTTGAGGCCCGTCTCGCCCGAGTAGCTCCAGGCCATCAGCACCGACGCAACGGCGGTGGACACGACCACACCGAACCACGGGACGCCACGATCGTTCTGCTTGGCGAACGACTTCACGAACAGCCCGTCCTTGGCCGCCGCGAACGGCATCTCGGCGGTCACCAGGGTCCAGCCGTTCAGCGCTCCGAGACCGGAGATCACGGCGGTGAGGGCCACCAGCTTGCCGACCCACTGGGCGCTGCCGAACATGGTCTCGAAGGCGCCGACGAACGGAGTGCCGTTGTCCACCAGTTGGTCGTGGGGAACCAGTCCCATGACCGCAGCTGTGACCACGATGTAGAGCAGGCCGCTGGCCGCAGTGCCGAAAACCGAGGCCCGGCCGACGTTGCGCCGGGGATTCTCCACCCGGCCCGCGGCGATCGAGGCGCACTCGACGCCGATGAAGGAGAACAACGCAACGCCTGCCGCGATGTTGACGGCGTCGTACAAGCTCCCGCCTGAAGCGTTGAACGGGCCGAAGTTCGCGGTACTCACGAAGAACCAGCCCACCAGCGCCACGAAGAGCAGCGGGACGAACTTGAGCACCACGGTGACCCGTTGGAACCAGTCCATCTGCCGGACGCCGACCAGGTTGATGAACGCCGGGATCCACAGCCCCACCAGGGCGATCCCGAGGTTCGTCCAGGCCGATGGGTTCTCGATGCCGAACAGCGACTCGACGTACAGGACCCAGGACGCCACGATCGCCGCGTTGCCGGCCCAGCAGGTGATCCAGTAGCACCACGCCGTCATGTAGCCGGCGAAGTCGCCGAACTCGTGCCTGGCGTACGCGTACAACCCGCCGCCGACGTTGGGCACCCGCTTGGTGAGCTGGCCGAACATCACGCCGAGCACCAAGGCGCCGATGGTGATGACCCCGAGCGTCAGGATCGAGCTGGTCCCTGCGCCGGCCATGACCGCCGGCATGGTGAACACGCCGGTTCCGATGATGCTCCCGATGACCAGCGCCGTGGCCGACGGCAGGCCGAGCAGGTGACCCCCGGCCGAGTCCGAAGATGCCAGCGAAGGTGGCAATGGCGGGTCGACGCCGACGCCGCTCGGTTTGTCCAGAATGCTCGTCATGGTTCGTCTCCTCCAATGAAGCACTTCACGGGTGTCGCGAGCTTGTGACCAGCATCCCGGTCCGGGTCCGACAGAAAAAGGGCATTAGGTCACTTCGGCCGACGTTGATGCCTCCGCGGTGTGCAGGACGGTGGCCTCGGGCCACGGATCCGGATCAGCCGCCAGCAGTCGGGCCACGGCCGGCGTGGCCTCGGAGGCATCGGATCCCGCGAGCAGACGTCGTCCAACCCGTTCAGCCGCCACCTCGATCGGGCAGTCGCAACGCAGCTCGCACAGCGGGACATGGTGCAGCGCTGCCATCTCCCGCGCCTCGGCCCGCCGACCGGCATCGAGCCACGATGCGTCGAGGACCACGGACTCGCCGTGTTCGAGGAGCACTGCTGCCCGCCTGAGCAGTTCGGCGTAGACGGCGCCGGTCCGCTCCGGTGCGTACCGACCCGCATGCAGGTCGTCATGACGAGCGCTCTCAGTTCGGGTCGCCAGTTCGGCTCGGGGCATCAGCTCGTCTCGGACATCGTCGGACGAGATCACGGAGATCGCGAGGCCGTCGGCCAGCTGCTTGGCGACCGTGGTCTTTCCGGTCCCCGGGCTTCCGCCCACTATGACCATCCGGACGCGTCCCCGCTCGAGGTGATCGACGCAGAGCTGGTGAAGAGCCCGCACCTGGTCCGCTGCGGTTGGGTCTCCCTGGGTGTACCGGATCCAGGCAACCTTCATGCGCACGTGCGCCCGGTAGGCGATGAAGTGATGCATCAGCGAGTCCGGCCACGCGTCGGACGAGAACTCCCGGTACGAGTCCAGCAGCACCGGGACCAGGTCGACCGCTCCCAGGCGTTCGAGGTCCATGGCCAGGAAGGCCAGGTCGAGCAGCGCATCGCCGAAGCGGAGGTGTTCGTCGAACTCGAGGCAATCGAGGATTCGTGGCCCGTCCTCCAGACAGAAGATGTCCTCGGCCAGGAGGTCGCCGTGACCGTCCACCGCTCGCCCACTGGCCAGGCGCTGATCGAACAGCGGCCGTCGTCCGGCCAGGTAGTCGTGAGCGAGACGGGCGGCCCGGTCGAGCTCGGCCCGCTCGACCAGTTCCCCGGGCAAGGCGCTCAACTGCTCGAACCCGGCTGACCACAGCGCTTGAACGGCGTCAATCGTTGCCGCCGCGTCGATACGTTCGCCACGGTCCGCCCGGGTGTGGAAGGACGCCACGATGCGGGCCACCTCCCGAACATGTTCACCGGCGTCGGGCTCGGCCAGCAGCGCGCTCAGGCGCCGCTCGACCGGGAGACGCCGCATGACGACGAGCGGCTCGGTGAAGGCCCCGGGAAGATCGAATGAGGCGACGCCGAGGTAGACGTCGGGCGCCAATCGGCGGTTGAGTTCGACCTCCCGTTCACAGTCCAGGCGCCGTGCTTCCACCGATGCGAAGTCGAGGAACCCTGTCGTAACGGGTTTGCGCCGCTTCAGGACGAGGTCGTCGACGAAGAACAGGGTCGAGATGTGGGTCTCGACGACCTTCGGGCCGGGTTGCGCCTCGGGGGGCGGGGCCGGAGGAGGGGCCGGGGGCGCGGCCAGAGGAGGGATCAGACCGGGTGTCTCGGAGCTGGATGAGGTGTTCATGAGCTGAACCGATCGTGTGCCGCGCCGGGCTCCAGGTACAGGGCACAACGTCCCATCAGCACCGGACAACGTCCCATCAGCACCGGACAACGTCCCATCAGCACCGGACAACGTCCCATCAGCACCGGACAACGTCCCATCGGAACCGGACAACGTGCAGGCCAGTGACCTCGGACCCTGTTCAAGGGGGCGGGGATGGGCTTGTGTGGCGCCATGAGCAACTCTCCAGGGTCCACGGGCTTCCTCGCCAGTCGGAGAGTGACCGGGACACTGCTCGCCCTCTCGATCATTGGGCTGGCGGCCGGGATCGGCCTGTGGTTGGCGAGCCACGACAGCGGCGCGCACCTTGCCTGGACGATCACCACATGGATCGGCATCGTTCCCGCAGGATGGTGGGTGCTCGACGCGGCGCGACACCGCCGGATCGGCGTCGACCTGATCGCCCTGGCGGCGCTGCTGGGAGCGGTCTGGGTCGACGAGGTGCTGGCCGGCGCCGTGGTCACCGTGATGCTGGCGAGTGGACGATCGCTCGAGGCGGCAGCCACCGCACGCGCCGGGCGTGAGTTGCGAGCGCTCTTCGACCGCACACCCCGGGTGGTGCACCGCTACGACGGCTCGGAGCTGTGTGATCACCCGGTCGACGAAGCAGCTCCGGGTGACCGTCTCGGAATCCGCCCGGGCGAGGTGGTGCCCGTGGACGGAGTTGTCGAGTCAGCCGGCGCCGTCCTGGACGAGAGCGCACTCACCGGTGAGTCCAACCCGGTCGACCGTCGCAGCGGCGACCTGGTTCGCAGCGGCGTGGTCAACGCGGGAGGGGCGTTCGACATGTTGGCGACGACCACGGCTGCCGACGGGGCCTACGGAGCGATCGTTCGCCTGGTCTCCGACGCCGGCGCGGACACCTCGCCCTTCGTCAGGATGGCCGACCGCTACGCCGTGTGGTTCCTCGCAGCAACGGCCGCTCTGGCCGGGGCCGCGTGGTTGGCCACCGGCGACGCCGTCCGGGCGGTGGCCGTGCTGGTGGTGGCCACGCCGTGCCCGCTCGTCCTGGCCGCCCCGATCGCCATCGTCTCGGGATTGTCCCGAGCGGCGCACCGTGGCGTCGTCATCAAGGGTGGAGCGGCACTCGAGCAGCTCGCCGACGGACAGGTGCTGCTGCTCGACAAGACCGGGACGCTGACGACCGGGCACCCGACGGTCGCCGAGATCGTGACGGCCGGACCGATCGACTCGGCAGAACTGCTCAGGCTGGCGGCGTCCCTCGATCAGGTGTCCCCCCACGTGCTGGCCAGCGCCGTGGTGAAAGCAGCCCGTCTCCGGGACCTGGCGTTGTCCCGGCCCGAGGATGTCGAGGAGGTGCTCGGCAAGGGAGTCCGAGGATCAGTCGATGGTCGGCGGGTGGCCATCGGTACGCAGCGGTGGATCGCCCCGGCCACCGATGAGTCCTGGGTCCGCGCTGCCAGGCGCCGCGCCGACCTCGACGGTGCCCTCACGATCTTCGTGTCGGTCGACGATCAGCCGGCCGGGGCGATCGTGCTCGATGATCCGGTGCGACACGACGTCGCGCGGACCATCCGTCAACTCCGACGCAACGGGGTCCAACGCGTCGTCATGGTGACCGGCGACCGGGAGGACGTGGCCCAGACGATCGGTCACGTCGTCGGCGTCGATGCCGTGATGGCTGAGCAGAGCCCGTCGGAGAAGGTCGACGTCGTGCGGTCCGAGCGGGAGGTGGGACCGACGATCATGGTCGGTGACGGGCTGAACGACGCCCCGGCGTTGGCATTGGCGGATGTGGGCGTCGCCATTGCGGCACGGGGCACCACTGCATCGTCGGAGGCCGCGGACGTCGTGCTCACGGTCGATCACCTGGGACGACTCGGCGAGGCCATGCTGATCGCCCGCCGATCCAGGCTCATCGCCCGACAGAGTGTGATTGCGGGGATCGGCCTGTCGCTCGCCGCCATGTGCGTCGCCGCACTCGGTTGGCTGCCGCCGACATGGGGCGCCCTGCTCCAGGAGGGAATCGATGTCGCTGTCATCGCCAACGCGCTCCGTGCCCGTCGCGATCCCGCTGGGGTCCCGGCGCTCGATGCGAAGGGCGCGGAGGTCTTGCGGCGGTTCGCCGGCGAGCACGCAGGGCTGGACCCTGGCATCGAACGCCTCCGGTCCGTGGCCGACTCGTTGGACGTCGAGACCCCCGAGCGGGCTCTCGTCACCGTCCGCGAGGCCCATCGGGTGCTCGTCGAGGACATCGAGCCTCACGAACGGGCCGAGGAAGCCGAGCTCTATCCGCTCCTGGCCAGAGTCATGGGCGGCAGCGACCCCACGGGGACGATGAGCCGCGTACACGTCGAGATCTCGCACCTGGTGCGACGCCTCGGGCGCGTGCTGAGCGAGATCGACGGCGATCGCCTGCAAGGCGATGACCTCACCGAGGTCCGGCGAGTCCTCTACGGGCTCGAGGCCATCCTCCGACTGCACATGGCCCAGGAGAACGAGAGCTACCTCGCCTGGAGCCCCGAAGAAACTGACGACATCCAGCTGACGACGGCCGCCGACTGACGACATCCACCACATGACCCCCGGCGACCTCCCCGGGGATGCCGGATTCTCGAATTCCCGACGCCTACCGGCTACTGATGATCGGCGGGAGGCGGGATCACGGCAACGGGAACCTCAACGTGGTTCAGGCACGTCCGAGCTACCGACCCCAACAGCAGCCCGACGAAGCCCCCGATCCCGCGGCTCCCGACCACGAGCAGACCGGCCGAGGCGGCCACGTCACGCAGCACTCGGGCAGACGGCCCTTCGTGGAGGAGCGGGTGCACGGTCACTCCGGCCGGGACGTCGGCTTCGGCGATGATGCGGTGCAGGGAGGCCCGGGCCTCGTGCTCCATCAGATCGACCCGAGGTGGGAACTGGTCAGTCGGAATGGTCGGCACCCAGGGTGCGTAGGAGTCCTCCCAGGAGTGGACCACCCGGACCACGGCGGAGGTCCGGGCGGCGCGGGCCAGTGCCCAGTTCAGGGCTGCGGCTGCGTTCGGCGAACCGTCGACTCCGACCACGATGACGTTCGGCAGGGTCGCAGGAGAACTCGCACTCGGCGCGTCTTGCTCAGCTGTTTCAACGTCAGCCCTCTCAGTGTCAGCGGCGGCCGTGGCCGTGTCGACCGTGGCCGTATCGACCGTGGCCGTATCGACCGTGTCATCGTCAGCCGCTGACGGGCCGGGCACGACGATGAGCGGACACGGGGCGTGATTGGCCAGCTGGTGACTGACCGAACCGAGGACGGCACTGGCCAACGCCCCACGTCCCCTGGTTCCGACGACGAGTTCCTCGGCGTCGGCCGCGACGTCCATCAGGAGCAATGCAGCCGAACCGCAGCCCGTCTGGATGGTCGGCACCGGATCCTGCGCCGTTCGAACCTCGTCGATCACGGCCTGGACCCGTTCGTGGATCACCGGGTCGAGGTCCGGAGAATCCCCGGCGGTGACGCCGCCGTACAGGCCTCCGACCGGATACACCGCAGGCTGCCAACTCCCCACGGCGATCACCTCGGCGTCCAGTGCGCGAGCGTCGTCCAAGGCAAACCGCAACGCGCTCTTCGATGCCGGTGACCCGTCGATGCCGACCACAATGTTCATGTGAGACTCCTGTCCTCGTCACCCGACATGTTCTGTCGCCTTTTCGAGGCCGGCCAGAGGCGAAGGACCCGAACGACGGTCGAGCCGGTGAACGGCTGGCCGTCTGCGTCGAACAGCCGGCCGATGGAGTTCATTGCTCCCTCATGCCGCTATGGGCGGCATGGAGGAGCAATGAACGTTCGGTCGGGCGGAAGGGGACCTTCGACTCTGCCCATCGGGCGTGCCGCGCAGGACGATGACGGGCACCACAATTCCGCAACGCACCGCTCTCCAGCGGCGCCTGCTCGACCAGAGGATGACCATGAGCGACGACACCCTGTCTCCGACGACCGCCCCCGACAACTTCGCCATCGCCGTCAATCGGCTGCTCGACGACGCACGCCAGGTCCGGGCCGCTGCGGCGCTCTACGAGGCTGACGGCGACGACGGGGACCAGTACGGGAACGAGGTGGCCGAGGTCCTGGGCACCATGGAACTGGATCTGACGATCGCCCGTGCCGCCCTGGCCGCCCGCCAGGCGGAGACCACCGAGGGCCTTCAGGACGCAGTCGACAAGGTCATCGAGGCCGCTCGTCACTGGGTCGAGGACGCATCGGTCCAGACGAAACTGGGACGCATGGAACTTCGTGACCGTTCGGACGCAGTGACCCACGCGCTCGACCGCGCCAGGGGCGAGGCGCTGCGAACCGTCGATCGGGTGGGCGACGCAGTTGGCGTCGACCTCGCCGAGACGCGCCGGACGGCAGTGAAATCGATCGGGAGCATCCGCCACGCCGTCACCGACGCAGTGGCTTCCCTCCGGACCGAACGAACCGACACTGCCGGCTGAGGGCTTGGTCGTTCATTGCTCGCTGATGCCGCCCTGAGCGGCACCAGCGAGCAATGAAGCTCGGATCAGGCCTTCTTGGCGGGAGCCTTCTTGGCGGGAGCCTTCTTGGCGGGAGCCTTCTTCTTTGCCGGAGCCTTCTTGGCGGGA
>Ga0105046_10006040_pt1 | contig 19105 bp, 17 predicted proteins | sample MAT03_FD_78385 | JGI IMG/M metagenome (GOLD analysis project Ga0105046, IMG submission 78385) | Freshwater microbial communities from Lake Fryxell liftoff mats and glacier meltwater in Antarctica - MAT-03 (megahit assembly) | ecosystem: Environmental > Aquatic > Freshwater > Ice > Liftoff... | reverse complement strand
CACAGAGATTATTTTTAGTAAAAATTTCTTTCAAAAATGATTGCCCTAAACGAAGATACAAATTGCTGATATTCAACCAATTAATACAATTTTATGAATCGTTTTTCAATTAAAATGTGCAAGATAAATTTTCGCCCTTTGGACAACCTACTCGGAGAGGTCGAAGGTTTGCAGAAAATAGCGTTGAAACAAACGTTTGACCTCTCCGAGGTCGGGAATCATAAGTATTTAGGGGCGGATGGATAGTTACAAAAAAGTAGATTGAAATAATTTTGACGAAGTACTTGCCAAGATAGCATGAAAGGCGCGAGCAACCACGAAGCGGTTAACTGTGATTAACCCCGGATGCAAGTTGTGCGGAAAACCGTCATTTCGTCACAGCGAACCGGCACGAGGATTCCCCGGTTTCCGAAGTTGTCAGCAAGTGGTACACTCCGAAAGATAAATGAACCTATGTTGGAAACATCCGCCAGGAAATGGATGGGTTCCACCAAAGCTAAGGGGGTGGCATAGCTTGGCGGAATGGCGTAGAAATTTTTATTCAGGCTGAGGTTGTTGTGCTCCTGTTCGACAATACGTACATCGTCAATCATCCAATAGTAATAATCGGCTTCCATCCTGAATTTGAAACGCGCCTGCGCTGAACCTGCAAGCCCGGGGAGTGGTACCTTCTGAATGTTGTTGAGCTGTGGACCAGTGGCTTCCAAATCGGTATTGATCTCAGTCCAGGTAGCTCCGCCATCTGTGCTGTAACCCACAAAAAAGCAGCTGTTCAGGTTGCGCGCCGACTGGAAAAATTGCAGGCTCACACCGGGAACCCCGACGTTGCTTAAATTAATGACCGGAGAAACCAATTCGCCGCTTTGTGGTGCCGGGCAAGGCGGCTGCGGGGTGGCGTCGTACAACCTCGAATCAAAAAAAGCGACCCCATTACAAGCGGTTGGCGAATGGATGACAATGGTGCCTTCTGTGGATGGACTGTTGTCTAAAACACCGTCTGCATCCCAGCGCCAAACATCGAAGTCTTCTGTGCCATTCGAGCAAATGGAGTTTTGAACCGTCCAGCCATTCAGGCCGTTATTGAAATCGCCCTGTCCGGCACACTTTCCCCATAAGACGTTGGCTTTAGGGAATTTAGGATATACAGGCACCAAGTTTATTTCGAGGGGAGTCAGGAGCCGGAGTACCTCGCAATCCTGCTTTGAGGCCATGAAGCAGGGGATGTTAACTGCGGCACTGATGCTGGGCGTGGCAGGCCCCATGGCAATGGGTGCAGCATTCGTATTGTTGCACACGATCACAGCAACAGCGCCTGCCTGTTGTACCTTGAGGCATTTGGAGTCGAAACTGCACGTGCCCCGGTCAACTGATGCAATTTTTCCGGAAAGGTCATTCAATGGCATCTCACAGGCGTTGGTTTCCGGTGCAACGCTGTCAAGAGCGATGACCCATTCCCCCGTGTAGCCTGAAGAATTACAATAATCTGCCCCGCCGAAAAGCGCTGAAATAACCGGGTATTTTACGCCATTTGCCTTGAGCGTGAAAGTTTCCTGGGGGTGGTCGTGGTGTTGGGAAGAAATGTTGCCAGCAGCGCAACAAGGATGAGGAATAAAGCGCGTATCAATTGCTTCATGGTTTGGAAGATTTAAGGGTTAAAGAAAAAACGGGTAAGTGAAGTATAAATATATGGTTTTCAGGGCAAAATAAGCATAAAAAAGCCTTTCCAGGTTGTCTGGAAAGGCTCTTTGTTTTACAGATTATTTAAAAAACTGTCCTCTACTTTGCAACAACGAAGCGGCGGCTGGTTGTGCCGTTTTCGGTGATCAGCTGCACATTGTAAGTGCCTGCTGCCAACGCCTTCACGTTGAGTTCGATTTTGTCTTTTTTAACCTGGCTGTACTGACGTTCCATGACCACTTTGCCTGTGATGTCCATTACGCGGATGCTCAGGTTTGCAGCGGTTTGCTCCAGATCGTAATCTAAGTTCAAAATATCCTGAACCGGGTTCGGGTAAACATCTACCCGGTTGTTGTCGTTAAGCGGATCTTTTGTACCTACGATGATTCCTGTATTCAGGCGGACTACAGGCACGAGGTCTGTACCAAAACCGTTAGAGCTGTATTCGGCAGTAGAAAGTTCGCCGATTGCCAGCATACTTGCGAAGCGTGGGCGAGCCAAGACGTCCGGACCATTCAAGAAAATCATGGCGTTGTAATCCACCGCATCGCTTGCAGCCAGCCACAGGTCTGTTACAGCGTCAGGAGCAGTGTACTCAAGCATCACTAAATAGTGGGTATTGCTTACTAAAGGAGTAATGTCGTTCAAAGGTACCGTGATGATGTCATTTGCTGTCTCCGTACCCGTTACGACGTAGGAAGCGAACGTGATACCGAAGCGCTCCGCATCCTGAACGTTGCCATCGTTGTTGGCATCCACCCATTCGTAAAGAGTAATTTGTGGCATTTGGCCAGTAGCGGCTCCTGCATTCTGTGAGTTGTCAATAGAGAAAGAAACGCTGGTAGCAAAAACCTGGTTGGAACCCAAATCCGGCGTAGCAAAATGATTGCCATAAGTCCAGGTATGCGCTTCACCAGCCTCCCAGTTGCTTCCTGCCGGAACAATGAGGCGGGTTTGACCCAATTCTTTCGCCCAGATAGAGTCAGTCACCGTAAACTCGAAAGACAATTCATTGTTTGTGGTGTCGAAATCCACCTGATCGGAAGAGATGGAATACGTAGCTAAGTAGGCATCAATCGCATCCGGCGTATAGCTTGCCGTAAACGGAACATTTTCCACGATCGAATTGCCATTAACGCTGCCATAAGACAAATCTTCGTCAAACACAACAGAGTTGTCCGACTTCAGAATCGTCATATTCAGATTTACATCGGTTTGCGTAGCAGCGCCAAGGTTGGAAATGTCCGCTAAGAAGTGGATCGGTTCCACTAACGCCAATGGTGTAGCGGCGTTTTGCGCAACCGCATAGAAGTTTTCGTTCACCTGAACGTTGTTTGCTTCCTGCTCAACCAAGCGGACATCGTCAATGATCCAGAAGTAGTAGTTGGCCAAATAACGGAATTTAAACCGTACCTGAGAAGACCCAACAACGCCCGGCAACGCCACGCGAACAATGTTTTGAGTGATAGGGTCATTCGTAACCAATTCTGTGTTGATAGCAATTTCAGTCCAGGTATTGCCATTGTCGGTACTATAACCTACAAAATACTCGCTTTGGAACTGGCGGGAAGCCTGGAAAAACTGAAGGCTTACACCGGCTGCGGATGTGGTACTCAGGTCAATCAGAGGAGAAATCAGTTCCCCTTCCTGATTCGCTGTGCATGGCCCTGTACCTGGCGCCGTAACGCCACCGTTGTCATAAAAATCCGAAGCAAATCCCATTGCGCCATTGCATGACGTCGGGGAAGAAATCAGACCATTGCCGTAAGCGCCCAAAACAGAGCCATCAGCCGTCCAGCGCCAAAGCTCAAATTCCTGGGTGCCGTTGCCACAGGCGATGTTGTTTACTTCCCAGCTGTTGAGACCACCGCCGAAATCGCCTTCGCCCGGGTTTTCACCCCAAACGACCACATCGCCGTCCGGATATTCAGGACTAATGCCCTCAACCGTTACGGTGATCGGCGTTAACAGGCGGATGACATCACAATCCTGCTTGGTGATCATAAAGCAGGGGATGGTGATTTGATCAGCAGTAGCCGGTGTGGCTACCCCCATAGCGATTGCAGGGCCAACGGCGTTGTTACAAACGATAACAGCCACAGCACCGGCCGTTTGTCCGGCAAGGCATTTGATGTCGAAACTGCAGGAACCCCGGTCAATCAACGCAATTTTACCGGTGAGGTTATTTAGGATAGGCGTGCATGCGTCCGAAGTCGGCGCGGTGCCGTCGTCGGCGATGACCCATTCTCCCGTGGTAGAGGTACAGGCAGTAACCCCAAAGCCGGCGGGTGTTGCGGGATAGTCATTTCCATTTACTGTAAGTACAAATTGTGCATTCATCGTGGAGTAGCCCCCAAGGATGAACATCACAAACGCCGTAAGGCGGATGATTGCATGTGAAAATCGCATCATAGTTTGGATAATTTAATTAAAAAAAGAGTGTCGGAATCGGAAAGTTACGCTTTCAAGGGCAAAGAAATACAAATCCATTTAAAGTTTGTCAATCAAGTGACAGAAATGTTGTCGTACTTGCAATTCAAGGTTAATCTGGCTAAAGATTCGTCTTGGTAAACAAAAGGCTTAGACTACTTGAGTTTGATGGAGTACAATGTTTTGAACGCCGGGTTCATGAACTTGGTTGATGGCGCTCAGGAGATTCTGGTAGTGGGTCGGGAATCTGACAAAGTCGAGGTTTCCGGCGTCCACAATCAGAATGGGAATAGAAGGCTCTGTTTTAAAAAAATCAAAATAGGCATCCTGGATCTGCGCCAGGTATTCCGGGCTGATGTTTTGTTCGTATTCCCGGCCCCTGGATTGAATGTTGGCCATCAGGCTTTCTACCGGACGGTGCAGGTAGAGAATCAGGTCGGGTTTTGGAGCATTGGCGTTCAGAATATGAAACAACCGCTGGAACAGGCGATACTCTTCCTCATTCAGGTTGTTCCTGGCAAAGAGCAGCGTTTTTAAAAAGAAATAATCTGCAACTGCCCGTTGCTGGAACAAGTCCTGTTGAGCCAGCTCGTCCTGAAGTTGCTTATGGCGTTCGGTCATGAAAAAAAGCTCCACGGTGAACGCATGGCGCTCCGGGTTTTCATAAAAATACGGCAAAAATGGGTTGTCGGCAAATTGCTCCAGCACCAGCCGGCAACCGTAATCCTCCGCAATCATGCGGGTCAACGTCGTTTTTCCAGCACCGATATTTCCCTCGATGGCAATGAATTGATAGGGAAACGGCCAGGGCTGCGTGTTCGTTGTATGTTTCATTAAAACCTGTTCAGCCGCTTAACTTACAAACGGTTCTTGTTCACAATTTCCAGCAATTCGTCGCGATAGTTTTTGCCCACCGGCAAGTGTTTTGCGACATTCTTTTCGATGACTTCCACCATATTGCCAACGATGGCATTGATTTTACCGATATTGACGATGTAGGAACGGTGGATGCGTTTGAACTGCGAAGTGGGGAGTTTGTCTTCCAGACTTTTCATCGTTTGCAGGGTGATGATGCGGCCCTTGTCGGTGCGGATGATGACATAGTCTTTTAACCCCTCGATATAGATGATCTCTTCAAAATTGACCTTCACCAATTTTTTATCGGCCTTCACGAAAATAAATTCAGTCCTATCCCCGGCTTCTGCAGGAGGCGCAGGCATCTTGTCCCGGTGTTGCAGGTCAAGCTGGTCCATCGCTTTATTGACCGCTTTGAGGAAACGCTCCATCGAAATCGGTTTCAGCAGGTAGTCCAGGGCGTTCAGTTCAAATCCCTCAATCGCATAATTGGAATAGGCCGTGGTAAAAATGACCAATGGTGGTTTATTCAAGGTCTTAAGGAAGTCAATTCCAGTAAGTTGGGGCATTTGAATGTCTAAAAACATCAGGTCAATGGAATTGCTTTTGAGGGCTTCATTGGCCTCGAAGGCATTGTTGCACTTCTGAACCAAGTGCAGTTCCGGGATTTTTTCGATGTACGTTTCCAGGACATCCTGTGCCAAGGGTTCATCGTCCACAATGATTACATTGATCATAATTACTGTTTTTGAATGGTGTCAATTCAAGTTAATCTTCAAATTTACGACATAACTATTAGGATTATCATCAATATCCAGCGCATAATTTTCCGGATAGAGCAAATTAAGGCGCCGGTGTACGTTAACCAACCCAATGCCGCCACTTCTTCGCAAGTCCCGGGGGGGCAATACATCCGGTTTGCTGTTTTCAATAAAAAAATAGACAATGTTGCTTTCCACCTGCATCCGGATCAGTACGAAGCCTTTCCTTATAAGGTTGTTGAGGCCGTGTTTAAAGCTGTTTTCAAGAAAAGGGATGAACATGAGTGGCGCAATTTTTTGCTCGCCGATTTCTCCCTCCACTTCAAAGCGAATGTCTACTTTTTGGCCGTGGCGCAGGCGTTCCAGATCCAAATAATTCTGAATGTAATTCACCTCTTTGCTCAGGGGCACGCGCTTTTCGTTGCATTCATACAGCATGTAGCGCATCATCTCTGACAACTTCAGGACAATTTCCGGCGCCTGATCCGATTTTTTCAGGGTCAGGGCGTAGAGGTTGTTCAGTGTGTTGAACAAAAAGTGCGGGTTGATCTGGGATTTCAGAAAACGCAATTCCGATTGCATGGTTTGGGTCTCCAATTCCTGCTTTTCTTTCAATTGTTTCGACCAATCCGACACAATCTTTACGATCGTGGAAATACCGGCCACGAGAAAAGAAACCAGAAAGTAGAAATTCCGGCTCTCTACCAGCATTTGTTGCGCCACGGGGTGCCCGGTAAATTTTAGGTAAAACACAATGACGTTCAGCGGCGTGATGATGACCGTGGCAAGAATCAGTAAACCGCAGTAAGTCAGGAATTTATTTTGGGTCAGGTAGTTGGGGATCAGGTAGTACAGGTTGAAATAAACAATCAGGCAATAGAAAAAAATCCGGATGATTTCATTGCTCAGTGTGAACCAAAAGCCCTGTTCAAAGCCTTCTATGAGGGTAAGCACGACGAGGGCAAACAACCAGAAAAACGAGTGATACACCACCCGACGCGTAATGAAATTGTACAACTCGGCTCCAATGTCTTTGCGAAAGTCCATATCTCTGACGGCTAAAATCGTTTTGAGGGAGGCAAAATAGAGATAAATCAGATAAACGCATTCAATTTTCTGACGATCCTTTTGCTGGGCGTTCTTTTGGGCAAATGTATTGAAATGTGGCAATCCATATTGGCGATTCTTTGTAACTTTGCGTCCAATTTTTTTTCTGGTTAACCGGAATGGAGATTGATTGATAAAAATTCAAATGCACAATAAGCATGGTTTATCTGACGAGGCGGGAACGATTTAATGCCGCCCACAAACTTTGGGTGTCCGTTTGGGATGACGAAACAAACCGGCGGGTATTTGGCAAGTGTTCCAATCAAAATTGGCACGGCCACAATTACGACCTGTTTATTACGGTTAAAGGAATGCCTGATCCGTTGACCGGCTTCATCATGGACGTGAAGGAGTTGAGCCAATTGATTAAGACCGTGATTGTAGATAAGGTTGACCACGCTAACCTCAACCTCGACGTGGATTTTATTCCAGAAGGCATGCAACCAACGACCGAAAATTTAGTTATTTTGTTTTGGAAAGCATTAGAACCGCACCTCCAAAACTGCAAACTCCATAGCATCCGCCTGCACGAAACAGAGAACATCTATGCCGAGTATTTTGGCGAGTAGCGATGGTTGACCAGGGAATGAGGTTGCTGGCGAAAAGTATCGTAGAAAATTGACCGACATGGCACAGCAAAACAAAGATCACCAGGCAGAAGACAGCCTCCGGGCTATGATTGACAGCTACAAGACCATCCTTGAACGGCTCGGCGAGGACACTACCCGGGAAGGGTTGCTGAAAACGCCGGAACGGGCCGGAAAAGCCATGCGTTTCCTGACCAAAGGGTACGAAGAAGACGCCGAAGCGATTCTGCGCTCTGCCATGTTCCGGGAAGATTACAGCGAAATGGTGATCGTTAAGGATATCGAGTTGTATTCGTTGTGCGAACACCACTTACTGCCTTTTTATGGGAAAGCGCACGTCGCCTACATCCCCAACGGCCATATCGTCGGATTGAGTAAAATTCCCCGGGTGATAGATGTGTTTGCACGGCGTCTTCAGGTGCAGGAACGCCTCACCGACCAGATTTTGCATTGCATCCAGAAGACCCTCAACCCGCTGGGCGTAGCCATTGTCATCGAAGCCAAACACATGTGCATGATGATGCGGGGCGTCCAAAAACAGAATTCACTCACCACCACTTCTGCGTTTACCGGGGAATTTCAAAGAGTGGAAACGAGGAGCGAGTTTTTGTCGCTGATTGGATCACGGTTGCATTGAGAGAGGGGGGGAGAGGGGGAGAGGGAGAGAGGGAGAGAGAGAGGGAGAGAGAGAGGGAGAGGGAGGGGGAGAGAGGCGCAATTGTCTAACATCTAACATCTATCATAGTATGAAAGCATACATCTTCCCTGGCCAGGGTGCCCAGTTTCCGGGCATGGGCAAAGATCTTTACGAAAATTCGGAGCAGGCGCGTTCTTTATTCGAGCAAGCCAATGACATTTTAAGATTTCGGATCACCGACGTCCTGTTTGAAGGCAGCGAAGAAGACCTGCGGCAAACGAAAATTACCCAGCCGGCTATTTTTATTCACTCCTGCATCACGGCACAGTTAGCGGGCGCCGCGTTCCAGCCGGATATGGTGGCGGGCCATTCGCTGGGAGAATTTTCGGCGCTGGTTGCTGCGGGCGCATTGACGTTTGAAGACGGCCTCCGCTTAGTGCAGCAGCGGGCATTGGCCATGCAAAAAGCCTGTGAAGCAGTGGAAGGCACGATGGCCGCCATTCTGGGGCTGGAAGACGAAGTAGTAGAGCAGGTCTGCAGCGGCATTACGGATGAAATTGTGGTGCCTGCAAACTACAATTGCCCCGGGCAATTGGTCATTTCCGGTAGTGTACCCGGCATTGACTTGGCCATTGAAAAACTTACGGCGGCCGGCGCGCTTCGAGCCATGAAACTCGCTGTTGGGGGCGCTTTTCACTCCCCCCTGATGCAGCCTGCGCAGGACGAATTGCGAGCCGCCATCGAACGTACTGTTTTTACGACGCCGGTTTGTCCGGTTTATCAAAACGTACATGCGCAGGCAGAAACTGACCCCGCGAAAATCCGCGAAAACCTCGTGGCACAACTCACGGCCCCGGTTCGCTGGACGCAAACCATGCAAAACATGATCCGCGACGGGGTTACAGCATTCGTTGAAGTCGGCGGCAACGGCAAAGTGTTGCAGGGTTTAGTAAAAAAAATAGACCGCAAGTTTCCGACTTCTGTACTGTAAGTTGCCAGACTTACCAAAACTGTTTAGAAAAGTTGATTTTTTGATTTTTTGAACGCATATTTACGCGCTTCGAGGCGCTGGATTATTCATTCAGCACCCCTAAACAGCAAGTGGAACAAACAGGATGGTCAGATCAGAAATAAAAAGTGGAAAAGTATTGCTCGCAGAGCCATTCATGATGGACCCGAATTTCCGGCGTTCCGCAATTTTGCTGTGCGAGCATACGAACGAAAACAGCATCGGGTTCATTATGAACAAACCCTTGGATGTTCGCATTGATGAACTGATCAAAGGCTTTCCCGAATTTGAATCCACTGTTCTGTTTGGTGGCCCAGTGCAAACCGATACGATCCATTACATCCACAACAGCGGCGCGCTTTTGGAAGGCAGCTTGCGGATAATGGACGGCGTTTATTGGGGCGGTGATTTTGAAAAACTCAAATTTCTGATCCATACCCAACTTATCTTGCCCGAAAACATCCGCTTTTTTGTCGGCTATTCCGGTTGGTCGGAAGGCCAGTTGACCGACGAAATGTCCTATGGCTCTTGGCTCGTCGCTGACATGGATGCCAATTACCTGTTCAAAACCCTGCCCGATAAACTCTGGCGCCAGGCGATGAGCCACAAAGGGGATACATTTGCCATCATTGCTGGCATGCCGGAGCAATTGATCTGGAATTAGTGCCTGTCTTTAGAGTCCGATAACTGCGTTATGCGAAGGCCAGAAAAGCGTCATTTACGCGAGTAAACTCCGATTTTCTGGCCTTCGCATGCCTTGTTCTCGAACGCAATATAACGTCAACATTGCCCACCTACGGCACGAACCTACCCCAACCCCAGCCTTCCGTCCTCCTCCTCCAAATACCCCTCATCTACCAAATACCCGATGGCCGTCAGTACCTTTTCTTCCTGTGCCGGCGGAAAAGCTTTTACCACTTGCTCCAGTGTTAAAGTGCCAGCTTGCAGCAATTCCTGAATCCACTTTTTGTAGTTTTCAAACTGATCCGTGCTGATGTCGGTTCGGGTGCGACCAGTGCAGACATCGCAGATGCCACAGTTTTTATCCACCTCCTGACCAAAATAGTGCAACAATTGGCGGTTGCGGCACACCGGCGTTTCCGCGTAAGCGACCGCTTTCCGGATGCGCTCCAAATGGCGGTTTTTGCGAAAAGCGTACAGTGGGCGGTCTATGTCCAATACGTTCGCATCCACCCGTTCTTTGGTGAAAACGATTTGCGGTTTTTCCTTTTGTGGCGAATAGTCAACAATCCCGTCTTTGTGCAGCAGCTTCAGGGATTTATCCAATTCTGCTCTGGTAATGTTCAAAAAATTGGCCAACTGGCCTTCTCGTACATTAATATTATTTAAGAAAGCCCCCTGATATGTGCGCAAAATCGCTTTGATGATGCGATCTAATTTGGGATGCCGAAGCAGGTAATCGTACAATTCTTCTTTGGATACGAGAATGCGCAGGGTAGAAGGGATCAATATCGCTTCGTTCAACACAATCCAGCCCGCTTGTTCCAGCACTTTTAGGCAACTCAATACTTTAATTGCTTTAAAGCCATAGTTTTTACAAAACTCGGCCATGTCAAAATCGTAGCCTTCGCCTTCACCGCTTCCAATGGCCAGTTGAAGGTAGCTGCCCAATGCTTTGTACACCTGCCTGAGTTCTTCTATTTCGGGGAACGCGACTTCGTACTGTTCTTCTAATGAGCGGCGGTCGTTGTCGTTGTACAACAAGACGGCGTACGCTTTTTTTTCATCGCGTCCGGCGCGCCCGGCTTCCTGAAAATAAGCTTCTATGCTGTCGGGCAGATCCATGTGCACCACAATGCGCACGTCGGGTTTGTCAATACCCATTCCGAATGCATTGGTACTGACCATCACACGCACTTTGTTGGCTACCCAGGCGTCCTGCTTGGCGGAACGCGCTTCCGGACTTAGCCCCGCGTTGTAATAATCGGCGCTGATGCCCTGCTTTTTGAGGAGGTCGGCAATGTCTTTGGTTTTTTTTCGGCTGCGCACGTACACGACGCCGCAGCCGCGAACTTTGGTCAGAATATCGGCAAGCTTCTCTAATTTGTGGTCTTCCTGCAAAACGGAATAGGAGAGGTTGTCACGGGTAAAGCTTTTTTGGAAAACATGGCGTTTGTGAAAAGCCAATTTTTCCTGAATATCTTCCACGACCTGCTGCGTGGCGGTTGCGGTCAGAGCCAGCACCGGCACATTGGGCAGCCATTCCCGGATTTTGGAAATTTCCAAATAAGGCGGCCTGAAATCGTAGCCCCATTGCGAAACACAGTGCGCTTCATCTATGGCCAGCAGGTTCACCTTCATGCGCCGGATGCGTTCTTTGGCTAAGTCAGTTGTTAGCCTTTCCGGCGAAAGGTAGAGCAGCTTGGTATTTCCGTATACGCAATTATCAAGGATACGGTCAATGTCGCGGTAAGCCATGCCGGAGAAAATGGCGACTGCCGGAATATCCCGTTTTTGCAGGTTGTACACCTGATCTTTCATCAGCGCAATAAGCGGCGACACCACGATGCAAATGCCTTCCTGACAAAGCGCCGGCACCTGAAAACAGATGGATTTTCCCCCGCCGGTTGGCATCAGGGCAAGGGTGTCCGCGCCATTCAGAACCGACTGTATGATGTCTTCCTGGAGTGGCCGGAATTGATCGTATCCCCAATATTGCTTTAGAATGGCTTGCGGCGAAACGGACATAAAATGAGCTCTGAAAACCGATGATTTTCAAAGATACGCAAGTGGCGTGACAAGAACAAAAAAGAAGCGGAACAAGATGTTCCGCCCCCAAAAACAACTCAAATCGTTAATTCTTGCTGTACCGTACCGTACCGCCGAACTCCAGTTCGGCGTAGCTTCTTGCTTCCGCCGAACTGGAGTTCAGCGGTACGGGGTACGGCGTAGTTTCTTGTTTCCGCCGAACTGGAGTTCAGCGGTGCGATATCATATTATGGTCGAAACCTGAGCGATCATTTTTTCTGCCCTGGACTTGAAATATTCCGGCTCGGCAATCAGGCAATAAACTAAATCGCCAAATTGCGAGCAGCTACAGGGAATAGCCGGTTTGAGGTCGGGCGTACCAATGCCCCTTTCCAGCAGGTATTGAACGGCTTTTCGAACGGCATTCGCCTCTTTAGTCAGGTTGAAATAGTCAAGGAGCATGGCTGCCGACAGGATCGCAGCAGCTGGGTTGGCAATATCCAATCCCGCAGCTTGCGGGTAGGAGCCATGGATGGGTTCGAACAAAGCCGTTTTTGCACCATAGGAAGCCGAAGGCAATAAGCCCATAGAGCCGGCAATCACGCTGGCTTCGTCCGAAAGAATATCACCGAACATATTCGACGTCAGCATGACATCGAATTGCGCCGGGTACTGGATCAACTGCATGGCCGCGTTGTCCACAAACAGGTAATCCAGCTCAATATCGGGATGGCCTTTGGCCATTTCACCAACGACTTCCCGCCATAAGCGGGAGGTTTCCAAAACATTGGCTTTGTCTACCAGGGTCACTTTTTTGCGGCGCTTCCTGGCGTAATCAAAAGCCATTTCTGCAATACGTTCGATCTCATAGCGCTCGTACACCGCCATGTCGTAGGCTCTGTTGCGGTCTTCGCTGCGGCCTTTTTCGCCGAAATAAATGTCGCCGGTTAATTCGCGCAGGATCACCATGTCTACCCCTTCAATCCGGTCGTCTTTCAGCGGGGAAAGGTGGGCCAAACTGCTGTAAGTCGTCACCGGCCGCACGTTGGCGTAAAGCCCAAGGGACTTGCGCAGCTTCAGCAAACCTTGCTCCGGTCTGATTTTTGCAGTTGGATCATTGTCGTATTTCGGGTGGCCAATGGCACCGAAAAGTACCGCATCGGCGTCCTTGCAGATGCTAAGCGTGGCTTCCGGCAACGGATCATTGTTGAGGTCAATGGCAATGGCGCCAACGTGGGCGTACACATAATCGAAATGGTGCTTAAAATGATCAGATACCGCTTCGAGCGCTTTCACAGCTTGCGTCGTCACCTCCGGCCCAATGCCGTCGCCGGGTAATACGGCAATTTGTTTTTTCATACCGATTCACGTTGTTTTTCAAAAGCTGCAACTTCAGTTTTGAGGCTGATCAGGTAGTCAATGTCGTCGTACCCGTTCAACAGGCACATTTTTTTGTAAGGGTCTATCTCAAATCGGGCAGACAAACCTTTGGCAGGAATGCCAAAGGTTTGTTGTGCCAGATCTACTTCAAACTGAGTTTTTGGATCGGCTTCAATGGTTTCAAAAATCTGGTTCAGGAATGTATCAGAAACCTCCACGGGCAGCAAACCGTTATTGATGGCGTTGCCCCGAAAAATGTCTGCATAAAAACTGGAAACCACCACCCGAAAACCATAGTCATACAAAGCCCACGCCGCGTGTTCCCTGCTGGAACCACACCCGAAATTTTTACCGGCCACCAAAATTGCACCGCCGTAGATCGGGTTGTTCAGCACGAAATCCTGCTTTGGCGTTCCATTCGCCTGGTAACGCCAGTCGCGAAACAGGTTTTCACCGAAGCCCTCCCGCGTGGTCGCTTTCAGAAAGCGCGCAGGAATGACCTGGTCGGTGTCCACATCCTCGGCAGGCAGTGGAACGGCCGTTGAGCAAAGTATTTGAAACTTTTCCATAAAACGGAGCTTACGAAATTTTCTGTGTATTAAACCGAATGACGCCAAGCGAGGCTAAAAGCATCAGGATCGGGTACGTGAAATCAAATTCAAACCAACGTTTTGCAAAGTTGATTGAATCCGGGAATTTGTGGTGGTTGTTCTGAAACAACTCGCCCATGAGCAGAATCCCAAGTGGAGAACTGTTGTGCGAATGGTCGCCGTTGTCAAAATTCTGATAGCCGTATTTATGGCCGCACCAGTTGACCAAAGCGCCCTGAACAGGCCCGATCAGGTAGTGAACCGGCAGCAACAAGAGCCACCAGGCAGATACGTCCTGAAAAACAATGAAGTAGAGGTAGAACAAGGAATAGGCAACGCCCCAGCCGATGCGAACGACTAAGTTGTCGCCAAATTTATCCATCGCATTCCAAACCGGGAGGTTTTTGATGAACTGGGTATCTGGCATGCGGATGCCGAGCACAAAATCGTTGTAGATACCGCGCGTTTTCATCATCATTTCGAAAACATCCTTGAAAAAGTGTGGAGAATGGGGGTCTTTCTCAGTGTCGCTGTAAGCGTGGTGCATCCGGTGCATCACTGCATAGGCTCGTGGGATCAGGAAGGACGATCCCTGAAAAAGCCAGGTCAGAAAATAAAATACTTTTTCCGTGATTTTGCCCATGCTGAACATCTGATGCGAAGCATAACGGTGCAAAAACGCCGTGTGAAAAAATAAAGAGAGAAACCAGTGTGCCCAAAAGAAAATGATAATTGCCCAAAACATAAATTCTGTTGATTTGATAAGTTAAAATGAATGTAAAACAACAGTTGGCGAAAGAAGTTAACTCAGCTCTTCCCGCACATCTACAATCTTTCCGGCAATAGCCGTCGCAGCAGCCATCAATGGGCTGGCTAAAATGGTACGCGCGCCTTGTCCCTGCCGGCCTTCAAAATTCCTATTCGAGGTAGAAACACAGTATTCGCCCCGCGGAATTTTATCTTCATTCATGCCCAGACAAGCGGAACAGCCAGGTTCCCGAAAGTCAAAACCGGCTTCCCGAAAAATGACGTCTAATTGTTCTGCCTTAGCCTGAGCCTCCACGAGTTTCGACCCCGGCACGATCATGGCGTGTACATTCGGCGCTTTTTGTTTGCCTTTGACGAAAGATGCCACCAAACGAAGGTCTTCGATGCGGGAATTGGTGCAACTGCCGATAAACACATGATTGACCGTTTTTCCAATCAGTTGTTCGCCTGGCTGCAAGCCCATGTATTCCAGCGCTTTTGTAAAATTTTTTCCATCCTCTTTGGGAATATGGCCGCTGACTTCGATGCCCATTCCCGGGTTGGTGCCATAAGTCAGCATCGGGCCAATGTCTTCTGCCCGGAAGTGGTATTCCTGATCAAAAACAGCCACCACGTCCGAAAATAAAGTTTGCCAGTAAGCTGCGGCTTTGTCCCAGGAATCGCCGACCGGCGCGAATTTCCTGTCCTGAACGTAGCGGATTGTCGTTTCATCCGGCGCAATCAGCCCGCCGCGGGCACCCATTTCAATGCTCATGTTGCAAATGGTCATTCGGGCTTCCATGGACAAAGCGCGGATTGTACTGCCTGCGTATTCCACAAAATAACCGGTACCGCCGGCTGCGGTAAGTTGGGCAATGATGTACAAAATGATGTCTTTGGCAGATACGCCTTTCGGCAAAACACCATCTACATTGATGCGCATCTGCTTCGGTTTTTCCTGCAAAAGGCATTGGGTGGCCAGCACTTGTTCGACCTGGCTGGTGCCAATGCCAAACGCAATGCAGCCAAACGCGCCATGTGTGGAGGTGTGACTATCCCCGCAAACGATGGTCATGCCCGGCTGGGTGATCCCCAATTCCGGCCCAATGACGTGTACAATCCCCTGATAAGCATGGCCTAAGCCGTACAATTCAATGCCGAATTTGGCGCAATTTTCAGTCAGCCGGTCTACCTGGAAGCGCGAAAGCTCTTCCCGGATGGGCAAATGTTGATTTTCAGTCGGTACATTGTGGTCGGCGGTTGCAATGGTTTGCTTTGGACGAAAAACCGGAATTCCCCGTTGCTCCAAACCCGTAAATGCTTGCGGGCTGGTCACTTCGTGAATGAAGTGGCGGTCAATGTACAACGCGTCTATTCTTCCCTGAACGTTTGCAACTAAATGAGCTTCCCAGATTTTATCAAACAGTGTTTTTGGCATTCCTGAAATGGTTAGCAATGGGTTCATCAAAGAGTTCATCCAAATTTATACAACAGCGGCAAATTCATTGGAGATGATGCCCGCAAGGTCTTCGTCGCCAACTTCTTTTTTCCCGTCGGCAACGACCAGAAAGCGCTCGTACACCACATCCAACTCAGCTTTACTCAGCTCAAAACCAATCGTTTTTGCCCGGTATGCGATGGCTGCCCGGCCACTACGCGCAGTCAATACAATTTTGGAGTGGTCAACCCCAACATCAAGTGGGTTGATGATTTCGTAAGTTTCGCGCATCTTGATCACGCCGTCCTGGTGAATACCGGAAGAATGCGCGAATGCATTGGCACCGACGATGGCTTTGTTTGGTTGCACGGGCATGCCCATGAGTTCCGAAACCATCTGGCTGGTCTCATTCAGCAGGCGGGTCTGGATATTGGTGACACAATTTAAATCAGGGTGCTGGCGCAAAATCATAACCACTTCTTCCAGCGAAGTATTGCCGGCGCGCTCGCCAATGCCGTTGATGGTGCATTCAACCTGCCGGGCACCATTTTGTACCCCGGCTATGGAGTTGGCCGTGGCTAAGCCCAGGTCGTTGTGGCAATGGGTGGAAAGAATGACTTTGTGAATGCCCCGGACATTTTCCCGCAGGTACCTGATTTTGGCACCGTATTCTTCGGGAAGGCAATAGCCGGTGGTGTCCGGAATGTTCAATACAGTAGCGCCGGCTGCCAATACGGCTTCCAACACCCGGGCTAAATATTCATTTTCGGTACGGCCAGCGTCTTCTGCATAAAATTCAACGTCTTCCGTAAAGCTTTTTGCGAATTTTACGGCAGCAACCGCTCGTTCGATGATGGCTTCCTGCGTGCTGTGCAATTTATAGCGGATGTGCATGTCCGATGTGCCAATGCCGGTATGGATGCGAGGACGGCGGGCGTATTTCAATGCGGCTGCCGCGACTTCGATATCGCGCTCAACGGCTCTGGACAGCCCGCAAACAATGGGTTCGGTAACCGATTGACAAATATCCGATACAGACTTGAAATCGCCGGGACTCGATACAGGGAAACCGGCTTCAATGACGTCAACGCCCAATTTTTCAAGTTGCTGCGCAATCTCAATTTTTTGATCGGAGTTCAATTTACAGCCAGGAACCTGCTCTCCGTCGCGGAGTGTGGTGTCAAAGATAAAAATTTGGGTATCAGCCATAGCTTGATGTTTGGAATACGTTACTAAGTTTGCATGCTGCGTTGAACAACGATCAAAATTAAGTTGGTGTTCTTCGCTCTAGAAATCAAAAAAGCCTGTTAGTACAAGCCTGCATTAGGGGTTTTTCTTTTTAAATTATTGATTGTTAATTATTTATACAATACACAACTACAATGCCTAAACAGAAAACGGATGATTTGATTCAGTTGATCCGCTCGCTGAGCAGGGCGGAGAAAAGGCATTTCCGGCTTTTTGTCGGGCGCAACCAGTCGTCCGATGACATTCTTTTTTTGCAGTTGTTCGATTTCTTGGAACGGTACAAGGACTACGATGAAGAGTTGATCATCAAGCGGATTCCAGCCATTAAAAAAAGCCAGCTTTCCAACCTTAAAGCGCACTTATACAAGCAGTTGCTGACCAGCTTGCGCCTGCTGAATAAAAACTACAACGAAGACATCCAGATTCGCGAAATGATTGACTGCGCCAGGGTATTGTACAACAAGGGCCTCTACCGCCAGGCATTGGACATGCTGGATAAGGTGAAAACCCGCGCCATGAAAGGGAAATTTCATGTTCAGGCCATGGAAATTGTAGAATTTGAAAAGCTGATCGAATCGCAATACATCACCCGGAGCATAGAGGGTAGGGCAGAGGAGCTGACCACCCAAACCAACCGGCTCACCGCTATTTTGGTGCAAACCAACCGGTTTTCCAATTTGGCTTTGCAACTCTATAGCCTTTACCTGAAAGTCGGGTATGTTCGCAGCGAAAAGGATTATCGCTTAGTGCGCGAATTTTTTTATTCCAACCTGCCTCAAACGAATTATCAGGAATTGGATTTCTGGGGTAAAATTTACTACTGCCAGGCGTTTACCTGGTATCATCATACGACCCAGGAATTCACCTACGGCTACCGCTACTCCCAAAAGTGGATTGACCTTTTTGACACCAACCCCGAAATGAAACTGATCAACCCCTCTCTTTACCTAAAAGGCATGCACAACCTGTTGACCAATTTGTTCAATATGCTGCACTACAACCGCTTTGTGGAAGTGCTGGAGGAATTGTATGCTTTTCCGGAAACGCAGGATATTTCGGAGCAAAAAAATATCGAAGGCACCTATCACTTGTTTCGCTACGTCCACCTCATCCAAAAGCACTTCATGGAGGGCACGTTCAGCGATGGGCTGGAGATTGTGCCCGGACTCATGCAGATCATTGACGAAGACGAATTCAACTGGGACCACCACCGAATCCTCGTTTTTTATTACCGCATTGCCTGTTTATACTTTGGAAGCGGGGATTTTAAAAACGCCATTCACTACCTGAACCTGATTATCAACCAGAAAAATTCGGACTATCGCGAAGACATTCAATGCTTTGCAAGAATCCTGAATCTCATCGCGCACTTTGAACTCGGCAATGCTCAATTGGTCGAGTACCAAATCAAATCGGTGTACCGCTTCCTGCTCAAAATGGAAGACCTGCACGAGGTGCAAAAAGAAATCTTCCGCTTCTTGCGCCGCACGCCCCGGATGCGGGCGAGCGAAATGAAACAGGAGTTTGTCTCTCTGAAAGAAAAATTGGTGCGCATAGAACGCGAGCCCTATGAGCGCCGACCCTTTCTTTACTTAGACATCATTTCCTGGTTGGAAAGCAAAATAGAGCACCGCTCTGTCCAAGCCATCGTGCAGGCGAAGTTTTTGAAACGGCAAATGGCAGGGTGAAAATTGAGGTATCCTTTGTGTTTGAAATTTCCCGCAAAGGTCGCTAAGGATGGCGTGCTGCTTTGTGGGGGATTGTTTCCCGCAAAGAGTGGCGTCTTGCTTTGCGGACTTAGCGTATCCTTGGCGCCCTTTGCGGGAAATGGCCTCTAGCAAAAAACACAAAGGGTGGCGTGCTGCTTTGTGGGAAAGGGTCTCCCGCAAAGGACGCTAAGGATGGCGTCCTGCTTTGTGGGGGATTGTTT
>Ga0105046_10006039_pt1 | contig 19108 bp, 23 predicted proteins | sample MAT03_FD_78385 | JGI IMG/M metagenome (GOLD analysis project Ga0105046, IMG submission 78385) | Freshwater microbial communities from Lake Fryxell liftoff mats and glacier meltwater in Antarctica - MAT-03 (megahit assembly) | ecosystem: Environmental > Aquatic > Freshwater > Ice > Liftoff... | reverse complement strand
TGCGGACAAGTGGTCCGCTGCGGGGCCAGGTCGCGGGTGATCGTCGGCTCGAGTCGCTTGGCGGTTTTGCCCATCGCGTCGCCCTCCGGGACGACCTAAATCCTAGTCCCGCCACCACCTCCGGCACCAGTCACGTTCGACGGCCTGTTTTTTGTACGGCTTTATCCATAAGGCACTGCCATGTATCCGTTTACGACTTTGTCGAGAGCAATGTTCGTGGGGGAGTTCGGCCGAGGTGCGCAGCACCCGGACGGGTGGTGGGTGGAGGGGGCTTGCCGCCAAGAACACGGACCGCGTGAATCGACGAACGCCTTCCATCTCGACACGCTGAACAGCCCTGCGGTCAATCGAACAGCGACGCCACCACCGGGCGTAGCAACTCCGGCCGATCCGCCGACGGCGAGTTCAATTCCATACTGACGGGGTGGTGCGTGACCGACCCGACCGGCCAAGGCGTAAGGACGGCCAGGGCGGACGCCCAGTCGGGCGCGGAAAGCCAGTCCGCGAACCGCTCCGGGCGGAGCATGGCCGGCATCCGGTCGTGGTACTCGCTCACGTCGGCCGTCGCTTCGACGGTAAGAATGGCGACGGTGCCGTCCGGGTGCTTGGCGGCCGGCGCGGGCGGCTCCCACAGGGCGGCGAAGGCGAACGGCACGCCGCCGTTCTGCCGGAACCAGTGCGGCTGCTTCTTCCCCGCGATCCGCTCCCATTCGAGGAACCCGTCGGCCGGCACGAGGCAGCGGCGGCGGTCGCCGGCCTCGCGGAAGCTGGGCTTCTCGGCCACCGTCTCCGCGCGAGCGTTCACCACCCCGACGGCCGCCCCGGTGCCGGCCTTCGCCCACGTCGGGACGAGGCCCCACCGGAGGGCGACCACTTCGGGCCGTCGGGTGTCGCCATTCAACCGCAACACCGGCAGCAGTTGGCTTGGGGCGGCGTTCGTCCGGGGCACGAGTCCCCGCAGCGCCTCCGGGTCCAGGCCAAGTTGCAGCGCCAGCTCTTCCGGCGGCAACATGATGGTGAGGCGTCCGCACATGGGGAATCACCGGGCCACGGGTGGGAGGTAGCAGTCAGCTCGAGTAGGTCCGGTTCGGCGAACCGGACAACCGTAGCGAGTCCGTCTCGGCGAGACGGACCTACTCAACCAGGGGCGTGGATTTGCTCGGCCCAGAACTCCGCCTCCCACCGGGGCGACGGACATCGGGGAACCTCCAGGGAGTCGCGTCATTTTACCACCGGCGGGGCGTCCTCGCCGAGCTTGGGGGTCTCCGCGTGCCCCTGCAGTTTCTCTTTCTCCCGGCCGAGCGGGTGCGTCACCACGTCCACGACCCGCGCGGCCGCCGCCATGCCCATCCCGGCCGTCATCTCGATCCCCTGCTCGATGGCGTGAGTCACCGCCCCCACCGGCTTCATCAGGCCCGGCACGTCCGCCATGTCCCCGGTGGATAGCTTCCGCTTCCAGAACAGTTTGTACAGCACCACCAGCGCCACGACCGTGAGGATGCCGACGATCACCCACGGCCGGTACTCCTCGGCCTTCTTCAGCGCGGCCAGGAACTGGTCAGTGAACACATAGCCGAGCCAGAACAGCAGGCTGACACCGGGAATGGCGTACAACCCGTCGGCCAACAGGAAGCGGGACAGCGGCATCCGCAACATGCCGGCACCCAGGAACACGGGCATCCGGACTCCGGGCGTCAGCCGCGCCGCGAGTAGGATCATCACCCCCCGTTTGTGGAATTGGTCCGCGATCTTGGCGAGCGAGTCGGGCGGCATGATTTTCCGCTGGAACCAAGTGCTGCGAAGCAACCGAGGGCCGAACCACCGCCCGCCGAAGTACAGCACGCTGTCGCCGATGACGACGGCGACGATCGTGCCCGGCAGCATGAGCCACCAGTACAGGCGTTTGGCCGGCGGCGGCTCCCCTCTCTCGACCGCCTCGGCGACGGCCGAGTCGGACTCGCCGACCAGCACCCCACCGGTGACGACGGGAATCTCCTCCGGCACCGGCAGCCCGAACCCGGAGGCGATGATGGTGCCCCAGATGGACAGGTACTTCGCGAGCGCCACACCCTTGAACATGAGCCGATCTCCCTCGCCGGATGAACCCCAACAAGTTACAGTAATCGCCACGAAACCGGTAGACCGGAGCGAACATCGCATGAAGCTCGGACTGATTAACTCGGCGTGGGCGCAGGCCGGGCGGGACACCGCCTTCGGCATCCGCGAGACCAAGCGCCTTGGCTTCGACAGCATCGACATTTTCGCCGACCCGCTCGACATCGGTGCGCGGGAACGACGGCTGATCCGTACCGAGTGCGAGGCGGTCGGGCTGCCGGTCGTGTCGGTGGCGTGCGTGGCCGTCGGGCTGATCGACTTCAACCCCAGCGTACAACGGTTTCACCTGGACCGCTGCGAAGCGTACCTCGACTTCTGCCACGAACTGGACGCCGAGAACCTGCTTCTCGTCCTCGGCGAGTACATCTGGGAGCGGCAAGTGATCCCGCCGGCCGAACAGTGGGCGACCGCCGTCACGCACCTGCGCACCCTGGGCGACTACGCCGCCGACCTCGGCCTGAAAATCGCGCTGGAGCTGGAACCGTTCAAGCTTTCCTTGCTGAACGACGTGCCGAACATGGCGCGATTCATCGACGACGTCGGGCATCCAGCGGTACGGGCGAACATTGATATTTCGCACTTGGCCCTGGCCAACTCGAAGCCGCAAGAATTGCGCCAACTGGCGGGCAAAGCCATCCACGTCCACATCAGCGATTGCGACGGCAAAGTCCACGGCGACCTGCCGCCCGGCCGGGGCGTGGTGGACTTCGGCCCATACCTGGCGGAGATCGCTCAACTGGACATCGGCGCGATGAGCATTGAACTGGAATACTCGCCGGACCCGAACAAGATCGGCGAGTGGGTGGCCGAGGCGTACACCGCCACGGCCGAACTGATGCGAGCCGCCGGCATCCCGCGCGGCTGACCGGCTGCCGCCTCACTTCGGCGGCTTCTCGTCCTTGATCGCGTCCCGGATTTCGGCCAGCAGTTTCTCGGAGAGGGTCATCTCCGGCGGTTTCGCCTGCTCCTTCTTCTGAAGCAGGTTTACTCCCTTCACCGCCATGAACAGGCAGAACCCAATAATGACTAAGTTAATTACCGCCTGGAGGAACTTGCCGACGTTGAGCTGGGCGTCTTTGTACCCGGCGGTGTAAGTGGACACGTCGAATCCGCCGGTCGCCAGCCCGATGACCGGCATGAAAATGTCTTCCACCATCGACGCCACGATCTTCCCGAACGCCGCCCCGATGACCACCCCGACGGCCAAATCCACCACGTTCCCGCGGAGGATGAAGGCTTTGAACTCCGTAACGATACTCATGGTGATTCTCTCGTTTGGTCACCGACCCGGCCCCCGGAAGACGCTCCGGAGGCGACGGGCGAGAGTCCGCGACCGCGATGGTTGTAACCCACGGCAACTCGGTTGAATAGGCGATTCGCGCGTCGCCCTTGCTCCGTCGGGCGGATCGCGGATAATTCAGACACCTGCCCCTCCCTCGGCTGTCCGCCCATGCGAAACGCCTGCCCGACGTGCGAGACCGTGTACGCCGTCACCGCGAAGGATGTCGGCCGGCGGATCGTCTGCAAGCGGTGCCAGTCGCCGCTGGTGATCGACCCTGACGGGTTCCGGTTGGAGTCCTCCCCGCCGCCGGCCGCCGCGGAACCGATGCCGCCGCGCGACGACCGCCCGCCCGAGCGCGAGCGATTGCCGCGCCGCCCGCGCGAGCCGTTGTTCCCGCGAATCCGACCGTATCTGGACCCGCCGACGGTGGCGTTCGCGGCCGGCGTTTTTCTCGTGCTGGTGGCCCTGTTCATGCCCCTCATCGGCAAAGCCAAGGTGGAGCGGCGACAGGCGGCCATCACCGAGGAGCGGCTGTACACCGACGACCAGATCAAGCAGCTTCGGTCCGCCAAGTCGCCGAGCGAGGAGCGGGTCAAGAAGGTGGAAGACGACTGGCAGAAGCGGCGGGAAGTGCTGGAATTGGAGGTGAAATACGCCGAGGTCGGCAACCAGATGAGTACCTACTGGGATCGGTATTGGCTGATGTTCGGGTTCCTGCTGTTGGGGTTCGGGGCCATCGGCTTCATGCGGGACAGCCAGCCGCTCATCCGGCGGATCGTCGGGGCGGTGGTGGTGACGGCGCAGATGCTCCTCGTGTTCGCCAGCGCGCTCTTGGGGTGCGGGCGTTTGCCGGGCGGCTGACGGCGGCTATAATGGGCGGCTGACTCGTGTTTCACTCCTCCTGGTCGTCCCCATGCCCGATTCCCCCCCGGATTCCCTCCACCCGCGCTACCGACGTGTGCTGCTGAAGCTCAGCGGAGAAGCGTTCGGGCACGCCGGGAAGAACGGCATCAGCCTGGACGAGACGCTGGGCATCGCCACCCAATTGAAGCGGGTGGCGGACCGCGGGGTGCAACTGGCCGTGGTGGTGGGCGGCGGCAACCTGTTGCGCGGCGCGCAGTTTTCCGCCGGCACGAGTACCATCAAGCCGTCCACGGCCGACCAGATGGGCATGTTGGCCACCGTGATGAACGGCCTCGCCCTGCAAGACGTGTTGGAAAGCCTGGACATCCAGACGCGGGTGCTGTCGGCCATTAAACTGGACAGCGTAGCGGAGCCGTTCATCCGCCGGCGAGCGATCCGTCACTTGGAAAAGGGGCGGGTCGTGATCTTGGTGGGCGGCACCGGCAACCCGTATGTGACGACCGACACCGCCGCCGCCCTGCGGGGGGTGGAGTTGGGGGCCGACGTGCTGATGAAGGCGACCCGCGTGGACGGCGTGTACAGCGCCGACCCGGAGGCCAACCCGCACGCCGAGAAGTACGACCGGCTGACGTACCATAAGGTGCTGCACGACCGGCTGAAGGTGATGGACGTGTCCGCGTTCGACTTGTGCGAGAAGGCGAAGTTGCCGATCCTGGTGTTTAACTACAAGCGGGACGGGGCCATCGAGAAGGCCATCGCCGGCCACCCCGTCGGCACCGTCGTGACTTCGGAGTAAGTGAGTCTTGGAGGGTCGAACCGTGCAATTCGAGTGGGACGACGCGAAGGCGACGACGAACGCCACGAAACACGGGGTCACGTTCCAGGAAGCGTCCACCGTGTTCGGGGATTCGCTCGCCGTCACGTTCGACGACCCCCGTCATTCGGACGCCGAGCCAAGATTCCTGACGATCGGGGTGTCTATTTCCGGGCGGGTGCTGATCGTCTCGCACACGGATCGCGACGAGGCCACCCGCATTATCAGCGCCCGCGTGACGAGCAAGGCGGAGCGCAAGGGCTACGAAGATGGCGACTACCCCCGCGCTGGATGACGACGACCTGTTGCCCGAGTACGACCTGACGCAACTCCGCGGCGGGGTACGTGGGAAGTATCTTGACCGCTACCAAGCCGGACCGTTAGTCCGCCTCGATCCGGACGTGGCGGCCGCATTCCCGACCGAAGTGGCCGTGAACGCGGCCCTCCGGTTGTTGGCCGACGTGGCCCGACGGCAAGCGACTTCCGCACCGACCCAGGCGGGCTGACCACCGTCCCCTTACCCGACCTTCTCCCCCAGGGGAGAGGGGAACCAGAGAATGGCCATGAACGCAGCGCAGATCCTGAAGGACGCCACCGAGCGGATGGAGAAAGCCCTCAGCGTGTTCCGCGACGAGTTGAAGGGCCTCCGCACCGGCCGCGCCACCCCGGCCATGCTGGACAGCATCCGCGTGGACTACTACGGCAGCCCGACGCCGGTCAAGCAGATCGCCAACGTCAGTTGCCCGGACCCGGCCAGCATCCAGATCAAGCCGTTCCAGACCGAAGACCTGAAGGAGATCGAGAAGGCCATTCGCGGCAGCGACTTGGGCCTCGCCCCGAACAACGACGGCAAGGTGATTCGCCTGAGCGTGCCCGCCATGTCCGGCGACCAGCGGAAGAAGCTGGCGGCGCAGATCAAGAAGCAAGGGGAGGCGGCCAAGGTGAGCAGCCGCAACATCCGCCGCGACGCCAACAAGCACTTCGAGGACGGCGAGAAGGCCAAGACCATGACCGAGGACGACCGCGACAAGGGCAAGGAGAAAGTGCAAGCCCTGCTGAAGGAGTACGAGGGCAAGATCGACCAACTGGCCGACGCCAAGACCAAGGAAGTGCTGGACGGCTAACGGAAAGAGTCCGAGCCGGACGCGTGAGCGACGGTCCTAAACAGGACCGTCGCTCACGCGTCCGGCTCGGAAAAAGACCGTCGCTCACGCGTCCGGCTCGGACTTTATCACCGCACGAACGGCGGCACGTCGGTCGGCGATTGCACCGGCGGGTACTTTGAATCGCGGAAGCCGGGCAGTGGCGGAACGAAGGGCGACGGGGTCGGCGTCGGCGAGTCGGCCACCGGCGTCGGGGTCATCGGCGGCATCGCCGGAACCGTCGGCAGCGGCATCTGGGACAGGTCCATGGCCGGCGGCGGCATCGGATTCTTCCACGCCGGAGCTTTCGGCGAACTCGGCGGCGGTGGCGGCGGGGTAATCGGGGCAACGGCACCCACGTCCGGCATCCCGCCGGTGGTCGGGATCAGGACCGGCATCTTCGGGCCGACGCCCCCGGTCTGCTGGATTACCGGTTCGAGGGGCCGGGCCGGCGGCGGAGTGTAATTCACCGGCTGCGGGCCGCCGAAACTCGCCGGGTTGATCGGCTTCGTCGGGGCCGCCACCACGCCGGTCGGGTTCGGGCTGGGGTTCGGATTCGCCGCGCCGACCCCGCCGGTCGGCGCGGGGGCCGGGGTCGTGGAACCGAGTTGCGGCGCGGGCAGGCTGGCCGGCGTCGTGCGGTTGAACCGCTGATCCAACCCGGCATTCCCGGAGCCGGATTTGGCCGGGCTAATGCCCAACAACTGCTGCCGGGTGGACGGGTCCAGCCGCTTCGCCGGGTCGTCTTTTTCCGGGCCTTTGCAGCCGACGACAGCCGTCAGCCCACACACCGCGACGAGCCACCCGGCCCGCCGAAACTGGTCGCTCTGTCCGTGAGCCATCGGGCGATCCCCTCGGTCGAACCCGCCGCCGGCGCGATCCGTGCGCGGGTGGTCGGTTCAATGTGCGCGGCCAATAACCCCACCCGCCCCATCCGTCAACCCGGACTTGCACCTGCACCTGAACATGGATGGGGTCGTGCCCGACGAGCGAGAACGTTTCACCCCGCCAGCAAGCGCAGAACCGCGCCGAGGCCGCGGGTCCGGTCCACGGTGGCCATCGGCGGCAGCGCGAGATACCGCTCCCGTGCGTCGTTCACCGCCGCCACCGACAGCGGGTCCGCGCCGGTCTGCCGGGCGAGGGCCAGCGTGACAATGGCCGTTTTCAACGTGATCCCCGGCACGCGGACGGTGTGCGGCGAGTACCGGCCGGGGTGCAAATGGACGTACCGGTCCGCCTCGTCGCCGGCGCGCAGTATCCACCGCGACTCGTCCGGGGTGGCGAACCCGCTGAACCCGCCTTGCGGTTCCAGCCAGTCACGGAACGCGGGGAACTCGGATTTACCTAGTCGGTGAAGACGTGCGAGCGCGGATTCCCCGACCGCCCACGGCGTCAGGTTCCCGTAGTAGAAGTCCATCAACTTCGTCCCGCACACGACGACCGCGTCCGCGAGGTGCTTCAACCCGTCCTCACCGCCGTCGGCCGCGCCGGCGATTTGCTCCCGCACCCACCCGGCGTGGTGCTTCCAGGCGTTGAACAGCACCGGATGCGGGACGGTGTGCGCGGTCGGGTGGTCGGTCATGGGTGGGGTCACCGGGCCTGGCCAAACTCTGTGCCCCCACCGTCACCCGATCGCCACGCGGTCGCCCGGCTGCGGGACGGCCACGTCCTCGAACCCGATGCCGCGCAGGGTCTGCGCCAGCGCCTCCGACTGCTCCCGCTCGCCGTGGATCAGCCGCACCGCCCCCACTTTCCCGGCCAACGGCGTCAGGTACGCGATGAAGTCGTCCTTGTCCGCGTGCCCGCTGAACCCCTCCAAGTGGACGACCTGAATCCACTTGTTCCACTCCTTCCCCTGGAAGAACACCGTCGGCTTCGGCTCCATCAGCCGCCGGCCGGTGGTGCCCGCCGCCTGATAGCTGACCAGAATGACGGTGCACCGCGGGTCGTCCACCACCTGCTTCAGGTGCGACACGATCCGCCCGGCGTCGCACATGCCGCTCGACGCGATGACGATGCACGGCCCCGGCCGGGTGGTCAGGATGGTACTTTCCTCGAACGACCGGGTGTACTTCACGCCGTCGCCGCCGAGTACCCCGTGCCCCTCGCGGACGGACTCCGCGACCGTCGGGTCCAGGCTGTTCGGGTGCGCCCGATACACCTCGGCCACGTCCGCCGCCAGCGGGCTGTCCACGAACACCGGCACCTTGGGGATCTTCCCGGCCCGCATCCCGACTTGCAAAAAGTGGATGATGAGTTGCGTGCGGCCGAGGCTGAACGCCGGGATGAGCGCCTTCCCGCCCCGCGCCATGGTCTCGTTGACGGTGGCGTACAACTTCTCGATGGTGCTGTCGAGCGGGACGTGTTGGCGGTTGCCGTAGGTGCTCTCGCACACCAACAAATCGGCCGGCGGCATCACGTCGGCCTGCTTCAACAGCGGCACCCCGCGACGGCCCAGGTCGCCGGTGAACGTCAGGGTGCGGGTGCGGTCGGGGCCGTCTATGCGGACGTGGACGGCGGCCGAGCCGAGGACGTGCCCGGCCTCGATGAATCGGAACCGCACCCCGTTGCCGGTGTCCACCTCTTTGCCATACGGCACCGTCACCAGTTGGCGGAAGGCCCGCTCCACGTCGGCGAACGTGTACAGCGGTTGCACCAGCGGCTCGGCGTAGTTGCGGGCGATGTTGATATGCCCGGCGTCCTCTTCCTGAATCTTGGCCGAGTCGTTCAGCATCACCTTCAAGAGGTCGTGCGTCGGCGGGGTGACGTACACCGGCCCGCGATACCCGGCCCGCACCAGCGTCGGCAAATTCCCGCAGTGGTCGATGTGGGCGTGGCTGATGACCACCCCGTCAATCTCTTCCGGGTGAAAGGGGAAGTGGCTGTTCCGCTTGCGGGCTTCTTCCCGCCGCCCCTGATACAGCCCGCAGTCGAGAAGGAGTTGCCGGCCGTTGGCCTCGATCAGGTGCATCGACCCGCTGACGGACGACGCCGCCCCCCAGAAAGTGAGCGACGGGTCCGGGTCATACGCCGGGTCGGCGTCGGTGGTGTGCGTGTTCATTAGGTGATTCTACACACCGGCTCGCGCCGGGCGAACCGGATCGGCGGAAACCGGCGCGCCGCCGCGCTTCATCCCTCCATCGACTCCGGCACGGGGGTGAGGATTTCCAGCACCTCCACGGCCGGCCGCAGGTCGGCGAAGATGGTGCCGGTGCGACCGTAGCAGGTGGCCGGCGCGGCCATCCCGAACCACTCACGCAACTTCTCGCAGGGCGTCACGCGGAAGTACCCGCCGGGTTCGATGTGCCGAAACACGTCGTTCTGAATCAGCACCCGGCCGAGGGGTGTTTTGCCATCAAGAATCTCGTCGCGCGGCGTCGGCGGCAGGTTCCCCAAGTGGACCCGCACCAGTCCGAATTGCACCACCTCGCCGGTGTCTCGCAGGGTCAGCACGATTTTCCGGCAATAGGTCTCGTCGTCCCGACGGGCGTCCAGCACCCGCACGTTCACCGGCTGGCCGTAGAAGGCTTCCACCGTGACGGTCATGTGATGGGTGTGGACGAGCAGTTCGCGGTACGGCTCCGGCATGTCGGCGGGCGGGATCGTCTCGAAGTCCGGACGGTCGGCGGCACCGGGGAACGCGGCGTACAGCGACTCGACCGACGGCGGAACGTGCGTCACGGTAGCCACCCACGGGGTTGCGGATTCGCGTGGATACCGGGCCGACCGCTGGAAGCTTACGCGAAGTGTTCCGGTGGTGATACTGAACGGGGTTACAGAAAGATCATTTGAACGGCGCGGGGCCAATCAAAACGGGATGTCCGCGCTGTCGCTGGCACTCGTGCCGCCCTCATTCCCGTCGCCGCTGCCGAGCTGGTCGCTCGACGGCGTGGCCTTGTCCAACTCGTGCAGCATCCGGGCCGACTCCTCCAACTCGTTCCCCAGACACTCCACGCTGATAATCAACTCCGTCAGGGCGGCGAACGGCAACCCGGCGCTCAGTTCCACCCACCGGGCGAGCAGCGCGGCCGGCATCTCCGGCATCTTCTTGGCGAAGAACGCCTGCCGCAGCCCGGCGTCCGGCGACCCGATCTTGATGAGCCGGTCGAACCGTCGCGGCCGGGCGATGATGCGGCGGTCCAACTTCTCCGGGTAATTCGCGCTGGCCACGTTCACCACCCTGTTCACCTGCGCGTTGCCGTCCAGCAGTTGCAGCAGTTCGCTGTCGCCGTAATGCTCGATGATGGCGTCGATGTCCTCGAACACGCACACCACCGGGCGTTCCGGCTCCACCTCGCGGAACCGGCCGAGCGCCGTGGCCATGCCGTGCGGGTACGAGTTGCAGAAGAAGGCGACGTGCCCGGCCCCGACGATGCGGCTGATGATCTGGTGGATGAGCGACGACTTGCCGCACCCCTGCTTGCCGTAGAAGAGGTAGCCGCGGCGGTGGGCGAAGCCGAACCGGGCGAACCGCTGCCCCATCGACCAGAACCGTTCCACCTCGTCCAGCACGCGGGCGGACACGGTTTCGGGGAACTCAATCAGGTCATCGGTGTGCAGTTGGTGCGGTTTGAAGTGGGACTCACCGCAGTTGTCCAGGAACGGCGTGTACGCCCCGGCTGGCAGTCGCCCGACGGTGCGCCCGCACACGTTGAACGCCCCGCCGCCGAGGGTCCACTGGAGATCGGAGGTCGTGCGCAGGTTCATCGGGGGCAGTTCCTGTTTAGGTGTGGTGAAGGGAGGACGTATTGATGGGCAGGTTCGCGCCCGTGTCGGGTGGGGGGATTCTGGCGAGCGGCCGGCGAGTTGGGTAGGTCGGTAGGCGAAAGGCTTGCCCGACCCGACATACTCCGAGCACGACGTGACGGGCGCGGTAGAATGACTCCAGTTGCTCCCCAGGTCCGAGGGTTGCCATGCCTGCCACCACGTTACCAGCGTTTTTCGCGACGGTTCGGCGCGAATGCGGCGCGATCAGCCCGCCCCCGCCGACCCGAGACGACGGCTGGCGTCGCGCGGAGGACCGGCTCCTGGAGTTCTGGAACTGGTCCGACGACTGGGACGGCGAAGGGGCCGCCGCGCCGAGCCACGACGCACTTCGGGGCGCGTTCTCCCTGGTGCGGCAACTCGCGGACAGTGACGCGGCGAACCCTGCGGCCGGCCCACGATTTCTCGATCGTCCCCCCGACCGGTTGTTACCCGGACGCGACGGGTCGATCATCGTCGAATGGCAATTCCCCGACTTCGGCTACGCCGAATTGGAGGTCGTCAGCGCGACCGAAGCGAACGGGATGCTCGTCTTCACCCACGGTCGCCCGACGCTGTTCGAGAGCATCCGAATCACCGCCGATCCGGTGACGAGCAATGCCTGACGCCGTGGAATCCACCGGATACATTCTCCGCCGCGTGCCCGCGATTCGATTGTCCGGTGGGGTGGTTCACCGGGACGCTTTCGGGCCGACCGCGCAGGACACCACCGGGGTTTCGGTTTATCACGAAGAAGACTACCCCACGAATCCGCAGGCGATCCTCGCCGACGTGCCGGAGGCGAAACGGGAAACTTATTACGTCGTGCGAGTGCCCGTCGCCGGTCTCGCCGCACTCGGCCTGACCGTCACGGATGAGCCGGCGTCTCTGCCCGGCCATGCGGTCATACCCGAATTGAGCCGACTGGCCCGCGAGGCGAACCGTCCGTGGGCGAACGAGGTTCAGGCGAAACTCGCGGCGCTCGCGGAAGTCGTTTACGCACCGCCGTTGCCGCCGCCGAGTCCCAATTCCTGACCCCCCGCCCGGCGGACGCACTCCGCCACCCGGCGGGCCGCTTCGGTGGCGTCCGTTTCACTCAGGGTGGTGCCGAAGCTGAACCTCATCGCCGATTCCAACACGTCATCGGGCACGCCCATCGCCTGAAGCACCGGCGACGGCAGCAACGACCCGCTGCTGCACGCCGACCCGGTGCTGCACGCCACTCCGGCCAAGTCCAGGGCCATTAGCAGCAACTCAGACCGGCAACCGGGGAACGACACGTTCGCCACATGCGGCACCGCTTCGGTTGGCGTGTTCACGACGAACGCCACGCTCTCGGCTCGGAGCGATTGAAGGAAGGCGTCCCGCACCGCCGTCACCCGCGCGACGTTCTCGGCCAAGTGCGTGACCGCGTGTTCCAGCGCCACCGCCAGGCCGACCGTCAGGGCCACCGGCTCCGTGCCCGGCCGGTGCCCCCGCTGGTGGTGCCCGCCGTGCATCCGCGGCGTCAGCTTCGTCCCGGCCTTCAACAGCAACAGCCCGACCCCCTTCGGCCCGCGGAACTTGTGTGCCGAGGCCGTCAGAGCGGTGACACCGAGGTCGCCGAAATTCACGGGCAGTTTGCCCACCGCCTGGGCCGCGTCGGTATGAACGAGGACGCCTATCGGCATCGTCTTGGCGACGTGCCGCACCGGTTGAATCGCCCCGGTCTCGTGGTTCACCAGCATGAGCGTGACCAGCCGGGTGTCGGCGGAGACGCGCTCCAGAACCGCCTTTTGCTCGACGACCCCCGCCGCGTTGACCGGCAGCCAGTCCACGCGAACGCCTTGCTTTTCCAGGGCGGCAAGCGGGCCGATCACGCACGGATGCTCGATGGGCGCGGCGAGAATACTTGCCCCCCTCTCCCCTGGCGGGAAAAGGCCGAACAGCGCCAGGTTGTTCGCTTCGGTCGCCCCGCTGGTGAAGATGACTTCCTCGGCGGTCGCGCCCAGCAGCCCGGCCACCCGGTCGCGGGCGTCCTCCAAATGCCGGCGGGCGGCGCGGCCGACGGCGTGCGCCGACGACGGGTTGCCGTAGGCGTCGGCCATGACGGGGGCCATCGCCTCCCAGGCGGCCGGCAGGATGGGAGTCGTCGCGTTCGCGTCGAGATCGAGGACGTTCATGCGGGAATTGTAACCGGAAACGGGCCGGGGTAGGATGGGAACGAACCACTTGAGGAACCGCCATGACCGCCGAAGAAGTCCTCGCCGAGTTGCAAGCACTGGGCAGCGAGCAAACCAAGAAGACGCTGATGCGGCACGGGGCGGTCGAACCGCTGTTCGGCGTCAAGATCGGCGACATGAAGCCGCTGACGAAGAAGCTGAAGGGCGACCCGAAACTCGTCCTGGACTTGTACGACACCGGCAACTCGGACGCGATGTACCTGGCCGGATTGCTGGCCGATCCGGGCGCGATGACGAAAGCCCAACTGCGAAAGTGGGCGAAGGCGGCGACGTGGCACCTGCTCCGCGAGTCCACCGTCGCCGGGGTCGCGGCCGAGTCGCCGGTCGCCGTGGAACTCGCCGAGGAGTGGATCACGTCGCCGAAGGAAGAACTGGCCACCGTCGGCTGGACGACGTACTCGCTGTGCGTCGCCGTCACCCCGGACGATGAACTCGACTTGGACCGCTTGCGGGACTTGCTGTCGCACTGCCGGGACGACGTTCACACGGCGAGCAACCGGACCCGCTACACCATGAACGGCTTCGTCATCTCCGTCGGTAGTTACGTCAAACCGCTGCTGGCCGAGGCGAAGAAAGTGGCGAAGGCGATGGGGGCCGTGTCGGTGAATCAGGGCGACACCGCCTGCGAGGTGCCGCTGGCGACCGAGTCCATCGCCAAGGTGGAGCAGATGGGCCGCGTCGGGACGAAACGCAAGTCGGCACGCTGCTGAGCGACAATCACTTCTTCGGGCCAGTCACGGGTCCACTCAAAAGTCATGTCCGCGTAAAACCGATGTCGGCAGGGGCGGCTCCGGGGAGATCCCGTCGTGGGTGTATTGCCCGCGTGTGGTCCCATGCTCGGCTGAAAAAAGTCAAAAAACCCCATTTTTCGTAGCACTTGAAGATCATGCCGGGAGTTGAAAAGTGTCCGAAAACCCGTTTCGTACTCTCGCCCAAACACTTAACAATGGCGATAATCGGTATCTTGGTAAAAATAGGAAGTTTGCGACTTTGGGAATAATCGCGTCCTCGCGATGTTTGTTATTGACAACGAAACTGACCTGGACATGATGGCCGGGGGGCAATTTCAGGGCTTGCCCAACTCGTCACCTCAAATGCCCTGTGTGGAGAGCTTTCATGCTCCGCCTGATGCAACTCGAGAACCGGGAAAACCCCAGCGGGCCGTCCCTGGTGGACCCCACCGCCCCGCTCACCCCGCCGCCGCCGGCTGGCCCGCCGGTCCAGACGCCGCCGGTCCCACCGCCGGCCACCCCGCCGGCCCCGCCGTCGGGTGGCGAGGTGCCGGGGATCGACCTGATCAACCCGCTGAACATCGGCAGCCCGTAAGCCGGCGAGTTTGTGCCGAGAGGTTTTGGAAATCGTCCGAGGTTCCCTACTCGACCTCAAGCCCGGCACCCCTCGCCGGGTTTTTTCGTGCGCCGAACTCCGTCACTTTGGCCGGGCCACCCGCGCGCCCCTCACCGCGAACAGGTGTCGCTCCGGGTCGGTGTGGTTCAACTCCAACGTTCCAATCACGACCACCGCGCCGGGGACGTATTCCGTTCGCGCGTCGCCGCCGAGCGCGATCACCGCCACCTGGAGCGGCCCCGGTTGGTCGCAGTACCAGCAGCCGACGGGGAACTCGGTCAGGACGAACTCGTCGGCCGCCCCGCCGGCGAACGGCCGCATGAAGCCGATCAACTCCACCGTTTTCCCGTCCAGGTCGGCGACATGTTTGAGGAACGTCGGCCGGAACTTCCGCCCGACGGTGGTGTCGCCGAGCGCCGCCCACGGCAGCCGGTTGACGCCCGTCGGGTCGATCTTCGGCAGCCGCGCCTCGTCGGTCAGTTTGGCGAACAGGCGGGTCGATTTGAACGCCTGCGTGCCCCGATTGGCGGCGTGATCCTCCGCCTTCTCCCGCGCGTCGGCGGCCGCACGATACAGCGTTCGCCGTGCCCGCGCGTCCTTGCTTTTCAAAGCGAAGTCGCCGACGCACCCGTCCAGGATGTTCGCGGCCGTGCGGACATCCCCGGTCGCGTTCGCCAGTTCACCCAATTGCCACAGCAGCCGCGCGTCGGCCGGCGACCGGACGAGCAACCGTTGCACGACGGCGACGGCATCGGCGGGCAGCTTCTTCCGCTCGGCGGCCGCGAGTTTCCCGGCCTCCGGCTGCCCCGATTCGCCGACGAATTTCACCCCGAACAGGTCGTCCAGTCCGTCGGCATCCTTGGCTTCCTTCGCCCGGCTTCGCGCCAGCCGGCGGTGCGCCACGTCCACGTTTTTCCACTCGGCCGGGGCCAGACTCACGGCGTCGTCGAAGGCGCTCGCGGCCCGGTCCCAGTCGCCGGCGGCGGCCCACGCGACGCCCAACTCGGCGGCCAACCGGTGGCGGTTCGGGTCCGCCCGCCGCGCCGCCCGCAGCACGGCGACGGCCTTCAGCGGTTGCCCCAGGCGGACGAAGCACTCGCCCAGGTCGGCGGCCTCGTCGGAGGGCAGCGGAGCGTTCTTCGCTTTCGCATCCAGGGCCGCGGCGCGGGCCGTCAGCGTGTCGCGGAGTGGGTTCGGGCCGGGGGACGAGTTGGCCGCGTTGCGTAACGTTCGCAGGTCCGACAGGAACCCCCGCCACTCCACCGGCAGCGGGCGGAAGGCGATGATTTCCGCCATCGCCGGGGACGACAGGAACAGGACAGCGAGAAGGGCGCGCATCACGCCTCCGGTTCGAGGACGAACAGCGGGCCGGGGGAATCGAGGAACCATTCGGTTTCCGCGGGCACCCGCAGGGTGAACTTGGTGCCGTCGCCGAGGTCCAACAGGTCGCCGGCGGTGAACGCTTCCCCCACCTGCCTCAAGTAGCCGAGGATCCCGGCGAACGTTTGGAACGCCATCCGGCCGTGGTCCGGGTCGGTCATCTTCATCGCCAAATTCGGTAGACCGAGGCGGTGGCAGGCGAACGTCCGCACCCAGTTCCCGGCGTGCCCGGCGTCCATCCGCACGAACCCGCCGAACAGGTATGGGGTTGGCAGCGTGCGGTAAGTGCGGAGCGCGTCTTCGCCCTCGTCCGGGATCAGGTCGAACGCGGGCACGGCGGTGCGGGCTTCTTCATTCAGCGTGACGATGCCGCCGAACCGCGCCAGGGCACCGGCCACTGCACACAGCGCAGTGTACCCCTCCAACGGTTCCGGGCCGTTGCCAGCAATGTACAGCAGCGCGTGCGCCCGGTGTTGGGCGGCGTCCACCTTCATCGGCGGTGGAATGAGCGCCGGGCCGACGCACGCTTCCACCGGGCCGTAGGGCATGGGCGCGTCGAACGTCACCAACTTGACGACGCGACCGGGCCAAGCGATCAGGCCGAGGGCGGACGCCGGCGGGCCATCAGCGGACACCACCGACGCGGCTTCGGGCGACCCGGCGACCGCCAGCAGTTCCACCGTCACGCCGGGCAGGTGCGGGGCGAGCGCCGCCAAGAGTCCGGCTTCGGTCAGCGCCGGCGGGTCGAAGAACAGCAGTTGGAAGCTGAGCGGCTCGGCTCCAATCTCGGCGGCGGCGAAGCGAGCGAGGAAGGTAGCGGGGTCGGTGGCCATGCGGGTGTTCTCGACTCCATCGCGGGGGTTCACGAGCGGGGCGTCCGCGTGTGGCCGGCAGCCCGCGCCCATATATTATGGTAGGCCCGAACTTTCTCCCGACAGGACGCCTTCCCATGCTCGTCGTCATGCGCTCCGACGCCACCCCCGACCAGATTCAGCGGGTGGTGGACGCGGTGGCCGCGCAGGGCCTCACCCCGCACCCGTTGCCCGGCCGCACCCGCACCGCCATCGGCATGACCGGCAACACGGCCGCCGTGGACCGCGCCCTGTTCGAGCTGTTGCCCGGCGTCTCGGAGGCCATTCGCGTGACCAAGGCGTTCAAACTGGCCAGCCGCGAGATGAAGGCCGACGACACCACCGTCCGCACCCCGTTCGGGAAGATCGGGCCGGGCACCTTCACCGTCATCGCCGGGCCGTGTTCGGTGGAGTCCGAAGCGATTCTGATGAAGACGGCCGAACACCTGCTGACGAAAGGGGTGACGCTTCTCCGCGCCGGCGCGTTCAAGCCGCGGACTAGCCCGTACAGCTTCCAGGGGTTGGGCGTCGAGGGGCTGAAGCTGCTGGCGAAGACCCGCGAGAAGACCGGCATCGGCATCGTCACCGAACTGATGGACACGGAGAACGCGGCCGTCGTCGAGGAGTATTCCGACATCATCCAGATCGGCACCCGCAACATGCAGAACTTCGCGCTCCTGAAGCGGGTCGGCCAGTGCCGCAAGCCGGTGTTGCTGAAGCGGGGCATGTGCGCCACGCTGGAAGAGTGGCTGATGGCCGCCGAGTACATCCTGGCCGGCGGCAACTACGACGTGATCCTGTGCGAGCGGGGCGTGCGGACGTTCTCCGACCACTCGCGGAACACCCTGGATTTGTCCGTCATCCCGCCGGCGAAGGCGCAGTGCCACCTGCCGATTTTGGTGGACCCCAGCCACGGCACGGGCAAGCGGCCCTACGTCGCGGCGATGACTTACGCGGCGATGGCGGCCGGCGCGGACGGGGTCATCATCGAGGCCCACCCGGACCCGGACAAGGCGATCTCCGACGGCGCGCAGACGGTCGATTTCCCGATCCTGGACGCGATGCTGGACAAACTGGCGGCGATGGCCCCACTGTTCGCCCGCACGATGGGCGGGTGAATCGCGCGAGTTTCTTTTCCGCGAATTGTTCAAAACACTACTTGACATGGGGGGGGGTATCCCCGTTAGCATCTCACCATCGGTACGGATCGTTCCTCACGGACGACGGTCGATGAACACCCCCGCCAGCCCGAACCCGACGCGCGAACGACCGCTCGTCCGAGTGATTCTCGGCGGGGCGGGCGTGCTGCTGTTGGCGGCGGCCGGGCTGAAACTGTACGGCTGGAATGTGTCGCCCTTCGCCCAATACGGCTGGCTGCTGTCGCCCACCGTGCAGACCGTCGCCGTCGGTTGGGAACTCTTCCTCGGCGTCTGGCTCCTCAGCGGCAACGCCCGCCGCTTGGCGTGGCTGCTCACGATCCTCACCTTCACCGCGTTCGCGGTCGTCAGCGGCTACCTCGGCGTCATCGGACAGGCGAACTGCGGCTGTTTCGGCGTCATCAAAGCCAGCCCGTGGGTGGCATTCGGCGTCGATGTCGGGGTGCTAGCGCTACTGATAGTGGCCCGACCGCGTGCGGAAAAGGGCGAAACCGTGGGGTTACGCTGGGTCGGTGGAGTCGCGGTGGTACTGGTCTTGCTGCTGACCACCAGCTTTTTAGTCTTCGGCTCGGCGGAAGCGGCGGTCGCCCGACTTCGCGGCTAAACGCTGACCACCACCAGCCACCTGGACTTCGGCACCGGCACCCCCGGCACAGTGGCGACCGCCACGGCCACCGCCCACAACTGGACCGACGCCCCGCTCCGGCTCATCGGCGGCACCTCGGATTGCTCCTGTCTGGCGACGCAAGACCTGCCGCTGACGATTCCGCCGAACGGCAGCGTCGAGGTGAGTGTGAAGCTGAAAATCCCGGCCGGCACCCCCGGCCAACTGACCCGTACGGTCGAGTTCCTGACCGACTGCCCGAAACACCCCCGCCTGCGGCTCACCGCCGGCGCGATGGTGGAGTGATCCCCAAACCCGGTGGCACCGGCTTCGGCTGGTGTGGCACCCCAACGGAGGTTCTCGTCATGGCCCGTCTCCTCAACCTGCTCGGCTACGGCTCCTCGGTCCTCGCCACCGTCTGCCTCATCCTGACGCTCATCGCCGCCCCCATCGGCGAGGCGCGGGCGGATGAGCCGGTGCCGGTGAATAACCCATTGGATGACCCAGCTTGCATAAACAAATGCGTACCCAACGGAGATCCGACTGCCAACCCTGATACCTGCGCATGTCAGGGGCGCTGTGACACG
>Ga0105046_10006038_pt1 | contig 19109 bp, 16 predicted proteins | sample MAT03_FD_78385 | JGI IMG/M metagenome (GOLD analysis project Ga0105046, IMG submission 78385) | Freshwater microbial communities from Lake Fryxell liftoff mats and glacier meltwater in Antarctica - MAT-03 (megahit assembly) | ecosystem: Environmental > Aquatic > Freshwater > Ice > Liftoff... | reverse complement strand
CGATGCCTTTTAGGGTGTCGGACGATTTTTTTGTTAGGGGCAAAGACCATTCCAGAATACCCTAATAGCCTCATATTGCGCACACAGCAGTTAATGTCGGGCGCGACTCAGACCCTGCGCCGATGATACTTGGACGGTGCGCCCACGCGATTCGATAGCCGCCACAATTATTTAGTGTGAAATAAAGCACTTAATTTTTTAACACAAAAGATTAAACAGTTTATTTCAAATTAGCCCCCGTACCCTTTTGGGAAGAATAAATTACTTTTCCAAAGTCGAAAACGACTCCTGTGGCAGGGTCGTTGGTAATCAGTAGCGACCCGTCCATGTCCACATAGTCGAGGAGTGGCAATAAGTTGGCAATGGCCGAAATTCCTACGCTACTTTCGGTCATACATCCTACCATTGTTTTTAATCCCAATTTCTTTGCTTCGGCAATCATACGCTTGGCAGGTGTAAGACCGCCGCACTTGGTAAGTTTGATATTTATGCCGTGAAAATATCCCCAACATTGAATTACATCGGCTTCAATGATACAGCTTTCGTCTGCAATAATAGGGAGTGTGCTTTTAGCGAAAACTTGCTTCATTCCCGCCCAATCGTCTGCTGGGAGAGGCTGTTCAATAAACTCCACGCCCAAATCTCTCAATTTGACGGCATAGTCAATGGTTTGTGGTGCGTTCCAAGCGCAATTGGCATCTACTCGAAAAACAGCATTGGTGTGTTGGCGTAGTTCACGTACAATGCGCAAGTCGTCTTTGGTACCCAGCTTAATTTTGTAAATAGGCCACGGTAATTCTTTCATTTTGGCTACCATTTTGTCAATGGTATCGATACCGATGGTGTAGTTGGTAAGTGGAATCTGTTCTGCCGATAAGCCCCACGATTCGTACAGTTTTTGGCCGCGTTTTTTTGCGCACAAATCGTGGGCAGCTTCATCGAGCGCGCAATGGGCAAACGAATTTCCTTTTAAATAAGGGGTCATCAATTGCCAAAAGTCTGATGGGTCTTCTAATGTATTGCTCTCAATTAGGCCACGAACACCTTCGAGGCTTTCAATCATTTTTTCGATGCTAATGCCGTAATATTTATTGGCAGTAGCTTCGCCAAAGCCCCGATATTCACCTTCGCGCAGTTCAACGATGAGCGAGGGCTGTACATTGCGAGAGTCGTGGGCAATGGTGAAAGTATGCCTTAGTTGGAGGTCAAAACGGTGGAAAATAAGCTGCATAGCTACTCAATATACCGAAAAATTGGGCGGGCAGACAATTTTATAAAATGTATAACTGAGCGTAAATGAGGTGTAATAGTAAATATCCTTGGTAGTTGGGTCGCCGAGTTGAAATTTTTGAACTAATGGCGTGTCGTTTCCCAAATCGTCTAAATTATCGGTAAAAAGTTTACGTGTACCAAACTCAAATTCTACACTCCAGGGACGTTTTATTTCCCATTTTACACCTACCCCAAACGGAATTGCAATCTGATTAAGACCATAATCACCTGTTTTTACTTTGGGCTGAAAGTGATAAAAAGCCCCACCCGCAAACAGGTAAGGTGTCCAATTGATGGCACGTGGTTTGTTAAGATAGTTCAAAAAATTGTATTCAGCGACAACATTCAATTCCGTAATGCTTGATTGAAAAGAAAGATTACGCACCTTTTGAAATGGATTTGATGCGTTTTGGTCTTTTGCCCCCGCACTTCCCAGGGCAATACCCGTACGTAAGGATACAGCAGGGCTGACATTGTACCGAAAAAATGCGTGTGCACCGGGACGATAATTCTGAATTTTGAATTGGGTGGCAATGTCTCCCTTATAATTTAAGCCACCTATTCCTCCGCCTACGTTGATTTGCTGGGCAAAGGATGCCGTGGCAAATATAAGTAGAGCTATACACCAATTGCGTATTTGTTTTAAAATCAACACGATAAAGCTGGTAAATGAGTATGGTTCACAAAATACAACAGATAAAATCGTGCCATACTTTAATTGAATTAATTCAAGGTTGCTTGTTTATCGAAGCGGGGGGCATTTGATTTTGCCTGGTAGTACATAGCTTACCTGAATGCTACCCAATAAATAGGTGTCTTTGCGCTCAGCAAAGCCTCGGAGGTCACCTACGTCGTTATTAGGAGTAGGTTCGGTAAATGGGTCAGATGAAGGGTCGAGTTTCAATATATTGCGTACCGTTTGAGTACGGTCTTGCAGTTTACGAGCCGATATTTGCTCTAACGAGCGGTTGGACATAGATCTAGCCAAATCATTGCGCAAAACGTCAGGGTCGGGATATTGGCTGCTTATGTCGTCGAGGTAGTCGGAGGTAGTGAATCGAAAACCTGCTTCAGCACCTACGTTCCAGCGGTCATTGATTTTCCATCTTAGGCCAAATCCAAACGGAATAGCCAACGTAACAAGCGAGTAGGGGTTGCCGTAGCCTGGCTGCCCTTGGCCTTCAGTACCTAAGGGTTGAAGTGCTACCCAGGTTTGATTTTCGAAAGTTTCGGGTGTTTTGGCTTTGGGGTTATGTGCCACTACGGCAATACCCCCAAACAAATAAGGCATAAAGTCGGCGCGCCGATTTAGGCCACGCCCGTCGGGTTTTAGATTATAAGTACCAATTAGGCTAAATTCTTTCAAGTTGTTGCGAAAGTGCAGGTTGCGTATATAGTAATTACTATTGGGTTTTCCGCCACGGTTCAGTGTTTCGTCGTCGCCTGCTATGCGGGCCCACATGAACCCTACCCGCGCGCCTAAACGGGGCGTAAACTGATGGGTATAATTGGCATTGATGTTCCAACGCATCATTTTAAATATAGATGTGTAAGGCGTGCTATAACCTGTCATATCGCCAAAGTAGCTTGAGGTGCCTATTCCAAACCCAACGGTTGAATAAGGCTCAAAAAGCGTTCGTTTTTTTTGGGCTTCTACTGGTAAATCTACTACTGAGGCAATTAGCATTGCCCCTATCAAAATCTGGATTTTCATGCAATCGCCTATTTTTTTTTGGTATTATGTTATGTATTTAACAACGCAAAATTGAGCGTTTTTATTGAGTAATGGCTTGAAATTAGCATAAAAATTGAATGCTTCTGATCAATTGCGGGCATCTAAGCCCCAGTGGAGTTTGGTGCGAAGGGTATTTAAGAAGCTGTCTTGTTTCATTTTAATAAGTTTGGCTACAAATTTTTCTTTCCTAACGGTGAGCTTTGTGGAACCCTCTACGATACGAAAGCGAGAATCTAAGGATACCAGAAAATTGTTACTGCGGCTCTCTACTCGAAAGCTCAACTCGCTCGAGTCGGGAATTATAATGGGCCGAACGCTGAGGTTGTGGGGGCTAATGGGAGCCACCACAAACACCGAATTGGTGGGCAAAATCACGGGCCCTCCGCAACTTAATGAATAGCCCGTTGAGCCAGTAGGAGTAGAAACAATCAAGCCATCGGCCCAATAAGAGTTGAGATATTCACCGTTGAGGTAGGCGTGGACGGTAATCATGGAAGACGTGTCGGTTTTGGCAATCACAAAATCGTTGAGGGCAAAATTATAGCCGCCAAATAAATCTACGTCGGAGGCCAAATGCACCAGTGAGCGGTCTTCGATTTGAAACTGAGATTCAAAAATCTCTTGTAGTGAGCTCTGAATCATGCCTGGTGAAACCGTAGCCAAAAAACCCAACCTTCCAGTATTGACACCCAATATGGGAATTTCCTGCGCGTTGGCCTGCATCACCGACTCGAGCAAAGTACCGTCGCCACCAATGCTAAATATAAAATCGGCCTCGAAGGTATTGGCATTAGGGAGATAGGTATGGTCGGTATGTGGGTTGATACCAAATTCTTTCAGAAACTGATAAAAATCGGCAGAGATTTGGACTTCTGCCTCCTCTTTGGCCAACGTGTCAAACATGGCTTGGACAAAAGGGCGGGCTTCTTTGGCAAAACTCTTTCCGTGAATGGCTATTTGCATAAATTAGAAAAATATTTTTGATTTCAAGCACCAAAAGGGGCGTACCCACTCAATTGGATTTCATTATGTTTCCAAATACCGCAGGAGAAGGTCGAGCCGCTGGAGGTCGGGGTTTTCGACGAACTGATGGGCAAAAGTACCTGCTACTTGGTAGCCAAAACGCTCAAAAGTAGCCACCACTGCCGACACTTCTGTTCGATTGAGCTTGAGTGTAAGCGTGGCTTCATTGGGCATTCCGTATTCGGCACTGGCAAAATAGCTACTCAAAATTTTGGTATTGTTTGATTCAACCAAACGGCTGATGTCGGTTAGTGAATAGTCGTGGTTTGGCATGCTCAGTACTACCACTGCGCCTGGTTCTTGTACTCCCAAAAGCGACGCAAACTTGGCCATCATTTCGTTGGCTACCACCACGCCCGCATACAAGCCTTCTTCGTCTAAAACCGGCAGCAGCGCCAAATTATACTGATTTGTAAGTTGTATGAGTTCGTAGATGTGTTGGAAAACATGCACATGCACTGATTCTTCGGGCAGGTGTAGTGTACCCAAAAGGATGGTATCGTCGGGCAGATTGAGTAGCATGTCTTCGCTGATTAGCCCCAAGTAGGCATCATTTTCGACCATTGCCAACTGAGTCAGCCCATTTTGCTCCATAATATCTAATGCTTCCAGTACCGAATGGGTAGGATTCAGAACAGGAATATTGGAATTGATTAATTCTTCAGCCAGCATGGTGTTGTGCTTAATTCGGGGAAAATTTAAAATAATTATGCAAAGTTTCCAAATTAAGGGCAGGGCAATTGATAGATATGGAATTGATTAAATTATAAATTGCTGATTTTTAGCAGTTTAATAACGACTATCTTGCTGAAAACGCTACCGATTATTTGAGGAGGTATTTTTTTGCGGTCACAGCTACCTCGCTTTCTGTTAAAATACCGCCCTATATGGGTTGTTCTATTTCGATGTAAACGGTGATTTTGGCAATTTCTTATAAAATAAAAGATGCAACTCAGTTATTAACAAATCATTCATTTTAAAATTATTTGAGGCTATCAAACCCTAAAATACTTTCAAGTATATAATTATCAGACACTTATGTGTAGGCTCGAAGTGCTATAGATTTTTTTTGCTAACTGTAATATACAGAATTTCCCATCCATTCTATCTAATAGATAACTCTCCATTTCAGGGAGAGTTATCGTACAAATTTTTAATATACTTTTGCAACCACATAACACACACACATTGCAATACAGCAAATGCCCGCCAGAAAGATGCGTTCCAATCAATAATTTGTCAATATATTAAACACAGCACCCTCTTTTTTTAACCACTGCCAAGTAATGTAATAGTACTTATAGTGATAATAGAACAAATGTTTTACATCAAAAAATTCCCAATAATCAATGCTTACTGAACCAATCGAATCCATTCAAAACATTAGAACCCCCGCCCGCGTGTGCGAAGTAGCCTGGTTTGACGACCTTTGCGGCGGCGATACCGAGTTTTTGGGCCAACTCGACCCCGCCCGCCGTAGCAGCTACGAACACTGCAAAGACATTTTGCTCACCGCCGACCGCCTGGGCTACAAAAATATGCTGCTGCCTACTTCTTATGTAGTTGGCCAAGAAGTGCTTACCTACGCGGGCGCTGCAGGCGCACAAACCCAGCAGATTAGCCTGCTTGCGGCCATCAGAACGGGTGAAATTCACCCTCCGATGTTGGCGCGGCACATTGCCACGCTCGACCACATTTTGAAAGGCCGCCTTACCATCAATATCATCAACTCCGACTTGCCAGGCACCCGCGAAGACCACGAAATGCGCTACAAACGCTGCGAAGAGGTGATTGAGATTTTGAAACAAGGTTGGACTCAAGACCGAATTGTGTTTGACGGTGAAATTTACAAAGGCATTAATATATCTGCTGCGCCCGTCAAACCTTACCAGCAAAACGGTGGCCCGCTGCTCTATTTTGGGGGTATTTCGCCGGGTTCTAAGGAGGTTTGTGCCAAACATTGCGACGTATTTTTGATGTGGCCCGAACCAGAAGCCAGTATTTATGCCACCATGCAAGACATGGCCGAACGTGCTGATAAGCAAGGACGCAAACTGGATTTTGGTTTCAGGGTGCACGTCATCGTCCGCGAAACCGAAGTCGAAGCCCGCGCTTGGGCCAAACGCATGATGTCTAAGTTTGACTTAGAGCAAGCCGAAGCGCTCAAACACCGCACCCAAGACTCCAAATCAGCGGGCGTATTGCGCCAAGACGAATTCAGGAAACAAGCCGATGCCGATGATTACATTGAGCCGCATTTGTGGGGCGGCATTGGCCGGGCGCGGTCGGGTTGTGGCGCGGCTATTGTGGGCAACCCCGAGCAAGTACTCGAAAAACTCAACCGTTACATGGACATGGGCATTCGCTCTTTTATTTTGTCGGGCTATCCGCTCATCGAAGAGTGTGAATATTTTGGCAAACTGGTACTGCCACATTTGCCCAACGTGCGCCTGTCTGAACTGCAAGGCCGTATGCCCAAAGAAGAACCCATTACGCCTTTGACAACGGGAGAGTTGAAATATACGTAGGTTGAGGTATTTTTACGTACTTGGGTTGGCACTTAGAACCCATCTCAAAACCCCCTCTTTAAGGGCGTAATTAGCGCATTGAATATGCCGAATATCAAAAGATTTTAGGATATAATCAATCAAAATTACGCCCACTACAATCATATCTACTCGCAGGTCAATCATGCCCGCAATGGCCATGCGCTCAGAGCGACTGCGCGAAATAAACAACTCGTATTGCCGTCGAAATTCTTTCAGATTCAGCGCAAAGGCCGTTTGTTTTGGGTCAGGGAGATGTCCGAATTGATGCATAAAATCAATGTCTATCAACGTGTCAAACGACCCCGACGAGCCTACCAGCGTGCGTGGAGCGTACTGGTGAACGGCGTTGTGCAGCGGCAAGAGTTGTTCTTGAAAATAAGCGCACAAACGCCCCAAGGCTTGCGGAGAAATGGGGTCGGAGGGCATAAATTTTTCCAAAAGCCGCTGCCCACCAATTTCAAAACTTTGTTTCCAGAAAACACGAACGGAGTTGGCGATGATAAATTCTACACTACCGCCGCCAATATCCACAATCAGCGATGGTTCTTGGCCCAAGTCCAAGGCTTGCCGCACGCCCTCGTAAATGAGCACTGCCTCGCGCTCGCCCGAAATAACCTCAATGGTTAGGCCCGTTTGATCAAAAATAGTTTGGCAAAATACCGCTTGGTTGGCCGCATTGCGAATGGCACTGGTGCCAATGACTTTTACGTTTTCTAACAAAACCTGAAATTCGTCTATTTTTTGGCGGTATGCCCGCAACACGGCCACCGCTCTAACCACGGCTTCGGGGGTAATCATTCCTTGATTTATGCCTGCCTTACCAATTTTAGCGGGTAGCTGTTGCTTAAAAAGTGTCGTAACGTCATCAAAAACCCGTTCAACAATGAGCAAATGAAATGTATTTGTTCCTAAATCAATGACTGCGAAGCGCATGGATAATTATTTTGTAGATTTATTAAAAAAGAAAATTGATTTTTTGATGTAGGATGCTATCTTTGCAGTCCGTTTGTTAAAAAGACAAAAATCATAAGTAATATGCTTCTCGTACAAATCAAAGAAAACGAATCAATTGACAAAGCACTTAAGCGCTTCAAGAAAAAGTTTGAAAAAACCCAAGTGTTGAAATCTCTGCGTTCGCGCTCGGCTTTTCATAAGCCATCGGTAGTGCGTCGTCAAGTGATGATTAAGGCTACTTATCGCCAAAAAATGCAAGAAAACGCGGCGAATTAAGCCGTAAATATCGGTTTTTGTAGCCGAGCAAAACATATATTTGGGCGTTGTAGTTATTCTACAACGCCTTTTTCTGCTTCTAAATATCAGCCATTCTAAATGGCTTGATGTCTATTTTCTCCCATACTTTGCCTGTTATGTAAGGCTCGTTGTCGCGCCATTGGCTCATTTGGGCATCGTCTTCAAAGTCCAACACCATCATTGAGCCAATCATCTTGTTGTCAGTGCCGAGCAGCGCGCCGCCCATCACAAAATGACCCGCAGCCTTCAAGTCGCGTGCGCCCTCAAAATGGGTCGGGCGGGCGGCCATGCGGCGTTGGAATGCCTGACCGTCGGTATAATCGTAGGCATGAACAACAAACAGCATAATTAGTCTGGGATTTGGGTAAACGATATTTTTTCTATTTTTTTTTGGTGCCAACAAACTTACGCTGGTAAATGCCTTTCCATTGTGTTGTTTGGTAATCTTTGGCCAACTCGGGCAGTCTGGCAAATATTTTAGGTACTAGGTTGACTTTGTCCACAATGTAGGTGGGTGGGTCGGCCGTAAAATTATCAAAAATGCTGATTACACTGGCGTAATTATTGACGTTTTCCAAATCGTACCGTGCCAACTCCCAGTTGAGGTATGCAGTAGCGGGGAAATTATCGCGGTATTCGCCCTCGTCTTGGCCAACTACCAGTATTTTCTGCCTCTGAATAGCCACGGGAAGCGGCGCAGTTTTGGTACGGAGGTTGTTCAGTTGCAAGATGTTCCAGTTTGGAATAATATTCATAACTCCCTGATATTGAACAAATAATATACCGACTAACAGGCTCAAAAAGATGATTTCGGCCAGCCAGCGTTTACGGAATAACAAGAAAAAATTGGTAGTAAAAAAAATCACGGGCGGCAGAAAAATGATAAACTGCATGGGAGCCAAATAGGGCATCAGAACGATGGATATGGCCGCCGCCACCAACCAAAGCAGCATGATTTGCTGAACCCGCGCTTGAAAATTGACAAAACGACCGTAGCTCGCTGTTCTAAGAAAGCCCAGTATGCCAAACGAAGCGGGCAGAAATAAAACAATGAGCACTGCCTGAAAATCGCTCAAGTTGTATTGTCGCGCCCGAATACTCGAAACCAGTAGGTTGCGGTTGAGGTCGTCGAGCGAGTTGCGGAAAAAAAACAGCAATAACGTGAAAGAAATGGGAAACACAAAACCGAAGAAAGTGAGTGTATGCTGCCGAAAATTAGCTCCTGTGTAGAGCAACAACGAGAAAAAAATCCAGACAATAAACACCAAAGCGGGCAGATAAAAAAGAGTGGCGATGCTCAAATAAAAGCCTGCCTCAAATACTTCGTTGGTGGCTCCTTCGCGCTGCATTTGTTTGATGAGCGTACCAAAAGCCAATAATAAAAACGTGTTGGCCATCAAAACGGGTGACAATGTGCTGCAATCGAACGACAGATTCATAAAAACCAAGTACAGCATACCTGGCACGTAGTTGCGCTCGGTAAATAACTGCCGTTGATTACTGACATAATTGAAGTAGAACGCTTGCAGTAGGCTTAAAATGCCCGCGATGATTTGGTAGGCAAACTGCGAACGACCAAATAAAATGTCTATTCCCCAATAAACCACAGCGGCGAGCGGACTGATATTGTCCCACACGTCGCGGTAAAGCATGAAACCCTGCCCCATTTTTTCGCCTACGAGCATCCATTGCAGCTCTGGAATGAGCAGCGGCAGCGGCTGAAATAAAAACGGCAGCCGCATCAGTGCCAGCAAGATAGTTAGACTGACAATTTGATAAACGGCATTGACCCTAAAAAAACGTATCATTTGTTACTCCCACTCAATAGTAGCGGGCGGTTTGGACGAAATATCGTACACCACGCGGTTTACGCCTTTTACTTTATTAATAATTTCGTTGGACACATCGGCCAGAAATTCGTAGGGCAAATGCGCCCAGTCGGCGGTCATACCATCTACCGACGTAACGGCACGCAAAGCCACTACGCGCTCGTAGGTGCGTTCGTCGCCCATTACGCCTACGCTCTGTACGGGCAGCAGCATGGCTCCTGCTTGCCAAACTTGGTCGTACAAACCACTGCTTTTTAAGGCATTGATAAAAATAGCATCTACTTCTTGCAAGATGGCTACTTTTTCGGGGGTGATATCTCCCAAAATCCGAATGGCCAAACCGGGGCCAGGAAATGGGTGCCTTTGAAGAATGTGGTGGCTGATACCCAATGCCCGTCCCACGGCGCGTACTTCGTCTTTGAAAAGCGTATTGAGCGGCTCTACTACTTTTAGTTTCATAAAATCGGGCAGGCCACCCACGTTGTGGTGCGACTTGATGGTAGCCGATGGCCCTTTGACCGATACCGACTCAATCACGTCAGGATAAATGGTACCCTGACCGAGCCATTTTACGTCTTCGATGCGGTGCGCTTCTTGGTCAAAAATATCAATAAACGCCTTGCCAATGGCCTTGCGTTTGGCTTCGGGGTCGGTGAGACCTGCCAGTAAATCATAAAAGTGCGCTTTTGAGTCCACACCTTTGATATTGAACCCCATATCTTGATACGAGTGCAGCACGGCTTCAAATTCATCTTTGCGAAGCAGGCCGTTATCTACAAAAATACAATAGAGATTTTTGCCAATGGCACGGTGAACAAGCGTAGCCGCCACTGTAGAATCTACGCCGCCCGAAAGCGCCATTATCACTTTATCGTCGCCCAATTTGGTGCTTAACTCGCGGATACTGCTATCCACAAACGACTCCGAAGTCCAGCTTTGCGAACAGCCACAAATGCCCACTACGAAGTTTTGCAAGAGCGTTTTTCCCTCGGTCGAGTGGGTTACTTCGGGGTGAAACTGAATGCCGTAAGTAGGCTCGCCGTCAATGTGAAAAGCGGCGATTTTTACCGAGTCGGTTGAGCCAATGATTTCAAAGTTGTGGGGAATTTGCGTAATCGTGTCGCCGTGGCTCATCCACACTTGGGTTTGGGCCAGTACACCTTCCAACAAAGTCGAGGGCTTGTTGCCAATTGCCAGTTTTGCCCTGCCGTATTCGCGGTGCTTGGAGGCTTTTACTTCGCCACCCAAGGTTTGCGCCAGCAGTTGGGCGCCGTAGCAAATGCCCAGCAGCGGTATTTTTCCCCGAAACAGCCCCAAATCTACACGCGGCGATGCATCGTCGCGGACTGAGTACGGACTACCCGAAAGGATAACTCCCTTTATATCAGGCGTAATTTCGGGAATTTTGTTGTAAGGATGAATTTCACAGTAAACGTTCAGTTCGCGGACGCGGCGGGCGATAAGTTGGGTAAATTGCGAACCGAAATCAAGAATTAAAATTTGTTCGGTCATAGACGTGTTTCTAAGGCACAAAGGTAAAAAATTATCTTTTAACCCCCTAAATATAAAATCGGCCAAGCAGGTGCTTGGCCGATTAGCTCATTTTTTAGATAAATCATCGGGGATTAATCTATGATTGACACCGAAAAAGACAACAAAATTCATTTTTAGAAATGCCTTTACCACAGCTGAAGGGCTTGTTTTGAAATCATTGGGGCTATCTTAATGGGATAAAGGAGACTTCCGAATAAACACTCTTTGCAAAAAACGTAGCATCTACCTATCTTCTATCCTGAACAGTTTATCCGACATTCTCCAGCGGGTCTCATTTGTTTTGTTTTTTTGCCTTTTTGTAAAACATTATTTGGAAAATAAAAATATCTTAAAAATAAAAGGCTATTTTTGGCATATCTGGGCGGCATCATTAAGTCATACAAATTAAATGCCCAAATTTAGTTTGGGGCTGGGGAATGTCGGCTATAAAAAATACACGTGATTAAACTACTATTTATGAAACTGCTTTGGGGAGGATTGATATGATTGCTCGTTGGTGGTAGTTATCAACATGCCAACAACCTCCCGAAAAGATTTATAAATCAAAGGCCTTACCTGCATAAAATTCAATCAAGGCTGTTCGGAATAAGAGGTCGTATTTGGTTTTAATGAGTTCGGCTTTTGCTTTTATTAGATTTACCTTTGAAGCATTAAGTTCTACTACTGATATTCGCCCTTGCTCGAATTTAAACCAATCAGAATTATAACTTTTTTGAGAAAAGAACTCAAATTCTACGGCAGACCCATATTTAGTTTGGGCGGCTTTTACATCATTTATTGCCTGTAAAATTACTTTTTCTAAACGTACGCTTTCAATTTCGCTATTTACTTTCATGCTTTCGTAATTCAGCACATTTTCTTTGATAGCGAACCTATTTTGAAAGTTACTGAAAATAGGAAAGCTTAGGTTAAACCCAATACTTTTGGATAAGTTGTTCCTCATTTGATTGATAAAGCCTGCTATTTGGTCAGTGCCGCTGTAACTCGAACTGAGATTTGCCCCGAATTGAATAGAAGGATAAAATTGTGCTTTTTTGAGTTGGACGTTTAACTTCTCTCGCTCAATAGTGTATTGCGTAATCACAAACGAAGGGTTGTTTTGTACTGCAAAAGGTACATCTATCTTTGGCAAAACGATATTGTTTCTTATCAATGGCTTTTTTAAGAGAATCGGTGCAGAAAGAGTCAAATTCAGGGATTGTTTCAGCCCTAAGCGTAGTGTATTTAGCTCATTTTCGTTACTGATTAGTTCGGTTTTTTCAGCGGCTATTTGGGCTTTTATTTTAAAAACCTCACTTTCCGCAATTAGCCCCGACTTAAATTTTAAAGTAGCAACTTCTGCTTGCTTCTCACTGGCGAGGATTTGTTCTTTGTTCGATTCAATTATTTCCGAAACGTATTGTATTTGAGTATAAAGCCCTGCTATTTCAATCGTAATATCGTTCTTGATTTTTTGCAAACTGGTTTTGTTGTACTCGACTTGTTGTTTAGCCAATTTTATCTCATAAAGATTCTTGAAACCAGAAAATACATTAAACCCAGAACTAATGCCACCATTAGATGACTGAAATTGTTGCTCTACATAGCTGTTTGTGAGTGGGTCAATTCCTCGTCCCCAAAAGGTATTCCTTCCAGATGATAATTGCACGTTGGGTAAGATAGCATAATATTTTGATTTAGACTGTATGTTGCTAATTTCTTGGGCGATAAGGGCATTTTTTATGAGTAAATTGTTTTTAAAGGCCAATTCTAAGCAATCGTTCAACGATAAACTATCTTGACTATATGTTTTGCTAAAAACTAAAAAGAGTAAAAAATATCGCTTCATTTTGGGTTTAATGTAAGGTATTGTCTATTTTATTTAGTAATTTTTTGAAGATATACTCAACCAATACCATCTCATCAATAATAATGTCCCCTTTCACCTTATAGCCTGCTTTTAGCGTAATTTGAGGATTATAACCTTGAAGTTGAACCAACGCTGAGAACGTTTTATTGATGTCTGAGGGCGATAGATAGCTGATATTCCCTTTTATCGTTCCAAATTTGTAGTAGTAAAAAGCGTCTAATTTAAGATTGACGCTTTGGTCTTGTTTTACATAAATCAGGTCTCTTTCGGGCAGGGTTACTTTCACAAAAAACGATTCTTTCTTGGGGGCTACAATAGCCAATAATTCGCCTTTGTTGAGTTGAAAAACATTTTGTTTGGTGCTATATAAATTTGAAATTGTGCCGTCAATTGGGGCTAAAACAATCAATTTGGTAAATTCATCAAACAAATACTTGTTTTCGGTTTGCTTGTTGGTCAAGGTGCTTGTCAATTCATATTTGTCTTTGAGCAAGTTTTGGATTTGGCTTTCAAGCGTATTGATTTCAGAAAATAAATCGTTACGGCTCTTTTCATAATTGTTTTTGAGATTATTATAATCGTAGATACGTTGTCTAATACCCATATTTCCTTCAATCCGTTGTTTTTCAGCCATTAAGTTTCGTTCTTTTGTCTGTACTGCTTCTATTTTTGAAATAGCCCCCTGTGTATATAATAAAGAATCGGATTTGTACTTTTCTATCGAAAGGCGACTTTCCTGATCATTAATCGCTATTTTCGATTGTAGGCTTTTTAGTTCTTGTTCGGCTTTAGTTCTGTCAGTTTGATATATTCTGCTTTGTATTTCGCCCATTTTTGTCAAATAGCCTTTTTTTTCTTGCGCATTTTTTGCCAGTTGCTTGGTTATGAGCATCTTACGTCCAACTACTTCTATATCTGCTTGATTTACTTTCAAGTCAGATAGCAATTTGGGGTTTTCTAATACAAACAGCGTATCACCGTTTTTCACAGCTTGCCCTTCCAACACCTTTATTTCTCTAACTTTTACCTCTGATGGGCTTGTTATTTTTATTTGCGGATTGGTGGAATAAACCTCACCTTCTTTAAAAAATACGGTATCGTTTATCTTCAATGTGAATAGCATCACTACTACCAATATGCAAAAAGCCAGCAAAACCCGATACAATACTTTAATAAATGAAATGGAAAAACTATCGTAATAATCCCAGTTTGCCATGATTGATTTGATAAATTTTAGAGAAATTGATATGCGTTATTGCCTCGTGCGAAATGACGATAAAGGCTTTGTCGGAAATACTATTGATATGATTTTCAATGTGTTGCCGAGAGTCGGCATCTATACCCGATAGCACTTCATCTAAAATCACGATTTCCGCCTCTGCCAATAATGCCCGCATTACCAATATTTTCTTGCGTTGCCCCGTAGATAGGTTTTTTCCATTTTCGTTAATCACAAAATCCAAACCATCTTCTTTCGAGGCGATAAAATCATACAGTTGTATTTTTTTAGCCAATATCAAGATTTTTTCGGTTTTCAAATCACTACCAAAAGCTACATTGAACTCAATGGTTTCATTGAACAAAATGTCTTCGTTTGTTACCAACAGTATTTTTTTGCGAAGCTGATGCGTATTATAAAACTTGTGCGCAAGGCCATTAATTTCTATTTGACCCGACTGAAAAGGATATAAACCTGTCAGAATTTTTCCTAATGTTGATTTGCCACTACCGTTGCTTCCCTCAATTTTTATCTTTTCGCCTTCTGAAACACTCAAATCAGCACTACTCAAAATAAGCTCATCAGGAAAATATCCAAAATTTAAACCATTGATATTCAATGAATTGATTTTAAAATTACTAATACCTTCTTCATTTTCGGTACGGGAGGTGTTTTCCTCAAAATCCAAATATCTTTTCAATATTACTTCGTTTTCTTGTAGCGTTAGATTTTCTTCTAACAAACTGCGAAGCGATGAAAAAACTCTATCAGACAAGGCAATAAAAGTAATGATTTGTCCCAGCGTGAAAAGGCTATTTTGAATTGCCCCTTTGGTCAGAAAAACCACAATTAGCAACGATGCCGCAATAGAAATGACCGATACAATGCTGATATTCAGCAGGTCTATGTACTTGTTTCTGATTTGTAGGTTCAACAAATCTTTGATACTCTGATAGATTTTGGTAGAATTGAGGTGTTGGATACCGAAACTTTTGATGACCTGAACGCCGTCTAATTTTTCGAGCATTTTCGAGAAAAAATCGGCTTTTCGGCTAAATCGCAGCCTTTCGTTTTGTTGAATAAATGGCGTGATGACTCGAAACCAAATGTAATACAAGGTCATAACAACACAAACCAACAACGACAAACGCCAGTGGATATAAAACAGTATGGCTAAGGAGTAAAACGCTACGAAACAATCTACCAAAATACGAGTGAAAAACCGTAGAAAGAAGGCTTTGAGTTTGAGAGAATCGCTAAGGCGTTCTGCCAAATCGCCTTTTTTGAAAGACTGAATATAGGCCAAAGAATAGCTGTTAATTTTTTCATCGAAAGCCATCAGAAAATAGCGATCGAGAATATTACCCACATGAATTCCAACAAAGGATTTGTAGAGAGACGTAAACAAATCGAATAGCTTGAAAATACCTAAGCCTATCCCAAATGCTATCAAAGTGTTGAGTTGATACGAAGGCAGCACGTGGTCTATCAGTATTTGATTCACAAAAACCGATAATTGCGTAGTTGAGGCAGAAAACAAAGCAGCAAATACATAAATAAACCACAATTTGCGGTACTGCCCCAACTGCTTAAACAAGGTCAGGTAGATGTTTGTATTGGGTAGCGCTGCTTGTGTTGGCTTGGTAATTGGTGGCTTGACCGATAATGCAAGCGGTGCTTTAACCCTGATTTTGTCTTGGTTGTATTTGAGGGTTTTGAAATGTTTGGGCAGACTCGCAATTTGCTGATTGAAAAGCAAATCTTCCAAAAAGGCTTTTTCGCTTTCAGCGTTTTTGAAGCCAAAACTGTTTTTCAGATACCCAAAATAGGTAAGTTTATTGAAAAGCGTGGCGTTGTCGTTCTTTTGAAGCGTAGCTTGAATATCAATTTGGTAGCTGGCAAGTTCTTGGTGGCAGAGTACCGATAGTTTTTCTTCCATTGTTGCCACCTCCCAAGTGCTTTTGCTGAAATGGGCAACGGCTTTGAGTTCTTGCAAGCTCAGGAAATAGCGACTGGCTTTGGAAGGGTCTAAAATTTCTAATTTACCATTTTTGAGACTATTGACCACCACATAGTGCAAACCACCGCTTTTTTCGATGGGTAAAATAAAAGGAAATAGGGCTTGCAGGTCTTGGGTATTGCCTTGCAGGTAATTGATATCTAATAACTTGAAGGCCGTTTTGAAGCCCTCTTTTTCAAAAAAATCTTTGAGGTCTTTCAGCCGAGAGCCGTCTTGATTGAGGTATATTTGTTGCTGAATTTGCTGACGGTCTATCGGAATTTTGTAGAGGTTGTAAATGGTTTTAATGGCACTAATACCGCAATCATTACTTTTGAGTTGAGGGTCTATGAGGGTCATAATTACTTAATGACGAATTTTCTGCCGAGTTCATCGACTGCAAAAAGTTGGTTGTTTTCTATCATTAAAGCAGAAGGTTTATTTTTGCCTTTGGGTTGGTCTCTCAGTACATCAATGCCAATAACCCTGCCCTTGTAATGCGTTTTTATTTCATCTACAATCGTATGCCCAACGATGATTTTCTCAACCCCGTAAAATTTACAAACTGCCTCTACTTCTGCTTGGGTGGCTTGTGGGTAATCATCATGAGCCATAAAATAGCCTCTGTACCATAGAGGCGATTTTTGACCCGTATTTAGATGGTTGTTATTGTCGCTAATCTGTACGGAATCAATAGCGGCTCGGATATTATCGTTTATTTCAAGTAATTTCACATCTTTTTCTTGCATAAAAGGGCTTATTCCACCATGGCAAAATAAAACACTGCCAATGATTATTACGGTATTTTTTGTCCGTAACCATCTGCCCATTTCTGAGTTTTTGCCGTATAGTTCTTTGTAAGGTATATTCAGTTTTTGGGCTAAGGCTTTATATTTTTCATCTGCATATTTTACGTTGCCTTGCAGATTCATATAATCATGGTTACCGATAATAAAATGGACTTTTCCCTCTTGTTTTTTTGCTTCTTGTTCTAATTTATAACACAACCATAATAAGGCAGTAACATCATCGCCTCTATCAAAAAAATCACCCAATAAAACCAAATCACCTTTCCCAAAAATCCACTCTAATTTTTCATTAACTATGTGATTATTAGTAAGTATATCTTTAAACGCATCAAAATTGCCCTCAACATCAGAAATAGCAAGTATTTTTTGACGATTCTTATATCGAAAATCAGCTATTTGATATATTTTAGAAATAAGGACAGAAAACGCAGTCTTACTTCTATTTGATACTATACTGATGGTATCTAATTCATTGAATTTTATATCTTTTATGACGTTGTTTTCTTCTACTGAGATTTGACGAACTTTTTGATTTTCATATAGAACGTAAGATTTATCTGTACCCCATAAATTGAATTCGGGGTATTCTTTCCAGTAAATTTTCACCTTGCCATTCTTTTTAAAAAGTTCATCTACCCCAGAAAATCCATAAAAAAAATAATTATCTTCTTCTCTCATTCTTACAAAACCATTGTAAATGAATTCTTTGAAAAAAAGAAGTCCTCCAAGAAGGAATAGTATTGCTATGCTGTTTTTCCAAAACTTCATTATATTACGATTGTTTTTGATAAATTTGTTTCCAGTAAGTAGTCATTTCTGTTGCATTTTCAAATCTTATTTTCAAGTCCCTATTCAAACCTATACGTAAAAAGTTGTTAATCTCATTCGATACTAATTTGCCTAATCCCTTTATTTTAATTGGTTGAAATTCCCAATCTCGAATGGACTTTGATAATTCTGACCATTTTTCACCTGAAAATGGTATTTTTCCACATAACATGAAGTATAATAAAAGTGAAATTTGATAAACTTCACCTATTGGATTAATAGGGTGCTTGAATTTATTAAAACTAGTCTTATTTAATCGTTCAGGTGGGCAAAAATAAGAAAGTCCCGCATTCTTGTCGTTTGTGTAGGGGATTAGAATTGATTCACCAAAGTCAATCAATTTTAGAGTTTCATTCTTCGTGTCAATTAAAATGTTGTTAGGGTGAATATCGCCATGCAAGATATTTATCAAAAACAATTTTGAGTACGCTCCGATTATTATGTCAAAATACATTAATTTTTTTATCAGATTCAGCTTTTTTCTAATTATGCTACTGAGTAATGATTTTGCGTTAAAATACTCTAAAACAACGAAGTTGTCCTTTTGTTCATCATCATTTTCAAGCCTATAATTCAATACCCTTATGACTTCATCTATTTTTGATGCTTTTTCTAAAATATCTACTTCATGGCGTATTTTTTCTGCTGTTATAGAATTGTTTTTCCCATAATAAGCCTTGATGATGACTTTTTTGTTTGTTGATTTATTGATAAATATAGATACGGCTGATTTTGAGCTATTATATAATCGTTTATGGAACTTATACCCATTTATCCTAGGATGAATATCTTTTATGGGCGTGTTTTGTAAGGATTGCCGCTTTTTAGAAAATGTCTCGCAATTCACAATTACCTGTTTTTCAAATAGCGATTTTATAAAACTTTCAATAATATCATTTACTTTATCAGTATTTCCTTCGTCAATTTTGGATGAAAAAATTGTTTTTGCACTTTCGATTAAAGTAACATTCTCAAAGCAAATTAGTAAGAAATAGATGGTTTGGTTGATTTCAAACTCTTTTTTTCTATCATTGTCTATAAGAAAACACTTATCTTCTTTAATTTGCAAGCTAAGTAGTTGGGCTGAAATAATCGACACAAATTCAATTAAATTGGATACTGTACTTTGAGCCTATATTATCGAATATTTCATCCAAAGCCTCATTCAAAGTTTCCCAATTGGCGTAATGAT